>Ga0209342_10001582_pt1 | contig 25491 bp, 24 predicted proteins | sample RifCSP16_2_FD_184023 | JGI IMG/M metagenome (GOLD analysis project Ga0209342, IMG submission 184023) | Soil microbial communities from Rifle, Colorado - Rifle CSP2_sed 16_2 (SPAdes) (version 2) | ecosystem: Environmental > Terrestrial > Deep subsurface > Rock core/Sediment | place: Rifle... | reverse complement strand
ATGGTAAGAAAGTTCGTCTTGAATTTGATAAACAGAAGTACGACGATTATGGGAGACTGCTCGCCAATGTTTTTGTAGATAACACTTTTGTTAACGAAGAGATAGTAAGAAGCGGACTTGCAAGGGCATTAATAATTAAGCCCAATGAGAAATATGCAAGCAGAATTCTAGAAGCGGAAAAGCAGGCAAAAAAAGAAAGAAGGGGTATTTGGGGTAAACTAAGCGAGCTTAATCCTCCACCAGAAAATAAAAGGTTTCTCATAAAACCCTCTCAGGCTTCACGTTACGTCGGAGAGCGTGTAGTTGTTAGGGGCAAAATAACCGATTTTCGTAAATCGAAAAAAGTGCTAGTTCTCAATATGGAAGATGATTTAAATTTAGTCATTTTCCCGAATAATTGGGACAACTTTAGCTTTTTTGGGATAATTCCTGAGAGGTATTACGTGGGTGAACCGGTTGAAGTTATAGGCAGGATAAAGATGTATAAAGGTACACCAGAGATAATCATCAACCACCCGATTTCAATCAGGAGTCTCAGTTGAATGTAGAAGAGGTCTTAGTAAGAGGAGCAAGCGAATTAGGGTTTCAACTTACACCCCAACAAGTTGACCTTTTTCATGAGTATCTTAAGAAAATTAAATCTTGGAATGAAAAAATAAATATTACTAGAATAAATGATGAAAGAGAAATTGTGATTAACCATTTTCTCGATTCAATTACACCTCTCCCTTTTATCTCGGAAAATTCAAAAGTACTCGATATTGGTTCAGGAGGTGGTTTTCCAGGTATTCCTATTAAGATTGTAAGGCCGTCATTAGAGGTAATTTTACTTGACTCAGTCCAAAAGAAGGTTTTCTTTATGCGGGATGTTATTAGAAGTCTACCCCTAAAAGGAATTAAGGCAATCCGGGGTAGGGCAGAGGACATTAGTAACGGAATTCCAAGAAGCTATTTTGACTTTGTAATAAGTAGGGCTGTAGGTAAGGTTGATGAAATATTGAAGTTAGCAAAACCTTATCTTGAAGAAGGAGGGAAAATCATTCTAATGAAAGGAAAAAAGGGATTAGAAGAATGGGAAGTGAGGAAAGATGCATCCACCCGAAATTTTAGTCTTGTAAATTCTAAAATGTTTTCATTGCCTTTCAGTCGTCATCATAGGGTTATTTTGATCATTGCTCCTAATTTATAGTTTGTATTTTTAACCTCGGTGGGATTAATTAGGAATGTAAAAATAGATACCATAAGAAAGCTAAAAACCTTATCCGGAGCCCAATCATAAAAGTGATATATTTATTTCGATAATTCCTTGTATTTTGCTACGGGGTTTTTATTGTACAGCTATCTTACCGTAAGATTATTGAAACCACTGAATTGCCTCTTCCTGGGAATGGAATATAGTAAAAATAGAAGAAAAACCGGCAATATCAAAGGCCTCCTTAACCTGAGCTTGCATAGAAGAAAGAACAATCTTTCCATTGATACCCCTCAATCTCTTAGAAACCATAAGGAGCACCCGAAGACCAGCGCTACTTATGTAGTCCAACTGGGAAAGGTCAAGAATGACTTTTTTCTCTCCTTGGTCTAACAAGACAAGGAATCTCTCCTCCAACTTATTTGACGTAATTGAGTCTAACCTTCCCTTTAATTTCAGGATAAAAATTTCTCCTCTTTTATCCTCTGTGATTTCCATAATGAATCCTCCTGCAAAAATGTTTTACAGTACCCAGTTAAGATTAAAATTTACATTGCTCTCTTTTTCATGACTGAGATATTCTTACCTCCATACCTTCTATACTCCAATCCATCCATCAAATTCCTGACAAGATGAATCCCCAATCCTCCTATTTTTCTATCCTCAAGTGGTCTCGAAATATCCGGTTTTGGAACCTCTAATGGGTTAAATGGCCGACCATCATCCTCCACCTCGGCTACCAATTCTTCGTCTTTCAGAGAAAGGCGGATTACTATAACGTGTTCATTATTATCTTCGTAACCATAGGAGATAATATTGGTGAGAATTTCCTCTAGGGCCAGATTCACAGCAAATAAAACCTTAGGGGACAGATTGTTTAGCCCTCCAAATTCAGTCACGATTTGACTTAATCTCTCAATCTCAGAGAGATTATTTTTAAGTTCAAAGGCTATTTTCTCACTCATCGTTCGACTGAGGCTCGCGAACCTCATTGCAGGTATTTTATAGCCAAGACTGTAATATCATCTGCCTGAGGAACACCGGAAGAAAAACTCTTAACCTCACCTACGACGCCTCGGATTATCCCTTCCGAAGAAAAACCATTGACCAGTTGTAAGAATTCCTTCAACCGATCATCTGAGAATAGATTCCCGTCCCCATCCATGGCCTCAGTAACACCGTCGGTATAGAGAAAGAGTCCATCTCCACTCCGGAGGGTGATCTTCTTTGTCCAGTATTTGATATCCTCCATTATACCCAGCGCCATCCCACCGGTATTTTCCAGGGGTTCTACATTACCTTGAACGTAGAGGATATATGGAAGATTATGCCCGCCGTTGGTATAAAAGACCTCACCTGTGCGTGTATTTAATATTCCGCAGAAAATGGTCACGAACATATTGGAGTCGTTCTCAGCACACAGTTCCTTATTAACTCTTGTCAGGATTTTGTCAGGTGGCATGTCTCTGTCGGTTTTTGCTTTAATGAGGGTTTTTGTTACAGCCATGAACAGTGAGGCAGGGACTCCTTTTCCTGAAACGTCTCCAACTGTGAAACAGAGATGGTCATCATCAATAAAGAAGAAGTCGTAAAAGTCTCCTCCCACTTCTTTTGCCGGCTCAATGGTGGCGTATAAATCAAATTCGGGTCTATCCGGAAATGGGGGAAATATTTTGGGCAAAATGCTCATCTGAATATCATGGGCTATCTTTAATTCGCTCTCAATCCGCTCCTTAGCTGCCGTGGTCTCTTTTAAATCTTCGATGTATTGTTTTAGGGCGCGTTTCATATAGATAAATGAATCCGTCAACTTTCCCACCTCATCCTGTGATTTGATAGAAGGGAGGTCAACATCAAGATTCCCTGCTGCGATATCTTTGGTTGCCTTTACCAAGACCCTTAATGGTCGGGTAATAGAGCCTGAAATCAAGGCAATAACCACTAAAAGTAATAAAAATCCGGATATACCGAGGAAGAGAACATTGCGATTCAGGCTTGTAATATCCATCATCAATTCATCTTGGGGAAAAAGTACTCCCAGGGACCAGCCGCTTGAGGGCAAGGGGGCATAAAACATCCAGTATTTTTTGTATGAGACAATTCCATTTATGGGGACAAATCCGGATTTGCCTCCGATCATTTCTCTGCCAATTTCTCGGAGGTGAGCATCTTGCCGTTCCTCCGCCATGCTGAATATGGTTTCATTAATTATTAAATCTCCGGTAGGATGAGTAATTATCATTCCGTTTTTAGAGATTAAAAAAGCATATCCCGTCTCGGATATCCTGATTGAAGATACTATCTCCTGCAACCATTCCAAAGAAACATCTGCAGTCACCACTCCCTTGAATTGCCTCTTCCCTGAAACAGTTTTGTAAAATGGGACAGTATAGGTAGACATAATGATGTTGCCACCGCCTTCATCATAATAAGGCTCGCTCCACTGCGGACGATCGATCTCTTTGGGGATCTGATACCAGTCCAAGTAAAAATATCTGTAAGACACACCACCCAGATAGGCAAATTTGATTTTCCCCCCGCTCTTATAAAAATATGGTGCAAAGTATAAAGAGTTTCTCTCAAAGGTATATGGTTCATAGGCGATGGTAGATCCGTATATCTCAGGGTTATTTTCTACTACCGAACGGATTAAATTTATTAACTCGTCTCTAGTATAAGACGAGTTTTCTAGAAAATATGCCAGGTTTTCCGGAATTTTCTCAATAGAACCAAGCACTGTTTCAACCCTGTTTACTGTGGTAAAGGTAAGGTTCCTTGCATTCTCTTCTACATTTTTTACGATAATCCTGCGGGAAAAATAATAGTTGTAACCAAAAATGAGCATAAAAATAAGCGTGCTACTTGCAAGGATAAATATGATGAGTTTGAAAGCTATTCCTCTATTTTTCATCATTGGAGTTGCATTTTGTATAAAAAGACTTGTAGTCTGGAATCTCCTCTATCAAACCATTTGTTTTTAGCGCCTCGGCGACCCTCTCATAGTCTGCTGGCAGGAGTGTCCCTATGGGGATATGGCTATCCTGAGGCAAAATCAAGTCCTTCATCCTATCCAGCATCCACTTCTGGTGTACCAGGTTTGCCGGAACATGCGCTTCTTCCATATATTTGATAATTATATCCAATGCCTCATCGGGGTGTGTAAAGGCATACTTCCATCCCTCTATAGATGCCTTCACAAAGGCACATGAAAGTGCAGGATCCTTTTGAAAGGTATCCTCAAGGGTGTATATACCATCTTCAGGGAAATTTAATCCGTGTTCGTAAAAGAAAAATGTGGTGAGCTCAGTAGGATTAATGCCGGAATTAAGAAGTATATGGTATTCGTTATACCACATGGCAGAGGCGACATCCACGCCGTCCCGTAGGAATAGATTTACAGAATTCGATTGAGGGATAATCTCCACTTTTAGATTATATTTCTTAAAAAATGCACGGGGTTGTAGCTGAAAATCTGCGCCCCAGAGTCCTACCTTCTTATCATTCATGTCCTCGGGCGTCCTGATACCACTAGACTTTTTTGCAACCAGCATTAAGGCTGAACGTTGTATAATCTGAGCAATGTTGACAAGCCTTACTTCATGGGCTCGCCTTTGTATTGCAGTGGAAAGCCAAATGGTGGCAAAATCGGCCTTTTGGGCTTCCAGAAAATCGGATGACGGGCGATCGGGGCCTCCAGCTATAATGGTCAGATCAATGCCGTATTTCTTATAAATTCCCCGTTCATAAGCAACATAATATCCCGCAAACTGTGCCTGCGGGGCCCATTGTGGAATAAAAGATACCTTTTTAAAAGCTTTTTCATCTGCCGTAGCAGAGGTAACTTTAAAAAACAGAGCTATGCACAATATAACTCTAATTCTCTTCATTCGTTTCCTTTCTCTCCGATATAATGCCAGTTCGATATAAGAGAATCAAAATTTACTGCTAAGTCCGAACATAACTGAAATTCCAATAACAAAAGTCTTCCGAGCATCAATCAGTCGGCTCATCATAATCTGAATCCCCGCATGTACCATGAAACAGGTGACAAAGATAAGCAAGGCACCCATAGCCGGTCTGGGCATAATCGTGAAGAAGGCGGACAAGATGGGAAAGAAAGCCAGAAGAGTAAATAATCCACCAGCGGCAAAGGCAATCCGGCGACTCGTTGCTCCAGTTGCAATGGAAACACCAACGTTGCTTGATGATGTGGATTGCGCTATTGCTCCAAGCAGTGCCGCCAATACAGTACCAAGAGAACTGGCTAGAATACCCCGACCAATGGATTTCATGTCCGGGGGTTTCCATTCAACATCATTGATTTTCTGGCAGGTTGCTATGTCGCCCGCGGCTTTAAGGGTTGAGGCCAGAGATGCGAACAGAAAAGGGGCCAGCATCGCCCAAGCGAAGGACCAATGAGTGTGCCCCACATCGGGAAATGATACCAGAGGGTCTTGAGTGAGTAGTTTGATATCTGAAACCGTAAGGATGCCAGAGGCGTATGAGGCAAGATATCCGACGGCCATACCGATAAGAACACAGTAAAGTCGCCACTTCCCTTTACCCCACACATTGAGGTCTACCATGATCGCCAGAGTGATGAAAGCAACAACGACTTCATGCACTTTTGGCACGGAAGCCGCGCTCTCAATCCCAAAGAAGTTTGAAACACCCAAGGGAATCAGTTCAATGCCGACCATGGTTACGACCAAACCGATGACTTCCGCCGGAAACAACGCTCTCAGTCGGTGCATCACACTGGATAAAAGAGCCTCAAATACACCACTGATGATCGTCATCCCAAAAAGGAGAGATAATCCGCCTGTTTTAGCTGCCAAGATAGAGGCAGAAATATAACCTGGACCAGAAAGATACGGACAGAGATACCCAGACCCAACTGGGCCTTTATTAAGCGCTTGCAATATGGTTGCAATGCCCCCTGCGATCATACACATTCTTACCACGTTTTCTGCCAGCTCGGGGGCTCCTCCAATCTCTTTAACTATGATCACAGGTAAGATCAAAGTACTGGACATAGGGAAGATGTGTTGAAAGCCGAGCGTAAGCGTAACCCACAATGGTGGTTCATCTTCAAGACCATAAATCAAGTTTGACGGTTTTTTGGTCACGGCCTCGTTTTATCTTTTGAAAGATTTTTCTGAGTGCATCAGTCTGCGATACGTTCTTCATAATGTTAATAGGTATTTGGTTTTAATAAACAAAGAAAATAGTATAACCAAGTTAATTCGGTATAAAGAAGAAAATGCATTTACCCATTATTCAGAGCATTTAGTTTTCTCTGTCACTCGATTCCCCACATGTTCTGACTTTAATTATTAACCTATTTAATCTAGAAAAGTCTCTTACTAGTTATGCCCTGTCGCCGATGTTGAGGTATATAGGATGGAAGGCAAGTCAATACTATTGTAAACCAATTCCAGGAGCAAGGAGATGCTAACCTTTGCCGAAGAAATCGTGCTGCTCATCCTGGACGGCGAAACGGGGAAATTAGCGAACGCGGGTTCTCCGAGCGTGAATCACGCCCTGGCAGGTGCGGTTCTGATGGACCTGGCCCTTCGGTTAAAGATCGACACCGATCTCGGAAAGCTCGTGGTGGTCGACAGTACACCAACGGGTGAGGAGATCCTTGATAGCTATCTAGCCCTGATCGCCGCGGAGGAGCAGGTCTACAACGTGCGCTATTGGGTCGCCGTACTGGCGTTCTCTCACGGCCGTGCGATCCTGGACAAGGCGCTGAGCACGCTCGTCAAAAAGGGTATACTCAAACTGGTGGAGAAGAAGATCCTTCGGGTATTCGAGAGACGGCGGTACACGGTCGTCGACGACACCCAAGAAAAAGAGGTGAAGCGGAGGATTATCAATTTGCTCCTGAGTGACGAGATCCCAACTCCGCGCGATGTGGTCCTGATCTGTCTTGCCGATACTTGCGAGCTCATTCCGACCATCCTCAACGCCCGCGAGGCGGAGCGCCTAACTCCCCGGATCGCCCAGATTCGAAGGCTCGATCTTATTGGACAGGCGGTCTTCCAGGTAGTGGAGCGGCTGCGTTCCGACATCGCCAAAGCGATGTTACTACAGCCAAACTGACTAGGCGGGCCAACAGCGCTCTCAAGTTCGGCGGCACGACTATCCCCTGATGCAGATTCAGGGGGTCAGGCATGCATATTGACTTATTGTTTTAGTACACGAAAGAGCTTAGCACCTGTCTTCGGGTTTCTAACGTTTGCATTCTGTCTGTAAGGTCTATTAAAGGAAAGAGCTTCTAGGAGGTGGATTTTTTCTCCTTATTACGCATGGAAGGCACTCCTACAAAATAATTAACCATAACCCTCACGTAGGAAGAGGCTTCCTTCGATGGTATTCAGGACAGTCCCTTCGACTTCGCTCAAGGCAGGTCTAGCCACGACAAAAAAGGTGGGAAGATAAAGTAGGACCCATTACCCGAACAGATTAATGATTACGGACTTGCAAAATCAACTAAAAACAAAAATACAAAAGCCTGACCCCCTTTCTTTCTTTCTTTTTCTTTTTGATCCGTAAGAAACTAAAAGTATTTTGATTTTATGAACCGATGGAGATAATACAATTAATTTAATCTATCATCAAGATTAGTATTTCTTCATAGTTATTGTTTGTTGTCATCAGTTAGTATTTTGTAAGCAAATAGAAATTCTTAACTAACTCAAGATAGAATGTTACAATCATCTCCCAGATCTCTTAAATTCAAGGAGAAACACATGGTCTTATTTCTAGGTGAGGAGGAAGTTAAGCAACTCCTTACAATGAATGACGCTGTTAAAGTGCTTGAGGAGACCTTTAGACAGCAGGGAGTGGGAAATATTATTAATCATCCTAGGTATAGAATACGAACAGAAAAGAGCATGCTTCATTATTTGGCCGGTGCGGTGCCTCATATGAAGGTGATGGGCTATAAGGCATATACGTCTTATAAGGGGGGTGTAAAGTTTCGTGTTTTTCTTCATAGTATTGAGACAGGTGAGTTGCTTTCGATAATGGACGGAAACTTCATGGGTATGATTCGCACAGGGGCTACAACTGGGGTTGCAACAAAATATATGGCTAGAGCTAATTCGTCACAGATAGGGATATTAGGTACGGGATTTCAGGCAAGGGGACAGCTTATGGGTGTTGCTGCTGTAAGGAGGCTTAAGACAATTAAAGCCTACAGCCGTAATGTTGAAAGAAGAAAGTCATTTTGCGAAGAGATGGAAAGGCTTCTTGAGATAGAAACGATTCCAGTGGAAAACCCCGAGGATGTTATAAAGGGCTCTGATATTGTAATTACTTCGACTACTTCGTCGGAACCGGTTTTTAAAGGGGAGTTAATAGAAAAGGGGGTTCATATCAACGCAATAGGAGGGAATTTCTTATTTAAGCGCGAGATAGATGAAACGGTTGTGCGAATGAGCAACATAATTGTAGTTGAATCAATCGAGCAGTCTAAGATTGAAGCTGGAGAGTTCCTTCCTTCGATTGAGAAGGGAAGGTTTCAGTGGGAGCAAATCCATGAGCTAGGAGAGGTAGTAGTAGGAAAAGTGAAAGGAAGAATAAGAGACGAGGATATAACCCTATTTAAATCACTTGGAATCGCAATTGAGGATGTTGCTGTTGCAGCACATATTTATGAGCAAGCAAAAAATAGAGGAATCGGACAAGAGCTGAAAATTCCATCTATTTAGTGAACCCGAATAATCTGTGATATTGGCAATACCCTAGCATGCTAGGGTATTAGGGTTACTGAGTTTTTATCATGTTATATTTCGTAGTGATATGTTTGTGGTAAACTTTAAATATCATTTCGTTATATTCATAAATCAAAAATGCAGGAGGATAACTCTCCCTGATTTTCCTAGTTTAAAGCCGGTTTATGAAAGTGGAACTGTTATAATCAACATATCAACAAAGTAACCGTTTCTGAAGATCTCGAGACTTAATACGAACGATATTTTTACAAGTAGCTATGGTAACGAGTGCAGATACCATAAGTTCGATTGATTTTTTAGATAAGCCTAATCAACGAAGTGACAACTTTGAAGGTGTCAAAGCTGCGATAAGCACAGGGGAGTTTGTTGACAGCATTGGCGTTGCAACACATTGGAATTACCGAGACACGCCTTACTTTTTTGCCTTTGATAAGGTGCTTCAATTGCTTGTAGATTCAGGTATCCGTCATGTTCGAGATGGATTTCACGACAAGATTATTAAAATAGGCCAATGTGGCATTCAGAGTACACTAATTGCTGATCTAAGTAGTTGTTCAAATGACGGTAAAAGTAAAGTTCATCAAATTAAGGGGCTTATCAAGTCTATAAATAAAGAGGGAAATTTTATAGTCGCTGTTGAGGGACCTAATGAACCCGATCTATTTTGGAAAAAATATAAAAAGATTTACAAGGGCTTTGGCTATATACAGGGACAAAACGGTTTCATAATGGGTGCAATCGCTTTTCAAAAAGATCTTTATACAGAAATCAAAAATGATCCGGTGACATTTGACCTTACCGTTATCGGAATCGCGCTTGGTAAAGCCTATACTCCAGTCGGCAGATCCTCAAATCCAATAGGTTTTAGAGAACTTTCAGATTATGTTGATTGGGGCAACTTTCATCCGTATCCAGGAAGTAATCCTTTTGGTTTATCATTTCCTTATGCAGGAATAGAAAATTACTATTGGCACAGCAATTTTCCTTCAATAAAGCTTGATGAGTATCCCTACGCATTTAAAGTATACGCTCCACCTTATTACCCCAAGCCTATGGCTGTGACAGAGACCGGCTACTCCACATATCGGGAGGGTATCTCAGAGACTGTCCACGGTAAGTATATTCCAAGACTTTTCTGTGAGTACTTTCGCTTGGGGATAAAGCGTACCTTTATTTATGAGTTCGTAGATGAATACAATGACTCTAATAAAAGTAACAAAGAGACCAATTATGGTTTAGTGCGTAGGGATTTGAGTCCAAAACCGGGGTGCTTAGCATTAAAAAGCTTAATTAGTTTGCTGAAAGACACCGTGGATGGCTTCAAGCCTAGTTCATTGGAATATAAACTATTAATAACAGGAGTTGGAGCATACAATAGAACGAATTATGTACATCACATCCTCTTACAAAAAAGTGATGGGGATTTTTACTTTTTGTTCTGGCATGAGGTCTCTAGCGAAGATACATCTGTGGTCCCGCATAGACAGATTATCCATTCTAATATGCCGGCAAAATTGACGTTTAGCCAATCAATAAAGCAGGCAATGATTTATACATACGACAATTCATGGAATCTGACGCCAAAAGATTTACCAGTTATAGATAACGTTATTTACTTTGAAGTACCTGATCAAGTAATAGTTATTAGTTTGACGCCAAGCACTTAGTTTATTGGTCAACTAAAAGCCGTTCTTATTAGCGCTGGTTAAACTATACTCAGAGAATTAAACGGATGTGAAAGTAAAATGCTTAAATCTTTTAAATTTAATTATAAGAATGGTGCTGTAGATTTTAATGATTTCTTGAACTCTGAGATGATAGATAGTAAAACAGATGGATATTAAAAAGTTGATTGAAATCGCTTTTTAGGTGATAATGATTTAGCAATGACTCACGAATCAAAATCTACAATGCAAATTTTGAAAACAAGATAAAAAGGGCAGTTTTATGGGCGTCCAGAATAAAATAGAACCATTAGCAAAACTTGACTCTGCTGATGGTCTACCAGTTCAGGCAGTAGCTCGAGTAGTGACAATTATTCGGCCATCTACGGGCTGGGTTCCTCTCGAGCTCCACGAGCTTTGGGAGTATCTGGATTTACTCTATTTATTTGTTTGGCGTGATCTTAAGGTACGCTACAAGCAGACGATTGTTGGCGCTTCCTGGGCTATCTTTCAGCCTTTTATCGCCATGGTGGTATTAAGCATAGTCTTCGGTAAGCTCATAAGGGTACCCTCTGAAGGAATCCCTTATCCTATCTTCGCTTATACTGCGTTGGTACCGTGGATGTATTTCGTCAACGCATTAACGCAATCAAGCAACAGCTTGTTGGTAAATAACATGCTCATTACCAAGATTTATTTTCCACGGTTGATCATACCAATAGCCACTGTAATTACAGGATTATTGGATTTTGTCATCGCCTTCGCCATACTGCTAGGAATGATGTTGATTTATGGAACTGTTCCAACAGCAGCTATATGGACACTACCTTTCTTTATCGTCCTTACTATAGCTACGGCTCTTGCGCTCGGGCTCTGGTTGTCAGCTTTAAATGTAGAGTATCGGGATGTGAGATTTATTCTGCCTTTTTTGACTCAAATATGGTTCTTCGTTACACCCGTTGCTTACCCAAGCAGTCTGGTGCCTGAGCCTTGGCGTGCGATTTACGGTTTGAATCCTATGGTAGGTGTGGTAGAGGGTTTCCGATGGGCCCTCTTAGGAAAGGCGCAACCTCCTAATATAATGCTTGTTGTTTCTGCTATCGTAGTAATTGGCTTGCTTATAGGGGGGCTTTATTTCTTTCGGTATAAAGAAAACAAATTTGCTGATGTGATATGAAATATGGGTAGTCTTGCGATTCGAGCCTTAAATCTTAGCAAGCGCTTCAGTATCGAAAAACGAAAGCCGCGCTATGCCACCCGTGAATTTCTAGAAGATGTTATGCGCGCGCCTTTCCGCCGCCTTTCTCCTATCGTCCTTCATGCAATGTCTCCCAAAAACGGGCAGCAAGGGAAGAATGATCAATTTATTTGGGCGCTGAAGGATGTCTCTTTTGAAGTGAAACACGGTGAGGTCTTAGGCGTGATAGGTTCTAATGGCGCTGGTAAATCCGTGCTTCTTAAGATTCTATCACGCGTTACAAAACCAACGGAGGGATATGCCGAGATCCATGGCAAGATTGGCTCAATGTTAGAGGTAGGCACCGGGTTCCATCCTGAACTGACAGGAAAGGAGAACATATACCTCAGTGGCGCTGTTTTAGGAATGAAAAAGGCTGAGATTAACCGCAAGTTTGATGAGATTGTGGATTTTTCTGAGGTGGAGGAATTTCTAGATACGCCGGTGAAGCACTATTCAAGCGGCATGCAAGGGCGTTTAGCCTTTGCTGTTGCCGCTCATCTAGAACCCGAGATCCTTATTATAGATGAAGTACTAGCAGTAGAAGATGCTTCGTTTGTGGAGAAGTGCCTGAGCAAAATAAAAGAGGTGATGAAGGAAGGACGAACGGTGTTATTGGTGAGTCATAATATGAAAACGATAGAAAGCCTTTGCCTTCGGGCAATACTTTTGAACAAAGGAAAAATTATATTCGATGGGGACACCCGCGAAGCAGTTTCACATTATTTGGCTAAGAACTTTCAATAGCTCTGTAAGCCGTTGTCTTATCATAAGAATCAGCGTTAATCATTTCAGCTTTTAAGAATCTTAAGTATCCGCCTTCCTTTTTACACCTTTTGCCCTTAAATTTATTAGTGACTCTGATGATTATCCCTCCTTTAGCTAATTTCTTAATTAAATTATGTTTTAATGAGGGTATTTAATTATCTTTAAAACGGAGCATGTGAGATAAGTAAACGGATGCAAAAACTACAATATTTAACACTACTCAATTATATAATAAAAGGGGATTCAGAAAGCATTGAAAATTTTTTAGAGTCAGACGAAGTTGATTTTGATGTTTTTAACAAATTTATTTGGGATAACCAATTAGCCGGAAATTTGTATCCGGTATTAATCAATTCTGAATTAAGAGCCCTTTTCCCAGACATTTTAATAGACAAGTTTAAACCTTCTTATCTAAAGCAATGGATAAAAAATGAGAAGTTAATCAGGGAGATAGAATTTTTATCAGACCTTTTTAATAAATGTGATATAGAAGTAATATTTTTAAAGGGGCCTATTTTAGCTGAACGTTTCTACGGCAATATTGATCGTAGGGCTATAGCAGATATAGATGTCTTAGTTAAGAAAGATAAAATTGACAATATAGACAAATTACTTAAAAGGAATGGGTTTGAGCTAAAATCTATTGTTTTTCTTGATAAATCCTTGTCTATCTATTTTACCCACCATTTTGAATACGCCCGACGTGATGTTGAATTAGAACTTCATTGGGCGCTTTCCACACACTGTTCCTTTAACCTGAACTATAGTAGGATTTGGCAAGAGAAAAACAATTTTGAGTTTCGCCAAAAATATTATTTGGTTTTGTCAGATGAGTACGAGTTGGTTTTTCAAATTCTTTCCATTTTTAAGGATATTGAATTGGGAACTATTAAGCTAAAATCATTTGTAGATACCTACATGGTATTAAAAGCAGTAGACAAGAATATAAAATGGAAAGAGTTTTTTGATGACCGAAAAAAAGAAGGTCTATACTTGATTTCTTCGAACACACTGGATTTAGTTCTTAACCTGCTGGATTGTCATGGTGAATTCAAGGAGCTTTCTTTATACCTAGAACAAAATAAAATGTATTTAAAATACAAGACGTTGGCCGAGAGGCTGGGTTTATTAGACCATTCAAGGTTTGCAATAAGAAACAAGTTGTGGGCATTCGGGCTATACAATACAAATCCATTCAATGCCTTTTGTTGGTGGGCTATATCATTACCCTTTAGGCTAATTACTTATAGAGAAAGCAGTTCAAATCTATTAAGAAGATGAGAAATATGATTTAGCTTTTTTAATATTAGCCATGAGGAGATGCTGAAAATTGCTGATGCTTCGTTCATCTAAGCTCTGTTCTGATATTACTTAAAATATATTTTAGAGAGAAGCTCTATTTGGTATTTATCGAGTAAAAACAATGATAATTTCACATAAATACAAATTCATTTTTATAAGGACCCGAAAGACTGCGGGTACAAGCATTGAAATTGAACTTTCAAAGTTTTGCGGAGAAGAGGATGTCATTACTCCAATTAGTCTCAAGGATGAAGCAATCAGGAGAAAGCTAGGACATCGTGGTCCCCAAAATTATATTGGATCGTGGTTAAGCTATGAGTTTAAGGATTGGGTGAGACTCGTTACAGAACTACAAAGAAAGAAAATATTTGCAGGTCACATGCCTGCAAAAGAAATTCGTCAAAAAATCGGAGAAGATATTTGGAACAGATATTTTAAGTTTTGCTTTGAAAGAAACCCCTGGGATAAGGTAATTTCATTCTATTTTTTTCAACACGGAAAAGAGCCCAGACCATTGCTTTCAGAATTCATTCTATCCGGAGAAGCAAGCCAAGTATCAGATTATGATCTTTATACCTGTGACGGCAAAATCATTGTGGATTATATTGGGCGTTATGAAAACCTTAAATCAGAGCTGGAATTTATAGATGAAAGGCTTGGATTCCCTGAAAGATTACAACTTCCATGGGCTAAGGGGGATTTTCGTGAGGATAGAAGACATTACAGATTACTCCTCGGTGATGAAGAGAAAAAAAGGATTTCCATTGATTTCGCAAATGAAATATCTTATCTCGGTTACGAGTTTTAGCTATATGTACATTGCCAATTATAATTACAACCTGAGACATAAGATCTGAAAGCAACTTTTCATAAAACAAAAATAACCTTTTTATGTTATTTTAAGTTAACGTAATAATGAAAAGATAACGAATGATAAAAGATAATAGTATTAAAGTTGCCTTTCTTGGAGGCCTTCACCCTGTTCATAGAGAAATGATAAACTTTGGTCCGGCTGGGGTTGAATTTAAAGTGTATGATCCAGAAATTAAAGATTTTTTGTTTTGGCTTTCCCATCGCGCTGGCATAAATATCGTATCAGATATTAAATCAGATTTAATACACTCTAGTAACCGAGTGGTTCTTAATCGAAGAAGTTGGGTTCTAGATATTGAACATATTTCCTCACCACGTAGATGGATTGGTTCTGGTGTAACAAATTTTCTAATAAACAGGTTTAGGGAAAAGGTCTTAGAGAATAAAAACAAAGTAAAGCTACCAGGGATTTTAGATTTAGCGAAACCATATCTAGTTTTAACAGCACTGAAGAGTCCTTATTGTAAAAAAATAATAGCATGGAGCAACTGGGCAATTACAGATAAAAGCCCAACACTTTACACCTCTTTTGAGAAGAAGATTATTGAGACAAAGGAAATAACAGATAAATTCTGCGTGGTCTATCCTGCAATCAAACCTCGAAAATTAAAAATCGGTAAAAAGAAAAATAAAGATGTCAAATTGCTATTTGTAGGCAACGGGTTTTTTAGGAAAGGAGGCGATATAGTAATAAGGGCTTTTCAGAAGTTGAAAGATAAATATAATCTATCCTTGACAGTAGTTTCAAACTTCGAGGGTGAGATACATTATCATCCTTCTAAAAGTTTTAGTTTATATCTAAGAGACATTTTGAAGAAGGATCAAAAGATTGAATGGCTGAGCAATCTAGATAGAGAAACTCTACTTAGTAACATATATCATGAGCATGACATTTTCGTAATGCCTACAAATGCTGATTTATGTCCTTTATCTATTATTGAGGCTATGCATAGTAAACTCCCTGTAATAAGCTCTGAGATAGGGGCAATTCCTGAGATGGTAGAAAGTGGTATTAACGGTTTCTTGCTACAGTCTCCAGTTAATAATTACGGCCCTCCTTGGAACGAAGAACAAAGAGAAGATATTAAGAATGCCCTTATAGGTAAATTGTCTCTGCTGCTGGAGAATCCTTATTTGATTAGTGAAATGGGAGAGAAATCTTTTGAAATAGCAAGGACAAAGTTTTCTCATGAGATTAGAAATGACAAATTAAAGAGGGTGTATTTGGAAGCAATAGAGTGAATATGTTCTTATGAACCTAGCTATTGGATTTTAAGCATCGAAACTCTTTTACAACAAAAACGCCAATAAACATTATGGAAATACAATGCAGATAGATCTTCATAGGCTAAAGAAAGAAATCCTACAAGGAAACTTTAGGTACAAGTGTTTCTTTCAACTTGGTAGTTGGGGACTAAGTGTATATGGTAGCAAGAAATATTATGTTGATACCTTAGCATATCTTTTCAAGCAGAATATAAAGAGCGTCTTTGATGAAAAAGAAATCAATGCTTTTTTGCATATGATTGAATGTAAAAAAGATTCAGAAGTATTTAGTCCTGACCTTCCTCTCCCTGACAACAGCATTGCATCGTGGGAATATCTGGAAAATGGTGTGGCTACTCTCTTCACGGGTAGGTTTCGAATCTTCATATTTAAAGGGGAGACTCAAGTAAAAATAGTAATTTATATTAGAGAGCCTCAATACAGCCATACCGCCTTTGTAGACCATCTTTTTGAGGTTATACATAAAATTCTATTCATGTTTGGAAGATTTTATATTCACGCGGCAGCAGTAGTGTGGAATGGTAGAACCTCGGCGTTTGTGGGCGACAGGGGAAGTGGAAAATCAACAACCTGTCTTAAGCTGGCCCATGAAGGGGCTCAAATTATTTCTGATGACCATATTATGTTAAAAAATACTGGAAGTAAGTTTTTTGTTAGTGGTTGTGAAGAAACTAGTAGGGTAACCGCAAAAACGGAAAAAAGTATTTTACAGAGATCATTGAGTGAAAAACCAATTAGCTACAATGGAGTGTTAAAAAAGGAGATATTACTAAAATATTATTTTGACTGCGTTCATTACCAGGATTTTCCTGTTCACGATATATTTTTTATCAATATTGGCGATGTCTTCAAGATCAATCCAATCTCTAAGCATGAAGCGGTGATTAACTTCATAGAGAAGACAAAAGCATTTTTTAGATCCAATCGTAAAGAGGACCTTAATGACTATTTAGCTTACTTTTCACAGTTAGTAAATCAAGTAAGAGTGTTTAAATTGACATTAACCACGAACTTAGAAGATTTAAATAAGTTGGTATTTTTCCTAAAAACAAAAAAGTCTTAAATATATGAAGAAGTGCAATTACATATTATTCCAGGGCAATATTGAAAAACTTAGCAGTTTTACCCTAATCAATAGAATTCTCGTAAAAGGCTTAAGAGATTTAGGTTATAAAGTAGTGGTATTTCCTATAGATTCCAATAAGAAAGTAGACTTGCCCAAAGAGATACCAGACATATATATATTTCATGGCTATCCGTATGATTATCGAAGTTCTCTAGGCTGGTTCAATATATTTATACTAAATTATGAATATTTTAAAATTAAAAAAGAAGACGAGATATTAGTTAATAGATTAAATAATTACTTTGACTTGGTATTGGTTTCCACCCATTTTGTAAAAGATACTCTAAGTGAAAATGGCGTAAATGTTCCAATCAAATTATTACCTTGGGGGGTTGATGGGAAAGAGTACAACCCCTTAGCCAATCCAAAAAAAATTCCGGACTTAAAGAAATTTAATTTTGTTTATGCAGGTACGTTTACCGAAAGGAAAGGCCTTGATATCCTGGTTAAGGCATACCTACAGGAGTTCTCCGCTAAAGAAAATGTCTCATTAGTAATCAAGGAAGCTATGAGATGGAAACATTTTGAACCATGGATAGAAAAAGTAATGGGGCATCCGGCTATGCACAAATCAAATAGCCCTAAAATAATTCATATAAATAAGGAAGATAAATCTCTTTCGGGATATTTTACCGCTTCTGATGTCGGGGTCTTTCCATTTAGGGGTGAGGGTTTTGGTTTGCCAATTTTAGAGTGTATAGCCTCGGGAAGGCCAGTAATAGTGACCAAAGGGACCGGTCCAATGGATTATTGTTCTCCCCATAATTCACGTTTTATAATAGCAAGAAAGAGAATGTCTAAAGGCAAGTTACAACTCGAACCCGATGTGAAGCATCTTAGACTACTAATGAGAAAGGCTTTTGAGAGAGGTAAAATATTGAACAAAGAAAGAACTCTTATACGCAAAAGCGTAAACAACTTTACATGGAAAAGAACGATCGTAACCCTACATTCTATAATAAAAAAAATTCAACAAAAATCACCAAATTTAACAAATCTTCCTCAAAATATAAATTCCCATCCTATAGTTGCTTACAGTTATTGCCAAAGAGGATTAACAAGCTGGAAGAAATGCTCCTTTAAAATAGACCTGCTACTTAAGAGAAATTTCAGAGATTATGCCTCAATTAGCTTCAAAGATGGTTTTGCATTAGACGGTATAGATCTTATTATCGGGCAATCCGACTTTTGTCTTGAGAATTTCTTAAAATCAATTGTGTTGAATCCCAATGTATTGAAAATCCTTCATCAAGAAGGGACGGTACTCCAAGAGAGAGTAGCAATCTCTAACGGGGAAAGACAAAAGTGCGGCGTTAACCTCATATATAAAACGCGTACCGACCTTTGGCGGAATAAAAAAGAGTGCGATTTGTCCGATTATATCATTGTTTCAAGCAGCGTTGCCAAGAGGTACTTTCTTAGATGCGGTTATTCCGAAACAAAAGTAAAAATATTACCATATGGAATCAATATGCATGAGCCTCATTTTAGGAATGATATTGATAAAATGAAGTTCCTTTTCGTTGGAAATGATTCGTTCAGAAAAGGAATAAGGCTCTTATTCGAAGCCTGGGACCAACTGAAATTGCAAAAAGCGGAACTTATATGCTTCACAGATCAAGGGATTTTGAGTTCTAAACTCTTGCTAAGATATTTGGTAAGAAACCCGAGTATCAAGATAAACAAATTAGTTACTTATAGGAATTTTGTAAAAGAATATTTGAATATTGACTGTCAAGTTCTTCCCTCTTTTGAGGATTCTTTTTCCCTTGCTATAGGGGAAGGCATGGGATTTGGGAAACCGGCTATCATTTCTGCTGATACTGGAATTTCCGATATAATAACCAACCTGCACGACGGTTATATAGTAAAGACTGGCTCTGTTAAGGAACTAAAGGAAGCAATTCTTTATTTTTATGAAAATAGAGAAAAGGTTAAGGAGATGGGGGAAGCGGCATATGAAACAGCAAGGAAATATAGCTGGGAGCGTTTTGGCGAAGAGTTTATTCACTTAATAAAGTCTTTTTACGGCGAAGGAGTACGATTAAATTAATACCGATAAAAAATGGCGAAAAGATTGCAATAGCTATTCCTACCAAGAATCGCCACAGCTATTTGTGAAAGGATATACTCTTATGGTTACCACTGATCCTTCGGCTCAGCACTTATTTGCTCCTAAAGGTGGTTCTCGACAAATCATAAAGACAAAGCAAGGAAACTTTCTTATTTTTAATCAACGTCCAAGTGAAGAGGATGATCATTCATTCCAAGAAAGATTGAAGCTAATAATTATGAAATAAAATCCTGTTGTTGGAGAATCAAGGTGTTATGAGGTCGCTGATTTGTAGAGAAATATGTATAAAAGTTTTCCTCTAGTCACAGCTAGGGGAAAATACTGAAATTTGTCGAAAGGATTTTTTAAGACACTTTCGAAAACTAGTTTGGTATTTCACGAAATAGGTGGAATTTATAGTTGACTAATAAAATGACTCCATTTCATAATAAGAAAATATTAATTGTGGCTCCTAGGTTTCTTGAATGGGATTTGGGAAGTTATATAAGGAGTATATTGCAAAAAAAGAAATTTAATTGCAAAACGTTTGCTTACCAACCCTTTAAAACAGAAATAGATGCTGGTCGACATCTGATAAAGATAGCTAAAGCGTACAAGCCTCATATTATGTTAGGATTAAAACTGGATAAGATAAAGGCATATATTATAAGAGAACTCAAAAAAGAAGATATATTTTGTGCTATGTGGTATGTGGATTGTATCGACGAGGAAGTGCTAGACTGGATAAAGCCTTTATTCACAGAAGTGGATGTCTTCTTTAGTACGGCAAAAGGGATGGTGTCTAAATATAATGCTATAGCCGATACGCCGGCTTATTGGTTATACGAGGGAGCGCATCTTCCAATGTTTCCCTTGATATCAACTAATTCACATAAAAAGAAGATATACCGAAGCGAGGTGGCATTTGTAGGCAGCATATATTATTGGGACGACAATATGAATATTTCTTTCCGAAGACAAAAACTTTTAAAGCAAATTAATGAACGCTATCGTCTTAAAATTTGGGGTCCTCAAGGGGTTCGAAATGCGAAAGAACTATGGGGAAAGGATTATCCAGCCATTGAATGGCCTGCGTATAATGAAGAGTTAGTAAGGGTCTGCCAAGGAGCCAATATTGTTATAGGAATTAATACGGTGAATTCGGTTGAATTGTATTTTTCTAATCGTACATTCATAACCCTTTCGGCGGGAGGATTTCATCTAACTCATTATGTGCCGGGACTGGAAACCATGTTTGAAAATCATAAACATCTGGTCTGGTTTAATTCGGATGAAGAATGTTTGAATCTAATTGACTATTATTTAAAGCGTCCCTTCCTACGTAAGAAAATATCTCTGGAAGGGCAGAAATTGGTGCGCAAGAAATACAGTATGAAAAGACAACTTAATAAGATGTTACAACTAATAGAAAAACATTATGGTGACATGCAATAAGGAGATAATTACCTTCTGCATAAGAGGATTTCCGGGCACAAATAGATCGTTAATGAATTTAGAGAAAACCACTGGTCTATCTAAGCATTTTATCTTGAACAGTTCCAATCAAGGCAGTCTCGAGATTAAATTCTTTATAAATTATCTAAAAACAGAGAAGCCTAAATTGGTTGTATTTGGTGGCTGGAGTGCAATCTACGAAGTCTTCTTAAAAAAACTCAAAGGCAACAAAACACAATTTGGAATATACTGGACCAGCAGCCCTGGCCAAGTAGATATTTCAGAGGAGGTAGGCATTTTATCTTTTTTGATAGAAGATACTCGAATTCAACATAAATTGTTTGCAAACAGGGAATTTGCTTTATCTTTGTCAAGGCATATTAACAATGTACATTATTTACCAGATACTCTAATCATTCCAAGGTCAAATTCAAAAAAGAGTAATTATCTGAGTAAACACAAAGAGAGCGTTATTATAAGTCTTTTTAGCTCTCCATTTGAATACAAGCGAAAGAATATTTTGAATTGTTTATTAGCAGTCTCTATGCTTAAAGACAATTATATCCTTTATTTGAATAGTCTTTCTAAAAACAAATACTATAGAAATTTATTGGAATCATTAAATGTTCGATATAAAGATTTGGGCTGGATGGCTGAGGATAACTATCAAAACATTTTAGACAAGGTAGATATTGGACTACAGGCATCATTCGCCGACACCTTCAACCATGTTGCAGCAGAACACATCATAAGGGGGATTCCAGTTATAACTTCCCACATGGTCCCTGTGATGCAAAATATGTCTAAAGAGATCAAAGACAATTTGATAGTAGATAATCCCGATAGCTATTTAGAGATAAAAGAGAAAATCAAGCATTTAATACACAACGTACACCTACGGCGCAAACTTGGAACAACGATGCTAAATCAAATCACGAAAGAGAATGATAATAGAATCAAGAGCGCAATTGACATAATGCATAAAATCATGAAATGAACCAAGAGGAGCTATCAATGGGAAAATTTAAATTTGACCAATTATACGTTATGAATGAAGAAATCGCCTATAGAGAAATAGAAGGCCAGATACTTTTATTGAGACCAGACGATCATTCCTTATATACAGTTAATGGAAGCGGCAAATTCATTTGGCTCGAAATTTTAAAAAGAAAACCTGTATCAACAATTGCAAAGAATCTTGCTAAGAAGTTTAATGTTTCGGAGGAAAAAGCCTGTAAAGACGTGCTAAGATTCGTTAGAGAATTGGAAAAGAAGACAATCATTATTAAGGCGAAAAGGTGATGAAGGTATTATGGGTATCTAGTAAGGGCTACCCCCTTAGAGGTGGGGCTCAAAAAACTGCTATAGCTTTTTTAAAAATATTATCTAAGAAGTTTGATCATAAATCTCATATTTATAGTTTTTTTCCTATCAAAAGAAGACTTCTTTATAATGGTGTCAAGCTCAATACTTTTAGGGATATCCATGAATTAAAGGTAATGGTGCGTAAGTTAGAGCCTGATATTATAATTTCTGCTCTGGACATTAGCCATGAGGTTGTGAGGTTAACTAGAATATTCAATATACCTTGTATTGTATATATGCCTAGTTTTGAGTATTGTCCACCCAATATCAAAGAGAAAAAAAAGTGGAAGGTTTCTCCAAGTAAAGACTATCCAACGAAAAAAGAGATAAAGTTTGTTCTAAACGGAGCCGACGCCATTGTGGTTAATTCCCATTTTATGAAAAAGAGGTTTAAAAAACAATATGGGATAAATTCAAAAGTGATTTACCCTGAATTTTTAAAAAATGATTTATTGCTCAGCAGCAAGTCTTTAGACCAGGGAGACTATATAACCGGCGTATGTGGCTACCCTTATAAGGGTTCTGACATATTTTTAAATTTAGCTAAGACATTTCGTAAAGAGAAATTTTTATTAGTTGGTAATACCGATTTTAATTATCTACAACTTTTCAGGAAAGAAGAGAATATAAAGGTTCTTCCATTCGTTTCAACAAAGAAATTCTTGAAGATGAGTAAAATACTCTTAGTTTCCTCGCAATGGCCGGAGCCTTTCGGGCGGATTGCTGTAGAGGCTATGGCTAATGGCATACCCACCCTGGCGAGTTTAACTGGCGGACTTAAAGAAATAGTCAATTGTTCCTCTTTAGGAGTAAGAGAGTTTCGCAATGTCAATGCGTGGCGGAAAAAATTAGAAGAACTCCTCTCTTTTAGAAATGCCTGTGAATTAAATTCTCGAGAAGGGAAAACCATTTCAGAAAAATTCTTAAAAGATAGTTCTACTGAGCAATTGAATAGATTGATAAACACTCTAATTGAGAAAAAGAAGCCAAAATTTAATGGGAAGAAAGTAATTGCCCTTTGCGGAACAACCAAAGAAAAAACAGCCTATTCCAGTATTAATTTTAAGTGGCTGAACATACTTAGGAAAGAAAAAAACTACTCTATCCTAAGCCTCGAGAACCCAAATGAATTTTATAACCTGCCAGTTGATTATTTTGTTCACCATGATTATCAACACAATTTCAATGAGGTATCTCTGCCGGATGAAGGAAAGTTCGTCGCAGTAAGAACTTGGGACTTTGGAAAATTCCCTCTTAATTGGGTTGAAAAGATTAATGAGAAATGTGACCAACTCTGGGTACACAGCAATTGGGTGAAAAAACAGGCAATCAAAAGTGGGGTAGCTTCTCAAAAAGTAAAGGTTATTCCTCTCGGAATAGATGAGAATGTATTTATGCCCATAGGGGAAAAGTACCATCTTCCCACAGAGAAAAGGTTAAAGTTTATATTTATAGGAGCAACCGTTCTCAGAAAAGGAATTGATATACTACTCAAAGCATATAGACGAGCCTTTAACCCTGAAGAAGACGTGTGCTTGGTGATTAAGGATCAACCTAAGGATGTTTTCTATTCAGGCATAAAACATAAAAAAGAAATTTTAAATTTAGTAAATGATAAGAGTTATCCAGAACTTATTTATATAGATAAGTTCCTATCCACTGAAGAATTAGCCTCACTATATAGAGCTTGTAATGTAGGGGTTTTTCCCTATAGAGCGGAGGGTTTTTCTATACCTATTTTAGAGGCTATGGCGTGCGGAGTTCCTTCTATAGTGCCAAATTTTGGAGCCTGTCTTGATTTTTGCACTCCCTCTAATTCATTTTTAGTTCCGGTAAAGAGAATTAACGTACCGGTAAAGGGCACTTTTATGATAAATACATTAGGATTTAGAGAAGAAATAGAGGAGGTGGATTTTTGTGAGGTACCTGTTGATATACTTGCCTCTTTTTTAAGAAAAGCTTTTCATACGTCCAAGAATGAATTAAAAAGAAAATCTCGTATAGGGGCGCAAGTTGCTCATAATAGTTTTAAATGGTCAGACTCTATAGCGCTAATAAAACAACACCTGGATAATTTGGATAGGTATAGAACACCAGCAAGATTAGGACTAATAAGACTTGAAAAGGAGAAAAACAGGGATAAATTTGAGATCGCTAAAGAAATTTTTCTGAGTCGATAAAATTAATAGTGACCATATGAATAAAGAGACAATTAATATTGCTAAAGAGTTACAATTAGAAAATAGTAAAATACTTGGGCCAGTCAAATTTCATGGCAACAGCATGAGTCCATTTTTAGAAGATGGTGATGAACTTATCGTGATAACAGTTAATTGGGGAGAAATTAAAATTGGAGACATTATAACCTATCGGCTTGATAAAAATTTTCCTACCTACAGAGTGGTAAAAAAATTGCAGGATTATTTACTTTTAAAGCCGGATAATTGGCACCAAATATTTCAAGTACCTAGAGAAGATATACTGGGCAAAGTTATCGAACGCAAGAGAGGCGAGTCTTCACTTTCTGATACTAATTGGCAATGGATTTTTTCTTTGCGCCTCATTCTTTTGAGAAGGTGGGTGGAGCAGTTTATATCTAAAATCAAATACCATTCTAAAAGGATTACCAAGATCCTTAAATGAGAATTATTCACCGCTGACAATTAGCTTTTCGAGCTTTTCGAATTTTATTAATTTAGGAGGCTCATATTTTTCTGGATTTTTTTTTGGTTGTTCCTTTTTCTCCTTCTTTGCCACTTTTTTCTTAGCCACTTTTTACCTCCCTTCAATGAGTTTTTCCTCGGCAAGGTCGTCTAAAACCTTCTTAATGTCATCTATAATGTCTTCTTTTTTTTGTTGATAATAAATACTTACTTTTTCAATTATTTCTTCTAAACTCAGTTCTTTTTCGAGCAGTAAATTCCATATGTAAGTTCCCGTTTGATTTAGACTGTAGTAAAAGCTTGTCTCATTATTAATTATTACCGCTTCTCCATCTAAAATACGCCATGTAGCATTACCTTTGTTAACTGAATATTTCATTAGAATTTAAATTATCATAATTAACTTTGCTAATCAATCTCTGATTTAGAATCGAGTCTTCAATTCGGAGTAAAAGAAATAGAAAAATGCTTAGAGGGTATGCTTATAGTAGATTTTCTATTCTTATATTATTGCTTATTTTAAGTTCCAATTAACATGGATGGCACATTCTTATATGGCTTGTTACTAAAGCATTGGCTTCAAATTGATATTTAGCGTATATATAAAGTGTATGTAATTTGACAACTGCTATTTTGAGACGTTTTCCTTATAGGTTTATTCAGTAACTATTGCCTCATATAAAAATCTATTCGAGAGTTTAATTCGCTGCCTCACGGAAAATATACTCGAAATCTTGGTGATTTTTATCATAGTTTTTGTG
>Ga0209342_10001579_pt1 | contig 25530 bp, 16 predicted proteins | sample RifCSP16_2_FD_184023 | JGI IMG/M metagenome (GOLD analysis project Ga0209342, IMG submission 184023) | Soil microbial communities from Rifle, Colorado - Rifle CSP2_sed 16_2 (SPAdes) (version 2) | ecosystem: Environmental > Terrestrial > Deep subsurface > Rock core/Sediment | place: Rifle... | reverse complement strand
TCAGGAGCAGCCACTCACTGCCACACCGCCCCGCCAGCCGGGTATCACTGTCCTCCAGCACGAGTTGGGCGGCCATGCTCTGAAGATCGATCACAGCGATGCCTTCCCGCCGTCCCTCGGCCATCCAGTCGAGGGCGCGGAACCCGAGCCTCTCGGAATCGGCCCACCAGCGCAGCGTATCGGGGGCCGGCATGCCCACATCCGTTGGCATCTCGATTCTGCTGAGCTCGCCGCTTGCCAGGTCCCGAAGCTCCACCGTGGGCCCGGAAGGCAGTGGGAGATAGGCGATCATCGCGCCATTCGGAGAAAGCACCGCCCCACCGTTAATCACCATGACATCCCCAATCCCCGTCCCCTGGAGAACAACCTCGGCCTCCAGGGTGTCCACATCGATGAGCCGGACAGCCTGAAGGGCCGGGGCAGCCGGCGCAAGGAACTGCGAGACGGAGATTGCCAGCCTGCCGTCGGGCGACCATCCCACCTGGTCCACATCCAGGGGCGCCATGTCGGGGCACTCGCCCAGGCAGGGAAATGCGGCGACCGGACGCGGTAGAGAACTTCAGTCTCCAAGGAGCCCGGGCCAATCAGGCTGAGCTCCCATGCACCGGCCGGCTCTGGCATTCCCATCCCAGGATCGATCCGCTCCTGGCGAACGATGGCGATGCGATCGCTATCCCACTCAACGACCAGCGAGACGTATTCCAGATCGCCCTCAATCGGAATTGCCCCGGTTTCGCCGGTCCTCAGATCAAGCGTGTACAGGCTGCCGTCGGCCAACCAGGCTAACCCGCGCCCGTCCGGCGCCGCCCAGACGGATCCGCCGTTCTCGGCCTCGGCCAGCTCGCACCGCTCGCCGTGCCAGGATTGGAGGATCAGCTCTCCCCCCTCGACCAACACGAGAGAGCCTGAGGCCGATTCCAGGAGCGCCGTACAGGTGATCGCTGACGCGTGCTTGGTTGGGCCTGCTGCTCAGGAGTGGGCGTTGCGATGGCGGTGGGGCGCGGCCCGCAAGCGGCCAGCAAGACAAGGCCGATAGGTTCGCATCAGGCTCCGGGTCGCTTGACGCCACCGGGCAGCACAGGTATATTCGGACTGTTTTAGGCCGAATGCGCCCCAGATTCTTAGTCGGCTCGCAGGGGCCCACGAGCGCCGCACTCGCGCCCGCGTGCCCTGTGGTGGCCCGCAGGCCCAGGAGGAAGAGTGTTCACCCTCAAGCGTGCCCGAATGTTCACGGCCAGCCTCCTCCTCGTTTCCATCCTCCTGCCCCGCGTGCGGCCTGTCTTCGCCGCTCCACAGAACGTCGATGTCCTCACCGTTGGGGCCGTCATCGGCGGGGCATTCCTTGCCAAGGGATTGGTGGGTGATCTTCTCGATGCCGCCAGCGGCGAAGTGAAAGAGATCTTGGCCGAGGTCGATGAGATGCTCAACGACCTCATCGACGAGCTCGGCGCAACCTACGAAGACCTCCTGGATGTCACTCTCGACCAGCTGGATGCCTTCACGCGCGACCAGCTCCTTCGACTCAATTCGATGATCCAGCGGCTCCAGGCCGACCTGCAGGTGGGCCTGGATCAACTCAACGAGACGATCTTGGAGGACCTGCGATTCATCACGACTCAGGCCCGGACGATCGTGGCTCAGCTGGAAGACGTCGTCGCCGTGGCGGTGGGAGGCGCCCTGATCATCGTCGACAAGACCGCCTTCAACCTGGCGTTCCTGGTTGCGCTCGTCCTCCTCGGGCTGGGGCTGATCGCCATCATCTGGCTGCTCTTCACCCGCCGGCTCCCCCGGGAAGTGACGTCCCGGCGGCTGGCGCTAACCGGGATGGGCGCTTTCGTGCTCGTGTTCGGGGGTCTGCTTCTTCCGCAGGGCAGGGCCTACGCGCTCACCTGGTCAGGTCTGGGGCGGCGCGTGGAAGAGCTCGTCGAACCCCGGATCTTTCAGGTGACTCCCGAGACTCTCGTGCTGGGGAGGACACGCGAGATCGCCCTCCTTGGAGCGCGGTTGGCCCCCGAAGGCATCGCGCCGACCGTTGAGATCGCCGGGACGGCCGTAGCCGTAGCGGCTGCCTCAAACGAGATCGTCGTCGTCGACGTGAGCCAGGCCAACCTGGGTGCGTCGATCGGCTCCCAGACGATTCGGCTTGTGACGGCCGCGCCGGAAGGAGGGGCACCCCAGGTGGCGACGGCCGCCATCACAATCCAAGAATCGCGGCCCCTTCCCAGCGTGGTTTCGTGGACGATCACCCCACTCGGGAATGTCTACGAACAGGGCGGCAACGCCACGGTGACCGAGGTCGGTTGTCGCTCGTCGGGAGGGACGAAGACCACGACAGGAAGCTGCCACGAGGAGGTGGAGATCCGGGTGGATACGGCGAACGGCTTCGTGCTCGACCCGTCCGTCCCGGCCACTCTTGGCACCGTCCCTGGCTCCGGCAACACCCTCACGAACAGCGGGGATGCGACCTACGGATTCACCGAGACGATCACAACCTACGAAGAGCGAAATCCCAGGCGCAATATTCGCCTGCTTGACGAAGGAACCCGGATTGTCGGGATTGTCGTCTCAGCAAGCGCTCAGTCCGACACGCGGCATCCCATTACCAACAGCGCGCGCAATCGGGGCGAGTTCCGGGGAACCTATACGGTCTTCGGGCGGAGGTTGCGCGAGGATGTACCCGCCCCCGTATGGACGTTCAGTGGGACCTGCCCGATTTCCGGGACCGTGGTGTGCGGGACGTACCCATACCCTCAGGACCTGGCGCGCTTCGTCGACGGCCATCTCTTCCTGGTCCAGGTGACGTTCCGGGGCGCGGATGGGGAGCTGGTGGCCAGATCCGACGCGCTCATCCCCAATGATCCCTCTTCGTCGATTTCTGCGCCGTTGCGTTATGAAGACGAGAACGGGCGGCTGACCGGCGCCACGTACGAACTGACAATCCTCGATAGTTCGGTCAGCGTATTTGGACCAGACCTTGGCGTGACGCTCCCGCCGATGTTCTCCGAACAGATCAACGAGGCCCTCGAGCAGCGGAGCCGCTGCCCTTTCTTCTTGTGCCCGTGAGACGAACCCCGGTAGGTACCCCGAGAGGCTCTGAATTAGCCGCATCCAGAGCGAATGCAGCGCTGCCTTGCGCGCCCTTTGTGCTTGCTCAGTTCACAGGTTCTTAGGCGAGATCCTTCGCGCCTTCGTCCTAGACCAAGCGACCTCATGGGGCAGGATTCCGCTCAGGATAACGTCAAAAGAGAAGTCAATCAGCCCTCCCTTCTCCTTCCCCCACGCATGACATCCGACCGACGGCCTTGCATCGAGCGAGATCGCCCTCGCCTCCACAAGTAGGGGCGGCTCGCGAGCCGCCCCTACCAGGCCCCGCAGGGCGCGAGACCTCGCGGAGCGTTAGTCTCAGGAACATCCCTCGCCTTGGAAATTCCCGCTGACGGCGCGCCGACGGATCGGGGCGGCCTTCTCGACATGTGAACCTGGGCCCGCGCGGCAGGCGCCAAGCGCGGCGTGACCGACTCGCGGTGTTAGAATACGTCGCCCGTCTGCCCTCACAGGTTTGCCCGGGCACCGCATCGACGAGAGCAGCGGCGCTCCCTCCAAATCCGTGATCGAGAACCCCGGCCCGCAGGAGACTTCCTACACCGTGAATCCCCGATCCCTCCTGCACCGCCTCCTCGAGCTCGATCGGCCGTACCAAGCTTTCGACGGCGAGGCGCTTCAGAGCGAGATCAGGCGCCATTATCGCTGGAACCTGGCCGTCAACGTCGCCGAGGTGGCTCTCTTCTTCCTCGGCGCCTCCTTCGTCGCCGCGACGACCATCTTGCCCCTCTTCATCTCCAAGCTCACCTCCAGCACACTGGCCGTCGGGATGGTCGCATTGCTCGCCCAGGGCGGGTGGTACCTGCCCCAACTCTTCACCGCCAACGCCACCGAGCGCGTTCCGCGCATGCTTCCGATCCTCGTAAACATCGGCCTCTTCGCCGAACGCGTGCCGATCCTCCTATTGGTCCTGGCCGCCTGGCTGGCTCTCGCCTCACCCGGCGGCGCCCTCCTCCTCGCCCTGCTCGCCTACGCCTGGCACACCCTGGGCGCGGGGGCGATTGCGCCGGCTTGGCAAGAGCTCGTCGCTCGATGCTTTCCCGTCGACCGGCGGGGCTTCTACATGGGCTTTGGCTCCTTCGTCGGGACTGGCGTCGGCGCCTTGGGAGCGGTCGCCAGCGTCGCGCTCCTCACCGCCCTACCCTATCCGCAGAGCTTTGTGGCCGTCTTCCTGGCAGGGGCTGTCTGCATTCTGGCGAGCCTGGCCTTCCTGGCGCGCGTGCGCGAGCCGATCCCCGCCCGCCGCCCCGCCCCGCAATCGACGCGCGAATTCTGGATCGGCGTGCGCGAGATCCTGAAGACGCAGCGCAATTTTCGCCGCTACCTGGCCGCCAGAGTGGTGATGGGGCTGGGCGCCATGGGCGTGGGATTCCTGACGCTCAGCGCGATCCGCACATGGAACGTCAGCGACGGTACCGTCGGGATCTACACCGGCCTGAGCCTTCTCGGTGAGGCGGCCGGGATGCTCATTCTGGGCTTGCTGGCCGATCGTCGCGGCCACAAGCTCTCCCTCCAGCTTGGCGGGGCCGCCTATGTCGTCGCCTTCGTCCTGGCTGCCTGGTCGCCGGATCCGGCAGTGTACTATGCGGCCTTTGTCTTGGTCGGCTTTGGGATCGGAGGCCAGATCACCTCAGGCATCATGATGACCCTCGAGTTTGCCCCGCCGGGCCGCCAGCCCACCTACGCAGGCCTTGTGAACACTAGCCTCGGATTCGCGGGGATCGTCGCTCCCCTGGTGGGGGCGTGGCTGGCAGCGCGGGCGTTCTCCGTCTTGTTTCTCCTCTCGGCGGCTCTCGAGCTATCAGCGCTCGTCATCCTCGTCGCGCGAGTGGCCGACCCGCGGCATGCGCCTTTGGGCTCCGCAGCGCCTGCGGCTGAGCGACATCGCGGCGGGGCGTAGTTGCTGTGTAGTCGTGCGACGCGTGAACGAGGCTCCGTTCCGATCCGGACGCGTGATCATCGCATCGTCGTGGGAGGTCAACCAAGGAGGCAAGCTGAGCGGATCCCACTCCCGGGCAACGCGTGCCGCTCGCGAGATCCAAGATTCACTCTGAAACAGAACCCGATGGACGTGAGCGCTCGCACGCCCCAGGGCGAGCCGCTGCGCCGAGCGGCAGCGACGCGCTGCGGCGAGACCTGGGGCGCTTGATTTCAAGAACGTCAGACCGCTCCGAGCACCAGAACGGCGTTTTGGCCGCCGAGGCCGAAGCTGTTGGAGACCGCCACGCGGACTTCGGCGCTGCGGGCGGCATTGGGAACATAGTCGAGATCGCACTCGGGATCGGGTGTCTCGTAGTTAATGGTTGGATGGATGACGCGCTCGACAATCGTCATGATGCAGGCCAGCGCTTCCACTGCGCCGGCGGCCCCCATCATGTGGCCCAACATCGACTTGGTCGAGCTGACGGGGATGTCGTAGGCGCGCTCTCCGAAGACGGCTTTAATGGCGCGCGTCTCGGCCGCGTCACCCAGAGGCGTGCTGGTCCCGTGGGCGTTGATATAGTCGACGCGATCGGGGCCAATCCCGGCCGAGGCGAGAGCCCGGCGGACGGCGAGCGCCGCCCCCTCTCCCTGCGGTTCCGGCTCGATCATGTGGAAGCTGTCGTTCGACACACCCAGCCCGAGAACTTCGGCATAGATGCGCGCCCCGCGTTTCACGGCATGGGCCAGGCTCTCGAGGATCAAGGTGGCGCTGCCTTGCGCAGCCACGAAGCCCTCTCTGCGCGCGTCGAACGGCCTCATGGCTCGTTCCGGTTCCGCGTTGAAACTCGTGGCCAGGGCGCGCATGGCCGAGAAGCCGGCAAACGCAGCCCTTGAGACGACGCTCTCTGTGCCGCCGGTAATCACGATCTCCGCCTCGCCGCGCCGGATGACCGCCGCCGCTTCCCCAATCGCCTGCGTGCCGGAGGCGCAGGCCGTGCAAATGGTGCTGTTGTAGCCCCGCAGACGATGGGCGGCGGCCACGAAATAGGAGGCCATGTTGGGCCAGAGCCGCACGACCCGGAAGGGGGAGATCTTCTTCGGCTCCTCGCCGTGCATGGCCGCGGCCGCCTGCTCGGTCTCCTCGATCGTGCTCCCCCCTGCCGTGCCAAGTACCACCCCGATTCGATCCCGGTCCTCTTGATCGAGGTCGAGGCCGGAATCTCGCAGCGCCTCTTCGGCGGTGATGACGGCGAGCTGGCTCGCCTGCGCCATGTGGCGGAGCTTGTTGTGGGGCAAGTAGCGCCCAGGGTCGAATCCCTTAAGCTCTCCGGCGACCTGGCACGCCCATTCTCCTTCGAGGAGCGTCAGAGGTCCGACCCCGGAGCGTCCCTCCTTGAGCGCCTGCCACGTCTCCGCTGCCGAATGACCGACCGGGGTGAACGCCCCCAGTCCGGTGACAACCACTCGTTGATGGTCGCCTCGATGGCTCTCGCTCTCCATGAAAATTCTCCCTGACGCCCCGGGCCCCTCGCTGCAGTTGTTGGTCGCCCCTGTCGACAACGCCGTGGGCTGGATTGGAGGTGCCCGCCCGCGCCTGCTCAGCGGACGCGGCCCTGGCTGTTGATTTTACCCTGGATCAGCGAGCAAGCATGCCGCCTGATGCTCCGCGCCCACGAGGATTAGCGGTGGGTCGGTTCGAGCGCAGTCGTCGAAGGCAAGAGGGCAACGGGGGTGGAACCGGCAGCCGCCAGGCAGGTCGACGGGGTTGGGCGTTTCGCCGCCGAGGATGATCCGTTGACGGCGCATCCGGGGGTTGGGGACCGGAATGACGGAGAGCAGGGCACGCGTGTACGGGTGTTGCGGGTGGGCCAGCACCCGCCGTGTGGGGCCGATCTCGGCGATGCGGCCCAGATACATCACGGCAATCCGATCGGTGAAGTAGGCCGCGGTGGCAAGGTCGTGGGTGATGTAGAGGATCGAGATTCCCCGGCGAGCGCGCAGCTCGTCAAGAAGGTTGAGGATCTCGGCGCGAATCGAGACGTCGAGCATGCTCACCGGCTCATCGGCGATCAGCAGCACAGGCTCCAAGACGAGCGCACCGGCGATGACCACACGCTGCCGCTGCCCTCCCGAGAGCTCGTGAGGTCGACGGCTCATGAAGGCTTCAGCCGGGCTGAGCCCAGCATCCTCCAGCGCCTGGCGCACCCTGGCAAGCTTCTCCTCCCGGCTTCTCGTCACGGCGTGCACTTCCAGCGGCTCCGCCACCGACTCCAGGACGGTCGCTCGGGGGTTTAGCGACTCGTAGGGATCCTGAAAGACCATCTGCATCTGGCGCCGCAAGCGCTTCATCGTGATCGCCGGGAAGACCGAGGGCTCCTTTCGGTACATCCGGCCGTTGACCTGTGCGATGGATGCCCGAGGCCGATCGCCGGCTCGCTCTCCGAGGTGAGTGACGTCCTGTCCGTTGAAGCGGATCGTGCCTTCGTCGGCCGTGATCAGGCCCATAAGGGTGAGCGCCGTCGTCGTCTTTCCGCAACCACTCTCACCCACCAGAGCCAGGATCTCGCCGCGCCGGAGGTCGAACGAGATCCCGTCGACCGCGTGGACCGCCTTGCGCGGGCGCCGTCGGAGTGTCCCTGTTAGACCTCTTGGCAGAGGAAACTCTTTGTGCAGCCCCTCGACCTCCAGGATGAAGTCTTCCTCGGGTGGCGAGGCACGGCGGGGCGGCACGTCAGCCGGCGGCATCGAGTGCAGCCTCTTCATAAAGGTGGCAGGCGACCCAGTGGCCCGGCTCCACCAGGCGCGGGCTGGGCGACTCGAGGCGACAGCGGTCGAAGGCTTGCGGGCAGCGCGGCGCGAAACGGCAACCGGGAGGGAGGTCGTTCAGCCGTGGAGGGTGACCGGGGATCGAGATCAGCTTTCCCTCGGGCCGGCTCAGGTCGGGGAAGGCGGAGAGCAGCAAGCGAGTGTAGGGGTGGCGCGGATCGTTGAAGATGCGATCCACGTTGGAGTATTCCGCCAGGGCGCCGCCATACATCACCAGCACGCTGTGACAGAGCTCGGCCACGACGCTCAGATCGTGCGTCACCAGGATGACCGCCAGCCCGAGCTCGCGCTGAAGCCTTTCCAGGAGCTCGAGGATCTGGGCTTGAATCATCACGTCGAGGGCGGTCGTCGGCTCGTCGGCGATGACCACCTGGGGGCTGCAAGCCAAGGCCATGGCGATCATTGCTCTCTGCCGCATTCCACCGGAATACTGGTGAGGAAAATGCGCTTCACGGCTGCGGGGGATCCCCACCATCTCCAGCAGCTCGCCCACGCGGGGGGCCGCCGCGCCAAGCCCGGGCGCCAGGCCGTGGATCACGAGAGCTTCACCGATCTGATCGCCGACCGACCGCACCGGGTTGAGGGCGTTCATGGCGCCCTGGAAGATCATCGAGAGCCGGTCCCAGCGGAGGGCGCGCATTTCGGCTTCATCCAGGGCCATGAGATCCCGCCCCTCGAGCAGGACCTCGCCGGAGACGATCCTCCCGGCCGCGGGCAAGAGCCGGAGCAGGCTGAGCATGGCGGTCGTCTTGCCGCAGCCGCTCTCGCCCACCAGCCCCATCGATTCGCCCTTCATCACCCGGAAGCTGAGATCGTCGACGGCGCGGAAGACACCCTCGTCGGTGACGTAGTGGGTGGAGAGGTGGCGCACCTCGAGCAGTGGAGGCTGGGGATCCGCTACGCCCACCGCCCTATCGCTCCGCCGCCTGGGCCTGCGCCGGCCGGACGACCATCTTCTCCTCACCCTGGAGGTGGTGCGATTGGAGACGTGGGTTGAAGGCCTCTTCGAGCGTGTTGCCCACCAGCGTGCAAGACAGCACGACCCACACGATCCCCAGGCCGGGCGCCACCAGCGCCCACCAGGCGCCGGCGCTGATCGCCCCGCGGGTGAAGGCGAAGTTGAGCATCCCGCCCCAGCTGAGCGTCGTCGGGTCACCCAGGCCGAGGAAGCTCAACGTGGATTCCGAAAGGATCGAGAGGGAGATCACGAGCACCGTGTTGGCGACCATAAGAGGAAGCACCAAGGGCAGGATGTGCCGGCGCAGGATATGAAGGTTGCCGGCCCCGATGGCGCGCGCCCGGGTGACGAACTGCCTTTCCCTCAGGCTGAGCGCCTGGGCCCGTACGATTCGGGCGGTGCCGGTCCATCCCAAGAGGCCGATGACGAGGATGATGTTCCACAGGCTGGGGCCGACGATGGCCACGATCACGATCATCAGCGGCAGGTCGGGGATCACCAGGAAGATATCCGTCAGACGCATGAGCAGATTGCCCAGGCGGCCGCCATAGAAGCCGGCGACGAGCCCGACGATGCCTCCGATGATCATCGAGATCAGGGAGGCGGCGAACCCGACAATCAGGGAGACTCGAGAGCCGTAGATGAAGGCGCTGAAGACGTCTTTCCCGCCGTCATCGGTCCCAAGCCAGTGTGCGGCAGTCGGGCGGGCATAGATGTCCTCGATACTCACCTCAGTCGACGCTTCCGGATCGTAGGGCGCGATCCATGGCGCCATGACGGCGGTGAGGATGGCGAGGGCTAGCATCACCGACCCGACGACGCCGAGGCGATTCCGAGTGAGGGCTCTCACCAGGGAGCCCCCTCGTTCTCTCCAGCGGATGACGGCCGGTCTCACTGGCCTCCTAGGGCGCCTTGACCCGTGGGTCGAGGGCGCCATACACCAGATCGGCCGCCAGATTGGCCAGAATCACGCTGACGGCGACCAACAGGAACGCCCCTTGCAGCACCGGGTAGTCTTGTCTCCGCACGGCTTCGAAGATCATGCTGCCCAGCCCCGGCCAGGAGAAGACCGTCTCCACCTGGATCGCGCCCGACACCGTGAACCCCAGATTGAGGGCGATCAGCGTGACGATGGGCAGCATGGCGTTCTGGAGCGCATGGTGGCGGAGGATCTGGAAGTGGCTCATGCCCTTGGCCTTGGCCGTGAGAATGTAGTCCTCGGAGAGGATTTCCAACACCGAGCTTCTCATGATCAGCATGTACTCGCCGAGCAAGACGATGGTGAAGGTGAGCGTCGGCAGAAGAAGGTGCTTGCCGAGATCGAGGGCCTGCGCCCACCAAGAAGTAAACTCCACGCCCACGGTCTCTCTCCCGGCGGTGGGTAGGCCCAGGTAGGTGCTGCCGATGATCAGCAAAAGGATCCCCAGCCAGAACGTAGGCAGCGACCAGGCGGCCAGGGAGAACGTGATTGCGGCCGCGTCGAAGCCGGTCTTGCTCTTCCAGGCCGCCAGGAGACCGAGGGTGCTGCCGAGGACGATGGCCAGGACCTGGCCGCCCATGACGAGGATGACGGTGTTCCACAGGCGCTCGCCAAGGAGGTCGGCCACCGGCCGGTTGAAGTTGAATGAGGTGCCCAGGTCGCCGCGGAAAAGGCGCCCAAAGTAGATGAAGAACTGGCTGTCGAAGGGATTGCCGCCTTCGAGGTTGAGGAAGACGGGCTTATCGAGGCCGAAGCGGCGAGCGAGGGCCTCGCGGGCCTCGGCCGTCAGACGCGGATCCTTGGCGATGGAAGTCGTTGGATCGCCGGGCAGGATGCGAAAGAGGAAGAAGTTGAGGACGAGGACGAAGGCGATCGTCAGGAACGACCAGCCGATCTTCTTGACCAGATAATCGCGTCGGACCATCTCGTCCCCGATTGGCAGGGGCGGCCCGCCGAAGCTACGCGGTGCGGGCCGCCCCTGCGCACGGTTCAGGGTATGGGCGTCACTCGACGGGCGAGACGACCGTCAGGGAAAGCGGGTCTTGCAGGTAGAGGATGTCGCCCGAGCCCTCGGCCGGGAGCGGCCAGCCGGTGAAACGGTCGCTGCGGAAGGCCTGCACTTCATCCTCGTAGTAGGGGATGATGTAGGCCAGGTCATCCAACATCATCCTCTGCATGTCGTGCACGATCTGGACGCGGCGAGCCGGATCGAGCTCGACACCCTGCTCGTCAAATAGCCGGTCGTACTCGGGGTTGTTGTAGCCGGTCTCGCTCAGGCCGGTGGGGATCTCGGCGCTCGTCAGCACGCTCAGGATAAACGAGGGATCCGGATCGCTGGTCCAGCCCCACATGAGCATATCGAAGTCGAAGGCCGGGCAGCAGTTGGCCGTCACCGTGTCGGGCTCGAGCACCTGCGGGGTCATGCGGATGCCGATCTGAGCCCACCAGCCGGAGAGCAGCTCGGCCTCACGCGGCCCGCTGCCGATGTCGGACGGGATCTGCATGACGATGTCGAGCTGGCGCCCACCGCAGTCCATCGTGGCCGGGCATTCCCGCAACCCATCGCCATCGGTGTCGAGGTAGCCGGCCTCATCCAACATCTGGTTCGCCCCGGCGATGTCGAACGGATAGTCCTCCAGCTCGCCGGCAAAGAAGTCACCCAGGGCCACCGGCACCAGGCCGATCCCCGGTGAGCCCAGGCCGAGCAAGGCGACGTCGATGATCTGCTGCTTGTCGATGGCCGTCGCCATGGCGCGACGGACGACCGGGTCGCGCAATGCCGGGTGGCCCGCGCAGATGCCGCCGTCGTCCACCGGGCAGGTGTCCGGCGAGCTGAGGTTGAAGATGTAGTCCCGCAGGCCGCGAGAGGATCCGGAGGCGACGGTGATGTCGGCCTCGTCGCGAAGCGAAGCCACGACTGTGTTGGGCAGCTCCGTGATCATGTCCACTTCGCCGGCTCGCAGCGCCTGGACCAGCGCGTCCTGGTTGGAATAGCGCTGGAAGATCACTTCGTCGACGATGGGCGGAGTGAGGTAGTGATCGTCGCGGGCGGCCAGGCGGTAGAACTCGCCTTCCTGGTATTCCTCCAGCCGGAAGGCGCCGGAGCCGACCATCTCGGCGTTGTCGAATGCCAGGGCGGCATCCAGGTCACCGGCGAAGGGCTCCCAGATGTGTTTGGGCAGGATGAAGGTGTAGAGAAGCTGGCTCTCCAGGTTGCCGATCGGGGTATCCAGCGTGAGCACGACGGTGGTCGGGTCGGTCGCCTGCGCGTCGGCGAAGTGAGTGGCGTAGCCGCTCCAGTAGCCGAAGTCCTCCCAATCCCGATAGGCCAGCAAGGAAAAGGCCACATCTTCGGCAGTGACCGGCTGGCCGTCCGACCATGTGGCGTCGCCGTGGATCGTGAAGGTCCACGTCAGCCCATCGTCCGACACCGTCCAGGTCTCGGCCAGTTGCGGGTGATAGGCGCCGGCAAAGTCGATCGTGACCAGCGAGTCGTAAACAAGCTCCAGCAGGTCGGTCGCCTCGGTGAGGTAGGCGTTGCCCGGGTTGCGGGAATCCGGGAAGCCCGACATGCCGACGCGCAGGACGACGGCGCTCTCCGGCTCAGGTGTTGGCCCGCCACAGGCGGTGGCAAGCAGGGTGAGGACGACGAGCAGCGGGATGAGACGGGCCCAGGTCTTGGCTCTCATGGCGATTCTCCTCTCCAGGCGGTTCGCGGAACGCATCAGGGGCGGCGCCGGGTCGGCCGGCGCCGGATTGCCGGGCGAGATGGTAGAGGCACGCGGGCAGGCAGGTGCGCACTCAAAAGGATGTGTGTCGACTTCGTTCGCGGGAGATGGGCGGCTTCGCCGGGCTGGGAGTTCTCGCCGCTCTCAGGCAAGATCGAACGACCTCCTGGGCCGGGCGGAAGACCTATGGCCTGTGGTCCCTTCGCCTCACGATGGGCATCTGTGTAGCACCGATAACTCCGGGAGTCAATAGGGAGGCGCCCTGCCGACGCTCCCCGACCGGGCGGCGCGTCGCTTTGCCGTGCGCCTCTCGTGCTGTTCCCGGATTTCGGCGATGCTTTCGAGCTTCTCACGCACCGCCGCCGCCAGCCACTGCTTTCCCTTTTCTGGGGTGGCCAGCGTGGCATCGCCGTAGATGCCGGTCTGGGTGTCGTCACTCCACGGCGGATTGGCGATCAGGCGACCACCCTCGATCCAATCCATGTAGTAGCCAGGAGTGGAAATAAACTCGGTCTCGACGGCGGCACGGCTCATGTCGACGAGATCTGGGCGCAGGCTCAGCAGGTAGCTCGTCTCCAGCTCGCCGCCATGCCCCATGCCGCCTCGCTTGCTCTGCCGCAGCCGCTCGAGCGCCGGCCCGGTCGTGTGGAGGTATTCGGTCGCGGTGAAGACGTGCGGCCAGCGTTCCCCGGCGAGCTTGACGACGTTCACCAGGAAGGAGTGATTCCCTCCATGGGCATTGGAGAAGTAGATCATTTCGGCCCCCAGCGCCACCCAGCGGGCGAGGATGCCGAGGAAGAAATCTTCGAAGACGCGACCTCCTATGCTCAAGGTGCCTGGGAACTGGCGGGTGTGCGTGCTGACGCCGTAGGGCCAGGCGGGCAGGCCGATGACATCGGCGGGTGCCGCCTCGGCGAGGCCGTCGGCGATCGCCTGGACGATCACGGTGTCGGTGCCGGTGGGAAGGTGATGGCCGTGCTGCTCGGTGTGCCCTGTGCTGACGACGACTACCCGGCGGGCAAGATCCTCGGGCCAGGGCAGGTCGGCGGGAGGTTCGGCGGGGGCGGCGACGAATCGCAGGCCGGCGTCCCTCAGCCTGCGGCCGAGACCATGCGCATCGAGGTAGAAGACGCGCCCAAATCCCTGCTTGCGCAGTTCGCGCGTCACTCCCCGGAGGACGCGCCGCAACAGACCATCGCCCACGGCCAGATCTCCGAGAGGATGCCGGTCGCGGCGGGGGAAGCCGTAGGGGATCGGAGGCAGCACCACGAGAGGCCCCGCCCTGCCTCTCCCGGCGGCCTGCGCAAGGTCGTACCGATCAAGGCCCAGAGGGATCGCCAGAGGCGCGTCCCGGGGAAGCTTAGCGATCTGAGGCCAGCTCAGCTCGGCGTATGGGATGACCTTCATGCGATGCTCACCGGGACGTGCCACCTGGACGGGATGGAGTGCTGGCCGGGTGTTCCCGACGCGTGTCCTTCCGTCACATCCTGTTTGGTCTTGTAGGGGCGTTCAATTGAACGCCCCTACCGCGACATCAACCTCTACGCTTCACCTACTACGCCCCTCGCGTTTAACGTCGTTGACGAGGTGAATCTCTGCACTCTTGGCACGCTCCGGGCCTCACCCAATACGCCCTTGGCACCTAACGTCATCCTGCTAGGGCCTTCCAAGGAACGCTCCTACATCAGATACCAGTCCAGGAATCGCTCCAGCGTGGCGTAGAAGTGGATTTGGTTGGCATCTTGCAGAATGCCGTGCTCTTCGCCGCCGTAGACGTAGTACTCGAAGGTCTTTCCCGCGCGTTCCAACGCCTCGACGAGCTCTTCGCTTTGCTGCGGGTGGACGCGTTCGTCTTCGTCGCCGTGGAAGATCAGCAATGGACGGCGGATCTTCTCGACGTCGAAGACGGGCGACCCGGCGAGGTAGCCCGCTCGATTCAACGAGGGGTGGCCCATCTGGCGTTCCAGGTCTTCACGGCCGATGCGGTCGCCCTGGGCCCATGACGTGAGGATGTCGGAGTCGCCGTTGGCACACACGCCGCATTTGAATCTCGGGGAGGGAGCCTGGTCACGGGCGAGAGCCAGCAGGGCCAGGTAGCTGCCATAGGAGAACCCGACGATCCCCAGACGCTCGCCATCCAGGCCTGGAAGCCCTCGCAGGAAGTCGGCGGCTGCCAGCATGTCGTCCGTGTCGACGAGGCCCCAACGGTTGTGAAGCGCATGCTGGTGGGCGATCCCATTCCCCGTGCTGCCGCGATAGTTCGGTGCGAGGACGGCGTAGCCCTTCGCCACCAGCCATTGGGTCATGAGATCCCAGTGGAGAGTGTATTCCGAAGTCGGGCCGCCGTGGGGGACAACGATGGCCGGGCAGGGACGGCCTGAGGGTGATGCTGCCGGCCGGAAGAGGAAGGCCGGAATCGAGGCCCCTCCGCTGCTCGGGTAGTGGACCAACTCCGGAGTCCGCAGGGAGGCGGCTTCGAGAGCCGGAGGCATCGAGCAGGTGAGCGGCTCCGCGGCGCCGCTTTCCACATCCACTCGCCAGAGCTCGGGCGGCGAGAGCGGGCTCTCGAAGCCGACGAACAGGCACTTCCCGTCGGGCGACCACTGAGGGAAAGCGTGCCAACCCTCCGCCGAACGGAGAGGGCGGCTCTCCCGTGTGTCAACGTTCACCAGATGCAGATCACCCGCCCCGTCGCGATCGATGGTATAGGCGATCAGCTTCCCGTCCGGCCCCCAGGAGAAGCTCTGGACGTCGGCCCGGCCCGCGGTGAGGGGGATCGTCTCTCCCGAGGCGGTGTCGAGCTGGTAGAGCTCCCGCCATCCACTCCGGTTGGAGATGAAGGCCAGTCCGGAGCCGTCGAGAGACCAGCGCGGGTGCAGGTCCCAGACTCGAAGAGCCCCCGTCAAGCGACGGACTTCGCCACCATCGGATGGGACGATGCAGATCTCCGAGCGGTCGAGGTCGTCCTGCGGAGAGAGGACGAAGGCAATATTCTTTCCATCGGGCGAGGGGCGAGGGTCGCTGACGTCGGCCTCGAACCGGGTCAGGGCGATCGGCCAGTCACCGGCCGGCGTCGTGACGCACAGGTTTGCGAAGGTTCCCCGCTTGCTGACGAAGTAGAGACGGGATCCATCGGGGCTGAAGATCTGCCAGGCGGATTTATGGCCGTGGTCGGTGAGCTTCTTCGCCCGGCCGCCGTTCGCCGCCACGAGCCAGATTTCATCTTCGGCGACGTAGGCCAGGGCCGTCCCGTCTGGGCTCCAGCGCGGTTGAGTGTCCGCCCAGTAGGCCTGCGCCGGGCGGTCGAAAGTGAGGCGCCGTGGCCATGCGCCCGGCGATGTGGGCATACACCAGATATCACTCCCGCCGTCGCGATCCCAGACGAATGCCAGGCGCCCACCCTCCGGCGAGAGGGCGTGGTGGCGTATCCGGCTCACGCCGATCAGGAGCTCAAGCGTCCATGGGGCGGGCGGCTGCCGCCCGTGATCCGGCAGCGGCTGGCTGGGCCATCCGTGCCGCTCCTCTCTCTTGATGTTCGCTTTCATGGCTTCCCCCGTCGTCTTATGATGCGGAGGTGGACGATTGACCGATCAGACGGCCCAAACGGGGGGAGGCTCTCTCCGCGAGGCGAGCGCATCACGAATGCGGCAGAGGCGCAAGGCGGGGGCAATAGCAGGAGTTCCGCTCATGTCACCGGCCTCCTTCATTCGGCTGGGAAACAGCGCGGCCCAGACACCGGGCGACTCTGTTCCATATCTCATTCGAACTCACCGGGCCGGCACAGGCACCGGGAACCCTGGAATACCTGCGGCCAGACTCGCCGAGCTCGACCGCCCCGAGCCGCTCGGCCACTTGGATCACCCGTCCGGCGACCAGGCTCCGGCGAAGAAGTGATCTTCCCGGATGGCCGGCCCCGGGCCGACCCAGATCTGGGCCTGCTTCTCGGTCAGGCGGCAGAGAAAGTGCGCCTTGACAGACGGATTGGCATAGGCGAACTCTCCTCCCACCCGCGAGGAGAGAAGCCTGGAAAAGCCGGTGATGCGATCCTCGGACGGATCGAGAGCGCGTAAGGCGCGTGCCGTGCGGACGACCCTGCGCTCGAGCACACGCCGCCGCGCAGGTCGGAGATCTTCGAGACCCGGTGCAGCGAGGACGGCCTGGTTCGAGAGGGTGTTGACCTTGAACAGTGAGCCGCCGGGGGTCTCCGGAAGGGAGGTCGAGAGAACGGTGTCGGCGATGAACTCCGTCAGATCGCCCCGGAGGCCGGCAGGCGTGCGAGAGATGCTCGAGAGGGCGTAGCCGTCGCGAAACGGCGCCAGCGCCCTGGCAATGTCGGCGGTGGCGAAGGCGCCCCCCAGGTAGAGGCAGACCCACGTGACCGCGTTCGCCGCCACGCCCGAGTTCCGGCCGGGGGGACGGAGGTAGAAGGCGTCGACAGCGTGGGCATAGGAGGACCCAGACCAACCGAAGGCCGGCCCGGGCAGCAAATCGGGATAGACAAAAGCCGTGATCGTGCGGGGCCCCCCGGGGCCGTCCACCCGGAACGACGCCAACCGGAGCTTGTCGAATCGGCTGAGGCCCGGGTATTCGCGGTCTTCTTCCGTGTGCCAGAGGATAACCGACGAGGGGCTCTCTCGGAGGACGCCTGTCTGGCAGCCGTTGGGCTCGTTTTGGAGCAGGAACGCCAGGTCGCCGGCGCCGACCTCCAGGCCGTCCACCCTCAGCTGGCCAAGAACGCTCCGTGCGAAGCCGGCCAGGCAGGCGCCGGCCGCCCAGGCCTCCAGGCTGCGGAAGTACTCACCCAGGGCATGGCGGATTGCGCCGTGGATCTGGGAGGAGCCGAGGCGGCGTTGGATCTCAGCCTGGGCCTTCCTCGCGTGCCGGATCTCCTCAGCCAGCTCGGCGCCGGTCATGGCTTCCAGCTTCTTGCGGAGAAATAGCGCCAGTTGCGGACCGACCTCGGCGCCCAGCTCGAAGTGAGCCTGGGGGACCTCATAGACCGAGAGGTCCAGGTGCTGGATCGGCCCCAACGACGACCTTGCGGCCTCGAGCACGGCCAGCGGAAGGAGGGGCGAGTCCGGCGTCGGCCGGTGCTGGGCGGTTGTCTGGGCAGGCGCGCCAAATTCGGCGGCGATGTCGGCCGCCCCTTCGCCCAACCTGCCGTCAAAGACAATTCTCCCTGGCATCGCCTTCAGACCTCCGAGGATGGCGTGCAGGTTCACCGAAGTTGACTGGTGTCGGACGTGGGGTGCCCAGCCGGACCGCTGCGGCGGGGAAAAGCGGCCCGGCGGCACGTGGTGTCTACGATTCTAGCCGAGACGGCCTGCGTCGCCAAGGGGCCTTTTCGGCAGGATCTCAACGGAAGCGGACCCTATTCCTCCAAGCGCCGAATTCCCCCTGGGCACGGCTTTCACGCGTGTCCGGGCGACCAAGAGGCCCTGCCTATGTGGCTATGCGCACCCAGAGAGGGCGTCCAGGTGCCCGGGGGTTTCTGTACGGCGTAGGGGCGAAGCATTCGCCGCGCTGGCCCTCACCGACCATGGAGACTCCGGCGAATGCTTCGCCCATTCTACCGACAGGGTAAGCCCGCCGCCTGTGGGGGCCGCCAGCCCCATCAGCAGCCTCGAATCCCGGTGCTAGCCGAGGACATGGGTTGCCCCGGAGCGGGTGGCGCCTGCCCCGGGTTCCTGTCGGGCGTCGGCTCTCCCTCGATGCGGCTTACCTCGTTGATCGCGAAGGGTCTTCGCCTTTGCACGCGGGGGCAAGCCCACGCCTGCGGGGCCGTCGGTCGTGGCAAACACCTCGGCTCCGTGGACTTCCGGAGGCGACTCTTCACGCCGGCCGGCAGATCGTCACGGCCTGGCGAAAACGGCTGTGAAATACCCCCCGTAGGAGCTTTCCGCGCGGTACATATAGCCGATCCCGATGTCGACGTAGTTTGGGCTGAGAAGGTTGGCCCGGTGGGGGGCGCTGTTCATCCACCAATCGAAAGCCTGCTGAGGCCCGCTGGAGGACGTGTTGCCCGTGGCGTAGATATTCTCCCCGACCCAGGACCAGTTGTACCCTTGCCTCCTCACCCGATCACCCGCGCTCGATCCGTCCGAGCCAGTGTGCGAGAGAAAATCATTGCAGGCCATGTCGGTGCTGTGGAGCCTCGCCGCCGTCTGGAGCTGGCTCTGAAGATTGTAGGGCTGGAGCCCCTGGGCCTGGCGCTCGGCGTTGATCAAGCTCAATAGCGTGTTCTCGAACCCCGCGTTCCCGGCGGGATTGCACAAGGACGGGTTGGTGGCGGTCGGCGGCGGGATCGTCAGAGTGGGAGAAGACGTCGGGGACTCTGGGCCTGGCGTCGCCGGACCTGTGGCGGTTGGGCTCGGCCCGAGGGGCTGCGTCGGTATCGCAGTGGCCGCTGAGGTGGCCGGCGGGCTCGTGAGCGTGGGCGACCTGGTCAGGGTGGGCGTTCTAGTGCGCGAGGGCGCCGGCGTCGCCGACGGCGTCCAGGTCGGAGTGAAAGTGGAGGTCTGCGTCGCCGACGCCGTTGCGGTTGGGGTTGGGGTCTCAGTCGCCGTGGCAGTTGCGGTCGGTGTGGGCGTCTCCGTGGCGGTCGGTGTCTCTGTGGTGGTGGTGGATGGGGTCGCAGTATCGGTTGGCGTGGACGGCGCCTCGGTCGCCAGTGGAAAACCCCCCGACGGCTGCGCCGCGCTGATCGTTGACGGTGGCGGGGGAGCCTCGGTTGCGAGGCCCAGTTGTTGGGCAAGGTCAAGCGCCAGCTGCCGAACCGTCCCCAGGTCCCACGGAGGGAGTGTGTCGCCCAGGGCGGCCTCGCTCGCCACGACCAGTCCCGCGAAGCTCAGGACGCACACTCCGAACATGAAGCTGAGGCCCACGAAGATCGTCCGCCAAAGGGACTTTGCTGAGGAACGCCGTGCACTCGCCCGTGCCCTACGACCCACGCAACCACCTCCGGCGCCGCGTTCATTATCAGCACTGGGGGCCGGGCGCGGCCATAGGCGGCATGTACCAGGACCGCGGCGCCCAGAGTGCCGCCGCGCTTGGACCCCTGCCTTGTGAGCCCCTTGCCCCGCCCGTATACTCCGCCCCCCATGGACCCACGCGATTTCCGGAACCACCGTTCCTTTCCCGGCCTGGAGGGCGGGCCCTTCGAAATCTTCGTAACGGCGAGCGAGGGGCTGGAGAGGCTCCCCTGGCCGATCTTCGCCGCGATCTTGGGCGCCCTCGCCATCGTGCCTGCCCTAGGCGACCTGCGCCGCGCTGCCGCCCTGGCGGCGTTCTTTCTCGGCGATTGGCTTCTCATGACCCTCCTGCCGCGGCTCCGGATTTCATTCGGCCCCGCCCGAGGGCCCGCACTCGCCCTTGCCCTCCTCCGCCTGCCTGCGGCGTTCTTGCCATCGATCCCCGGGCTCCTGGCCCAGGCCGCCGGCACCGGGCTCGTGGTCTACGGGTTCTACATCGAACCTACGCGACTCGTCGTCACTCGCCAACGGTTGCGAACGCGGAAGTGGAAGGCGGGCCCAGACCTCCGGCTGGCGCACTTCGGTGACCTGCACATGGAGCGTGTGACCGGCCGCGACCGAAGGCTGGCGGAGGCCATACGCACCGCCGCGCCGGACATCATCCTGATCTCCGGTGATTTCCTCAGCTACTCCAATGTCAACGACCCTGAGGCCTGGGATGCGACGCGGCAGGTGCTTGCCGGGCTGGACGCTCCCCTGGGGGTATTCGCCGTCTCCGGCAGCCCGCCAGTGGATACGGAGGAGGCCCTCTCTGCCATCTTTGAGGGCACGCGGGTCCGATGGCTCCGCGACCAGCGAGTGAGCCTTCGCCATGGCTCGAACGATTTCGACGTCCTCGGGATCTCATGCTCTCACAAACCCTTCATCGATGGGCCGAAGCTGAGGGCCCTCCTCCCGGCGCCTGCGGAACGCCTGACGATTCTTCTGTACCATTCGCCGGACCTGGCCCCTGAGGCTGCCGCGCTGGGGATCGACCTGCAGCTCTCCGGGCACACTCATGGGGGCCAGGTTCGCCTTCCCTTTTTTGGCGCCCTCTACGCCTCGTCTCTCTATGGGAAGCGGTTCGAGGTCGGGCTGAGGCGCATTGGCGGGCTGACTCTCTACGTGACGAGGGGTCTGGGCATGGAGGGGAATGGAGCGCCGCGCGTGCGTTTCCTCAGTCGTCCGGAGCTGACGCTCTGGGAGATCTCCAGCGAGCAGGCGCCTGGGCTGCGTGCCTTGGCGGCGCAACCCGAAGGCCTCGTCCACGGGCCGTGAGCCGGGTGGCAGGTTGGCGATGCGCGGCTTGCCGGCCTCCCCACCCCCCACGCGTCGTTTGACAGCCTGCTGTGAATATGGTAAACTCCCCGGCGAGAACAGGATCGGCTCTGCACCGCTCCCTTTCCGGAGCGGTGTTCTTTTTGAGGCCCGGTCCAAATGAAAAGGACACACTAGAAACCAGACATGGATTTTGAGCAGTTTCACTTCAACGAGCCCTTGCGGCGCGCGGTGCGCCGGGAGGGATTTGAGGCTCCCACCCCGATTCAGGCGCAGGCTATACCGCCGGCCCTTGAGGGGCGCGATGTGGTCGGCGTGGCTCAGACCGGCACCGGCAAGACGGCCGCGTTTCTCCTGCCTTCGATGCAGCGACTGATGACAGGCGGCCAGAAGGGCCGCGCCCAGGCGCCGCGTATGGTTGTGCTGGCGCCCACTCGCGAGCTGGCGCTGCAGATTACAGAGCACGCCCGCCGGCTCTGCCACTTCACCCACCTCACCGTAGCCACGGTGTATGGAGGCGCTCCACTCGGGCGCCAGACCCAGGAGCTGCGTCGGGGCGTCGACCTCGTGATCGCCACGCCCGGCCGCCTGATGGACCACATGGAACGCCGCAACGTGCACTTCGACGGCCTCGAGATTCTGGTCCTGGATGAGGCCGATCGAATGCTCGACATGGGGTTCCTCCCCGACATCCTCTCGATCGTGCGGCGCATGCCCTCAGACCGGCAGACCATGCTCTTCTCGGCCACCATGCCCGCCCCCATTCTGGCCTTGAGCCGCCGGTTCATGCGCAATCCGGTGCGGGCGGAGATCGAGAACGCGCGGCCGCCCGAGGCCCTGCGCCAGCGGATCTACCCGGTGCCGAAGCATCTGAAGCTCGGGTTGCTGATCGCCCTGCTCCGAGAAGCGGCGGTCGAGAGCACGCTGGTGTTCACCCGCACAAAGCAAGACGCCGATATCGTCGCCCGCAAGCTCCGGGAGGCCGGATTGCCGGTGGCCGAGATGCACGGAGATTTCTCCCAGAAGGAGCGGGTGAGGGCCCTGGAGCAGTTCCGTGCCGGTGAGGTCCGCATCCTCGTGGCGACCAACATCGCCGCCCGGGGCCTGGATATCGAGGGGATCTCTCATGTGATCAACTTCGACGTGCCGGAAGAGGCCGAAAGCTACGTTCACCGCATTGGCCGCACGGCGCGCGTCGAGGCGAGCGGCACGGCCTGGACGCTTGCCACGCCCGAGGATGAGCCCCTGATCTCGGCGATCGAACGCCTTCTCGGGGAGAGGCTCGAGCGCATACGCCTGCCCGGCTTCAACTACGACGTGCCGACCCCCGATTGGGCCAAGCCGTCCCGCGCCGAGATCTTGCGGGCCGCCAGCAGAAACCGGAGCGCCACCGCCCGCTGGAAGGCGCTCACTCGCTAAGCCTCTTGCGCGGTCAGGGCGCGACGCAGCCCGTCGCCTCGCGAATGGGAAGCCGATCGCCCCCCGGCGGCCACGTGGCAGCGTTGTGTCGACGTTGGCAGGCACGTCTCCCGCCAGCCGCGGTCTGCAGACCGTTCACCTCTCCGCGCTGACCTACAGCTCGCCGGTCCTCGGTCAGGAGGCGACCTCGACGCGCGAGCCGCAATCGCGCAAGAGTTCCTGTTATCATTAGGTCCTTCGCCCCGGTTCAGACGAACCCTCTAGGAGTCGTCCGCATCTCCGCAGGGAGGTGGGCAAAGACAGTCTATGGCTCCAAGCACGCTCCTCGGGTTTTTCGCAGAGCCAGGCCAGGCCCGCGCGGCGATGCGGGCGCTACAGGGGAAAGGGCACCGTCGTTCGGCAGCGGCGCATAGAACCGCCAACGGAACGATCCAAGTCTGGGATCCTTTCCCGTGGCGGCGCGCCTCCGGCGCGGCGCTGGCCGCGGTGCTGTTGGGAAGCCTCGCCGGGCTGGGCGCCGCAGGGCTGCACGCCCAGATCCGTGTCGCGGGCATGGGCCTCTCGGCCGCCTTTCTTGGCTTGGCCGCAGGGTGCCTCGGCGCTCTTCTCGGCGCTCTCTGGATCCGGCGATCACGGCATGGGATCGCACGAAGGCTCCTGCTGGACCAGGCTCGCCGCCTCGCTTCCGAGGAGACCGTCGTAGTCGTCCGGGCGCCAGCCCGACGCCTGCCGTCCGCCGTCGCCGTCCTCCGGGAGAGCGGAGAACTCGCGCCTTCGGTATTTATCATTCACCCGAGGCGCACGGGCCCGCCTGGGCCGGCACGCCGGCCCGACGTCCTGCTCGCACCAGCGCAGATTGAGGCCCATGCCCAGCGCCTGGCGGCAGAACATCGCCTGGCGCCGCCATCGCGGCGCAGCTCGGAGCTGCTCGGGCGTCTCGAAAGGGCCCGCCGGTGGATCCACCAGGTTTGCGGGGACCTCGCCGAGGCCGCCCGCCTGGAGCAACGCGTCCCCCCGGTTGCGGAGTGGCTCCTCGACAACGAGTACATTATCGAGGCCAACGTCCGCGATATCCAACGCAACCTTCCTCGCCGCTATTACCAGCAGCTACCCTCCCTGGCCAAAGAGAATTCCCCGGGCCTGCCTCGTATCTACACGCTCGCCGCGGAATTCGTTGCTCATACGGACCTGCATCTGGACCGCGAGACTATCGTGGCGTTTGTCCAGGCCTACCAGACTCTGCACACCTTGACGATCGGCGAGCTGTGGGCCGTCCCCCAGATGCTGCGGGTGGCGCTGCTCGAGAGTATCCAGGTTCTCGCCACAGGCGCCCTCTCCGAGCTGCGGGAGCGGGAGACCGCCGACTACTGGGCGAATCGCCTGATCACAGTCAGCCGGCGGGATCCAGCCCATCTCTTCGCGATCATGGCCGAGCTGGCCGCGGATCAGCCCAATCCAAGTTCCTACTTCGCCTCACAGCTGATCGACCATCTCTACGACGAAGCGGCCGTCCTGGTGCCCGTTCAGGGATGGCTCGAGCGGGCCTACCACAGGCCCCTTGCCGAAGTCAACTTGCGTGAGCAGAGCCGCCAGACCAAGAATCAGATCTCGATCGGCAATGCATTCACAAGCCTGCGCCAGCTTGCCCTCCTGGACTGGAGGGAGATCTTCGAGCAACTCAGCCGGGTGGAAGAGCTTCTCCGGCTGGATCCCGCCGGGATCTACCCCCGGATGGAGTTCGAGACGCGGGACTGGTATCGGCGGACCGTGGAGAAGCTTGCACGCGGCTGCCGGGGTGAGGAAGAGCAAGTGGCCGAGCGCGCCATCGGCATGGCAGCCGGGGCGGTGCGGAGCTCCGAGAGAGACGAGCGGAGGCAGCACGTTGGGGCCTTCCTGATCGGCCCAGCCAGGAAGGAGTTGGCGGCCCTCATCGGCTGCCGAGAGAGACTTGGCCTTCGCCTCCGTGAATGGGTCTTGCGCCATCCTGGCGCAGCCTACCTGTCGGTGGTCGGGCTCTCTACCGCAGCCTTCCTCTGGTTGGTCGTATTCTTGGGCGTGCGAGGCCAGCCCACTGGATTGAGGCTTCTTTTCGCCGCGCTGTCGCTCATCCCCTCCACCCAGTTGGCGATCGAGCTCGTCAACTACCTGATCACTCGGCTCCTTCCGCCGCGCACCCTGCCCAAGATGGATTTCCAGGCCTCGGGGATCCCGGACGAGTTTCGGACGCTGGTGGTCGTCCCGGTGCTGTTGGCCGACGCCGAGACGATCCGCGACGAGACCGAGGCCCTCGAGATCCGGTATCTGGCCAACAAGGAACCCAATCTCCTCTTCGGGCTTTTCACAGATTACGTGGACTGCGAGCAGCCTCAACGCAAGGATGACGAGCGTTTGCTCCAGGCGGCGATCGTAGGGCTGGAGGGCCTCAACCGTCGTCACGCCGGCGACCGATTCTTCCTGTTTCACCGAGGGCGCACCTGGAGCGAGTCGGAGCAGAAGTTCATCGGATGGGAGCGAAAGAGGGGGAAGCTCGAAGAGCTCAATCGCCTGATCGAAGGGACCCGCCCCGAAGGGGCTCCCCGCATTGTCTGCGTGGGAGACGCGGATCGCCTCTCCGACGTGAGGTTCGTCATTACGCTGGATAGCGACACGCAGCTGCCGCCCGGGAGCGCGCGAAGAATGATCGAGACCCTTGCCCACCCGCTGAACCAGCCCCGCATCCGGGCGGACGGGCGGGTGCTGGAGGGCACCTTCACCATTATTCAGCCGCGAGTGAGCCCTTCTCTGCCGAGCACAAGCGCCACGTTGTTCTCCAGGCTCTTCGCCGACGCGGTCGGGATCGACCCGTACACCAAGGCTGTCTCCGATGTGAATATGGATCTCGCCGGGGAAGGCTCCTACCACGGCAAGGGGATCTACGACGTACGCGCATTCAGCCGTGTGCTCTCGGGGAGGTTCCCCGAGGAGCGCCTGCTCAGCCACGACCTGATCGAGGGCGCCCACGTCCGAGTGGGACTGGCAAGCGATATTGAGCTCCTGGACGAGTTCCCGCCCGACTACCTCACCTACGCGACTCGGCAGCACCGGTGGATTCGAGGCGACTGGCAGATTCCCGACTGGGTCTTGCCGCGCGTGCCCGAAGCCGGAGGGCGGCGCGCCCCCAATCGGCTTTCCGGGTTTGACCGGTGGAAGGTGTTCGACAACTTGCGGCGGAGCCTCGTTCCCGCGGCCAGCCTGGCGCTCCTGCTGGCTTCGTGGCTGACGACCTCCTCGATGGCCTGGGTCTCAAGTGCCGTGGTCGCCGCGCTG
>Ga0209342_10001578_pt1 | contig 25541 bp, 21 predicted proteins | sample RifCSP16_2_FD_184023 | JGI IMG/M metagenome (GOLD analysis project Ga0209342, IMG submission 184023) | Soil microbial communities from Rifle, Colorado - Rifle CSP2_sed 16_2 (SPAdes) (version 2) | ecosystem: Environmental > Terrestrial > Deep subsurface > Rock core/Sediment | place: Rifle... | reverse complement strand
GCCTTGGCGATGAGGTCGCGCCGGACGGAATCCTGGAGCTGGGTCTGCCAGTTCCAGCCCACCGCGCCGGGGATGTGCCCCTGGTCGTAGGCCGCCGTGTCGACGTCCACTTCGACGACGCGCACCTTGGCGTCGTTCAGGTGGTCGGCCACCCATTGGGTCGTAACCAGAACTTCCGGATGAGCGTAGTCAGCCATAAGAGTTCCCTCCCCATGATTCGACGATGGCTATTGGATGCTGGAAAAAACTCAGGCGACGCGGCGGCCCGTTAGCGGGGGCCGCCGCTACACGAGCACGGACAAAGGGCACAGCAGAGGCGGCAGCAGCACAGGCTGGCCAAGAATCGCCGGCAACGCCCCATAGCAGCAGACCTCAATCTCAATTCTCGCGATTCCGGCCTCCCTGTCAAGCCTGAGGTCTGCCCCCGGCCTGCCCCCCGCCCCCGGATGCGTTCTGCGTCGGAGGACGCGTCGCGACGCATGGGAAGGCCAATCCTGAAACAGCCCGGGACGGGTTTTGCCCGCCTGCGTCGCGTTGTGGTTCTTCTTGTCGGTAGGACAGACATTCTTGTCTGTCATTCCGAGCGGAGCGAGGAACCTGCTTTTCCCTCTTCGCCTGAAAGCAGGTCCCTCGCCCCCAGGGGACGCAAGGGCTCGGGATGACAGCGACAAGACCCGCGGCTTTTCAGGCGAGGAGGATGAGGGCGTCAATGAGGAAGTGCAGCACCATCAGCCAGTAGAGGTCGCGCCGCCAGAGGAAAAGCAGCGAGAACACCAGCGAGGCCGCGAAGGCCAAGACCACGTTCGCCCAGCCCAGGTAGCCGTGCCCGGCGGCGAACACGGCCGCCGGCAGCAGCACCGCCAGCGGCAGGTGGCGGCTCCAGCGGTAGGTCCAGACCAGCGCGAAGCCGCGGAAGAAAGTCTCTTCCACCACCGCCGCCGAGAAAGCCAGCAGCACCCACAGCAGCCGCTCCTCCGGCCAGAGCGGGACCATCCAGTGCTGCGCGCCCTCGGTCGCGAGGTACTCGGAGCGGTGGACCAGCGCCGCGCCCAGAAAAAACCCCACGAGGATGATCGCCAGCGCCAGCCGCCGGGCCTCCAGCCGGGGGAAGCCGATGGAAGCCAGCGGCTGCTCGCGGATGCGCAGCGCCACCAGCACCAGCACGAGGAGGGCGGCGTGCTTCAGGACGGTGAAGCCCGCCCAGGAAGCGCGGTAGAGGATGTCGCGCTCTTCGAGGAAGGCCCGCACCGGCGGAATCCAGAGCTGGGCGTACTGCGCCGCCAGCGCCAGCCCGAGCAGCAGCGCCACCGGAGCGAAGCTCGGCTCTTCGTCCGCTTCCGGTTCGAGCGCGGGCGCCGCCCAGCGCTCGAACTCCTCCAGCACGCGCACCCACCAGCCCGGCAGGCGTAGCCAGCGGCGCGGCTCGATGAGCGGCGGCCCGGCGCGGTCGTAGAGTCGCAGTTCCATTCCTAACTCAATCCGTGTTCATCTGTGCTCATCTGTGGTTTCAAACCTATAATGGGGAGTGATGCCGCGCAACCGCAAAGCGATTCTGGCGTTGGCGCTCGTAGCCGCATTTCTCGGCGCGGCCGCCCAGGAGGACGCGGCGTGGCGGCGCGAGCGCGAGCAGATGGTCGAAGAGACCCTCGCCCGTCCGGGCGACGGCCGCCCGCCGGTGCGCGATGCGCGCGTGCTCGACGCCCTGCGCGCCGTGCCGCGGCACGAGTTTGTCCCCGCCGCTCTCCGCCACCTGGCCTACGGCGACTACCCGCTCACCATCGGCCACGGGCAGACCATCTCGCAGCCTTACATCGTGGCCAAGATGACCGAGCTGGCCGCGCTCAAGCCCACCGACCGCGTGCTCGAAGTCGGCACCGGCTCGGGCTACCAGGCGGCGGTGCTCTCGCCGCTCGTCAAAGAGGTCTATTCGATTGAGATTGTCGAGGCGCTCGGGCTGACGGCGCGGGAGCGGTTGAAGCGGCTCGGGTACGCCAACGTCGAAGTGCGCATCGGCGACGGCTACGCCGGCTGGCCGGAGAAAGCCCCCTTCGACGCCATCATCGTCACCGCGGGCGCGACTCACATCCCGCCGCCGCTCGTCGAGCAGTTGAAGCCCGGCGGGCGGATGGTCATCCCGGTCGGCGAGTCGCCCTTCGACCAGGAGTTGAAAGTCCTCCGCCGGGGCAAGACCCCGAAAGACATCAAAGTCGAGAGTGTGATGCCAGTTCGTTTCGTTCCCCTAACTGGAGGACACGAACAACCGAAGTGATGGCGAAGAAAGCCCTGTCGCGGTTGGGGCTGGCGCTGCTGCTGGTCGTCGGCTTCCTCGGAAGTTGCGGCGGCATCCAGTTTGCGCTGCACAAGAAGTTCAACCAGCGGAAGCCGGTGGCCGGCGCGGTGCCGCCGGAGTTTCCCGTCGTCGTCGTGGTTCCGGGCGAAGGAGGCAAGCCGCGCGCGGAAATCGTCTACTACAAGGATTTGCCGGAATTCACCGCGAAGAATCCGCAGTCGAGCTACCGGGTGCCGCCGGGCGAAGCGGAACGGCTGCGCGACGAGCTTTGGAAGGCCAGCGTCGTCGGCGGCGCGAAGGTCGAGACGCCCTGGAAGGCCAGCTTCAAGGTCGAGCCGCTCGCGAACGACCGGCAGGGCTTCGAGGTCGAGTACGACCCCTACGACGACTTGAGCACGAAGAGCTGGTACGAGGCCACCGACAACGAAATCTTCCCGCAATACCACTACCAGTACGCCGAAGTGGGCGGGATGTTCACCGCCGCCGCCGCCATCTTTCTGAACGTTGTCCTGTGGGCCGCCGGGCTGCTGGTCTTTCTCGCCTACAAGCTCTACTCCCGCCGGCGAAAACGAAAAGCCCTGACGTAACCACAGACACACAGAGATTCACACTGACAGGAACCCGGGGTTATCCATATCTCTGTTCATCAGTAGTTACAGCTTCCTGTCGAAGGCCAGAGTCTGCAGCATGTCGTCGAGTTGTTTCTGCGCCGCAGCTCGCGCATCTTCCAGCCGAGCGCGCTCGGCGCGCAAAGCCCCGATGCGGTTCTCCTGCTGCTCGAGCTGGCGGATGTAGCGCAGGCGGAGGTTGGCTTCCTCCGGCGTCTGGCCGAGGCGCTGGAGGTTCTGCCGGACGCGCTCCTGGTCCCGGTAGATGTCGTTGTAGTCCTGCTCCTGGGTGGCGATTTTCTTGTTCAGGTCGTCAATCTCGTTCTTCTTGGCGACGATGCGGCCGAGCGCCTTCTCAATCTCGGCGTCAATCGTCTTCTGCTTCACCCACAGCGTGATCTGCTCCGGGGTGATGTTCGACAGCATGTAGGTCGTCTGCTGCGGGTTCTCTTCGCGCACGGCGAATTCGGTCGTGGTCTTGGGCTTGGCTTCGACCTTGAAGCGGTGGAAGTTGGCGGAGGACTCGGCCGCCGCCGGCGTCTCCACCAGCGTCCAGCCCGCCCGCACCGGGTGCTCGACGACGACGGTGCGCGCCTTCTGGTCGTTGTTGCGGACGGTGTAGGTCTTCTTCTCGACGACCTTGGCGTGCAGGCGCATCACCCCGCGGACGATTTCGACGCGCTCCACGCGCTCGCGGTCAGTCTCGCGGTTAGTGGCGACCTCGACGCCGAGGTCGAGCGCATAGCTCCACAGGCGGCTCTCGCCGGGGTTGATGGTTTCGGTCAAGCCTTCGCCGGCGAAGGCGCTCGAATCAATCACGGTGAAGGAGCCGGCGTCGAGCGTGAGGCTCGAGGCGTTCTTCAGCCACACGGCCAGGCGCGGCTTTCTCTCTCCCCAGTTTTCGTTGAAGAGCGACACCTTCTCGCCTTCGATTTCCGTGTGGATGATGGGGAGCAGCGCCGACTGGTTGCGGCGAATCGTGACCGGCTGGCGCAGCTTGTATTCGAACTGCTCGCCCAGCGCCTGCGCCCGCGCGGCCTCCGGCCGCGACTGGCGCATGATTTCGCCCAGTCTCCCGCCGATGGCGCCCATAGAGGCGGGGGCTTCCGCCGCCACCTTCGAGGCTGCCATATCACGCCGCATGCGCAGCGCTTCGTCCTTGGACTCGAACTCCTCTGGCATGGCCGCCGCCTCTACCTCAAGCACCGCCTTGGGCTCTTCCATCGTGGCTTCGTGGGTCTGCGGCGTAACCTGGACGCCTGCGGGCAGCGGCACCACCGGGCGGCGGGCATAAATCGGCTGCGAAAGGTTGTAGACGAAGCTCACGGGCGCGCCGGCGACGAGCGACAACTCCACGTCGGTCCAATCCATCGGCGTGGTGTTATCCACCACCGCCCAGCCTTGCAGGAGCGGCTTCTGTTTTTCATCGAGCACGATACGGTAAGTCGTTTTCCAGATGGGGGCTTCGGAGGTGTAGCTGACGTAGAGCTGGCGCTTGCCGCTACCGATGGTCTGCACCTGCAGGCGGCGGACGTCGCGCTGGTGGCTCGTGTTCAAGAGGTCAAGGTAGCGGCCGACGTCGCCGGCGAGATTGGGGTCGGTCAATCGCAAAGCTCCCGCCGACTCGAGCTCGACCACACGCAGCTCGCCCGCCGCGGTGAAGATCGAGATCTGCACGTACTGCGTGGTCGCTCCGGGGCCGGTTGAGCGCGCGCGCATCTCGGCGCCCATCAGCTTGCCGCTGACGGCGCCGCCCGGGGCGCGGATCTCGACTTCGGTGCCGCGAATGGCGTTCAAGAACTCCACCAGGCCGCGAGCGGAGTTCAAATCAATGGGCAGCTCGGCCAGCCGCCGGTCGAGCGGGGCGGCGGAATCGTAAGTGACGCCGGTCACCTGGCCGTGGCCGAGGTCAATCACGGTGAGCGACTTCAGCACGTCGTTCAACTGCGACGCCGGCAGCACGATCTCGACCGACTGCGCCTCGCGCACTTCGCCCAGGTGCTCGAAGTAGCCCATGCCGTTCTTGTAGAGCACGACTTTGCGCACCGGCAGCGGCACCGCTTCCTGCGCCGCCGCGCCCGCGGGCATCAAAAAGAAAAGGAACCCAGCCAAGGCCACCCACTTCCGCATGACTTCCTCCTTCGGAACGCTCCCCACCCGCCACTCTAGGTTTCGGGCGATGGGGTGTCAAGCGAAGCTGAAATCGCCGGCCGGGCGGCAAAGTTCCCTTCCCCTTTGGCGGATTGACATCCGCGAAAGCCAGGCCTAGCATCAAAGCGATGGGGTGGCGGGGGCTTGAAGGAGAAAGAATCATGAGGAAGCGATCAAAGCTCTTGGTCATCCTGTTGGGGCTGGTTTTCCTGGCCCTGGCCACGCCCCGAGCCGAAGCGCAGAGCGCCTGCCCGTTGACGCTCACGCCCGATCCCGATGAGCTGGCGGGCGTGGTGACCGGGGTGGGAAGCTCAAGCTTCGACCTGGACGTCAACGGCGAAATCAAGACTATCAACGTCGACTCCAGCACCCAGTATGAAGGCCTGGCCGGCCTGTCTGAGCTGGAGGTCGGCGACCTGGCGCGCGTCAGCGTCGAAGTGCAACCCGACACCAGCCTGCTGGCCGAAGAAGTGGAACTGCTCTTCGACGAAGACGAAGAGACCGGCGTGACCGGGCGGATCGCCTGCGTGCAGCCGCCTTCTCCCATCCTGGTTGCGTGTCCCATCACCGGTTGCCCGGGCTCCACGGCGATTGACCTGGTTTTCGCTCCTTCCACCCCGGACAACGTTTTCCCGGCGTTGACCCTGCGGGTGCTTCTGCAGTTGGAACCCGTGAGCTACAAGGTGAATGCCGGCAACCTCAACACCAGCGGCTTTGCCTTCGACGACTACCACCTCGCCGTGGGCCAGCGCGTCACCGCCGCGGGCACGCCTTTCACCGGCGGCGACGTGGTGGAGTTGCAGGCCAGCAAGGTCATCCTCAAGCTGCAGGAGTTCGAAGGCACGGTGGTGGAAGGGAGCGTGGATCTCACTGGCGGAACTTTTCAAATCAACATCACCAGCCCCTCGAACGCCCTGCTCACGACACCACTCACTGTCAAGACAAGCCTGATGACCCGCTTCGGCGGAAGGCTCCGCGACTTGAGCGGCCTCAACACCACCGACACCTACCGCATCCGGGGACTGCTGATGCTGGACAAGGCCACCTGGGATCCCACCGCGCAAGTGACCCTCCTGGCCAAGAGCGTGAAAAGGATGAGGCTCCTCATTCCGCCGTCGTAATGGGTCGGGAACACTCTCCCAAGCCTCGCCCGCAGGCTCTCTCGAAAGCCTGCGGGCGCTTTTTTTAGGCGGGAGACAATGTGTCAAGCCTGCCTGCGGCAGGCAGGCACCCTGCAATCGCCCGGAAGCGCGTTTTGGTTCCCGCCCCGAGCGACAAGTGTGACGTTCGTCATATCTCGGGGAAACGGAATAGAGGACATTCTTGGGTGTTTTACAGCCACCTCCATCGCCGCGCAGGGCAGGAGTAGATGTCAGGTTGAGGGCCGAAAAGGAGAATGAACAATGGTCGGGACCAAGAGACTTATTCGGTGGGCGCTGGCGGTAATCCTGCTGGCGCCGTTGGCCGCGGCGGCCAGCGGTGGCGGATCCAACGACAGCGGGTCCTGCGTGGCCTGGATGAACGCTTCGCTCGACAGCGCCGTGCTGGTGGCGGCTGACTTGAGCGAGCAGACGGTGGTGTCTTCGCCAACGCCGCTCGTGTTCGTAGGGGACGAGGGCGAGCTGAAGGCCTCGTTCACCGTCACCCCGAGCACCGCCGGGCCGTTCGCCAGCGTGCGCCTCTCGCTCTCCGGGATCTCTTTCACCACGTTCGCGGCCTGCGACACCGGGACGCTGCCGGGCAACCCGGCCGCCTTGAGCAACGTGGTGGTGGCCTTCGACGAAGCCGATGAAAGCGACGGCATCGAAGAGGTCACCGCCGGCCAGCCGGTCAGCCTCGAGATCCGGCTCGACGTCGCCACCGGGCTGGAATCGGACGGCGCCGGCTGCATCACCGGCAACTTCGTCGCCGACCCCACCCCGGCCTTCGAAGCCGAACTCGAAGACGACCTGGACAATGAGGAAGACCTGGAGTTCTCCGGCGCCATCGTGTCGCTGGGCACGAGCGACCTTGTGGTGGACGTCAACGGCACGCAGGTGACCGTGCTGGTCGACGCCAACACCGAGTTCGGCGACATCACCGGGCTGGGCGACCTGGCGGCGGGAGACCTGGTCAAAGTGGAAGCCGACGTCCAACCGGACGGCAGTTACCTGGCCACCGAAGTCGAGCGGCTCTACGACGAGTCGGTGGACACGGGAGCCACCGGGCGCATCGCCTGTGTGAACGCCGACAGCAGCGCCGACACCCTCACCCTGGTCTTCGCCCCTCCGGTCACCGACTTGCCCTTCCCGGCGACGAGCCTGGAGATGAAGCTGTCGGCCGCGACCGTGTTCAAAGTCAACCGGGGCAAGCTCAACATCAGCGGTTTCAGCTTCAACGCCTCCAACCTTTCCCCCGGCCAACGCCTCACCGTGGCCGGCCTCACCGTCACCGGCCCAACCCTGCAAGCCGGCCCCGGCAAGCCCCTGGCGCTCCAGGCGAATGCCAACAAACTCATCTTGAAACTGCAAGAGGTCGAGGGCACCCTCGTGCCCGGCACGGTCAACTCCAGCACCGGCACCTTCCAGCTCAACGTTGCCAGCGCCAGCGGCGTACTGTTGAGCGGTCCGGTCCTGGTCGACACCGCTCCCATGACCCGCTTCGGCGGCGGCCTGCGCGACGTCACCAGCCTGAACAACACCGACACCTACGCGGTCAAGGGCCTGCTCATGCGCAGCGGGCCCACTCGCAGCGAGGTGACCTTCATCGCCAAGAAGGTCAAGAAAGTCGGCCTCTAGGTGGGGTTGACACCCAGGGTCCGGCCGCCGGCTCCGTGACCGCCGGCGGGCGCTTGTTTGGCGGCCCCGGCGGCAACGTTTCCCGCCCCGGCCGCATCCAACCGGCCAAATGGGAGCTTCCTCGGGGGGGGGACGGCGTACCAGTGCGGGCTTTTGCTGCACTAGGACCTTTGGAGGGTGCGCCCCGGAGCGATTTGTGACCTTCGTCATATTGCCAAGAAAGTTCGATCGCGGTACCATCTTGGGGAAATCGGACCCAATCCTCGAACAGGCCTCGCCGGGAGGGTTTCGTTCCGTCGGCAACGGGTGGGGTCGATTTCAAACGGATTCCTCCATCGCCGCGCAGGGCAGGAGTAAAAACCTAAGGGAGAAAGGGAGAACACAGATGATAAGCAGCAAGAAAGTTGGTTTCCTGGTGGTCGTACTCGGTTTGCTCGTGCCGCTGGCGGCGGCGGCCAGTGACAGCGGGTCCTGCATCGCCTCCATGAGCGCCTCGCTCGACAGCGCCGTGCTCATCGCGGCCGACAGCAGCGAGGAGACGGTGATTTCCAGCCCCACGCCCCTCTTGCTGGTGGGCGACGAGGGCGAGTTGAAGGGCGTGGTCAGCATCACCCCCACTACCGCCGGGCCCTTCACGAGTGTCAGGGTGACGCTCTCCAACATCTCGTTCAGCACTTTCGCCGACTGCGCCACCGGGGCCATCACCGCCAACCCCAGCACCCTGACCGACCTCGTCATCGCCATTGAGGAAGATGACGACGACGACAGCGACGATCCCGACGAAGACATCACCCCGGGCTCGCCGGTCAGCCTTGAGATCGAGTTCGAGCCCGAGGACGGCCTGGTGTCGGACGGCGCCGGCTGCTTCACGGGCGACTTCGTGAGCGACCCTGCTTCCGCCTTCGAGGCCGAGCTGGAAGACGACGCCAACGAAGAGGAAGACCTGGAGCTGGCCGGCACGGTGGTGTCCATAGCTTCGCCGGAGTTCGACCTCGACGTCAACGGCGACGGAACTGCCGACTACACCATTCACACCGACGGCACGACCCAGTTCGAGGATCCCCTCACCGGCCTGTCCGGCCTCGCGGCCGGCGACCTGGTGAAGGTGGAAGTCGAGACCCAACCGGACGGCATGCTGCACGCTACCGAGGTGGAGCTGCTGTTCGATGAGTCGGGCGACGGCGGCGCCACCGGGCGCATCGCCTGCGTCGACTCCTCGACCGGGGCGACCACCGTTACGATGGTGTTCGCGCCCTCCACGCCGGACCACGACTTCCCGTCGTTGACCCTGACGGTGAACCTCACCGGGGGCACCAACTTCAAGGTGAACCGCGGCAACATCAACACCAGCGGGTTCGACTTCGACGCCTCCAACCTCTCGCCCGGCCAGCGGGTTACCGCCGCCGGGGCCACCGCGAGCGGCTCGGCGCCGGAAGTGGACGCCAACAAGGTCATCCTCAAGCTCCAGGAGGTGAACGGAATGCTGGTGGGCGGCAGTGTCGACACCGGCGCCGGCACTTTCGAGCTCACCATCACCAGCGCCTCCGACGTGCTCCTGACCGCGCCCATCACCATCAAGGTCAGCCTGCAAACCAAATTCACCGGCAAGCTCCGCGACTTGAGCAGCCTCAACACCACTGACACGTACCAAATCAAGGGCTTGCTCATGCGCGACCCGGCCGGCACCGAGTCCACCGACGTCGTCTTCTTGGCCAAGAAGGTCAAGAAGAAGACCGGCAACGCCCCGTAACCCGTCGGGCGCTCCCCGACCTCAAACCTCGCCCGCAGGCCCTCCGGGCCTGCGGGCGATTCGTTTTTCCCCGCCGCGCCGCCGGCTTGACATTGTCCGCCTCGCGGCCTAGTCTTGCCGAGCTGCGATTCCAGCGCCGGCTCGTCCACTCCTGCTCTCCCCCCGGCGAGGCTGCACTCCGCCCGCAAGGAGGTCGGTCCTGAAGCGAACTTCCTTCCTCTTGACGGTTCTGCTCCTGACGCTTAGCGGCGCCGGGCCGGCGGCGGCCGACCAGGGCGCGGCCTCGCGCGTGCTGCGGGTAAAGGCGGTGGCCGACGAAGCCTTCCGCGAGAACAAGAACTGGGAGAAGGAAATCCAGGAGCATGTCGTCTGGGCCGACCAGGAGTTCCGCAAGTTCGCCGGCATCGGCCTCGAGCTGGTGGGCGTGGACCGCTGGACCACCCACGAGAGCGAGTCCATGAGCCTGCTCCTCGACGAGCTGCGCCTGCGGGCCGAGAAAGGCGACGCCGACATCCTGATCGGCTTCACCGGCCACAAGCCTCCCGAATTCATGCTGACTTTGATCGGCATGCTGGACGTGGAGCACATCTACATCCGTTTGCCGTTCATCGCCGGCATCGCCATGCCCTTCGGGGACCGCGCTGTAGTGCGGCGGGATGAAGACAAGCGGGAAACCCGGCATACGCTCCTCCACGAAATCGCCCACCTCTTCGGAGGCGCGCACGTCAAGGAAAAGAGCCTTCTGCAGACGGGAACCAACGCCACCCACTTCCGCCTCGACCCCTTCAACCAGAAAATCTTCGACCTCAACCGGGGTCGCGATTTCAGCGTCAACATCCGCGACCTGCCGCGGGCCCAACTCGACCAGATGATCGCCCTCTACCGCGAGGCTCCCCTCCGCCATGAGCGCGACTTCGACACCAACATCCGCGTCGCCTACCTTTTCCTGGCCGGCGGCGAAGTGGACGCCGCCATCGAAGAGCTGGAGCGGGCCATGGAAATCGACCCCAGCGAGACCCGTTACATTGTCCGCGGCGTCATCATCCCCGAGCTCGCCGCCTACTCCGAAGAGCACGGCGCCACCCCCGAAATCCGCTACACGCTCGGCCGGGCCTACTACACGGTCCGCAACTGGGGCAAGGCCGCCGAGCAGCTCTGGCCGAACTGTTTCGCCCCCGCGCCCCATGCCCGCTCCTGCAGCGAGCTGGGCGGGGCGCTGCTGGAAGCCCAGCGGCCGGAGCAGGCCGAGAAAGTCTTGACCCGCGCCCTGGAGCTGGACGAATCGCTGGTCAACGCTCACAACAACCTGGGCGTGCTCTACTCGGCCCTGGGGCGCAGCTCGGAAGCCCTGACTCATTTCAACCGCGCCGCCGAGCTCCAGCCCGACAAGCTCAGCGTCCACTACAACATGGGAGTCGCCTACTTGAGCCTGGACCTGCTGGAGCCGGCCGCCGACGCCTTCCAACGGGTGCTGGAGCTCAACCCCGACCACAACGTCGCCCGCGGCCGCCTGGCGGCCACCAAAGCCCGCCAGGGTGACCTGAAAAAAGCCCGGGAGCTGATCCGCGACTTTGAACAGAAAGAGCAGTTGTCCGCCTTGATTTGCCGCGACATGGCCGAGGTCTACTTCCGCGACGGCGATTCCAAAAAGGCCTGGAAGTTCTTGAACTTCGCCAAGAAGGGCGGCCTGAACGTCAACGACCTGGAGCAGGAGATGCTGGCCGGGGCCGCCAAGCCGCGCAAGGTCAAGACCTCCGACCTCATCGAGCAGGCCGGGGCCTACTACGACAAGGACCGCTACGACATGGCGCGCACTCTGCTCGAGCAGGCCCGCGCCCAGGACCCGCAGAAGGAAGAGGTCCACTACTGGCTCGGCAAGCTGGCGCGGGCCGAGCACAAGCCGGACGAGGCCGCCGAGCACCTCCAGCAGGCTCTCCAGCTCAAGGAGAAGTTCCCCGACACGCACCTGGAGCTGGCCGAGCTGGCCTACGACCGCAAGGACTACCCCCGCGCCCTCACCCACCTGAACCGCTACCTGGAGCTCGACTCCTACCCGTACAGCCGCGCCCATTACCTGCTGGGCTCCTGCCACTACCAGCTCGGCAACCTCATCGGCGCCGAGGAGAACCTCAAGAAGGCCATCCAGCGCAACTCCGATTACGCCGACGCTTTCTACCTGCTGGCGGCGGTCTACACCAAACAGCAAAAGAAACAGGAGGCCATCGGCGAGCTGAAGCTGGCCGTCGAGTCCCGCTATTTGAGCTCGTCGTTCCGACCCGAGGCCCACTACAACCTGGCCGTGCTCTACCACGAAACCGGCAAGTACCCGGAGGCTTGGAAGCACGCCCGCGTCGCTCGCCGCCTCGGCTACGCCAACACCGGGTGGCTGCTCGGCGAACTGGCCAAGGTCTCCCCCGCCCCCCCGGAAGAAGCCGAGGACAAGCTGGTGCTGGTCGAATCGCACCCGGTCTCACCCGCCGTTGCCGCCGGGGCGCACTACCGCATCGCCGAGGCTGTCCTGGGCGACCCGCCGGGAACCCTCCGCGCCGGGCAGCCTCTTCGCGGACACGTGAAGCTTACCCGCGGACCGCTGGCCGAAGGCCGCGTCGTCCTTTCGCTCAAGATCAGTCCGGCGGCCGCGGGCTTCTGGCAGCAGTGGCTTTTCACTTTTCCAAACGTTCCGGAAGGCAAGGAAGAAGCGGAGGTTACCTTCGTGTTCCCGCTGCCGCCGGACTTCCTCAAGCCCGGTGAGTACCGTGCCTCGCTGTCGGTGGTGGCGCCCCCGCAGATGGGCCAGATGCCGCCCCCGACGTTGAGCAATGAGCTGGAAGTGACCTTCCGCGTGGTGACGCAGTAAGGCTAGTCGGCGGGCTTGATCTTGCCTTTGAACCAGCAGTAGGCGCGCAGGCGCTCGAGCAGCCGCAGCCAGAACATCCGCTGGCCGAACACCTGCCCGCGGTTCAGCCCCAGCAGGCCGGCGTGGTGGAGAGAAACCAGCGTCCCGTAAGGCGCCCGCTGCGCCTCCAGCGTCACCTCGGACGCAGGGCTCGTGCTTTGCCAGGTGAAGCTGACGCGCCTATTCTTCTGCAACTCCAGGAAAGTCCCCCGGTGGACGTGCTTCCCAATCTTGTGCTGCCAGGAGAAGTGCCCGCCGACCCTGGCCTGCACCATGGCCTTGCCGGGCAGGAGCTTTGCCAGCGCCTTCGGGCTCAACCAGGCCCGACAAACTTCCGCGGGCGTGGCCCGCACCAGCGCCCGCGCCAGCACTTCCCGCTCCCAGCGCTCGGTCTCGAGCAGTGTCTTCAACTTCAGCAGGAAGTCGGCCCAGCCGTGCGCGTAGTCGGCGAGCTTTTCGCCCGGCCCCGCCGCGCCTTGCACCACAGTCACCAGCGCCGCGCCGCCCTGCCCTTTTACCGTCAGGGTAACGACCGGGGAGCCGAGCACCAGAGTCGAGCCGGGGACGACGTCGAGCGCCGTGCCGTGCCAGGTGAAGCGGCCGGGCTTCGCCCCCGGCGCGATTTTCTCCCACACGCCCCATTGCCAGGAGAAGTCGGCGCCGGGCTCGGCCTTGATCTCCACGCGCCCGAGCACAAGCAGGCCGAGGTCGCGCGGCGAAGTCAGCGCCGCCCAGACGCGCGCGGGCGGCGCCAGCACCGCCAGCGACTCCGCCACCGGCTTCTCCAGCTTGCGCCCCATGGAATCCCCTCCCCCGGCGAGACGCCCGGGAAGAGCCTGTTATATCATCTTGGCCGAGCATGAGCACCGCCGCCGACCCGCTCGCCCTCCACGCCGAGCAGCGCGAAAAGAAGAGCGTGGCCCTCGTCAGCCTGCTGGCGGCGCTGCTGCTGGTGAGCCTGAAGACGGTCGTCGGCCTCAGCACCCAGAGCCTGGGCGTGCTGTCGGAGGCCGCGCACTCGGGGCTCGACCTGGTCGCCGCCGGCATCACCTATTTCTCCGTCCGCGTCTCCGGCAAGCCCGCCGACGCCGACCACCAGTACGGCCACGGCAAGGTCGAGAACTTCTCCGCCTTCCTCGAGACCGGCCTGCTGCTCCTGACCTGCGCCTGGATCGTCTGGGAGGCGACGCGGCGGCTGTTCTTCAAGGAAGTCCACGTGGAGCCGTCGATTTGGGCCTTCGGGGTCATGGCCATCAGCATCACCATTGACCACTTCCGCTCCCGCGCCCTCGACCGCGTGGCGCGCAAGTACGACTCCCAGGCGCTCGAAGCCGACGCCCTGCACTTCCGCACCGACGTCTGGAGCTCTGCGGTGGTCATCGCCGGGTTGACCGGAGTGCTGCTGGCCGACCGCTTCGGCTGGACGGCGCTCGGCCGCGCCGACCCCATCGCCGCGCTGGTCGTAGCCGGCATCGTCGTCTGGATCAGCGTGCGCCTGGGCAAGCGCACGGTGGACGTCCTGCTCGACGCCGCCCCGGCGGGTGTGCGTGCCCGGGTGGAAGACGCGGTGGCGGCGGTCGAGGGCGTCTTGCGGGTCGAGCGCGTGCGCACCCGCCGCGCCGGCAACCGCACCTTTGTCGACCTCACCCTCGCCATCCCCCGCACCGCCAACTTCGAGCGCGCCCACGACATCTCCGACCGCGTCGAAGACGCCGTCCGCGGCATCCTGCCCGGGGCCGACGTGATGGTGCACATGGAGCCGCGGCCGCGGGCCGACGAAAGCCTCTTCGACCAGGTGCGCGCCATCGCCCAGCGCCACGACCTGCTGGTGCACGAGCTCGCCGCCCACCGGGTCCGCGAAAGCCGCGCCGAGCGCGGCCGGCTCATCCTCGACCTCGACGTCGAAGTAGACGCGGCGCTCACGCTGCGCGAAGCCCACGCGCTCGCCGACCGCGTGGAAAAAGACATCTACCGCGAGCTGCCGCAGGTGACCCAGGTCAACACCCACATCGAGGTGCTGGGACGGGAGATCCCGCCCGCCGCCGACCTCGAAGACCTGGCCCGCGCCCTCGAAGCCCACTTGCGCGACGCCCCCTATCACTTGCGCGAGCTGCTCGACGTCCACCAGGTGCAGGTGCATGAAGTCGAGGGCAAGATTGTCGCCTCCTGCCACGCCACCCTCGACGGCGCCCTCCCCATCGGCCGCGTCCACGACCTGACCCAGGAGCTCGAAACCCGCACCCGCCGCCATTTCCCCCAGCTCTTCCGCTTCACCATCCACACCGAGCCCCCCGAAGAGAGCTAGGACTATCCTCCGAGCGGCTTCCGGGTTGCCTTCCCGCATCCAAGTGAGGTAGAGTGGACGACATCCATCGCAATCCTCCCGTCGAACGAAGGAGTGCCACGATGAGAAAGATTCTTTGGTCGCTGCTGTTGACGCTGGCTCTCGTATTCGCGGCGCCTGCCTGGGCCGCGCAGGGCAAGGGCCAGGGCAAACCGGCCGACAAAGGCAAGCCCGCCGACAAGGGAAAACCCGCTGAAGCCGGCAAGCCCGAAGACGCCGGCAAGGACAAGGAAAAAGAGAAAGAAGACAAGGACCGCGAGGAAGCCGCCAAGAAGGGTCGCGCCTTCGGCAAAGACCACGAGAAAACCATCCGCGACTGGTTCGGCAACAACCAGAACCTGCAAGGGCTGCCGCCCGGCCTGGCCAAGCGCGAACAGCTCCCTCCCGGCTTGCAGAAACACCTGGAGCGCAACGGCACGCTCCCGCCCGGCTTGCAGAAAAAAGTGCAGCCGCTGCCGGAATCGCTCGACAAGAAGCTGCCCAAGACCTCGGACGACGTCCGGCGGGTGGTGGTGGCCGGCAACGTCATCCTGCTCGAGAAGCGCACGAGCAAGATCCTGGACATCGTCAAGGACGTCATCCCGAGCAAGTCGAGCTCGGAGAAGCCCTCGACCGGCGTGCGCCGGACCGACTAGCGCGCTGAGTATCATCGAGGCCGGCTAAGAGGGCTGCCGCGAAATGCACCTGCGCTTCCTGTGTCTCCTGCTGCTCGCCGGGCTGCCCGTGGCCGCCCAGGAGTCCGAGCCGCCCCTCCGTCCCGCCAACCTCATCCTGGTCAACGCGCGCGTCTGGACGCTCGACCCTGACCAGCCCGAGGCCCAGGCGGTCGCCATCCGCGGCCAGCGCATCATCAAGGTGGGCACCAACGAAGAGGTGCGCCGGCTGGCGCGCTCCGACTACACCCGCGTCATTGACCTCCGCGGCCGGCTGGTGCTGCCGGGCTTCATCGACAACCACACCCACTTCGCCGCGGCCGGCCGCCTGCTGCTCGGGCTGAACCTGCTCGACGTCAACGACCCCGACGCCTTCCGCACCCGCGTGCAAGAAGCGGCGGCGCGGCTGCCGGCGGGAGCGTGGCTGACTGGGGGCGACTGGGGCGCTTACGCCCAATGGAAACAGGGCTCGACGGGCGCTTCCGGAGCCGTTTCCGCCAAGGCGGGAGAATTCCTGCCGACGAAAGAGTTGATTGATCCCGTCACTGGCGACCACCCCGCCCTCATCAGCCGCTTCGACCGCCAGGTCTACCTGGCGAATTCACTGGCGCTCCTGGCCGCCGGCATCACTCGCGAGACGCCCGACCCCGAGGGCGGCGAAATCGCGCGCGACGCCGACGGCAACCCCACCGGCCTGCTGCGCGGCGCGGCCGCCGACCTGGTGGAAGAAGTCATCCCGCCGCCTTCGCACGAGCAGCGCAAAGCCGAAGCCCTGCGCGCCCTCGAAGAAGCCCGCCGCTGGGGCGTCACCTCCCTCCACGACAACATCGCCGACTTCGAGACGCTCGAGCTCTTCAAGGAATTGCAGAAGGAAGAGCTGCTCACCGCGCGCGTCTGGGCGCGGATGTGGCTGTCGGAGTGGGAAAAGGTGCGCGACTATATCCGCTCCTACCGCGTCCCCGCTGCCACCGGCGGCTGGGGCGACCAGTACATCCGCCTGGGCGGACTCAAAGCCTGGGTGGACGGCATCATGGGGAACTCCACCGCGCTCTTCTTCGAGCCCTACGCCAACCAGCCCGAGCGTCGCGGGCAGCTCCGCGACGTCATGTTTCCCGAGGGCAACCTCTACCAGCTTATCAAGGACGCCGACCTCGCCGGCTTCACCATCACCGTGCACGCCATCGGCGACCACGCCAACCGCATCCTGCTGGACACCTACGAAAAAGTCTTCGCCGAAAACCCGCTGCGCGACCGGCGCTTCCGCGTCGTCCACGCCCAGGTCGTCCACCCCGACGACTTCGCCCGCTTCGGCAAGCTCGGGCTCATCGCCGAGGTGCAGCCCTACCATTGCATCGACGACATGCGCTGGATGGAGGAGCGCATCGGGCGGGAGCGCGCCCGCGGCGCTTACGCCTTCCGCTCCCTCCTCGAAGGCGGAGCGACGATGTCGTTCGGCTCCGACTGGCCGGGCACCAACGCCTCTTACTACCCCATCAACCCCCTGCTCGGCATCTACGCCGCCGTCACCCGCCAGACGCTCAGCGGGCAGCCCCCCGCCGGCTGGTTCCCCGAACAGCGCGTGACCCTGGAAGAGGCCATCCGCTTTTTCACGCTGGCGAACGCCTACGCTACTTTCGAAGAGAACATCAAAGGCTCCCTCAAGGAAGGCAAGCTGGCCGATGTGGTGGTGCTCGACCGCGACATCCTCTCGCGGCCCCCCAAGGAATTGCTCGAAACCCAGGTGCTTTACACTATCTTTGACGGCCGCATCGTGTACGAAAAGGGCAAGTAGCCCCGGCGCGACGCGCCCGGGAAAGGAACTCCCATGAACACCAAGTCTTGCGCACGGATTCTCGGCCTGGCGGTAGCGCTGGCGGCGCTGGCGGCGCCGCTGGCGGCCAAAGAACTTCTCGCGCCGCGCCATGTGGCCAAGCTTCGGAGCATCGCTGCCGCTGTCATCTCCCCCGACGGCAGCCGCATCGCCTACGTGCTCACCGTCCCCCGGCGGCCACTCAATGAGAAGGACGGCCCGGCCTGGACGGAGCTGCACGTGGTTGACCCGAGCGGCGTCTCCCGCCGCTACGTCACCGGCGAGCTGAACGTCGGCGGTGTGGCCTGGAAGCCCGACGGCAAGAAGATCTCCTTCCTCGCCAAGCGCGAAGGCGACGAGTATCGCTCGCTCTACGTCATCCCGGTGGACGGCGGCGAAGCTCGCCGCGTGCTCGCCTTCGAGACCGACATCGCCGCCTACTCTTGGAGCCCCGACGGCAAGCGCGTCGCCTTCCTCGCCGCCATGCCCGAGACGGCCCCGAAGAAAAAACTCAAGGAGAAGGGCTTCTCGCAGCAAATCTATGAAGAAGACGTACCCTTCGTGCGCGTGTGGATCGCCGCGGTCGGCGAAAAGGCCGAGAAGCCGCGCGCCCTCGACCTGCCCGGGTCGGCCTCGGAGCTGGACTGGAGTCCCGTGGACAACCGCCTGGCGGTGGCGCTGGCGCCCACACCGCTCGTGGACGACGACTTGATGAGCCGCAAGGTGCACGTGGTGGACGCCGACACCGGCAAAGTCCTGGCGCGCCTCGACAACCCCGGCAAGCTCGGGCAGGTGGCGTGGAGCCCGGACGGGAAACAATTGGCGATGGTTTCCGCCGCCGACATCAACGACCCCGCCGCGGGGCGCCTGATGGTCGCGCCCGTTCACGGTGAACCCGTTCAGGGTGAACCCGCGGGCGGCGGTCCCGAAGCTTTGGGACTGCGCGACTTGCTGCCCGGCTACGAGGGCCACGTCAGCGACATCGCCTGGCAGGACGCCGATACGGTGATGTTCCTCGGCGGCGAAGGCGTCTGGACGACTTTCAACAAGATCAACGCGGACGGCACCGGGCGCAAGACCCTCATCTCGGCCGGCGGCCCCGTGCTCACCGGCTTCACGCTCGCCCGCGACGGCCTGGGGGCCGCTTTCGTCGGCGAAAGCCCCGCGCATCCCTCCGAAGTCTTTACGATGAAGCACGGCGAAGCCGGCCCGCGGCGGCTGACCGACAGCAACCCCTGGCTGGCCGAGATCGCCTTGGCCCCGCAGGAAGTCGTCCGCTACCAGGTCCGCGACGGGCTGGAGATCGAAGGCCTCCTGATTCGCCCGCTCGGCGAAGAGAAAGGCAAGCGCTACCCGCTTATCCTCGTCGTCCACGGCGGCCCCGAAGCTCACTACCGCAACGGCTGGCTCACCGGCTACGCCTCGCCCGGCCAGATGGGCGCGGCGCGCGGCTTCGCCGTCTTCTATCCCAACTACCGCGGCTCGACCGGCCGCGGCGTGGCTTTCTCCAAGCTCGACTACGGCGACTTTGCCGGCAGGGAGTTCGACGACTTCGTGGACGGCGTGGACCACTTGATTGCCGCCGGCCTGGTCGACCGCGCCCGCGTCGGCATCACCGGCGGCTCCTACGGCGGCTACGCCTCCGCCTGGGGCGCGACTTATTATTCCGACCGCTTCGGCGCCAGCGTGATGCTGTACGGCATCAGCGACAACATTTCCAAGGAAGGCACCAGCGACATTCCCGAAGAGATGCGCCTCGTGCACCAGCGCTGGCGTCCGTGGGAGAACTGGCAGCTCTTTCTGGAGCGCAGCCCCATCTACCACGCCGGCAAGGCGCGCACCCCCGCGCTCATCGCCCACGGCAAAGAAGACACCCGCGTCCACCCCAGCCAGTCCCTGGAGCTCTATCGCTTCCTGAAGTTGCAGAGCCAAGCGCCGGTGCGGCTGGTGTTCTATGCGGGCGAGCCGCACGGCTACCGCCGCGCCGCTTCCCGGTTCGATTACTGCCTGCGGATGCTCCAGTGGATGGAGCACTACCTGAAGGGCCCCGGCGGCGCCCCGCCGCCGCTCGAGCTCGACTACGACGCCGCGCTCAAGGAAAAGTGACGAGGGGCTACTTCCGCGCGCAACAACTCGGCGTCGGGCAGTCGTGCGGGCCCGTGCAGCAGCCGTGCGGGCAGCCGGACTTCTCGCCCGTCGCCAGCAGCAACCCGCCGCCGATCAGCAGCATGGCTCCGACTCCCAGCGCGATCCTGGTGAACAGCTTCTTCATCGTCTCTCACCCCCTGCGTTGGTGCGTTTGGTTGCCCGACTCTCGATGATGGGACAAATAGCGCTGGCGCGGTGCGGCAAATGAGGAAGCTGGCGCGCGCGGGCCAGCGTGCGGTGCAGTTCCTGCCGGAAGCGCCGCAGCGCCGCCATCTCCCGCTCCACCCGCTCCAGCTTTTCTTCCAGCTTCCCACGGACACATTCGCAAGGCGAACGCCCGTCATAGCGCAAGCGCAAAATTTCCCTGACCTCTTCCAGGGAAAACCCCAGCGCCTGGGCGTGCTTGATAAAGCGGAGCCGCGCCGCCGTCTCGGGCCCGTAGACCCGGTAGCCGCTCGGGGTGCGCGCCGCCCGCGGCAGCAGCCCGGCGCGCTCGTAGTAGCGCACCGTCTGCACGTTCACCCCCGCGGCCCGGGCCACTTGGCCGATGCGAGCTCCGTTGCCCATCGGGGCCAGTCTAAACTCTATAGCTCACTATAGAGTCAAGTTGTTTTTGCCCCTCCCGGCATTTGACCCGGGCGGTCTCCTCCCACCACAATGGGCCGGCGGAAAAGAACCAGGAGGCCGGGATGCGGGCGGTGGTGCAGCGGGTGGCGCAGGCACGCGTGCGGGTGAACGGCCAGGTGACCGGCGAGATCGGCCCCGGCATCGTCGCCCTATTGGGCGTCGCCCGCGTCGACACCCAAGCCAGCGCCGCGCAACTCGCCGAAAAAATCGCCGGCCTGCGCCTGTTCAACGACGCCGAGGGCAAGATGAACCTGTCGCTCGAGGAAGTGGGCGGGGCCGTGCTGGCCATCAGCCAGTTCACCCTCTACGGCGACACCCGCCAGGGCCGCCGGCCGAGCTTCGACCGCGCCGCGCCCGCCGAGCAGGCCCGGGCGCTCTACGAGGCCTTCGTCGCCGCCCTGCGCGCGCTGGGCCTGCGGGTCGAGACCGGCGTCTTCCAGGCCATGATGGAGGTCGAGCTCACGAACGCCGGGCCGGTCACGCTGCTGGTGGACACCGAGAAGGAGTACTACTGAGCCATGCGGCCCGACCTCCCCGGCCGGCTAGCGGCGCGGAGGCTCCTGCTCCAGCGTTTTGCGGTAGGCAAGGAACTCAAGCTCCGAGAGGCGGAGGAAGTCCTCGACGAACTGCTCCTCCCATTGCACGTCGGTGAAGACCCAGACGCCGGTCACCTTCTTATAGAAGCGGAGCCGCCAGGCCACGGGCCGGCTGTCGTGATGGGTGAGGGCGTAGAGGGTGCGGTAGCGGGGGGCATGGGGGATCTCGGTTTCGTTCACGACGACGTAAGAGTCGGGGCGGCCGATCATCGGGTTCCGCTCCACCGCCTGCGCGCGCCGCTCCAGCCGGCGGAGGACGTCTTCTTCGATCGAGCCGCTCTGCCGCAAGTAGGCGGCCACGCCCTGGCCGCCGCCCTGGCGGAAGGCGTCGAAGAAGTTGTCGGTGAGCCGGCGGATGGCTTCGTCGTCGGCCGGATTGGCCTGGGCGCGGGCCAGCCCCGTCACGGCCAGCAGCAAGCAAGCAAGCAGCCAGAGGCCTCGGATTCTCATCGTCTTCCCCCGTTCCGATTTTTCCGCACGCGGCTGACGATAGCACAGGAGGGCGGGCGATGGTGAGCCCGGCGGAGGCCTTCCGGCTGGCGCTCAGCTCGCTGGCAGCGCACAAGCTGCGCAGCGTGCTCACCTTGCTGGGGCTGATCATCGCCGTCAGCTCGCTCATCCTGGTGATGACGCTCGTGCAGGGCGCCAACGTGTACGTCCAGGACAAGCTGGCCAACCTCGGCACCCACGTCTTCGAGGTAAGCAAGATGCCCCGAGTGCCCACCGGGTTCGAGGAGTACTTGCGGGCGCTCAAAAACAAGGACATCACCCGCGACGATTGGCAAGGCGTCGCCGCCGACTGCCGCCGCTGCCGTGCGGTAGGCGCCGCCGCCCAGACCAGCGGCCGCGTGCGCTCCGCCAACCGCAGCCTGCCCGATGTCCAGATTCAGGCCGAAAGCGCCAACATGGCGCTGATTACCACACTCGACCTGGCCGCCGGGCGGCGCTTCACCGAAAGCGAAGACCAGCGCGCCTCCCATGTTGTCATCCTCGGGCACAGGGTGGCCGGGGAGCTCTTCCCCGCCGTGGACCCGGTGGACCAAACGGTGCGCGTAACCGGCGACGACTTCAAGGTCATCGGCGTAGCGGAGGAGATCGGCGCCATTCTCGGCCAAGAGCAGGACAGTTTTGTCATCCTCCCGCTCGGCACGTTCGAGAAACTTTTCGGAAGCCGTCACAGCCTCGCCCTCAAGATCCAGGCGCCGTCGGAGTCGGCGCTGCCGGCGACGCTGGAGGAAGTCCACACGCTGCTGCGGCGCCGGCGCGGGCTGCGCTACGACGCGCCCGACGATTTCTTCCTCACCACGGCTGAAACCTACCTGGAGCTCTGGGAAGACATCAGCGCCGTCTTCTTCCTCGTCTTCGTGTTGATCTCCGCGGTGGCCTCGGTGGTGGGCGGCATTGTCATCACCAACATCATGCTGGTGTCGGTCACCGAGCGCACCAAGGAAATCGGCATCCGCCGCTCGGTGGGCGCCACGCGGGGAGACATCCTGCGGCACTTCCTGCTCGAAGCGCTGAGCCAGTGCCTGGTGGGCGGCGGCATCGGCGTGGCGCTGGGATTCGGCGTCGCGCTGGCGCTGGCCCAGTTCACCCCGTTCCCGGCGGCCGTCAAGCTCTGGGTGGCGCTGGGAGGCCTGCTGCTGTCGGTGGTCATCGGCGTGACCTTCGGGCTTTACCCCGCCGTGCGCGCCTCCCGGCTCGACCCGGCGGTGGCGCTGCGGAGCGAGTGATGCGCACCTCCTGGGAAGAAAACCTGCACACGGCGGCCGCCGCGGTGCGGGCGCACAAGCTGCGCTCGACGCTGACCGTGCTGGGCGTCGCCATCGGCGTGCTCTCGGTCATCAGCGTCGCCGCCATTATTCACGGCCTGAACCTCTACGTGGACAGCAAGGTGCAGGAGCTGGGCTCGAACACGTTACTGGTTTCTCGCTTCCCCGCCTTTGTGCGCGTCGAGGATTGGACGGAGGACATCCGCCAGCGCAAGCACTTGACGGCGGCCGACGCCCGCGCCATCGCCGAGCAATGCCGCGCCTGCGTCATCGCCACCCCGATGCTGACCCGCTTCCCGCTCTTCGGGCAGACGAGCGAGGTGCGCTTCCGCAACCGTCGCGTCGACGTTCCGCTCGTCCGCGGCGCCGAGCCGGCCATGACCCGCGCCTTCCCGCTCTTCGTCGTCAACAAGGGCCGGATGTTCACCGAGGCGGAAGACGCCCACAGCGCGCGCGTGTGCGTGATCGGCCTGGCCATTGCCGACTCGCTCTTCGGCCCGCTCGACCCTCTGGGCCGCACCCTGCGCCTCAACGGCCTGGAGTTTGAAGTCATCGGCGTCTGGGAAAAACACGAGGGGCTGTTCGGCGGGCCGGGCCTGGACGACGTCATCGTCATCCCTTACCGCACCTTCAACAAGCTCTGGCCGGAGATCGAGGAGCAAATCCTCGGCGTGGCCGCGGCCGACCCGACCCAGCTCCCGCGCGCCGAGGAGGAAGTGGTCGAAATCCTCCGCCGGCGGCGGCACGTGCCGCCGCAGAAGGAGAACGACTTTGAGATCACGCTGCCGGCCTTCGTCACCGACCTCTGGGGGCAGCTCACCGGCGCCCTGGTGCTGCTCACCCTGATCATCAGCTCCATCAGCCTCGTCGTCGGCGGCATCGGGGTGATGAACATCATGCTGGTGTCGGTGACCGAGCGCACGGCCGAGATCGGCCTGCGCAAGGCGGTGGGGGCGCGGCGGCGGGACATCCGCCGGCAATTCATCACGGAGGCTGTGACCCTGACTTCGTTCGGGGGTGTCCTGGGGATTCTGCTCGGGGCTGCCCTGACCTACCTGACCCGTTGGGCCTTTCCCGATTTGCCGGCGGCGCTCTCGGCCTTCTGGGTGGTGGCGGGTTTCGCCATGGCTGTCGGAGTCGGACTCTTCTTCGGCATCTACCCGGCGGCGCGCGCCGCCGCGCTCGACCCGGTCGCCTGCCTGCGCTACGAATAGCTACGGCAGGCAGGCCTGCCGCGCTACGAGTGAGCTAACGGCGCGGGCGCGAAGCCGGCGGCACCAGCCCGTTCACCCGGTAGTAGACGACGAGTTGCCCGTAGTGCTCGCCGACGTGGTTGATGGCCTCGGCCCACAAGCCGGTCCCGTTGGTCGGGATCTCGCTCCAGGGAAACTTGACGGGTTTCGCCAGCCCGGCGTCGCCCTGCTGGCGGATGAAGGCGGCGCCCTCTTCGACCGACTTTTTCAGGACGGCGACGATTTCGGCCTTGGTGCGGTACTTCTCCCGCGACAAGTCTTCCGCGCCGGGACGCTTGCCCTGCGCCAGGTCCATGAAGAGGTAGTTGCCGCCGGCGACGTGCAGCATTTGCTCGGCGAAGCTCCGCACCTCGGGCGTGGGCTTGAAGTCGTACTTCTCTTCCGGGAAGTCTTCGGCCATCTCGATGACTTTCCCGCCGACTTCGTTCCACAGCCGCGCCAGCGCCTCCGAGGGCCCAGGGACCACCTGTTGGGCGCGGGCCGGAAAAGCGCATACGGCAAAGACAAACAAGAACGCCACCAGGTAAAGACTCCTGCGCATGGTCATCTCCTATGGTGGTGATGCCTTATTAGACGGACGAAGGCCTTCGCCGGTTACTAGCGCGGCGGCTGTTGCTGCTGCTGCCGCTGGCGCTCCTGGGCGGCGCGGGTCGTGGGCGGCACCAGGCCGTTCAGCCGGTAGTAGACCACCAGGTTCCCGTAGTGTTCGGCGGCGTTGATGATCGCAGCGGTCCACAACCCGTAGCCCGAGATGGTGCGGGTGGGCAGCTTGATCGGCTGCGCCAGGCCGGCTTCGCCCGCCTGCTGGATGGCCGCCGCGGCGTCTTCGAACGACTTTTTCAGCAGCGCCACGATCTCCGCCTTCGTCTTCGGCGCGACGTCATGGTGCTCGGGGGCGCCGGGGGCCTGGCCGCGCGCCAGGCTGGCAAAGCGCACGTTGGCCTCGGCGACGTGCGTGAGCTGCTCGGCGAAGCTGCGCACCTCGGGCGTGGGCTTGTAGTTGTACTTGTCTTCGGGAAAATCCTCGGCCATGTCGATCAGCTTCTTGGCCTCGCGGTTCCAGGCAGCGAGCAAGTCGTCGGCGGCGCTGGCCGCAGGCGCCGCCTGCTGCGCGGCGACGACGAGCGGGCTCACAACCAAGACGAATAGAAAAGTGACGAGAGAGAGACTCCTGCGCATGGGTCAGCTCCTAGAGGGAATGTCGGAGGCCGGAGTCTATCACAGGCCGGCAGGGGACGCTTCGGCTGGGCTCAGCGCAAGCAAGCCCCTGCCCTACCCAATCGGAGAGGCCTGGGTAGGGGCGGGCCTTCCTTGCCCTGTCGGAGCGTCGCGGAGACCCTGAGCGAAGCCGAAGGGAGCGGGGTCGAAGGGTGCCCGCCCGCTGATTCGTCACATTTGATATAGTCGCCACGATGACAAGGAAGCGCAAGGAGTTCACCGAAGCGGATGTGCTGGGGACGCTGGGGGCGGCCCGGCAGCCGATGAGCTTGCGGGAGCTCGCCGCCGCGCTCGAGGCCCACGGGCGCGAGCGGCACGAGCTGAAGAAGCTCATCCAGCGGCTCGAGCACAGCGGGCGCGTGGCGGAGGTCCACGGCGGGCGCTACCTGACCGCCGACAAAGTCCAGGCCAAGGCGGCGCATGGCCGGCACGCAAAAGCAGACCTCTCGACTCGCCCTCCGGCGCGGGGTTCGCTCGAGGTGGCAGAAACGCACCGCAAGGCGGCGCCGGCCGCCGGCAAAGACGTCGTCACCGGGCGCTTGGTGGCGCACCGCGACGGCTACGGCTTCGTCATCCCCGATAAGCCCATCCCCGGCATCGCAGGCGACGTCTTCATCCCCCCGACCGCCGTCGCGGACGCCATGCACG
>Ga0209342_10001574_pt1 | contig 25564 bp, 24 predicted proteins | sample RifCSP16_2_FD_184023 | JGI IMG/M metagenome (GOLD analysis project Ga0209342, IMG submission 184023) | Soil microbial communities from Rifle, Colorado - Rifle CSP2_sed 16_2 (SPAdes) (version 2) | ecosystem: Environmental > Terrestrial > Deep subsurface > Rock core/Sediment | place: Rifle... | reverse complement strand
CGACCATGCTTGCCAGGGTGGTCGTCTTCCCGGTCCCGGTCGCCCCGGTGACCAGGATCAATCCCCGCGACTCCATGGCGAGCTTCTCCACGACGGGCGGGAGATTCAGTTCCTCGATGGTCTGGATCTTTATCGGGATGACGCGCATGACCATCCCGATGGTGGAGCGCTGCTGGAAGATGTTGACCCGGAAGCGGCCCAGGCCGGGGACGCTATGCGCCATGTCGATCTCGCGCTTCTGCTTGAAGTGCTCTCGCTGGCTCTCGTTCATCACGGAGAAGATCATCCGGACCGCGTCCTCCTGGCTGATCCGGGGTTTCTCGGTCAGCGGGACCAGGCGGTTGTCGATCCGAATGACCGGCGGGCCTCCGACCTTGATGTGGAGGTCCGAGGCCTTCCGCTCAACAGCGATCTTCAGGAGTTCTGCAAGATCCATGGCGCCTCCGGGGTTGGCGTGTGCGAAGCTCCATCCATGCATTTTCTGTGCCGGAGAGGCGTTGCGGAAGGGCCCCTTTCCACCCGGGAGGGTGGAACGGTGGGTGCAGGTAAGATCTGCTTAATTTGCTTAATCTGCGGTCTTCTGGGCGCCGTCTATGCCCAGGAGGGCCCGGAGCTTTTTCTCGATGTCGTTGAGAATGGCCGGGTTTTCGTGCAAGAATCGCTTCGCGTTTTCGCGCCCCTGACCGATCCGGTCTCCCCCGTAGGAGTACCAGGCACCGCTCTTTTCGATCACCTTGTGGACCACCCCCAGATCGAGGAGGCTCGACGTGCGGGAGATGCCCTCGCCGAAGATGATGTCGAATTCGGATTCGCGGAAGGGGGGCGCGATCTTGTTCTTCACCACCTTCACGCGCACCCGATTCCCGATCACCGTCTCTCCGTCTTTGATAGACGCGATCTTCCGGATATCGAGTCGGACGGAGGCGTAGAATTTGAGCGCCCGGCCGCCCGAGGTCGTCTCGGGGTTGCCGAACATGACACCGATCTTTTCTCGAATTTGATTAATAAAGACCACGCACGTCTTGGATTTTGAGATCGCCGCCGTCAACTTGCGGAGGGCCTGAGACATGAGACGGGCCTGGAGTCCCATAGTCGGTTCGCCCATCTCCCCCTCGATCTCCGCGCGCGGGACCAGGGCGGCCACCGAGTCGATCACCACGACATCCACCGCCCCACTACGCACCAGGATCTCGGTGATGTCCAGGGCCTGCTCGCCCGTGTCCGGCTGCGAGATGAGCAGATCGTCGATGCTGACCCCCAGCGCCCCTGCGTATCGCGGGTCCAGGGCGTGTTCCGCGTCGACGAAGGCAGCCGCCCCGCCAAGCCGCTGTGCCTCGGCAATGATGTGGAGGGCCAACGTGGTCTTGCCTGAGGACTCCGGGCCGAAGATCTCGATCACCCGTCCGCGAGGCACCCCGCCGATCCCGAGGGCATGATCCAGTTCCAGCGCGCCTGTGGGAATCGCAGAGATCGGCTCCAGGACGCCGGCTCCCCCCAGACGCATGATCGACCCTTTGCCGTAGAGCTTCTCGATCTGTGTGATAGCCAGATCCCTTGCCCGTTCCCGTTCCCGCTTCTCGTCCATTCGCTGCCTCCCCCTCAAGCCATCCATACGACATCGCCATTCGCTATGTCGTCGATGGACACTATGCGAAATTCACTCTGGTGTCCACAGCGCCGCTTCTCGCCTGCCGCGCCGAAACGGGGTGGAGGTGGCTGACTGCACGCACCCGTGCCAATGGAAAAACGCCGGGAATGTCAGAAGAATGGGAGGGCGACGACTACAATCCCAGCTTCTTCTCCAACTCCGTGAGCTTCTCTTTCAGAGAGTCGAGTTCCGCTTTCACGTTCGCCGGGTTTTCGCGGATGGCGGGCTCGCCGCTGGGCGCCATCTCATCCAGGCCTCCCAACTTTGTCCACTGCTCCATCCCCTTTTTGGCTTCCCGCTGCATGGAGAGCATCCCCTCCAGACTCGAGGAGAGGTACTGCCGGAAGACATCCTGGTACATCTCGCCGTACTTGATCAAGCGGTGGAGGAACGCCACCGGCAACAGGTTCCGCCGCTTCTCCTCTTCCAGGAGGATCTGGACCAACGTGATGTTGGTCAGGTCTTCCTGGCTGTCCGCATCCACGATCTTGACCTGGCGCCCCTGGCGGATCATTTCCGCGATCTCCTCCAGGGTGACATACCGACTCCGGTTGAGATCGTAGAGCTTGCGGTTGCTGTACTTCTTGATGAGGACCTGCTCCTCTGTCACCGCTCTTCCGCCTGGCTGCTCGATGCTTCCAAGATCTCCGACCCGTCCGGGCCCCCGGCGTCTTCGGGAGTGTCCGACTTCTCCCTGGAGGCTGCGCAGTCCCCGCGGAACTCGCTCCACATCCTCCCCGCTCCTCACAAGATGGTTTAGGATAACAAACAGGTTCGGGGCTGTCAAAGAGAAATGGCGCTTTGCGTTAAGAGCAGCGTGCCCCCGCCGGCCCCATGAAGGTCGGCGCGATCATTTCACCATGGTGACCCGGACCTCTCCCTCTTTCCGAACGATCTCGATCCCGACGTCCTGCGCATGGCGGCGCAGCAGCAAGTCGAGCGAGCCTCCATTTATTCGGAGCCCCTTCAGCTCAACCGTCTCGAGGAATGCGGGGAGCACAGGACGGGAGAAGCGGATTTCCTGCTCTGCGGCGTTGAAACAGAGCCCGAGACAGGCTTGGAGGAGGAGGAACACCGATCCGGAGGCCCAGGACTGGGGCGCACAGGCTACCGGATACAGGGTGGGACCTTCTCCGGGGCGGCGGTGAAAGCCGCAGAAAAGCTCCGGCAGTCGATGAAGCTCCGTGAACAGGCTGACATCGAGGAGCCCCGTAAAAATGCGGAGGAGCGGCTCAGTCAACCCGTAACGCGCAAGCCCAAGGGCAATCAGGCTGTTGTCGTGGGGCCAGACGGAGCCGTTGTGATAGGACATGGGATTGTAGCGGACTTCGGAGGCAGCCAGAGTCCTCACCCCCCAGCCGCTAAAGGAGTCGTTCTGGAGCAATGTCTCGGCCACTCGACGGGCTCGCTCTGGGGCGACGATGCCGGAGAATAGACACTGGCCCGCGTTCGAGGATTTGACCCGACAGGGGCGTTTGTCGCCGTCGAGCGCCAGGGCATACGTCCCAAGGTCCTCACACCAGAAGGCCTCCTCGAATTGTCCTTGGAGGGTCCTGGCTTCGCCCTGGAGCCTCTCGGCCAATGCGGTGTTGCCGAGACGATGGGCCAGTGCGGCCGCCGCCGTCTTAGCGGCATAGACGTATGCCTGCACCTCGCAGAGGGCGATGGGACCTTTCGCCACTGTGCCATCGGCGTGGAATACGGCGTCTTCAGAGTCCTTCCAACCCTGGTGGGTCAGGCCATGAGGAGACCGCCGCGAGTATTCCACGAAGCCGTCTCCGTCAATGTCGCCCCAGCGATCAATCCAGTCGAGGGCCTTCTCGATAGCAGGCCAGAGAGCTTGAATAAAGGCCAGCTCTCCGGTGAGGTCGTAGTACGCTCCGGCCAGGACGACAAAGAGGGGGGTGGCGTCGACACTGCCGTAGTAGCGCCCGAAGGGAATCTCGCCAAGCGCGGCCATCTCCCCTCCACGGATCTCGTGGACGATCTTGCCAGGTTCGGCATCGCGCTCAGGAATGGCCTCCTTGGCTTGGGTAGAGGCCAGGAAGGCCAAGACCCCGCGGGCAATCACTGGATTCACCCACAGACATTGCAGGGCAGTGATGAGTCCATCCCGCCCGAAGGGCGTCGAGAACCAGGGGACCCCGGCATAGGGGAAGGGGCCGTCAGGGGTGTTCGTGACCATCATGTGGAGATCCGCTAGCGAACGATTCACCAGGTCGTTAAGCTGCTCGTTGGGGGTATAGATACCACAGATCTTGGAGCTGGCCTGACGCAAGGCCTCGGTCGCCATCATGGCCGCTTGATCGTAGGTCCAGATGGCGGGACCAGGGGGTGCGTTCTCGCAGGACACCGTGAGGAAAACCATGGCCTCACCCCGCGGAGCTATTCGGATTGTCCAGGTAACCTCGGAGTTGGTCAGGGTTTCCGGATCGGGGAAGAATCGCAGGTAGGTCCGACGGAGGACGCCATCCAGCCCCCGATAAGCAAGGATTAAGCCCCCATCTTCCACCTCGGGGGGGAGGAGCGTCCCCCGCCGGGCTCGCTTGACCCCTCGCACCTCGAATATGTCGGCAAAATCGGCTGCTAATCGCAAGGCGAAAGAGATCTCTATAGGACAGCGGGCAAAGTTATGAAACCGGAAGCGCTCGTAGCAACAACCCTGCCACACCAGCTTCGACCGGAAGACGTGCACACTGTTCCGAGGCAGCACCACCTGACCATCGAGGGAAATATCCGGGTTAGTCAGATCCACCGCGAGGAAGGAATTGTCGTCTTTGACCGTTGAGCTCAACAGCAGTGGACGCTGCCCATCAAGCCGCACCTCCAGGCGGCTCAGGAATCGGGTCCCCTCATGATACAGTCCTTGTTCCCCCAGGCCTGTCGGCTCGATGTCCCCGTAGCGGTCGAGAACAGCGAAGGTCTCCCCGTCTTTCAGAACACGTGTCCGATCGTCCGCGAGGCAAGAGGTCGCCAGAATATAGAACTGATTTCTGATGCGAATGATGTCTTCCATGGTTCCTCGAATCCATCTCAGGCGGCAAACCGTACCGCCCGCCTGAGTAGCCGGTGGTAAATGGCCAGGTACCCTTGCGCCATTTGCCTTACCGTGAACCGTTTCTCAAAAATCTGGCGACACTCCTTCCGGCTCAGGCTTGGGATTCGCTCCACGGACCGGACGGCCTCCTCCACGCTATCGCAGATAAAGCCCGTGACGCCCTCCTGTATCACTTCGGAGACAGACCCCTGACGGCACGCAATGATGGGCGTCCCACAGGCCATGGCTTCAATCATCACCAACCCGAAGGGTTCCGGCCAGTCAATGGGAAAGAGGAGCGCATAGGCATTTCCCAAAAACTCATCTTTCTCTCCCTCCCCGATCTCCCCCACGTACTCGACCAGCGGGTGATCGAGCAGCGGGCGGACGACTTCGGTGAAGTACTCTCGATCCACCTTATCAACCTTGGCTGCGATCTTGAGTTCCATCCCTGTGTGCTTGGCAATCTCGATGGCCGCATCCACCCGCTTTTCAGGACTGATGCGGCCAAGAAAGGCCAGATACGTCCCTGGCTTCTCCCGGTAGGTATACAGGTTCTCCGGCAGCCCGTGGTACATGGTGCCCTGCCAATTGAGCCACGGCAAAGGCTGGCGTTGGGCGTCGGAAATGGAGACGACGGGCATCTCTGAAAACTCTCGGTACAGGGGGACGAGGTCTGGGATGTCGAGGCGTCCGTGCAGGGTGGTCACCACCGGTATCCTCTGACGCCTCGCCAGCGGGAAGGGTAGATAGTCGAGGTGGGAATGGATGATATCAAACTGGGACGCATCCCGAAACGCTTTCTCCAGTTGAAGCACGTGATGGGCTAGCTGATCGATACAGGACTTGTCCAAACGGAGAGAGCGACGACAGGGTGCGATCAGGCGAGCCCTGGTCACGGAATCCCCGCTCGCAAACAACGTGACGTCGTGCCCTTGCCGAACCAGCTCCTCCGTGAGATACGAAACCACCCGTTCTGTCCCCCCGTAATATTTGGGGGGTACACTCTCATACAGCGGGGCAATTTGCGCAATTCTCACCGGATCCTCGCCTCCAACATAGTGCGGTAGCTTCAAAAGTTAGCCTTGCACTTCACTGTCCACATTCAAGTATTATATCCCATCCAGCCTGCCTAGATCCAACCGTTTGTGGTTTCAGAGGCGGGTGGGACCGGGACCGACAGAATTGCTTGGCCACACCGGCTCGAAACGAAGCGCCCTTTCTCGCGCCAACCGTTCAGAATTCACATCAAAACGATACGAGATTTTCAGCGGCCGCCTGAAAATACCTGTGGCGATCGCCAGGATGTAAGGAAAAAAAGAAGGGGGGGGCTATGCCCCCCCTGTGTCTTTTCGACCCCCGGGTTACAGTTCGGATCGTCCCTTGATGGCCCCGCACTTGTCACATCGCAGGACAGTCCTTCCCCGCCCGTTCTGCCCAAAGTACTGGACCCAGCTCATCTTGCTCCCATCGGCGGGACAGGGATACACGCGGACAGCCTGACCGTTGACCTCGCGCGAGGCCAACTTCGCCACCTTTCCCTCTGCCTTTTTTCCCTCTACCTTGGCCATGAACCTTTTTCACCTCCTTCCCGTCTCTCAAAGCAACCGCGTCAAGATAGAGACGGGCCAGGAGGATGTCAAGCAATTTTTGTTCCAATCAGGGGTCAGGGTCACCGGGTGCGGGCAGCCTGCATGCAGGCCTTGAGGTGAGCCGGGGTGGTTCCGCAGCAGCCTCCGAGGATCGCCGGTCGTGACGCAAGCATTGACGGCATATAGCGAGCCAGAGCTTCAGGGCCGAACGGATAGATCCATTGCTTTCCCCGCCTCTCTGGGAGCCCTGCATTCGGCTGGGCGATCAGGGGCAGCCCTGTCGCCTCCCGCATCTGCCGCAGGACCTCGACCGCGACCTCGACATCCACGCAATTGCATCCCACCACCTGAGCGGTGGAAAGCTCACGGACCGCCTCCGCCGGTGACGCGCCGTCCAGCGTGCGCACATCACCCCGCTGGGCGAAAAAGACCAGACTGACTGCGGCCGGAACGGGGGGACACGCCTGGGCGGCCTCAAGGGCTATCCGCGCCTCGGCGAGGTGGGTCATGGTTTCGACAAGGATCAGGTCGATACCGGCTTCGCTCAAGTGTGCAATCTGCTCCTGGAACGCCGATCTGATCTCGGCCGGTCGTCCGCACCGCTTTCCTTGGCGAAAGCGCCCTGTCGGGCCCACCGCGCCAGCAACAAAGTGTCGGGGGCTGCAGGCCTTGCGCGCGAGATGGACCGCCGTCCTGTTGATCGTCGCGACCCCGGCATGGAGTCGGTGCTCCGTGAGCCGAAGACGGTTCGCCCCAAAGGTGTTCGTGGTCACCAGATCGCAGCCGATGGCCAGATAGGCCCTGTGGATCCCCTGGATCACCCGTGGCCGGGTGAGATTCCAGAGCTCGGGGGGCTCGTCTGGCCCGAGCCCCTTGTCGACCAGCAGCGTCCCGACGGCTCCGTCGGCATAGAGCAGCCGACGGGCGAGGCGCTCGGCGAACCCTCCCCCTCTTCCAGGCGTGTCACGAGCATCCGCAGGCCGCCCTATGGTTATCCCACCTGCGCGTGAAGGCGCCTTGCGAGTCATCCGGCCTCTCGCCCGATGATCATGCACGACGGATCGATTGCCTCGCGCAGGACGGCTAACTCCTCCCGCGTCGGCGGCTCGAGCACTTCGACCTTTTCCGCCACCACGGGTGCAAAGCCCATCCCGCGAGTCACCTGATCCGCCGACAGTCCCCGCAGCACGCCGAGGAGCCGCATGTGCTTCGTCTCGTCGTCAAAGCCAAAGAGGGCTTGCGATGTGACGACGCGGTAGGGGCCGGTCCCCCGGGGGAGGCCGGCGGCTTCCCGCGCCCCAGGCCCGGTCAGGTAGCCTGGCGAGGTCATGAAGTCGAGTCGCTCGACGAAGCGACGCGGCTCGTGCTTCAACACGACGATCGTCTCCCAGCAGAGCGAGGCGACTTCGTTTCCTCCCCCGCTGCCGGGGAACCGCCGTTTCGGTCGGTCGTAACTGCCCCCCAGCAGCGTCGAATTCACGTTGCCGTACGGGTCCACCTGCAGCGCCCCGATCATTCCGTAGTCCAGATATCCGGTGGCGGCATAGGCAAAGGCCCAGTTCATGGTGGTCCACTGCAGCGATCGATAGACATTGGACGGCCCCCCCATGGTCCCGCGGACAAAGGGGGTCAGGGGACGCGGACCGATCGCGCCAAACTCGAAGACCTGGGTGAGGTTCGGGGTGTACAGCCTCTCGGCCAGCATGGCCACGACCTGCGGAATGCCCCACCCGACGAAGACCGTCTTCCGGTCTTCGAGCAGGCGGGCGGCGAGGCAGATCATGCACTCGGTCTCGGTGAATCGGGCCATGGTGTCGGTCACGGGCGACCCTGCCGGTTCGCTACGCGTATCCTTCTTTGATGGACCCCCGTCGGATCATGTCCGCCAGCCGTCCCCACCCCACCTTCTGCTCCAGCAGTTCGGCGTGGGACCGCACGCTGTACACGAAGGCCTCGAGATACGCCAGCACCTGTTCCTCGGTCTCGATCGCGTTCAATTGCTGGATCTGCTCGAGGTCCAGCTCGTATTTGCCGGGCACTCCGCCTGGATATGCCCCGAACGGAAGGTGCACGACGGCGCTGACCAGGAAGTGGGGGATCGTCGTCTTTGCCGGCTCCTTCCGAAACTCGAGCGGATCGACGATCTCCTCGGCAGAGACGATGACCTTTTTCGAGGCCATGGCCGCCTCGAGCGCAAAGAGGTTCGTCCCGAAGATGCGGGCATTCCCGGAGACGTCCGCCTGGTGGACATGCACGAGGAAGACATCCGGATGGAGCGCGGGGACCAGGCAGACGGGATCGCCGCTGAAGGGATCCGCCGCCGCCCTGGCTCCGGATCGGACGAAGGTATCCGTTCCCACAAGGTTGCGCATCGGCATGAAGGGAAGCCCTCTGGCCCCGGCGAGCATCCGCGCGGCCAAGGCCCCATTCGTCCATTCAAAGACCCGCACCCTCCCTTCCACGACCGCCCGCCCGATGTAATCGCCGTATCCCAAAAATCCCACGTCGATCCGATCGGCACACCCGGCGCCGACCAGTAATGCGGACTCGTGGAGGGTAAACTCGGCGCAGATCCAGAGGTGTCGCCTGCGTTGTCGGATGATTTCTCTGACCAAGGCTTGGGGACCACGGGTCAGCGAAGAAAAATCGTAGGCGATGTAGTCCCCGTCCGCCACAAAGCGGGAGACGGCCTCGTGTTCCGTCATGAGCTTGTCGGTCGCCTCCCGACTCTTGTGCAAGCGGACCCACTCCCGAAAGTCGTCGGGGTGGACCCAGTGGTACGCACTCTCCCCTGAGGCGACGGTCTTCATGGGGACATCCGTGTGGTGCAGGCACGGGAAATGACGGGGGGGAACGGGGGACGCGTGCGCGCGATCGGCACGAGTCAAAGGCCCGCCTTGGCCAGCAGCTCTTCGACCGCGGAATACGGGTCCGTCTCTCGCGTGGCAATGCGCTCGATCGTCTGCTCGAGGGTTCCGTTGGCGCTCGCCCGCTCCAGCAGGCGCCGGGTCCCCTGCTCCTGCAGCAGCTCGAGAAAGAGGGCACGACTTCGCTCGCGCTGGCGCATCTGCCGCAGGCCCCGTCGGTCCAGATGGGCCCGATGAGCGAGAATCCCTTCCGCCAACTCGGCGATGCCCTGCCCCTGGGTGGCGACCGTCTTCAGGATGGGCGGGACCCAGTCCGAACGCCCCGGGCCGAGTCCCATCATGGTCTGGATCTCCGTCACCGTCTTGTCCGCACCCTCGCGGTCCGCCTTGTTGACCACAAAAATATCGGCGATCTCCAGGATCCCGGCCTTGATCGCCTGAATATCGTCCCCCAGACCGGGGACGGTGACGACGACGCACGTATCGGCCGTCTTGACCACCTCGACCTCGTCCTGCCCCACCCCGACGGTCTCCACGAGGATCACTTCTTTCCCCGCCGCATCCAGCACGTTCACCACATCGCCCGTGGCCTTGGCCAACCCCCCGAGGTGCCCTCGCGTGGCCATGCTCCTGATGAAGACCCCTGCGTCGAGACTGTGCTGCTGCATCCGGATGCGATCGGCCAGAATCGCCCCCCCGGTAAAGGGGCTGGTGGGATCCACGGCAATGATCCCGACGGTCTTCCCACCCCGGCGAAACTCCTTCGTGAGTTGATCCGTCAGGGTACTCTTTCCCGATCCCGGCGGACCGGTGATCCCCACGATGAATGCCTGTCCGGTGATCGAGTACAGCTCCTTCAGCGCGGCGGTAGCCTCGGGGGCATTATTCTCGACGAGGGACATCAGGCGGGCGATCGCCCGGACATCCCGCTGCCGGATCCTTTCAATGATCTCCACGGATCATCCCCGTCACACTTACACGGCTTGCGGACATGATGCCTGACATGTAGCACAGGATCCCGAACGCTGTCGAGGAGAAATTCCCCTCACACGTACTCCCGGCCCACGATCTCTCGCGCGATGATGAGGCGCTGGATCTCCGAGGTGCCCTCGCCGATTTCGCAGAGCTTGGCATCCCGGAGATAGCGCTCGACCGGATACTCGACCGTGTACCCGTACCCCCCGTGGATCTGGATCGCCTGGATCGCCGCCGCCACGGCCGCTTCGGCACTATAGACCTTAGCCATCGACGCCTCTTTGGTGAAGGGCTTTCCCTGATCTGCCAGCACGGCCGCCCGGTAGGTCAAGAGACGCGCGGCGTCGATGGCGGTCGCCATGTCTGCGAGCTTAAATTGGATGGCTTGAAACGCGCTGATCGGCTCGCCGAACTGCACCCGTTGCTTGCTGTATGCGATGCTCTCCTCCAGGGCCGCCCTGGCTAACCCGACGGCCAGGGCGGCGATGCCGATCCGCCCACCGTCGAGGACCTGGAGGGCGTCGAGGAACCCATGGTGCATCTCTCCCAGGAGGTTCTCCGCCGGAAGGCGCACATGGTCCAGGATGAGCTGGGCGGTGTCGCTGGCGCGGACCCCCAGCTTCTTCTCTCGCCGACCCACAGAGAATCCGGGCGCCCCCTTTTCCAAGATAAAGGCAGAGATGCCATGGGAACCGCGGGTCGGGTCGCTCAGGGCCAGAACCACATACACCCCGGCGATGCTTCCGGAGGTGATAAAGTTTTTGGTCCCGCTGAGCACATAGGCGTCGTCCTGACGGACGGCCGTGGTGCGCATCGCGGCCGCGTCGCTTCCCGAACCCGGCTCTGTGAGGGCCCAGGCCGAAAGCATCTCTCCCCTCGCCAATGCGGGGAGATACCGCCGCCTCTGCTCCTCGGTTCCGAAGAGGAGGATGTGGTTCACGGCTAGCGAATTATGCGCTTCGACGGTGAGGGCGACAGAGCCGTCGGCCCGACCGAGCTCTTCGAGGATGGCGACGTAGCTCACGTAGTCCATCCCGGCCCCACCGTATCCCTCCGGGACCAGGATCCCGAGAAGGCCGAGGCTCGCCGCCCCTTGGACAATCTCCCAAGGAAACTCCTCCCGCTGATCGTACCCGGCCGCCTTCGGAATGATCTCCCGGCGCGCAAAGTCCCTGACCACCCCTTGAATTGCCCGTTGCGTCTCGTTCAGCGTGAAGTCCATACCGAAAGCTCCGCGGCCCAGCGAAATCCTCATTCACATAGTATCGCAGCTATTAAATAGAAATACTTACATATTATTCGTTTATGCATACCATTAACTATTTTGACCTGCCCTTGGACGCCTTTCGCTCCGCCACACTCCCCTTCCACCCTCGGCTTAAACGGGGACTCAGGTTCCGATGGGGACGAAATAGACGTCGGTGGGACGGAACGTGGAGAGGCGGCGGAATTTGGCCTTGACGGCCATGCCGATCCAGTCGAGCGAAGAGGCCTGCGGGTCGAGCCCGACCACCCGAGTCAAGAAGAGGGTATCCACACCGGGGAACTCAATGAGGGCGAGAATGAACGGAGTCTCTTTCAGGAACGCTTCACTGCCGTAGTAGCACACGGTAAACGTGTGGATCTGCCCCTCCTGGGGAAGGTCCACCCAGTCGCACGGCCCCCCGCATTCCATACAATGCGCTCGTGGTGTCGCGTAGGTGTAGTTGCAATTGCCGCACCGGGTGCCCAACAGTCGCTTGTTGGCCAGCCCGGCAAAGAAGGGGCTGTCTTGCGCGTAGCTGTGAATGTAATCGATCTCATAGTGGTGCTTGATGATCAGGGGCGCCAGCTCCCTGAGCGCCCCCAGGTCCTTCGGAAGCGGTACCCTGAAGAGGACCGTCCCCTCTTCTTCTTCTGGCACACGGCTCTCGCTCACGGCCTTGAGCCCTCGCCCCTCACGCTGTGGAGCATCACTCGCCCTTTTCCAAGATCGAGATCACCACGTAGGTCCCCGTGCCCGCGTGGCTGTGAATCGCTCCACGCCTCGCATTCTTCACCTGGAGGACATCGCTCCCGAAGTGTGTGTGGATGCTCCCCTGAAGCTGCCACAGGGCAAACACCCCCTGCATGATTCCGGTCGCCCCCACCGGATGGCCGCAGGCGATGAGTCCACCCGAGGGATTGATCGGGATCCGGCCCTGTTCCGGAAAATGGTACCCGTAATCGACCGCCGGCATGAAGGGCGTACCGCTCTCGACGAACTTTCCACCCTCACCGTACCTGCAGAGCCCCATGTCCTCGTAGGTCTGGATCTCCGAGGAGGTGTACGCGTCGTGCAGCTCGATGAAGTCCAGCTCTTCAAGGGGGTTCGTGATTCCGGCCATCTGATAGGCGGCCTTGGCGGCCGTGCGCCCGGCCCGGAAGGAGTGGACCCCGGGGTAGTTCAGCCCCCGGTAGTCTTCCGGCTTTTCATGAGGCAGGAGAATCACCTCCCCGTGAGGTCGGTCCGCCATCCGCATGGCGTCGAGGCCGCCGCCCACCCCGGTAATCTTGGCAGGGAGCGGGGTGTGTCCCGTAGCCTTGTGCAAGGTATTGAGCCCGTCTTCGCTACAGAGAATGAGCGCCGCCGCCCCGTCCGACATGACGCAAATGTCAAGCATCGTCAGCGGCCAGGCCACCATCTCGGCCCGGCGCACGTCCTCGATCGTGATCTGCCTCCGCTTCTGGGCATACGGGTTATGGAGGGCGTTCCGGTGGTTCTTCACCGACACCAGCGCCATCTGGTCCACGGTGGTGCCGAACTCTTTCATATGACGGACCACCATCATGGCGTAGTATCCGGAGTAAAAGCCGCCGACGGGATAATCGAAATTCGTGTCGGAGGCCAGCGCGATGAATTCGTTGCCCTTCCAGGTATTGACGCGCGACATGGTCTCGAAGCCGTACACCACGCAGATATCGAACCGGCCCGACGCCACCGCCTCCCAGCCCGACTGAACGGCCAGGCCTCCCGTCGCGCCCCCTCCTTCGATGCGCTTGCCAGGCTTGGGGCACAGGCCGAGATAATCCTGCACCATGCTGCCGGCCTTGAGTTGTCGGGTGAAGTGATCGGAGAAGTACGAGCAGATCGTCCCGTCGACGATCTCCCGCGCGCGCTGGGGGGTTAGGTGGAGATCCGTGAGGGCATAATCGTAGGCTTCCTTGACCATCCCGCGGAAGTCGAGCTCGGGGCGGGCCCTGGCGAACTTGCTCACACCGCCCGAGACCGCATAGACGGGTCTCATCCCACTTCCCCGTCTCTCACGCCGCAACGTCACGCCCGCTGGCGGATGTGCGTCCGAACGTAATCGATCGCCACCGACGTCGAAGTTCCCGGAGTAAAGATCTCGGCGATCCCTGCCTCCTTGAGGGTGGCAATGTCCTCGTCGGGAATCGTCCCGCCTCCAAAGACGACGACATCGTCCGCGCCGCGCTCACGGAGCAGCTCCACGATCCGGGGGAAGAGATACATGTGGGCTCCCGAGAGGCAGGAGAGGCCGATGGCATCCACGTCCTCCTGGATCGCGGCGCTGACGATCATCTCCGGCGTCTGCCGAAGGCCGGTGTAAATCACTTCGAACCCCGCGTCCCGGAACGCCCGGGCAATCACCTTGGCCCCCCGGTCATGGCCGTCGAGCCCCGGTTTCGCCACCAAGACACGGATCTTCCGTTCTTCACTCATCGCGTCATTCACCTAGCGACCCTTGGCAGAGGGCCCCGGGTCGCCTCCCCCCGGCGTGTGGTCATCCGCCGCCGCCTGAAGCCGACGGCACCTTCTCTCCTTAAAGCCTATTTTCGCCGGATCGTCAATGGACAATCAGAGGATGGCGGGTTCGACGTACTCCCCCCACGCCTCTCGAAAGACCCCCATGATCTCTCCCAGGGTTGCATATGCCCGCACCGCCTCCAGGATCCGAGGCATGAGGAGGTCCTGACCCCAGGGATCTTCCCCCTCCGCCGCCCTTCGGAGGCCGTCCAGAGCCTTCTGGACCCCCCCGTTGTCCCGGCCCCCCTTCAGGCGATGAATCCTCTCCACCTGCTGCTTCGCAATCTGCTCCGGGTCGATGCGAAGCAGGGAGACCGGCTCCTCTGCCTCGGCGACGAACCGGTTCACGCCGACGACGACCTCTTCCCCCGCCTCGACCGTCTGCTGGTACCGGTAGGAGGCATCGACAATCTCCTTCTGGGGGAAGCCTTGCTCGACCGCCCGCACCATGCCCCCCAGGTCATCGATCTTGTGGAGATAGTTCCAGACCTCCTCCTCGACCTCCCGCGTGAGGCTTTCGACGAAGTACGATCCTCCCACGGGGTCGATGGTGTGGGTCACCCCGGTCTCGTGGGCGATGATCTGCTGGGTCCGGAGCGCGATCGTCGCCGCGTCCTGGGTGGGAAGGGCGAGCGTTTCATCCAAGGCGTTGGTGTGGAGCGACTGCACCCCGCCCAGGATTGCCGCCAGGGCCTGAATGCTCACCCGAACGACGTTGTTGTACGGTTGCTGGGCGGTGAGCGCACATCCCGCCGTCTGGGCGTGAGTCCGGAGCAGCCAGGATCGCGGATCTCTTGCCCCGTACCGCTCTCGCATGAGTTTTGCCCACACGCGCCTGGCGGCGCGAAACTTGGCGATCTCTTCAAAGAAATCGTTGTGGACATTAAAGAAGAAGGAGAGGCGAGGGGCGAAGGCATCGACGTTGAGCCCGGCCTTCATGGTAGCCTCGACATAGGCCATGCCGTCGGCCACGGTAAAGGCCAGCTCCTGGATTGCGGTGGACCCCGCCTCTCGGATGTGATAGCCGCTGATGCTGACCGGATGCCACCGGGGCAGCTGCCGGGCCCCAAAGAGGATCGTATCCACCACGAGGCGCATCGAAGGCTCGAGGGGAAAGACGTACTCCTTCTGCGCGATGAACTCCTTGAGGATGTCATTCTGGAGGGTGCCGCCGATGCGGTCGTAGGGCACCCCCTGTTTCTCGCAGACCGCGAGGTACATGGCCCAGAGGACCGCGGCCGGGGAGTTGATGGTCATCGAGGTGGTGACGTCCTGCAGCGGAATCCCGTCGAAGAGGATCTCCATATCCGCCAGTGAGTCAACGGCCACCCCGCACTTCCCCACCTCCCCTCGGGACATCGGATGGTCCGAGTCGTACCCCATCAAGGTGGGCAGGTCAAAGGCGACCGACAGACCGGTCTGCCCCTGCGCCAGGAGATACCTGAACCGCTGATTCGTCTCTTCAGGAGTCCCGTGGCCGGCGAACATCCGCATGGTCCAGAGCCTGCCCCGGTACATGCTCGGGTAGACTCCCCGCGTAAAGGGAGAGAGGCCCGGAAAGCCGAGGTCCCGGGTGTAGTCGAAGTCGGCGAGATCGGCGGGCGTATAGAGCCTGCGGATGGGATGCCCCGAGACAGTCCTGAACTCCCGGGCCCGCTCGGGCGACCTCTCGAGCGCGGGGTCCAGGACCTCAGCCTCCCATGCCTTTGCCGCTTCTTTGATCTTCCCTATCTCTTTCCGGTCATCGGTCATCGGTGAACGGTTTTCGCCGCCTCTGTGGGAATCGGGTCTGCAAAGAGTTCCGGATGCACGAGATGGGCCAAAATCTCGGTTCCGTCTACCAGGCGTGGTCCCGATCGGCTGAAGTAGGCGTGACCGTTCACGGCAAAGACCTTGCCCCGCCTCACCGCCGGCAGGCCCTCCCAGCCCGGACGATCGGTCAAAAGGTGGATCTCGTCCAGAGTCCGATCTACGGAAAAACCGCAGGGCATGAGGATCAGGATCTCGGGTGCACAAGAGAGGACCCGCTCCCACGCCACCCGTTCCGACGGCTCTCCTGCCTTTCCGAGTGGTTCGCTGCCGCCAGCCAGGGCCACCATCTCGGGGACCCAGTGGCCCGAGGCCATGATCGGCTCCAGCCACTCCAGACACGCTACGGGTGGCCGGGTCTTGGCGTTGGCCGCCCGCTTCTCGACGCGATCGATCCGTTCGGTGAGCGAGGCGACAGCCTGCGCTGCCTCGCGGAGCCGTCCCGTCGCCTCCCCGACCCGCTCGACATCCTGGAGCACATCCCCGAGACGCTGCGGGTTCAGGGAAAGGATCTCTGGTTTTCGCGAAAGGTGTGTCACCGCCTCGAGCACGTCCTGGTAGGGGGCGGCACAGACATCGCACAGCTCCTGGGTCACGATCAGGTCGGGGTCGGCCGCCTTCAAGGCCTCAAGATCGATCCGATAGATCCCCTCCCCGCGCCCCAGGAAGGCCCGGACACTGCTGTCGATCTCCCGACTGCTGAGCCCGGAGCTCTCGAAGGCGGGGGTGATGATCTTGCGCTTGCCGAGCGCCGCCTTGGGGTAATCACACTCGTGACTCACTCCGGTGAGGTGATCCCCCAGCCCCAGCAGATAGACGATCTCTGTCGCACTGGGCAGGAGCGACACAATCCGCATGCCTACCTCCAACCCCTCATCCCTCAGTCCTGAATTCTTCACTCGTCAGAGCGCGCGGACTACCAGTTCCGCCAGGTCTAACGCCTTGACCGCGAGGCTCTTCCCGCGCACGGTAATGCCGTCGGTCATCATCGTCAGGCAGAACGGGCAGGCCGTGGCCACCACCGCCGCCCCGGTCTGCAGGAGCTCGTCCGTTCGCTCGAGATTCACCCGCTTGCCGATCCGCTCCTCGATCCACATCAGTCCGCCGCCGGCGCCGCAGCAGAACCCCTTCTCGCGACATCGGGGCATCTCCACCTGCTTGAGCCCCCCGAGGTGACCGATCACCGACCGCGGGTCATCGTAGATGCCGTTGTGGCGGCCAAGGTAGCACGGATCGTGAAAGGCCACCGTCCCGCTGAATCGCTTTTGCAGGACCAGGTGCCCCTCCCGCAGCAGGTGGGCGATGAACTGGCTGTGGTGGACCACGTCGAACTCCCCGCCGAACTGGCCATACTCGTTCTTCATCGTATTGAAGCAGTGCGGGCAGGTGGTCACGATCTTCTTCACCCGGTAGCGATTGAGCGTCGCGATATTCTCCTGGGCGAAGAGTTGAAAGAGATACTCGTTCCCGATCCGCCGGGCCGGATCTCCGGTGCACCGCTCTTCATTGCCCAAGATCGCAAACTCCACTTCCGCCGCCTCGAGCACCTGCGCCATCGCCCGGGTGACCTGCTGCCCTCGCTCATCAAAGGCGCCCGCGCAGCCCACCCAGAAGAGGAGCTCGACCTCCTTGAGCTTTGCCGCCTCGGGGATCCGCAACCCTTTGGTCCAGTCGGTCCGTCCCGCGCTCACCCCCTTGTAGGGATGCCCGCGCGTCTCCAGGCTCCGGAGGGTCTCCTGCATCTGATCCGGAAAGGTCGCCTCTTCCATCACCAGGTGCCGGCGCATCTCCAGGATCTTGGGGATCGGCTCGATCAGGACCGGACAGGCCTCATGACACGCCCCGCACGTCGTACAGGCCCACAGCGCATCCTCGGAGATCACCTCGCCCACCATGCGCCGCGTCTCCTCCCCCCGGTGCACCTTGGTGAGGTGGTCCCGGAGATCGAGGATGATGCCTTTGGGGGTGAGGGGCTTGCCCGTGGTCCAGGCGGGGCAGGCAGCCTGGCATCGGCCGCACTCGGTGCAGGCGTATAGATCCAAAAGCGCTTTCCATGAGAAATCCCGAATCGAAGAGGCCCCGAGCTTCTCTGCATCGACCGCCAAGGGGCTTGCGATGCCCGAGGGCTCAAGGTTCCGCAGGAAGATGTTGGCAGGCGCGGTGAGGAGATGTAGCACGCCGGTATAGGGGATCGCTGCAATGAAGCCGAACGACAGGGCGGCATGCACCCACCAGAGGACCTGGTGAAAGGCCCGTGCATACTCGACACCCACGCCCCGGAAGAGGAGCGCGGTCACCCACCCTCCGGGTGACCACGGCCCCCAGGGGTCGGCCGTCGCCATGATCCGGAGCCCCTCGACGAGGAATCCGGTCACCAGGACAGCGAGGAAGAGGAGGAGGAGCCAGCCGAAACCGTCGGCGTGCCGTGGCTCCACCAGGCGGGCCGGAGGACGGAGGAAGCGCCGGAGGACGGCCATCAACGTCCCCAAGAGCGCCGCGACGCCGAAGAGGTCCACGGTGAGTGACATGAAATAAAGGTAGAAGCGACCCTGGAGGACGGGAAGGCCGAAGTAGTCTTGAAAAGCAACGAGGGTGGTGGCGATGAAGAGGACGAGAAATCCCCAGGAAAGGCTGAGATGCATGACCCCTGAATACCGCTCCGTGGCGATTCGCCCTTGCAGGACGGCCTGGGACACGAAGGCCTTCAGGCGCTCCTTCGGCTGACCAAGCCGTACCCCCTTCCTGCCCAGCAGGAGAGCACCAAAGCGTCGATAGCACCCATACAGGAAGACAGCGAGGAAAGGCAGGAGCAGAACGTAGAGCAGCAGGTGCTCCGGGATGTTCCAGTAGATCTCCCGCGAAGGGATTCGCTCCATGCTTCAACTCCCCATGAGCTCCCGGCACTTCGCAATCAAGGGAGGGAGAATGGCCTTGTAATCGCCCACGATCCCCAGGTGCGCCACCTTGAAGATGGGGGCCTCCGGATCGGCGTTGATGGCCACAATGGTCTTGGCGCCGCTGATCCCCGCGACATGTTGGGTTGCACCCGAGATGCCCACGGCGATATACAGATCCGGGCTGACGGTTTTGCCGGTCTGGCCCACCTGCATCGATGAGGGAACCCACCCGGCATCGGTCGCAGCCCGGGACGCCCCCACCGCCCCCTTGAGGACGCGGGCTAACTCTACCAGGAGGGTAAAGCCCTCGGGCCCTCCGAGTCCACGGCCACCGGAAACCACCGCCGGTGCATCCTCGAGTTTGACCCCTGTCGTCTCCTCCTGGACCCGCTCCGCCATTCGGGTGCGGGCCTGGGCCGGATCCAATGAGATCTCGACCGGGACCTCCTTCCCTTTCCCCTGCCCCATGGGTCCAGCGGGATCGAAGGTCCGGGGCTTCAGGGTGACCACGACGGGAAAGCGCTTGGGAACGATGACCGCCGCCGCCTTGCCCCCGTACACGGGGCGTGTGAAGCGCGGCATCTTTTCGGGGCCCTCGATGTCGATCTCGATCACGTCCGTGACGACGCCTGCCTTGAGGCGAAAGGCGAGGCGAGCGGCGAGGTCCCGGCCCAGAGAGTCTCCGGGCAACAGGAGCACCTTGGCGCCGGCGGCCTGGGCGATCCGCTGGAGCGCCAGCAGGTAGAGATCCGCCTGATATTCCTTCAGGAGCGGATCATTGGCCCGGTAGACGGCTTCGACCCCGTAACGGTACAGCGACGCCGCATCCCCTGGCCCCAGGAGTCCGACCGAGACACCTTCCTGAAGCCCCGCAGCGAGTCTTTGTGCGCCGGTCAAGAGCTCCAGGGTCGAGCGGGACGGGATCCCGTTCTCGATCGTGCCGAAGACGAAGATACCGGGCATGGCTAGATGGCCTTCCGTTCGCGGAGTTTCGTGATCAGGGTCGTGACCTGCTGCGCCGGCTCGCCGTCCATGAGCTCACAGCGGGACTCTCGACTCGGAAGCGTGAGCTGTTGGACCTCTGTTCGGATGGCCGCCTTACCAATATCACCGGCCTCGACGCCCAGGTCGGCGGCTGACCACGTCGGGATCGATCGCCGGGACGCGGTCATGATGTCCTTGACCTTCGGATACCTGGGGATATTCGACTCGTGACTGAGGATGGTCAGCAACAGAGGTGGCGCGCCCTCCCAAACCTCGTAGCCCTCCTCCACGACGCGCCGCATGCGCAGCCGGCCGTCCTCTCCGTCCACCTGGGCCACAAAGGAGACGCATGGGATATTGAGCGCCTCGGCCAGGATGGGACCCACGGTCCTGTCGGCCCAGTCCCCGGACTCACAGCCGCACAGGACCAGATCGGGGATGCCGAGTTTCTGTATCCCGCGGGCCAGGGCGGCGGCGAGGCCGAAGGCATCCGATCCGTCGAGGGCGGGGTCGCTGATCAAGGCGGCCTCGTCCGCCCCCATGGCCAGTCCTTTGCGAAGGGCGCTGATCGCCGACGGCTCCCCCGCACTCACCACCGCCACCGTGCCGCCCACCTTTTCCTTGAGCCTGAGGGCGACCTCCAGGGCGTTCTCATCATACGGGCTGATGACCAGGGGGTGGCCATTCGGCCGCTGACGATTGGAGGACGCATCGATGCGGAACTGACTGGCGGGAAGCTCCGGGTCGATGATCTGTTTGACACACACAACGATGCGCATCACGTCCCCGATTCTTTCAGGGGCTATCCCAGGAGATGTCCGGCGATGACCAGCCGTTGAATCTCTGAAGTCCCTTCGTAAATCTCGGTGACCTTCGCGTCCCGGAAGTGGCGCTCGACCGGGTAGTCGGTGATATACCCGTATCCCCCGTAGATCTGGATGGCCTTGGTGGTCACCCACATGGCGGCCTCCGACGCAGAGAGCTTGGCCATCGAGCTCTCCCTGGTGCATGGGACCCCGCCATCTCTCAGAGAGGCGGCCCGGTAGGTGAGCAGACGGGCCGCATCGATGCGGATCGCCATGTCCGCGAGGAGGAACTGGATAGCCTGAAAGGCAGCGATGGGTCTTCCAAACTGGACGCGGCCCCGGGCGTACTGAAGAGACGCCTCGAGGGCCGCCCGGGCGATTCCGACCGCCTGCGCGGCGATCCCGATCCGGCCTCCGTCGAGGGAGACCATCGCGATCCTGAAGCCCTCGCCGATCTCTCCCAGGAGGTTCTCCCGGGGGACGCGGCACTGCTCGAAGAGAAGCTGGCACGTGCTGCTGCCCCGGATCCCCAGCTTGTTCTCCTCCTTGAGCACCTGAAATCCCGGCGTCCCCTTCTCGACGACCAGGGCAGAGATCCCCTTGTGCTTGAGTTGGCGGTCGACCGTGGCGAACACGATGGCGATATCCGCCTCGCGGCCGTTCGTGATGAAATTCTTGACTCCGTTCAGGACGAAGTGATCGCCTTCGGCCGTCGCCGTAACGCGCAGATTGCCCGAATCGGAGCCGGCGTCGGGCTCGCTCAGGCAAAAGCAGCCCAGCTGCTCACCTCGGGCGAGAGGGATCAGGAAGCGTCGCTTCTGCCGCTCATCGCCGAACTTGTGGATAAGGTCGCAGACCATGGAGTTGTTGATCGACATGATAACCCCCGTGGAGGCGCAGGCGCGACTGATCTCCTCGATGGCGATAACGTAGCAGATCATATCGCCGCCCGCTCCGCCATACTCTTCCGGGATGGCGACCCCCATGAGGCCGAGCTCTCCCATCATCCTGATTGTCTGGGCGGGGAAACGCGCCTCTGCATCGACGGCGGCGGCCCGGGGCGCCACCTCTTTCTCGGCAAAGTCCCGGACCATGTCCCGAAACATCTCCTGCCGTGGGCTCAACCCGAGATCCATGCCTTTCCCCGCCTATCTTCCCTTGAAGCGGGGCTCCCGCTTCTCGAGGAAGGCGCTCACCCCTTCTGCCTTGTCCTCGGTGTCAAAGCACAGCGCGCAGGCCTTGGCCTCGAGCGCCAGTGCCCGCTTGAGATCGAGGTCCGCCCCCTCGGTGATAGCCGTCTTGGCGGATGCGATCGCACCCGCCCCCTTGAGGGCGATCTTTTCGGCCAGCGTCCTCGTCCCGGCCATGAGCTCTGGGGCAGGGAACACCCGATTCACCAGGCCGATCCGGTACGCCTCCTGCGCGTCGATCATCTCGCCGGTATAAATCAATTCCTTCGCCCGTGCACCTCCGACACGACGGGGGAGGCGCTGGGTGCCCCCCGCCCCCGGGATGATCCCCAGATTCACCTCCGGCAGGCCGAACTTCGCCGTCTCGGCCGCATAGATCATGTCGCAGGCCATGGCCAGCTCACAGCCGGCGCCGAGCGCATACCCGTTCACGGCGGCCAGGACCGGTTTCTTCAGTCGTTCGATCCCGTTCATCACGGCCTGGACCTCGTTCAGAAAGCTCAACCCCTCTGCCGCGCCCATGTCCCTGAAGGCAGGGATATCTGCTCCGGCGGCAAAGGCCTTCTCGCCGGCGCCGGTAACAATCAGGACACGGATGGCGGGATTGCCTTCGGCCCGGGTGGCGGCCTGCAGGAGCTCCCGAAGCAGCGCCAGGCTCAGGGCGTTCATGACCTTCGGGCGGTTCAGCGTGATGGTGGCGATCCCGGAAGCCGCTTCGTAGATGAGATGCGCGTACTCCACGTCGCTAGCCCTTCTCGTAGGTGTAAAACCCCCGCCCGCTCTTTCGCCCCAGATACCCCGCGTCCACCATCTGGACCAGCAGGGGGCAGGGACGGTACTTGGGATCGCCGATCCCCTCGTACAGCGTCCGCATGACGGCCAAGCAGACGTCCAGGCCGATCAGATCGCCGAGCGCCAACGGGCCCATCGGATGGTTGGCCCCGAGCTTCATCACGGTGTCGATGGCCTCGGCGGTACCGACCCCCTCCATCAGAAGATAGCACGCTTCGTTGACCATGGATGCGAGGATGCGGCTCGATATGAAGCCGGGACTGTCGCGGACCTCAACCGGTGTCTTCCCGAGTCGCTCTGCCAGCCGGACCGTAGCCGTGACCGTCGCGTCGGCGGTGGCGAGCCCGCGGATCACCTCGACCAGCGGCATCAGCGGGACCGGGTTGAAGAAGTGCATGCCGATAATCTGGGATGGTCGGGAGGTCGCCGAGGCGATTTTTGTAATGGGGAGTGAAGAGGTGTTGGTGGCCAGGATGACTTCGGGGCTCGCGATCCGGTCCAGGTGCTGGAACAGGGTCCGCTTGACGGCCAGGTCCTCGGTAACCGCCTCGATCACAAAGTCGGCGGCGGATAGATCCAACGGGGTGATCGTGAGGACGAGCCCCTTGAGCATCTCCTGCTTTTCGTCCTCGCCGAACCTTCCCCTCCTCACCCCCTTGGCCAGGCCTGCCGCAATACGCTCTCGGGCCCGCTTCAGGATGGCCTCTTCCAGATCGTGCAGGAGGACCTGTAATCCAGACTGCAGGGCCACCTGACTGATGCCGTGGCCCATAGTTCCACCCCCGACCACGCCGATGACCTTAATATCCGTCTTCAGCGCTAGTTCGCTTGTCATTGTTCATCCAATACTTTAATGAGGGAACCTTCGGTTCGACGGGAGGGCTCTTTGACGATTGAGTGGTTCATGATCCTCCAAGGACCAGATCCGTCACCGCGAAAAGATGCCCTGGTAGATCAGATAATAATATAATAGAGGATGGGCTGCAGGGAGATTAATCGAGCGCTCATTCGATCGCCCTGATACCAAAGATGCGGGAAGCAAAGCGCCTATGTCAAGAGTTTTTCTCCCACCATTCCTCCGGGGTGGTTCTCCCTCCGCCGCCTTTCGACCCGTCCCTGTCTCTCTCCTTGCGCGTCCGTCTGGGCTGAGGCCGCTTGAGGCCACGACGCTCCTCCCGCTCGTACCACGCCTTCGGGTTGTGTCCCTTTCGATGCACCTCTCTCACCCCCTTTCTTTGTGATTCACGCGTCGCAACCGTTCTGCAAAACCCAGACCAAGCGACCACCTTCTGAGAAAAAAAGGCCAAGTGTCAGGATCTCGGCCTGACACTTGGCCTCAATATCTGTTGTTGGGATGGAGTTATTTCCCTCCGGCGATGGCGGGAACGATGGAAACCCGGTCTCCGGGTTTCAGCGGGGTTGCAGTCCCCTGGAGGAATCGGATATCCTCTTCGTTCACGTAGACATTAATGAAGCGGCGGATGTCCTTCCCCTCACAGAGCCGTTCTTTCAATCCTTTGTAACGCCCCTCCAGGTTCTCGATCAGCTCCCGGATAGAGCTCCCTTCTGCGTGAACTTCGGCCTGTCCGTTGGTCAGTGTTCGGAGGGGTGTCGGAATCCGGACGAGGACGCTCATGCGGTTCTCCCTCCCCTATCCACGACGGGTGTTCGAAGCTCTGGACACGACATCGGCCCCGAGATCCGGCCGTTCGGCGATCACCGCGTCAAACGATTTTAAAGTCGGCTTGATGGAAAGGGGTGGCTTGAGCACGCCTCCCACCACCTCCTGTGTCTTGAGCCCGTTTCCGGTGATCGAGAGCACGACGCTCTCGTCGCGGGGGATGACGCCGTCCTCCAGCAGCCGCTTGGCGGCGGCGACGGTGACCCCACCGGCGGTTTCAGTGAAGACCCCCTCGGTTGCGGCGAGGAGGGCCATCCCGGCAATGATCTCGTCATCGCTGGGATCCGCGGCGGATCCCCGACTCTCCTCGACCGCCTTGTACGCATAGTATCCGTCTGCCGGATTGCCGATGGCCAACGATTTGCAAATCGTGTTGGGGCGGACCGGCCGAATGGTCTCGGACCGGTTGCGAATGGCCGTCACGATGGGACTGCTTCCCGCTGCCTGGGCCACATGCATCCGGGTTGCACAGTCCGGGATCAATCCCAACCCGTGAAACTCCTTGAGCCCCTTCCAGATCTTCGTGACGAGCGACCCACCGGCCGCTGGGACCACGATATGTCGGGGCGTGCGCCAGCCGAGCTGCTCGACAATCTCGTAGCCGAAGCTCTTGGACCCCTCCGCATAGTACGGCCGGATGTTGATATTCACAAAGGCCCAGCCATATTTATCGGCCACCTCGCTGCAGAGGCGGTTGACCTCGTCGTAGTTGCCATCCACGGCCACCAGCACCGGGTCATAGATCAGGGTGCCGACGATCTTTCCCTGCTCCAGGTCGGCCGGGATAAAGATGAAACTCTTCAGCCTCGCCTCGGCCGCATGGGCGGCGACGGAGTTGGCCAGGTTGCCTGTCGAGGCGCAGGCGACCACGGTGAAGCCGAATTCCATCGCCTTGGTCACCGCGACCGCCACCACCCGATCCTTGAACGAGAGGGTGGGATGGCAGACCGCATCGTTCTTGATGTACACCTCCTTGGCTCCCAAGGCGTCGGCCAGGTTCCTCGCGCGGATCAGGGGGGTCATGCCGCAGTGGCTCCCCACCGGCCGCTCCTCGTCAACGGGGAGCAGGTCGCGATACCGCCACATGCTCGGCGGGCCGGCCTCGATCCGCTTCCGAGTGACGATCTTCTGCAGGGTCGCGTAATCGTACTCGACTTCGAGCGGCCCAAAGCAGAATTCGCAGACATGCAGCGGCTCGGCCGGATAGGGGCGACCGCACTCGCGGCACTTCAGCCCTTTGATCTTGGCCATCGAACCCTCCTGATCGCGGCTACTCCCGCACTTCCTTCACCGTGATCCCGAGACCGGTGAGATAGTTCAGCCCTTTCTTGAGGTCCTCCTCCTTGCCGGAAAAATCGACGAGCACCTCGCCGGTCGTCTCGGTCACCCGGGCCTTTCGAATATTGGGAACCAGCTTGTAGTCCTTCGCCACCCGGTACAGCACCGGTTCTTTAATGAGCTTCGAGGGGTATGTCAGGGACCACCGTCGCGTCGCCATA
>Ga0209342_10001572_pt1 | contig 25572 bp, 24 predicted proteins | sample RifCSP16_2_FD_184023 | JGI IMG/M metagenome (GOLD analysis project Ga0209342, IMG submission 184023) | Soil microbial communities from Rifle, Colorado - Rifle CSP2_sed 16_2 (SPAdes) (version 2) | ecosystem: Environmental > Terrestrial > Deep subsurface > Rock core/Sediment | place: Rifle... | reverse complement strand
GGCGGGCGGCCACGATCCGCGATCTCGGCCGCGAGGGCGCGCGCGGCGACGGGGCGTCCGGCGTGAAGGCTCGCCCGGGCCGCGCACAGCCGTCCCTCCGCCCCCGGCGGGTGGGCCGCGAAGGCACGCCCGCACTCCTCCTCCGCGTCGTCGTCTCGACCCGCCTCGCGGAGGCGTCGCGCTCGCGCGAGGAAGGGCGCCGCCCGCACCTCGCCCTCGGGGAGGGAGTGCTCGAGGGCGTCCCGTGCGCGCGTCGCGATCGCAGGATCGGCGCCGCCGGCCGCGCGCCGGTAGTGCTCGAGAGCGGCCTCGCGGTCCCCCTCCGCCTCCTGGCTGCGTGCGGTGAGCAGCTCCGCCTTCGGTCCGACCCAGGCCGCCTGCGGATCGCCGGCGAGGGCGGGCGTGAGGACCTCGCGCGCCTCTGCGAAGCGCAGGTCGAGGAGTAGCGCCTCCCCCAGCGCCACTCGCGCCATCGACGCCACCACCGGCTGGTAGTTGACGTGCCGGCGCAGCTCGGCCGTCGTCAGGATCTCGCGGGCGACGGCGGCGCTCTCGACGAAGAGGCCGAGAGGATCCCGGAGAAGCTCGGCGAGCTTGAGGCCCCAGAGCGGCCAGCCCGGGTAACGGCCCCACATCTTCCGGATCCAGGGGAGCGCGCGATCGGGCCGCCGCTCGAAGTAGGACTGGATCTCAAACATCTGCACCGTCGCCTCCGACTCGTGGAAGAGGCATGGCCCCCGCGCGGCGCGCGCGATCGCCTCGAGACCGCGCTCGCGGTTGCCGCCGGGGACGCCGACGATCGGGCGCAGCAGCCGGTAGAAGCGGGGCAGCGTCTCCGCGTAGTAGTCGTAGAGGCCGAGGCCGAAGTCCAGGTCGCCCACCCCTGGCCCCGCTGCGTGCACGGCGAGAAGGTCGGCCCGCATGCGGACCGCCTCCCTTGCCGCCGCCCTCCTTTCGCCGCGGAAGAGGTAGAAGCGGCTCTTGAGCCCGTGCGCGGCCCCGCGTGCCATGAGCGCCCGCGCGCTCTCGCCCCCCCGCCGCGTCTCCGCGAGCGCGATCGCGCGGTCGGCGAGGGCGAGAAGCCCGGCGTCGAGCGCGTGGCGGGCCGGGTCCTGCTCCAGCCGCCACTCGAGGGCGAGACCCTGGAGGTAGGGGGCGACCGGGTCGTCCGGGTTCTGCGCCGCGAGCGTGGCGAGGCGCTCTTCGGCGGCGTGGAAGGCCCCGTCGTAGACGAGCCCGAGGGCCTCGCCGTAGGCGCCGTCGGCGAGAAGGGAGACCTCCCCTCCCGCGGCGCCGATCGCCCCCAAGGCGAGGGCGAGGAGGATCGGGGCGGGGGTGGGACCCCTCACGCGCCGTAGTTGGTGCGGAGCCGTGCGCGGCTCGCGTGGCGCTCGAAGGCGAGAGCGACCAGGTGTTCGAGGAGTTCCTCGTAGGGGATCCCCGAGGCCGCCCACAGCTTGGGGAACATGCTGATCGAGGTGAAGCCGGGGATCGTGTTGATCTCGTTGACGAGCAGCCGTCCCGTCTTCTTCTCCAGGAACACGTCCACGCGCGCATAGCCGCTGGCGTCGACGGCCCGGAAGGCGGCCACACCGAGCCGCCGGATCTCCGCCGCCGTCGTCTCGTCGACCGGGGCCGGGATCCTTAGCTCGGTCCCGCTCTCCGCCGAGTACTTCGAGTCGTAGTCGTAAAACTCGCGGTCGGGCACGATCTCGCCCGGAACCGAGGCCTCGACCGCCTCGTTGCCGAGCACCGAGACCTCGAGCTCGCGCGCGTCGACGCCCCGCTCGAGGAGGACCTTGCGGTCGTAGGCGAACGCCCTCTCGAGCGCGGGGCCGAGATCTCCCCGCGTCTTCACCTTGGTGATGCCGACGCTCGAACCGAGGTTGGCGGGCTTGACGAAGACGGGCAGGCCGAGCTCGTCCAGGATGCGCGCGGACTCCGCGGGGTCGGGGCGGAGCAGGACGCGGTAGTCGACCTGGGGGAGCCCGGCGCGGGCGAAGAGGGCCTTCATGATCGCCTTGTCCATGGCCGCGGCCGAGGCGAGCACCCCCGCCCCCACGTAGGGCACCGCCGCCAGCTCGAACAGGCCCTGCACCGTGCCGTCCTCGCCGTGGGTTCCGTGGAGCACCGGGAAGAACACCTCCGGCCGCGCGAGCTCGGCCGCGTCGGACAGGCGCCGCAGGCGGCCGCCGTCCTCGGGGCTCGGGGCGAGGAAGACCTCCTGCCCGCCCGCGGGCGCGGGCCGCGCTCCCTCCTGCAGCCGCCAGCGCCCTGCCCTGTCGATGAGGACACAGAGGACCTCGTGGCGGGCGGCGAGTCCCTCCGCGACGGAGGCGGCCGAGCGCAGGCTGACCTCGTGCTCGCCCGATCGCCCTCCGAAGAGGACCGCGACCCGCCGTCGCGCGGTCATGGCGGCGTCGAGTCTACGCCCAAAGTCCTCCCGGCTATACTCCGCGCGCGATGCCCCGGTTCTCCTTCGAGGTGGAGGCCCGCGACGGGGGCGCGCGCGCCGGCGTGCTGCGCACGCCCCACGGCGACGTGGCGACCCCCGCCTTCATTCCCGTCGGCACCGCGGGAGCGGTGAAGGCGGTGACCTTCCCCGATCTGCGCGCGGTCGGGGCGCAGATCATCCTCGCCAACACCTACCACCTCATGCTGCGGCCGGGGGACGAGCTCGTCGCCTCGCTGGGCGGGCTCCATGGCTTCACGGGGTGGGAGGGGCCCTTCCTCACCGACAGCGGCGGCTACCAGGTGTTCTCCCTCTCCGCACGGCGCCGCCTCGACGAGGAGGGCGTCCGCTTCCGGAGCCATCTCGACGGGTCGGAGCATCTGCTGAGCCCGGAGCGCTCCATGCAGATCCAGATGAACCTCGGGGCGGACATCGCCATGGCCTTCGACGAGTGCCCGCCCGGCGACGCCCCGCGCCCGGCGGTCGAGGAGGCGACCGCCCGCACCGCCCGCTGGGCGCGCCGCAGCCGCGAGGCCCACCGCCGGGAGGACCAGTGGCTCTTCGGGATCGTGCAGGGCGGCGTCCACCTCGACCTGCGCGAGACGAGCGCGCGGGAGGTCATCGGGATCGGCTTCCCCGGCTACGCGGTGGGAGGGCTCTCGGTGGGGGAGCCGAAGGAGGCTCGGGACCGTGTCCTCGAGCACCTCTCTCCGGTCCTCCCCGCCGACTGCCCCCGCTACCTCATGGGCGTCGGAACCCCCGAGGACCTGATCGAGTGCGTGGCGCGGGGGGTGGATCTGTTCGACTGCGTGCTGCCCACCCGTAACGCCCGCAACGGTCAGCTCTTCACGAGCCGCGGGCGCCTCGTGATCCGCAACGCCCGCTACCGCGACGACCCCCGCCCCCCCGACCCCGACTGCGCCTGCCCCACCTGCCGCACCACGAGCCGCGCCTACCTGCGCCACCTGCACCTGGCGAAAGAGATGACGGCGGCCACCCTGATGACTGTCCACAACCTCTTCTTCTACCTTGACACCATGCGGCGGCTCGGGCAGCATATTCGTTTGTGTCGCTTCGAGGAGTTTCGGGGGGAGACCCTCCGGCGCCTCGCGGCCGCGGAGCAGGACGGGTCGTAGCGCGAGAGCAGCCAGGTCCCGTCCCCGCCCCGTTCGAAGCCGTCCCCGAGGCCCCCAAGGCCCGCGAGCCGCAACTTCAGTAATGATGACGCCCGGAGCACCGATGGCCGATCCACGACTCCTGCTCGCCCTCGCCGGCGCGCCGCGGGAGGGAGAGCCCAACCCGATGGCGAGCCTCATCATGATGGGGCTCATCTTCGCGATCTTCTACTTCGTGCTGATCCTCCCCACGCGGCGCCGTCAGAAGAAGCTCGAGGATCTGGTCAAGAGGCTGAAGACCGGCGACCGCGTGGTGCTGAACGCGGGAATCCTCGGCACCATCGTCGGGGTCGATAGCGACACCTTCCTCCTGCGCGTCGACGACAAGACCCGGATCACGATACTCAAGAGCGCGGTGGCCGGCCTGCAGTCGGCCCCGGCCGAGAAGACGGAGAAGTGATGCCTCCCGCCCTGCAGAACCCCCTCACCCTCTGGCTCCTCCTCAGCGCCGGCCTCGCCGGTCTCGCCTACGCCTTCGTGCGCAAGGAGCTGCGCGTCCGCGCCGTGACTTACGGGGCGTTCCTCGTCGCCTGCGCCGTCCTCGTCTGGCCCCCCTACGAGAGGGACGGCCAGCCCGGCCGGATCAAGCTCGGCCTGGACCTGCGAGGCGGGATCCACCTCGTGCTCCAGGTGGTGGTCGAGGACGCGCTCAACGCCACCGTCGACGACGCCGTCAACACCGCCCGCGACCAGGCCTCGCGCAAGGGGATCCAGTTCGGCTCCGCCCAGCGCACGAGCCCGACGTCCTTCGGCGTCGAGGGCGTCGAGCCGGCCCGGGTGAAGGACATGCGCGATCTCCTCCGCGACTTCTTCCGCCCGAGCTGGGAGGTGCGCGAGGCGGGGGAGGCAGGGTTCTCGGTGCAGATGACCGAGCTCTACCAGCGACAGGTCAAGGAGCAGACGGTGCGCGAGGCCATCCGCACGCTGGAGCGTCGGGTCAACCAGCTCGGGGTGGCGGAGCCGGTGATCGCTGCCCACGGCAACCGCGGCGACCAGATCCTCGTGCAGCTGCCGGGCGTGACCGACGTCGACCAGGCCAAGCGCATCATCAAGACGACCGCCCAGCTCTCGCTGAAGCTCGTCGAGGACTCGGGCCCGAGCTCGGAAGCGCTGCTGCAGAGCCTCGGGGGCAAGGCCCCCGACCACATGGAGGTCGTGAGCGGTCCCGGGACGACACCGGGGGAGCCCGTCTACTACCTGCTGCGCCGCGAGGCCCTCATCACGGGCCGCGATCTCAAGAGCGCACGTGTCGGGGTCGACGAGAACAACCGCCCGCAGATCAACTTCACTCTGAACGCCACCGCCACCGACAAGTTCTCGCGCGAGACCGGGCGGAACATCAACCGCCAGCTCGCGATCGTGCTCGACGGCACCGTCTACTCCGCCCCCGTCATCCAGAGCCGGCTGGGGGCGGAGAACCGGATCACCGGCCGCTTCACGACCCAGGAGGCGGACGAGCTCGCCAAGATCCTGCGCGCGGGCGCGCTGCCGGCCACGCTGCGGTATCTCCAGGAGCTCACGGTGGGCGCCTCGCTCGGGCGCGACTCCATCCGCGACGGGGTGCGGGCCTCGATCGCGGGCATGGCCTTCATCGGCGTCTTCATGCTCGTCTACTACCGCCTCTCCGGCCTCAACGCGGTGGTGGCCCTCGCCGCGAACCTGCTCATCCTCCTCGCCGCCATGGCCTACAGCGGCGCCACCCTCACCCTGCCCGGCATCGCGGGGATCATCCTCACCGTGGGCGTGGGGGTCGACACCAACGTGCTCGTCTTCGAGCGCATCCGCGAGGAGCTGCGCAACGGCAAGACCGTCCGCTCGGCGGTGCAGAACGGCTTCGACCGGGTCTGGATCACGATCCTCGACACCCACGCGACGGCGCTGATCGCCGCCGCCTTCCTCTTCCAGTTCGGGACCGGGCCCATCAAGGGCTTCGCGGTGACGCTGGTGATCGGTCTCGTCGCCAACGTCTTCGCCTCCTACTTCGTGAGCAGGTTCCTCTTCGAGTGGATCCTCGGGCGGCGCCACGTCGAGAGCCTGAGCATCTAGGAGCGCGACATGGAGATCATCCGGAACCCGAACTTCGAGTTTCTCGCCAAGGCGAGGTACTTCGTCGTCCTGAGCATCCTCGTCATCGCGGCCGGGATCCTCTGGATCGCCCGCGGGAACCTGCGCTACGGCGTCGAGTTCTCGGGGGGGACGCAGCTCATCCTGCGCTTCAAGGCTCCCCCCGAGATCGACCGCGTGCGCGACGCGGTGGCGAAGGTCTCCCCGGGCGCCGTGATCCAGGTCTTCGGTGAGACCCGGGACAACCAGGTGCTCGTCCGCATCGCGGGCGAGGCCTCGGAGTCGGACCTCGACGCCCCCGCCCGGGCGATCATGCGGGCGCTCGGCGAGGGCTATTCGCAGAACGCGGTGACCGAGTCCTCCTCGGAGATCGTGGGTCCGATGGTGGGAGCGGAGCTGCGGAGGAAGGCCATCATCCTGACCGTGCTCGGGCTGCTCTTCCAGCTCATCTACATCGCCGCCCGCTTCAAGGGAGGGGTCTGGGGCGTCGCCGCCACCGTCGCCGCCCTCCACGACGTGCTCGTCTGTCTCGGCGCCCTCTCGTTCATCTCCTACGAGATCACGCTCAACGTGATCGCGGCGCTCCTCACGCTCGTCGGCTACAGCGTCAACGACACGATCGTGATCTTCGACCGTGCGCGCGAGAACCTGCGCCTGCGCCGGCGGGAGTCGATGGCGAAGCTCCTCAACGACTCGCTCAACCAGACCCTGACCCGGACCCTCATCTCCAACGGCACCACCTTCCTCGCCGTGCTCGGCCTCTACCTCTTCGGCGGCGAGGTGCTCCGGGGCTTCGGCTTCACGATGGTGGTCGGGATCGTGGTCGGCACCTATTCCACCATCTTCATCGCGGTCCCACTCGTGAACTGGTGGTACTCCCGGGGCCACGGCGCCGCTGCCCCCGCGGCGAAGGCGGCGCTCTGAGGGCGGGCGCTTTGTGACGTGATTTGACGTCGGGGAAGGAACCCCGGCGCCGTCCGGCACGTCCCCGTCTTCGGGGAGAAGCGGGGTAAGATGGCTTTGATGGGCGACGGCCGTGCCCGCGGGCTCTCCCTCACCGCCGCTTCGGTGGAGTCGCCGGGGCCGCGAGGCGAGGAGCTCTTTGCGAACGCGCTGTTTGCCTCGGAGCGGCACAAGCGGACGCGGTGGGAGCGGGTCGGGACGCGCGTGTCGCTCGTGCTGCACGCGGTCGCGCTCGTGCTCCTGATCTTCGTTCCGATCTTCACCCCGCCCGAGCTGCCCGATCATCAGGACTACATCCGAGCGCTGCTCTACGACCCCCCGCCGCCCCCGCCGCCCCCGCTGCCGAAGGGATCGGCAATCCGCCAGGAGCCGGTCAAGCCGGAGCCGCCCAAGCCGGTGGCGGAGGAGCCCAACCCGCAGGAGTTCACCGCCCCGATCGAGACGCCACAGCCGCAGGAGAAGCCGCTCCAGCCCGAGCCCGCCGTTCGTCCCGAGGATCAGTTTGGCAGCGAGAGCGGCAGCGAGTTCGGGCTGGCGGAGGGGATGGAGGGGGGTATCGAGGGGGGACAGGTCGGGGGCATCCCCGGCGGCGTCCTCGGCGGTGTCGTGGGCGGCACGGGGACGTCGCCGGTGCTGGACTACGATTCGCCCCCCCGACTGATCAAGCAACCGAGGCCTCAGTACCCCCAGGAGGCCTTCATCAAGAAGGTCGAGGGCAGGGTGGTCGTCGAGATTCTCATCGACTCGACGGGACGGGTCGTGCGGGCGAGGGTGGTCCAGTCCGTGCCGCTCCTCGACGCCGCCGCTATCCAGTGCGTGTACCAGTGGGTCTTCCAGCCCGCGCTCAAGCACGGCCGGCCGGTCGCCACGATCGCCCTAACTTCCGCATATACTGACGCCCGGCGCTCCAGGTGCGCTCCAAGGCGCTCCAAGCCCTTGACACCCCGCGAAAACCGGGGATAGAATCCCCGCCTCTTGCTAGACTAGGCATAGCCTCACATATCCCTTTCGATCGAGGGGCGTGACGATGCAGAGAAGGCTCTTCGAAGACCTCCTGGACTCGGACGTCAAGACCCACAAGACGGCGCAGGCGAAGACGCTGCCCGTGTCCCTCACCCTGCACGCGCTGGCGTTGCTCTTGATCCTCGTTGTACCGCTCCTTCAGCCCGCCGACCTGCCCGAGCCCGCCTCCGCGGTCAAGGCGTTCTTCGTGGAGCCGATGGCGGCGCCCGTTCCGCCGCCGCCTCCGCCTCCGGCGCCGCCGAGGCCCACCGCCATCAAGGAGCCGCCCAGGCCGATCGTCGACCAGACGAAGTTCGTGGCCCCGGTCGAGGTTCCGGAGCAGATCAGGCCCGAGGAAGGGCTCGATCTGGGGCTCGGCGACGCGGGCGGCGTCGAAGGCGGTGTGCCGGGTGGGGTCGTCGGAGGCGTCGTCGGCGGTCTTCCCGACGCCCCGCCCCCGCCCATGCAGGCGGTCCGGGTCGGTGGCCAGATCAAAGAGCCCAAAAAGCTCAAGAACGTCACTCCCGTCTATCCGGACATCGCGAAGCAGGCGCGGGTGCAGGGTGTGGTCATCCTCGAGTGCACGATCTCGCCCCAGGGCAAGGTGACGGACGTCAAGGTTCTCCGGGGCATCCCCCTCCTCGATCAGGCCGCGGTCGACGCCGTCAAGCAGTGGGTCTACACACCGACGCTCTTGAACGGCGTGCCGGTCCCGGTCATCATGACGGTGACCGTGAACTTCAAGCTCTCGTAGGACGCCCGCGTTAGAGCCCCGAAGAAGAAGAGTCCAGGAGGACGTCACAATGCAGTTCGATTTGATGACCATGGCCAGGCACATGGGCGGCGTCGCGTGGGCCGTCGTCATCGTGCTCTTCATCATGTCCATGTACTCGATCGCGGTCATGATCGAGCGGTACTGGACCTTCCGGCAGGCCACCCTCCAGTCGCGCAAGTACGCGCCCGAGGTCGCCCGCTTCCTCAAGCTGAAGAAGATCCGGGAGGCGATCGACATCTCCGACGGCAAGCAATACAGGCTGTCCCACCTCGCCCGGGTGCTGAAGCCGGGGCTGCAGGAGTGGCAATACCAGGTGGAGATCGGTGAGGCGGAGCGCGACCGCGAGAGCGCGGTCGAGGCCTCTAAGCGAGCGATCCAGCGGGCGACCGCGGTCAACCTCGCCGACCTCAAGCGGGGCCTCTCCGGCCTGGCCACCATCGGCGCCACCGCCCCCTTCGTGGGCCTCTTCGGCACCACCTTCGGGATCATCAACGCCTTCTCCGGCATGGCCCTGACCGGCTCCGGCGGCATCGCCGCGATCTCGGCCGGCATCGCGGAGGCGCTGATCACGACCGCGTTCGGTCTCTTCGTGGCCGTTCCCGCGGTATGGGCCTTCAACTATTTCAACGGCAAGGTCGAGGGGTTCAACGTCGAGATGGACAACACGAGCTCGGAGCTTCTCGACTACTTCATCAAGGAGAAGCGCGACTAGCGCCCCCATCCCCGGCCGGGAGCCCACGGGCCCCGGCTCGACGCGAGGAGTAGTTCACGATGTCGATGCAGGTCGGCGGCAAGAGGGAAGGGCCGATGGCCGACATCAACGTCACGCCCATGGCTGACGTCATGATCGTGCTGTTGATCATCTTCATGGTGATCACGCCGCTGCTCCAGAAGGGCGTCGACGTGAAGCTGCCCGTGGCCGGCAACACCAAGGATCGCAAGGACGAGCCCAAGACCCTCGTCGTCGCCGTCCGGAAGGACACCACGACCTACGTGACCCAGGGGCCGGCGACGCAGAAGCTCGACAGCCAGGCAGAGCTGCTGCCGCTGCTCAAGGAGCGGCTTCAGGACCTGCCCGAGGGCGCGCGGATGATCTACCTGAAGGCCGACGAGGAGCTCGCGTACTCCGAGGTAATGAAGGTGATGGACCTCTGCCGCGAGGCGGGGGTGGAGGAAGTGGCGCTCATCGCCGAGCGCAAGGTGCAGGGCTAGAGCCATGGCCCACGCCGGGGAGTCGAGGGCCGGGCGCCGCCGCCAGCGCGAAGAGACGGCGCACATGACGCACGTCGGCGCCAAGGGCGCGATGGCGGACATCAACATCACGCCCCTCATCGACGTTCTGCTGGTCCTCCTCATCATCTTCATGGTCGTGACCCCGCTCGCGCAGAAGGGCCTCGACATCTCGCTGCCCCAGCCTCCGCCGGACAACGTACCGATTGACAACCGGCCGCAGAACCAGGTCGTGCTCGGCATCGAGGAGGGCGCGATCACCGTCAACAAGAACCCGGTCGCGCTCGAGGAGCTCGAGTCGCGCCTGCGCGACATCTTCCAGGCCCGCTCCGACAAGACGATCTTCGTGCGCGCGGCGGGGACGATCCCCTACGGGCGGGTGGTCCAGGCGATGGACATCGCCAGGGGGGCCGGCGTCGAGAGGATCGGCATCATCTCGGAGAAGATGATCGAGGAAGCGGGCGGGATCGTCGGCGGCACTCCGTAGGGGGCTCGGCGCGCACCCCTGTAACCAACCCTGGAGCGGCTCGGCGCGCGGGGCCCCGGGGAGGACCGCACCTCCAGCTCGCCGGGCGAGGACCGCACACGGGGTGCGCGTCCGAGCCGCCCCTACTCCCCTTCCGGCATCACCAGCCAGAGGACGACGTACACGAGGATGCCCGGGAAGGCGGCCGAGCACACGGAGAGGACGACGTAGAGGACGCGCACCAACGTCGGGTCCCAGCCCAGCCAGGCGGCAAGTCCCCCGCAGACCCCGGCGATCATCCGATGTCGGCGGGACCGGCGGAGAGGGTTGGCGGTTCCGGCCACGTCGATCTCGGGGGCGAGGGGTCGCGCCGAGCCCCTACTGGGGGGGCGTCTGGGCCTCCGCCGGCACACCGGCCTCCGCGCTGGCCGCCGCCTGCTGCTCTTTCCTCAGATCCAGCGCCTGCTTCTGGAGCATCTGCGCCTGCTCGATGTACCTCCGGCGCTCGGGGAGGCTCGTCGCCACCTGGGCCTTGACACGGAAGAGCAGCCCCTTGGTGATGATGGCCTCCCAGTAGTCGGGCTTCATCCCCAGGGCCTTGTCGATCACCTCGATGCCCCGGTCCGCGTACTCGTCCTTGGCCTTGTCGCTGAGGAGCGGGTCGCGGTAGGCCTTGTCCCAGTAGAACGTCGCCACCTTGTAGTAGCCCGTGGGATCGTCCGGGGCGAGCTCGGCGCAGCGCTTCAGGGTCTCGATCGCCTTCTCGAACTGGGACCGCCGCGGCCGGTTGTTCGCCTCCACCCAGATCTCGCCCATGTCGTCCCAGAGCGGCTTGTTGTAGAAGGCGGCCAGGGCACCGCACGCCTTCGTGTCCTGGGGGTTCTGCTCCACGACCCGTTGGTAGGTCTGCTCCGCCTCCGCCACCCGGCCGAACTTCTCGTAGAGATTCGCCATCGCGTAGAGGTTCTTGGTGTCGTTCGGGTTGTTCTTGACCAGCTCCTCCGCGTAGTGCAGGGCCTTCTCGTAGTCCTGGAGAGGGGGGTCGGCGTAGATGGCGATCAGCGCGCCGAGGGCGTTGAGCCGGACCGTCCTCTCGTTCTCCGATGAACCCGTGGCGACCTCCAGCGTCTTGGTGAAGTGCTCGATCGCCTGCTCCAGGCGCTTGCGGTTCTCCTCGTCGTCCCGACCCGGGCGGTAGAGGGCCTGGTAGGAGCTGGCCAGGTAGAAGTGCGCCTCCGCAAAGCTCGGCCGGAGCGCGACCGCGTGCTCGTACTCCTCGATGGCCTTGCGGTAGTTCTCCTCCCGGTAGAGCTTGTTGCCGTCCTTGAAGGCCGCCTTGGCCTTGACCAGGTTGCAGCCGGCGGCCGCCAGCATCAACGGCAGGAGGGCGGCGAACGCGGGGGCGTGGGATCTGCTTCTCATCGGCCGTCTCCCGGGAAAGTCGTTGATAGGAAAGAGGCTCCGAGGCAGCGGATTATAGTCGCTCGCAAAAAAGCAAGTCAAGGATACCGCGCGGGTTTGACCCCCTCTCCCCCGCCTCCTAGACTCGAGGAGCGACGGGCATGATCCGCTTCGAGGACATCTACGAGACCGTAAAGCGCAACCACCCCGAGGCCGACCTCGAGGTGCTGCGCAAGGCCTACATATTCTCCGCGGTCGAGCACAAGGGTCAGGTGCGGGCCTCCGGCGAGCCATACCTGGTTCACCCGCTGTGGGTGGCGAGCATCCTGGCCGAGATGCGGATGGACCCCATCTGCGTCGCGGTGGGGCTCCTGCACGATGTTCTCGAGGACACGCTCACCACCCCCGAGCGGCTGCAGGAGTACTTCGGCTCCGACGTGCTGCACATCGTGGAGGGCGTCACCAAGATCAGCAAGATCCCCTACGCCACCACCGAGGAGCGTCAGGCGGAGACCTACCGCAAGATGCTCCTGGCCATGGTCGACGACATTCGCGTGATCCTGGTCAAGCTCGCCGACCGCCTCCACAACATGCGGACGCTCCACCACCTGGCGGAGGAGCGGCGAACGCGCATCGCGCGCGAGACCATGGACATCTACGCCCCGCTCGCGGGCCGGCTCGGGATGAGCAAGGTCAAGAACGAGCTCGAGGACATGGCCTTCCAATACCTCGACCCCGAGGGCTACCGTGCCCTCGGAGCGCGGGTGGAGGAGCGGCGGCGCAAGGCGATCGCCTTCGTCGAGAAGGTCAGGGGGCGAGTCGAGGAGAAGCTGCGAGCGGCGGGCCTGGAAGCGACGATCGAGGGGCGGATCAAGCGGCTGCACTCGATCCAGCAGAAGCTCCGGCGCCAGCACATCGAGCTCGAGCAGGTCTACGACTTCGTGGCCCTCCGCGTGCTCGTGGACACCGTACCCGACTGCTACGCCGCTCTCGGTGTCCTCCACAACAACTGGCGTCCGGTGCCGGGGCGCATCAAGGACTTCATCGCCATGCCGCGGCCCAACGGCTATCAGTCCATCCACACCTCGATCATCAGCGAGGAAGGGCATCCCTTCGAAGTCCAGATCCGGACCCACGAGATGCACCGCGTGGCGGAGGAGGGGATCGCCGCCCACTGGAGGTACAAGGAAGGCCGGACCGGAGTCGACAAGGACGACCACGCCTTTTCCTGGCTGAGGCAGCTGCTGGAGTGGCAGCAGGAGGTTCGCGACCCCCACGAGTTCCTCAACTCGCTCAAGCTGGACCTCTATCCGGAGGAGGTCTACTGCTTCACCCCCAAGGGCGAGGTCAAGATGCTCCCCCGCGGCGCCTCGCCGATCGACTTCGCCTACGCGATCCACACCGAGGTCGGGCACCAGTGCGTGGGGGCGCGGGTCAACGGCAAGATCGTGCCCCTGCGCTACCGCCTGAGCAACGGTGACATCGTCGAGATCCTCAACTCTCCCGGGCACAAGCCCAGTCGGGACTGGCTGGGCTTCACCGTCACCAACAAGGCGAAGGCCAAGATCCGGCACTACCTCAACACGGCCGAGAAGCAACAGGCGCTGGAGATCGGCCGCAAGCACCTGGAAAAGGAGCTCAAGCGCTTCGATCTCTCCCTGAAGAAGGTGCTGGCCGAGCCCGCCCCCCTCGAGGCGCTCGCCCAGGAGCTGGGCGTGGGGTCCCGCTTCGACGACCTCCTGGTCGCGGTCGGCTACGGCAAGGTCTCTCTGCGCCAGGTGCTCGCCCGGCTGCTGCCGCCGGAGCGGCTCGAGCAGCAGCCTCCGCGGCCGGAGAAGCCGCGTCGCATGGTGGATGCGGTCAAGCGCCTCCTCCGTCGCGGCGAGGAGCGCATCAAGGTGAAGGGCACCGGCGACCTGTTGGTCTACCGTGCCCGCTGCTGCAACCCCATCATGGGCGAGCCCATCGTCGGCTACATCACGCGGGGCCGGGGCGTCGCCGTGCACGGCCAGAGCTGCCCCAACGTGACCAACCTCGTCTACGATCCCGAGCGCCGGATCGCCGTCGAGTGGGAGCAGGGGGCGGAGGGGGAGTACGAGGTGCGCCTGGCGGTGGGGATCCAGGACCGTCCGGGCGCTCTGGCCGCGGTGACGGCGGTGCTGGCGGCCATGAAGACCGACATCCGGGACGCCCAGGTCAGGACCTTCGACGACAAGACCGCCTCCATCGAGCTGACCGTGCGCATCAGCGATCTCAAGCACCTCGACAAGGTCGTCAAATCGGTGCGGGGAGTCAGCGGCGTGATCGACGTGGCGCGCCAGACCGTGTCGCGCTGAGGCGCGCTTGATCCCGGGGCCGCCTTGGCCTAGGCTTCCCCTCCCCCTCCCAGGAGGTCCCACCGTGCCCACCAAGTACATCTCCACAACCCACGCGCCGCGGCCCATCGGGCCCTACTCGCAGGGCGTCATTTCCGGGGGTCTCCTCTACTGCTCCGGCCAGATCGCCATCGACCCTGCGACCGGCGAGCTCGTGGAAGGCGGAGTCGAGGCCCAGACCGATCGGGTTCTCCAGAACCTGCTCGCCATCCTCCGGGAAGCCAAGATGGGTCCGGAGAACGTGGTCAAGGCCACGGTTTACCTGGCCGACATGGCGGATTTCCCCAAGATGAACGAGGTCTACGCGCGCCACCTGGGCAAGCAGCCGCCGGCCCGGACCACGATCCAGGCCGCGGGCCTGCCGCGGGGGGTCAAGATCGAGATCGACGTGATCGCGGCGTACTAGAGCGCTCGGAGGCTGCGCGGGTAACCGCTCCTTCCCAGGCGAGGGGGTCGCCAGGGAGCGCGCTCGTGTTTGATGGCTGCCGATTTCGTCCGTGTCGGTCAGGCTCCGAGCGCGCGAGCGCGACCCCCGAGCCGCCTAGGCGGCGGTCTTGGCGGAGCGGCCCGGCTTGGCGACCTTGCCCGACCGCAGGCAGCGGGTGCACACGCGAACGCGCCGGTGGGTGCCGTTCGCCAGCACCGCCCGCACCCTCTGGAGATTCACACGGAACCGGCGGCTGGTGACGTTGTGGGCGTGGCTGATCCGTCTCCCGAACCGCGGGCCCCTGCCGCAGATGTCGCATCGCTGAGCCATGACGTCGTGTCCTCCCGAGAAGGGCCCGCAAACGGCCCGTCACGCAAAAACCTAGTCTAGCCAGCATCGCCGCCACGGTCAAGGTGACGGCGCCTGGAGGCCCCCGGGAACCGTGCTATAGTCGCCCGTTCAGTCATGGTCCAGTTCAACTTCAGCGAACGGACCATCAAAGCCAAGGTGGTCTACTACGGGCCCCCGCAGTCCGGGAAGACCACGAACCTTGAGCAGATCCATCGCTTCACCGACCCCGGGGGGGCCAACCGCCTCATCTCGCTGAACACCGCCCAGGACCGGACCCTCTTCTTCGACCTGCTGCCCTTCAGCCTGGGGACGGTCTCCGGCTACGACTTCAAGATCCAGCTCTACACCGTCCCCGGCCAGGTGCAGTACAACGCCACCCGAAGGGTCGTGCTCGCGGGCGCGGACGCGGTGGTTTTCGTCGCCGACAGCCAGAGGTCGGTCACGCGCGAGAACGTCACCGCCTTCGAGAACATGAAGGTCAACCTCCTCGCCAACCGGCTCGTCCCCGAGAAGGTGCCGCTCGTCCTGCAGTACAACAAGCAGGACCTCACCGATCTCGTCCCACGAAGGGAGCTCGAGCGCGCGCTCAATCCCTGGGGCCGCAAGGCCTTCCCCGCCGTTGCCGCCCGCGGCGAGGGGGTGATGGACACCTTCGTGGCCGTCGTCCAGGACATGCTCGGCACCATCGCCGTGAAGTACAACCTCCGCGAGAAGGGGCTAGATCCGGTGACGGTGCCCGAGGTCGTTGCCCGGGCCTTCGAGGCGGTGCTGCGCAAGGCGCCGACGCCTCCGCCGACACCCCCGCCCCGGATCATCATCTCGCAGCCGGAGAACGCGGAGCTGGCGTTCCCGGGTCAGGCGGGCGCGGACGCGAGCCCGGTGTCGGAGGAGCTGCTCCACCGCGCCATTCGCTCGAACGTGGAGCTGGCGGAAGCGTTCGCGCAGTTCGTCCAGGAGGTGAACGTCGGCCTCGGTGCCATCCTCTCGAACGCCGATCTGCTGATGGCCTACAAGGACGAGGAGCGCCGAATGGCCGCCATCGGGGGCGTCCAGCGCGAAGCGCAGCGGCTGCGGCAGAGGATGCAGGACCTCGGCCAGGCCGCCGCCGGGCACGGGGGGGCACCGGGGCGGGCCCCGGGCCCTCCCTCGGCACCCTCGCCTCCCCCGCGGCCGATGTCGGCCCCGGCGCCGGTGGCTTCTGCGTCCGGGTTGCCACCCGTCGTCGCCTCCGCGGCGGCGGGGCCGCCGAGTCTCGACACGCTCCTCCTGGACGCCACCGCCACCGTGCGCCCGACCCTCACCGCCCGCGCGGTCGCCGTCGACAGCCGGATCACGCGCGGGGCCGCCCTGCCCCGCTGCTCGCCCGCCGGGCTGCGCCGCGCCTCCGTCTTCCTGCTCCAGGGCCTCGCCGCCGCCCTGCCCGGCGGCTCCTCGATCGCGGTCCGCTCCGAGCGCAAGCCGGTACTGCTGCGCAGCCGCGACGGCGCCGAGGTCAAGCGCGAGTTCGTCATGCTCGCGCTCACCCACCCGCCGCTCCCGGAGGCGGAGCAGCAGCGGATCCTCCGCGGAGCGGAAGCGGGCCCGCTCGGGGAGGCGCACCGGCTCGTGCGGGAGATGGGCGGGTTCGTCCGCTTCGCCCCCCTTCCGGGCCCTGCCCTCGAGACACGCATCTTCCTGCCCGCCGCTTGAAGATCGCTCCCGGTCTCGCCGGGGCCCTCAGGCCTGCTGTTGCAGCAGCGCCTTGAGCGCGAGCGCGTCCTCGACCACGAAGTCGGGGCGATAGGCGAAGCGCCCGAGGTCCTCGCGCCGGCTCACCCCGGAGAGGACGAGCACGGTGACCATGCCCGTCTGGACACCGGCAATGATGTCGGTCTCCATGTTGTCGCCGACCATGCACGCCTCGCCGGAGTGGGCGTCGAGCTGTCGCAGCCCCGCCCGCATCATGAACGCGGAGGGCTTGCCGACGTAGAAGGGCAACTTGCCGGTGATGCGCTCGATGGGGGCGGCGAGGGCCCCGCAGCTCGGACGCCCTCCGGGCCCCGCCACGTCGGGGTTGGTGGCGATGAAGCGGGCCCCCTTGGCAATGAGGGTGGCCGCGCGCTGGATCATGTCGAAGTTGTAGTGGCGCGTCTCCCCGAGGACGACGAAGTCGGCGTCGGTCTCGGAGATGGTGAAGCCGATGTTGTAGAGCTCGTGCACCAGCGCTCCCTCGCCGACGACGAAAGCCCGCCGCCGCGTGCCCGCCTGCTTGGCCAGGAACTCCGCCGTCGCCTGGGCGGAGGTGAAGAAGTGCCGGGGCGGGACGTCGATGCCGCCGAGGCCCACGCGCTGCGCGAGATCGGCCGGGGTCTGGGAGGGATAGTTGGTCAGGAACAGGAACTTCCGACCCGACTCCAGCAGCCAGGCGATCAGCTCCTTGGCCCCCGGCAGCGGCTGGTCGTCCCTGAGGATCACGCCGTCGACGTCGATGAGGAGTGCCTTCATCCCGGGACCTCTCAGGCGGCGGCGGGGCCCGCCTCGAGCTCGACGCTTTCCCCCATCTCTGGGACGCGGGCGACAAAGCCCCGCTCCCGGGCGAGGCGCGCCGCGAGCGCCTCCGCGGCGTCCACCTCCCCGTGGGTGACGAAGACCCGGCGCGGCGGGCGCCTCACCGCGGAGAGCCATCGCATCAACTCCGCGGCGTCGGCATGGCCGGAGAGGCCTTTGAGGTCACGGACCTCGGCCAGCACCGGCACCTCGCCCTTGTGGATGCGCGCCACGTGTGCCCCGTCGAGAAGCGCCCGCCCCAGTGTGCCCACGGCCTGGTAGCCCGTGATCAGCAGCGTGTTTTCCGGATGGGGGAGCCGGACGCGGCAGTGGTGGAGGATCCGTCCCCCCGACAGCATGCCGCTCGAGGAGATGATCACGGCGGGTCCCTTCAGCGAGTTGAGGGCCTCCGACTCGCCGCGCGTGCGGTGCAGATGCACGTGCTGCCCGTACAGAAGGCGGCGGCCGGCGAGGTTGCCGAGGGCCACGCGGTGGGCCTCGGGATGGGCGGCGTAGATGCGCGTGGCGTCGACCGCCATCGGGCTGTCGAGGTGGACGGGGAAGGGCCGCAGGCGTCCCTGCGTCACCAGCTCGTCCATCATCCAGATCATCTGCTGCGCCCGGCCCACCGCGAAGGCCGGGATCAGCAGCACGCCCCCGCGCGCGAAGGTGCGCCTGAGCACGCCCTCGAGCTGGTCGAGGATGTCGATTGGGGGGTGGCGGCGGTCTCCGTAGGTGCTCTCCATCACGAGGAAGTCCGTCTCCGGAGCGAGCTCGGGGTCCTTCACGAGGATCGCGTCGAAGCGGCCCACGTCCCCGCTGAAGACGACGCGGGTCGTTCTCCCGTTCTCCCGCACCTCGACGTTGACCGACGTCGCGCCCAGGATGTGCCCGGCGTCGCGGTAGCTGAAGGCGAAGGCGGGGTTCACCTCGCGGCGCTGAGCGAGGGGGACGGTCTCGAAAAGCTTCAGGCTCTCCTGCACGTCCGACTCGTCGAAGAGGGGCAGGGCGGGGGCGTGCTTGGTGAGGCCTTTGCGGTTGAAGTACTCGGCGTCCTCGACCTGCAGATGCGCCGCGTCCAGCAGCAGGATCTGCGCCAGCTCCGCCGTGGGCGGGGTGCAGAAAACGGGGCCGCGGAAGCCCTGCTTCACGAGGCGCGGCAGGCGCCCGATGTGGTCGAGGTGGGTGTGGGTGAGGACGAGGGCATCCACCGTGTCGGGCGCGAACTCCGGATCCTCCCAGTTGCGCAGGCGGAGCGCCTTCTCGCCCTGGAACATCCCGCAGTCGACCATCAGGCGACGGCCGTCCGCCTCGAGGAGGTACTGCGAGCCGGTGACGGTCCGCGCTGCGCCGAGGAACGAGAGGCGTGCCATCGAGCACCCCCTCGCTCAGTGTCCGCGCAGCATCTTGCGGATGACCGTCTGGAGGATGCCCCGGTTCCGGTAGTAGTTGATGTCCACCGGGGTGTCGAGCCGGGCGATGGCGGCGAAGGCGGAGCGGGTCCCATCCGGCCGCTCCACCTCGACCGTGACCTCCTGCCGGGGCCGGATCTCGCCCCCGAGCCCGCGGATGCCGAGGGTCTCGCGGCCGGTGAGCCGCAGCGACTCCGCGCTCTCGCCCGGCCTGAACTGCAGGGGCAGGACCCCCATCCCCACGAGGTTGCTGCGGTGGATGCGCTCGTAGCTCTCGGCGATGACGACGCGGACGCCGAGCAGCAGCGTGCCCTTGGCCGCCCAGTCGCGCGAGGAGCCGCTGCCGTATTCCTTGCCCGCGAGGACGGCGAGGGGCGTGCCCGCGGCCTTGTAGCGCTCGGCGGCGTCGAAGATGTCCATCTGCTCGCCGGAGGGGACGTGGACGGTCACGCCCCCCTCGACCCCCGGCACGATCGCGTTCTTGAGGCGGATGTTGGCGAAGGTCCCGCGCACCATCACGCGGTCGTTGCCGCGGCGCGAGCCGTAGGAGTTGAAGTCCTTTTTCTCGACGCCCCTCGCGACGAGGAACCGTCCGGCGGGGCTATTGAGGGCGATGTCGCCAGCGGGGGAGATGTGGTCGGTGGTCACCGAATCGCCCAGCACGGCGAGGATCCGCGCCCCCACGATGTCGGTCGTCCTCGTCGGCTCCAGGGTCAGATCCTGGAAGAAGGGCGGCTCCTGGATGTAGGTGGAGGTCTCCTGGAACGCGAAGAGATCGCCCTCTTTGACCGGGATCGCATTCCAGGCCGGGTTGCCGTCGAAGACGTTGGCGTAGGTCCTCTCGAACATCTCGGCGGTGACCGCGGACTCGAGCTCCGCGATCTCTTTCTGGGAGGGCCAGACGTCGGCCAGCATCACCTTGCCTCCGTCCGCCGCGGTGCCGAGCGGCTCCCGGGCGAGGTCGACGTCGGTCGTGCCCGCGAGCGCGTAGGCCACCACGAGCGGCGGGGAGGCGAGATAGTTGGCCTTCACGTCGGGGTTGATCCGGCCCTCGAAGTTGCGGTTCCCGGAGAGGACGGCGGCCGCCACCAGCTTCCCCTCGCCGATGGCCTTCGAGACCTCGACCGGCAGAGGGCCGCTGTTGCCGATGCACGTCGTGCAGCCGTAGCCCACGAGGTGGAAGCCGAGGGCCTCGAGGTCGGCCAGCAGCCCCGAGCGGCGCAGGTACTCGGTGACGACCTTGGACCCGGGGGCGAGGCTCGTCTTGACGAAGGGCGGCACCTTTAGCCCGTGGCGCACCGCCTTGCGGGCGAGGAGCCCCGCCCCGAGCATGACCGAGGGGTTGGAGGTGTTGGTGCAGCTGGTGATGGCGGCGATGACGACCGAGCCGTGTCGCAGCTCCGCCTTCTGTCCCCTGATCTCGAGCCCGATCGCCTTCGTCGTGTCCTCGGGCGAGAGGCCGAACCCGCGCTCCTTGACGGGGGCGGTAAGGGCCTTGCGGAAGGCGTCCTTCATCTGCGAGAGGGCCACCCGGTCGTGCGGTCGCTTCGGCCCCGCGAGGCTGGGCTCGACCGTGGAGAGATCGAGCTCCAGCGTGTCGCTGAAGACGGGCTCGGGCGTCCCCGCCGTGCGGAAGAGCCCCTGCTCCTTGCAGTAGCGCGCCACGAGCTCGACCTCGGCCGGACGGCGCCCCGTCTTGCGAAGGTACGCGAGCGTCTCGTCGTCCACCGGGAAGAAGCCGCAGGTCGCGCCGTACTCGGGGGCCATGTTGGCGATCGTGGCCCGGTCGGCGAGCGACATCTCGGACAGGCCCGGGCCGTAGAACTCGACGAACTTCTCGACCACTCCCTTCCTGCGGAGCATCTGGGTCACGGTCAGGACGAGGTCGGTGGCGGTCGTGCCCTCGCGAAGCCGTCCGTGGAGGCGGAAGCCCACGACCTGCGGCGTGAGCATTGAGAGGGGCTGTCCGAGCATGGCCGCTTCCGCCTCGATCCCCCCGACGCCCCAGCCCAGGACCCCGAGGCCGTTGATCATCGTCGTATGGGAGTCGGTGCCCACGAGCGTGTCCGGCTGCGCCACCACCTCGCCGTCCTCCTTCTTGAGCAGCACGCCCTTCGCCAGGTACTCGAGGTTGACCTGGTGGACGATCCCGGTTGCGGGAGGGACGACCCGGAAGTTGGTGAAGGCCTTCTGGCCCCAGCGGAGGAACTCGTAGCGCTCGCGGTTGCGGTCGAACTCGATCGCGGCGTTGCGGACGAGCGCCTCTGCGGAGCCGAAGACGTCCACCTGGACCGAGTGGTCGACCACGAGGTCCACCGGGACGAGGGGGTTGATCCTCCGCGGGTCCCCGCCCAGGCGCTTGACCGCCGCCCGCATCGAGGCGAGGTCGACGATGGCGGGGACGCCGGTGAAGTCCTGGAGGATGACGCGGGCGGGCATGAAGGGGAGCTCCACGCCCCTCGGCGCGGTCGCGCTCCAGCCCGCGAGGTTCTTCGCGTCCTCCGCGGTGACGAGCTCGCCGTCCACGCTGCGGAGCACGGACTCGAGAAGCACCTTGATCGAGAACGGCAGCCGATCGAGTCCGGGGGCGAGGCCCGCCTTCTCGAGCGCGCTGAGGCGGTAGATGACGGCCCGTCCCATCCCGGTGTCGAAGGTGGAGCGCGCGCCGAACGCGTCGCTCTTCATGGCCATCCTCATCTTCCCGGCGCGGGGACCCGCGATGGCGGACGCCCCCACGGGCAACTCCAGAGCTTACACCAGCGCCCGGGGGGCTGCCGACACGGCGCCGAAGGAAGAGAGACGAGAAGCCCGGATCCCGGCCCACGCTCGGGGCTTCGGGCCCGTCGGGATCGGTCTCAGGCGGCCCGGTTGTGCAGCTCCCGGTCCGGCAACGGCTGGGCGTGCGGCTTCGGTGTGGCCCGCTCCCGCCAGACGACACGGATCGAGATCGCTCGTATCACGAACCAGGCGGACACGAGCACCGCCGCCGTCGGCAGCAGGTAGAGCATGTAGAGCAGGTAGCGCATCCCTATCCGTCCTCCTCGTCCGTCGCACACCCCGAGACCCTCCGGCAAGAAGCCGTGCCCCCCCGCGCGGAGCCAAACATCCGCGAGGGCGGGCGGCACCGGTCGAACTGGAGGAGGGACAGCACCGGGACCGAACGGCCCCGAGCCCCTGCTAGGAAGCCTCAGGATGCGAGACAAAAGGACTATAGCATGGGCCGGGGGCCGTGCCAAGCCCATCCTGTGGTGGGCGAGCCACTAGCCCCCCACGGAAACGCGGCGCGGGCGCCAACGCATACCGCACGATGGGATTGGGCGGACTTGCTACAGGAGGGGGGAGGAAGGTGGCTGGGAGGCAGGGATTCGAACCCCGATTCCATGGTCCAGAGCCATGTGTCCTGCCGTTGGACGACCTCCCAATCGCATGAAGCCTCGATGCTAGCCGACCGACTCCATGAATTCAAACCCGCAGTGCCCGCCGCGTTGTAGACTGCGGCGCGGTGCGACTGCTCGCCTTGATCCTCGCTGCTTCCGCGGTCGGCCTCGACGTGCGTGCTTCGGCGTTCGCAGCCGGGGAGGAGGCGCCGGGGTCGACGCGTCCCCGCACCCGGGAGTTGGGCCTGGCCCCCGGCGTCTTCTCCCCGGGCCCGCTCAACGCGATCACCGACGTGGCGGGGGTGCGGGTCGGGCATGTGACGCTCGTCGAGGGCGAGGGCGTTCGGACCGGGGTGACCGCGATCCTTTCCCACGCCGGCAACGTCTTCCGCGACAAGGTGCCGGGGGCCGTCTTCATCGGCAACGCGTTCGGCAAGCTCGCCGGCTCCACGCAGGTCCGGGAGCTGGGGACGATCGAGACGCCGATCGTGCTCACGAACACCCTCGCCGTCGGCACGGCGGTGGGAGCGGTCGGCTGCCGGCGCGCTTTGGTGCGCACACCCTCGGGGTCCTCGTGCAGGCGAACTTCGGCGGCGTCCTGATGATGGACGGCGTCCCGGTGGGGCGCGAGCTCCGCCGAGATGCCTTCGCGCCGGAGGCGACCGGCCCCCGCCCCCCGGCGGATCCGACGGGAATCCGCGCCGAGGGTTCGTGCATGATCGTGGTCGCCACCGACGCCCCTCTCTCGCCCCACGACCTCGAGCGCCTCGCCGCCCGTGCCCTCTCCGGTCTCGCCCGCACGGGCTCCTCCTTCAGCAACGGCAGCGGGGACTACGCGATCGCGTTCTCGACCGCGGAGGACCTGCGCGTGCGCGACGGCGGGCGCACTCCCCGCGCGCGGCCCTTTCTCCCGACGGAGGGGCTCTCGCCGCTCTTCCAGGCCGCGCTCGAGGCGACCGAGGAGGCGGTCCTCAATGCGCTGCTGCGGGCGACCACCGTCTCGGGCTCCGGCCGCACGGTGGAGGCGATCCCGGTCGACCGCGTGCGAGCGATCCTGGTGAAGTACGGGCGGAGCCCGGCTCCGGCCTCGGCCCCACCTGGCTCCGCTTCACCGCCCTAGCTCGCCCCGTGCCTCCCCAGCCTGGATTTCCACGGACCCGAGTGTCCCTAACGATCGCGGTATCCTGCTCACATGTGATGATCGACGAGGATCGGATTTCCATCTGGGTCCACAGCGACGAAGCTGGCCGGCCCCGTGGTGCTCTCGCCTGCCTGCTGCTGCAACTGCACCCCTTGGGCTCTTAGCTGGCGCTGCAGGTCACGGACGTCGGTGAACGTGGCCAGCTTCTGCGCGTTGCTGTCCCAGCCGGGGTTGAAGGTGAGGATGTTCTTCTCAAACATCCCTTGAAACAGCCCAATCGCGTGATCGCCGTTCTTCATGATCAGCCAGTTCTGCGATGCATCCCCGGCGAAGACCCTGAAACCGACCTTCTCGTAGAAGGTCCTCGAACCTCCAGGTCCTTGACAGCCAAGCTGATCGAGAACGCACCGAGGTCCATGCTTTGCTCCTTTCGGTACAGAAGCGATTGCCGCCGAACACTTAGCATCCCGTCGGGATAACCTGCAGCTTGCCGACTCTGGCGATTCGCCATTGTGCGACCATCGCTGCCCCCCTGGGAGTCCGCCGAACACCCCAGATCAGCTGCGAGCGGCGTCCATCTCTTGCGCGGCGCCGCTCGTCAGCTGCATTGATGAAATGGACTCCTCCTTACGACTCGGTCGGCATCATGTGCCAGAGTCGCCTTTGGCAAGGAAAAAAGGAGGAGCCCGTGGACATCGCAAAGACGATCTTCGAGGTCGCGCTCTCGCACGAGCCCGGCAGGGTGGCCGAGAGGCGCCGCCTTTCGCGGGGCACCTTCCTCATCTTCTTCGCGCAGATGCCGGCGGCCACCGTGGTCATGGAGGCCTGCGGTTCGGCACGCTCCTGGGCGAGGAAGCTCCAGGAGCTCGGTCACAAGGTGGTTCTCCTTCCTCCGCACCAGGTCCGACCCTACGTGATGAGGAACAAGACCGACCGCACCGACGCCAAGGGGATTCTGGAGGCCTACCGGAACGCCGACATCCGGCCTGTCCCCCTGAAGTCGGTCTCGCAGCAGGTCTTGGTCACGCTCCACCGCTTCCGCTCTGCCTGGATGGCCGAGCGCACGGCCCAGATCAACACCGTGCGTGGCCTGCTCCGGGAGCTGGGCTTCGTGATTCCCCTCGGCATGGAGAAGGTGCTCCCCCAGGTGAGGGCTCTTGTCGAAGACGCCGACTCGGAGGTTCCCGACGCTTTGCGGGGAGTTCTCTTCGAGGCGTGCGAGGAGATCCGGACGCTCGGGGAACGCATCAAGAAGACCGAACGCCAGCTGGAGGCCCTCGCCGAGCAGACCCCCGTCGTGGAGCGCCTGCGCTCGGTTCCGGGAATCGGCCTCCTCACCTCCACCGCCCAGGTGACCTTCGTGGGACAGATCCTGCGCTTCCCCTCCGGACGCCACTACGCAAGCTACTTCGGCCTCACCCCCAGGGAGTTCTCCTCTGGCGCGAAGCGCCGGCTGGGTCGGATCTCCAAACGAGGGGATGCCTACATCCGCATGCTCCTCATCCACGGCGCCCGCTCCGTGCTCTGCCACGCCAAGAAGGAGCAGGAGCACGACCGCCTCCGGGCTTGGGCCTTGGCTCTTGAGCGGCGGGTGGGCCACAATAAGGCCGCCGTCGCTCTCGCCAACAAACTCGCCCGGATCGCCTGGGCGGTGTGGAAGAACGATCCCCCTTCGAGTCGCTGCCCCTGGCCGCTTAGAAGAAGACCGCCTCAGGAAGAACGAAGGAACCAAGGATTCGCCCACCCCGGCACTGCACAGTCAATCGCGTGATGGCGAAACAGGTCGGACCGGCAAGCGGGAAGCCGATAACAACGTTGGCCCTCGAGGCCGTTGTCATCGATTGGCTCCCGCTTGCGCGTATTCCATCATGGCCCGGGGTCCAAAGACCCCACCCGAGAGGCCGAAGATACGTTTGCAGTCCCGACCTCACTGCCCTCGCCTTCACACACGCGGCTGCCGTGGCGCTGCTACGACCTCATCGTCGGCGGAGGGCCCGATGAGCTGACGTCAGTTCTCTCTTGACGGAGGAGTCCAGACACGTTGTTATCCGGCGCCTCCATCCCCGAGCGCGTAGGCGCGTCCCGGAGTGTCGGCGCTGGTCGGCAGGCCCGAACCTTCGGGGTGAAGAATCTCAGCGGGGGCACAGGGCAGAGTTGAGATTCTTCGGCCCTGCGGGCCTAGAATGATAACAACCGAGGGAGCTCCCGTCGGCTGAGGTTAGGGGACTACTCTTTGTAGGGCCAGGCACCGACGACAGCCGCCACCAGAGCAATTGGTAGGTTTGCGGCCACAGGTCCCACGAGTACTCCTAGTGGAACGGCCCCCAACGCGGCCCAGCAAGCATCAACGCAACTGCCGAAGAACCACAAGGCAAACCCAGCCACGGCGGCGGTCTTCGGCCCCGGCCCGTAGCGCGGACGGATGGCCGCGTAGA
>Ga0209342_10001568_pt1 | contig 25635 bp, 37 predicted proteins | sample RifCSP16_2_FD_184023 | JGI IMG/M metagenome (GOLD analysis project Ga0209342, IMG submission 184023) | Soil microbial communities from Rifle, Colorado - Rifle CSP2_sed 16_2 (SPAdes) (version 2) | ecosystem: Environmental > Terrestrial > Deep subsurface > Rock core/Sediment | place: Rifle... | reverse complement strand
CCGGATAAGCTTTCGAATGAATTTGGATCGGTCGGAGTCGTCCTCGACGACCATCTCGTCCAGATCCCTGGCCAGGTCCTTCTCCACCAGGATATGGACCCAAGTTTTATTTTTTTCCGTGTCGGACATTCTCTGTTCCTTTCGTGCCAAAAAGTCAAATTCAATTGCCTACAGGACAATATACAACAAATGATAATTTTTGTCAAGTAGGCAAAATGGATTGCCCTATAGTCATTACCTAAATGGTAATCTAGTTGCAATGAACGAGCGCACCCGGGAACTGATACGTCAACGCATGCTCGAGTTAGACATATCTCAGGGAGAAATGGCCGAGAGAATATCGATGACGCCTTCACAGGTATCCAGAATCATTTCAGGGGATCGGGGTACCACACTGGAGAATTTGATCGTGATTGCCGATGTTCTCAAAATCGACCGCAGATATTTCCTTGCGGTTGCAGCGGGATTGCCCCCAGAATCTGACAAAGACCCCTGGGTGGAAGATATCTCTCACAAGTTGAAGTTGTTGCCTCCGTCTTTGCGCGATATTGCCGATCGCTTCATTGATTCGATGATCAAAAGCGAGGAGGCTACGGCCCGAAAATCAAAGCCGAACCCCAAAACCGCCAAGTCATGAGCAGAGCCAAACACTCGCACATTCATTCAGCCTGGCGAAGGCTGGCAATTAGCATCTTTATTCAGTGTCTTTTATCTGTGGAGATACTCTCCAACGCCCACGCGCGTGTTCATTGGATCGGATCCGATCGGAGACGCCGTAGGCTGGAGCGCATGATCGTGTTTCTGCTGGTGTTTGGCACGATGCTCATACTCGAGCCTCGTGAATATTTGATGACATCAATCCTGTGGGGCGGGGGATTGGCGCTCTTTCTTAATCTCTACGCCCTCTATCATCTTGTGCCGCGCAAATAATACAGGGACCCTTGAAAGGGAGGCCCGCATGCAACCACCGGCCATTCAGCAAAAAAAGCCATATAACCTCAAGAGATTGCTCTGGATCGCCGCGGCGGCCGTGATCACGTTTTGTCTCTGTATCATTTCCCTGGGAATATTCGGAAGCCGGGACGATCAGGCACCAACCCCAACTTTCGCACCAGATCACGCGGCTACCGTTGTCATCAACACGCCCACTTCGACAACCCTTTCAGAACCCACTGCCGTGCCCACGCAGCCCATCCTGGGTGAGACGCGCGATCAGCCTTATCCGGCTGATGCGGTTGTAGAGATCGGCGATGATATGCAGCTGTCGATCCTGGGCGTCGCGCGCCCGGCCAATGATCTCGTCGAGCAGGGCAACATGTTCAATGACACCCCAACACCCGACCAGGAATATCTCGTAGTCCGCCTGCATGTCCAATGCAACAAACCCAGCAACGACAAATGCACCTTTAGCGGCTGGTATTTCCACGCCGTGGGCGCGGATGGTCTGGTCCGGGACGAGGCGTCCGTGGCAGGGATTCCCGAAGACCTGGACTCAACCACGGAGTTTTTCGGCGGCGCATCCATCGAAGGCAACCTGGTCTTTCTCGTGCCGGCAGGTGATGCCAGGGTGGTGCTGTTCTATGAACCATTGTTCTTCGGATCGCCGATCTATATTGCCCTACAATGAACGTCGATCTCCTCCGCCAAGACCATGCAACCCTGTCTGAGATCTTCACCGCGCGGCGCAGCGTGTCTGCAGACACGCTGCCGATCGGCCTGCGCATGGTCTGGCAGATCTACCTGACCATCCTCGAGGATGCACTCAAGACCCTCGACTCGCTGATTCAATCCCTGGACCCGAAGCGAGGAGCCTTATGATTCGCTTTGGGATCCTGGCCGGCGTCTCCAGCGACGCCCAGGTAGAAGATAAAGAATCCATCCCGGACCAGATTCGGACTTGCCGCCACGCGATCGCGCAGCTGGCCGGCGTCGAAATCGCCTGTTACACCATGGACGGCTACAGCCGGACCGGGTACGACTCCCTCGCCGATGCCATGAACGATATCCCGCCCTTGAAAGAAGCCATCGAAGCCGCGCAACGGGACCAGTATGATGTGCTGATCCTGGACAACTGGGACCGGCTCGGGGACCTGGGGCAGCTCGTACACACCCGGTTCAAGAAATATCGCAAACAGATTTATTCCGCCCGTCAGTCCGGGCGCCTGCAGGACCCGGAAAGTTACGACCCCTATTCCGATGAAAGCGCCGGGATCGATATGCATATCCAGGGCATCCTCCAGAAATACCGCGTGAACAAACTGCGCCGCGGCTGGCAGATCGGCATGCCCAAACGGGTGGAAAAAGGACTCACGCCCCTGCGCGTGCCGTTTGGCTATACATGGGTCAGTCCCAAGGAACCGCCTGAGCTCGATCCGACCCGCGCGGCGCTGATTATCCAGATGAAAGATCTCCTGCTGAGCGGCCGTTCTATGCAGGCCATCGCGCGGCATGCGGATCGATCCGGCATCGCCCCGCCGAATGGCGGCGCCAGGTGGGATATCGGTACGGTCCGCTACATCCTGGCCAATCCTTACTATGCCGGCCTCGTCACGATCCATCGCACGGTATCAGTCCATGACCCGAGCCGCAAACGGAAACGCCGGCCAATCAAACAGCCGCGCGCCAAATGGGTGATGGGGCAGGGGAAACATGAATGCATATGGGATCAGACGACTCACCGTGCCCTCGTGCACGAGCTGGAGCGCCGGCGCGAGAGCCACAAGAATTACGCGGTCCGCTTTCCCCTTTCCGGGCTTTTGAGATGCGCGGTGTGTAGGAAGAAGCTCTATCGCCGGTCTCATGGCCATGCGTCCGCGCCCAACGGCCGCTGGAAGGTGTTGACCTGCGCACAAGGCCCCTCACATCTTATTCTTCCCTATGAGGAAAGCATAGACTTCATTGCGCGCCAGCTCGCTGCCCAGCTGGCCACCTACCAGGCGGAGCCGGCTGAAGCGCGAAGGGATGAGGCGCAGAAACATGACCGGGCAGCGCTCGACGAACTGGCCAAACGGCGCAAGCGTATCCAGGATGGATTCGAGGGCGGCCTCTACAGTCAAGCAGAAGCCGCAGAAAAGCTGGCGGAGGTTACGAGACAAGTTGAGAACATTGAGCACCAGGTCGAGGAGCACCAGCGCCGCGCCGATTTGCGCGCTGAGTTCCTGGGTCCTATGCAGGATCACCTCGACGATTTCCCGGCATGGATCAAAACGGATGACCCGGCCATCGTCAACCGCCTGCTCGGCGCGCTGTGCGAGACGATCCTGATCTACCCGGACCGCAGCGTGGAGATCATCTGGCGGACCTAACCCGCAGGCTCGGGTTTCTCGATAATATCTCAAGATCACGGGTCAACCCGATCTAGCGCGTTCCTCTCGGCGGCGTAAATTTACGCCGCCGAATTGGTGGAAAAAGTTTCCACGCGGGCGAGTACAATCCAATCCCAGATGTATTTCGATTCGTGGAAGGCGCCGGATGCCAGCGGCAAGCCGCGCGCTCTCCAAGCCTCTGGAGGACTGAATGACAAGTAAAGCTGCCGCCTGGCTGCTCGAGCAGCGCACGGCCCGCAACCTTTCCCTGCGCGAGATGGCGCGCCAGATGGGAACCGGAATCACCCACACGACCATCTCTGATGCCGAGAAGGGATTCGCCTCGCCTGAAACCTGGAAACAATTGGCCGAGTTTTTCAAAACGCCTCCCAACCTGGTCTTATCCTGGGCCGGCTTCCTCCTGGACGCGCTGCCGAGCAAAGACGAACTCATCATCAGCATCGAAACGGACTTAGAACAGATGACCCCGGCCGGCCGCCAGTTGGCAGCCCGGATGATCCACGCCCTGGTCGACGACCACAAAAATAGATAACGATTCTGTAATCTTCGCGCGGTAGCCTTTGGCCGGTTCGCGTGTCATGTGTGCATCTCTTTCCACAGGAGTCACGATGCACACGCCAAACCTGCGCCAACAGCGCTATCCCATCCTCTTTCTCATACGCCTGCTCGTCGGAGTGATCCGGCTTCTCTTCGATCTCCCCTCGTTCTTCTTCTTCCTGCTGAGCGGCCGGGTCGATCCCCGACCCAGGGCCCGCCCCTGACCCCGTTTCCGTGGAAACGGCACGGGATCATATAGATAACCATCTATGCAAAATCGCGCATTTGTTCTATAATCACGGCAAGAGGCGCCCTCGCCCGACGCCTCCAGCCGCGTGCGCGACGCCGGGCACGCGGGACGCTCGTAGCCTTGTGCTACATCCTGAAATCCCTCGCCCGGGTGTACAGTGTGGTGGGGGATTTCGCTTTACCTGCCTAGGTACAACTGCACGAGCCACCAGGCGAATCCCACGAGCCCGCCGGCCACGCCGACCGCAAAAGAAATGACGACTGCCCGGCCGGCCAGCCGGAAGCTCTCATGCCACCATTCGGCATTCTTCTCCCGGCGTAATTTCTCCCGTTCCGCATAGGTCAGTTCTGCCGCTTTCTTCATGCGCTCGTTGGTATCCACCGCTCCCGCAGTATCACTTTTCTTGACCAGCAGGCGCTCGTCCACGATCTGAAGCCGCTGCTCGAGGATCCGGCGCTCGCGCTCGGCCTCTTCGATCTCCTCCTCCAGACGCCGGATGCGCGTCTCGGCCAGGTCCGCCGAAAAGCTGGTCAGCAGATCCTTGATCTGCAGCTCATCGCGCTGGAGGGTCGCCATGCGCGCGGCCAGGGCCTGCAGTTCCTGTCGCAGTTCACCCCGCGTTTTCTTGATATCCTCGAGGAGCGCTTTGCGCATCTCGTCCATGCTGGTCGCAATCCACGCAGCATCCAGCGCGGTGATCGGATCCCCGGGCCGCTGCTCATTCGTGTTCATCCGGCTCCACCATGGCCACGAAGCCAGCCACCACCGCAGGATCGAAGCGGATCCCACTCTGCTCTTGGATGTAATTGATTGCATTCTCCTGCCTCCATGATTTCCGGTATGGCCGGTCCGAAACGAGCGCGTCGTAGACATCCACCACGCTGAAGATCCGGGCCTCAAACGGGATCTCCTTGCCGGCCAGGCCGCGCGGGTAGCCGGACCCATCCCAGGTCTCGTGATGGCAGTACGGAATATTGATCGCCGCCCGCAGGAACGGGATTGGCGACAGCATGTCATAGGCCAGCTGCGGATGCATCTGCATGATCTTTTCCTCGTCCCGGCTGAGGTAACCCGGCTTCAGCAGGACTGCATCCGGGATGCCCATTTTCCCGACATCGTGCAACAGCGCGCCGCGGTGGATATTTGGGAGATCATCCCTCGAGACATCCATTCGTCGCGCCAGGCGCATGGTCATGTCGGTCACCCGCTGCGTATGGCCGGCGGTGAAATGATCCCTGAATTCCAGTGCCTTCCCCCAGGCCTCGATAGTAGCCTCATAGGACCGCTCGAGCTCCAGCCGGGCTTCCATACCCCGCGCCGCGATCCGCAGATCCCGCTGCACTGCAAAGGGTAGTCGATTGAGCTTGTCCTTGCTGATGAAGTCGTCGGCGCCTGCCCGCAACATCGCCATCACCGTATCTTCGTCTACCGAGCCACTCACCACCAGGAACGGAAGGTGGCGCGCGCTGTGCTGCGCGATCGCGAGCGCTTGGTCGGCCGAGAATGACGGCAGCACATAATCGCAGATGATTACATCCCAGGCCTCGCCCTCGAGCGCAAACTGCAGGGCGGCTTCGGTCTGCACGCGTTTGCAGATCACCCGGTACCCGGCCTTTTCCAGCTCGCGCACCACAAGAAGCTCATCGTCGGGGGAATCTTCGATGAGCAGGATGCGCAGAACTGGCCGGCCGTTGTGGCGAATCATCGCGCGTCAATTCCCCGCGTCCTTGACGTTGATCAGGTAGAGCACTTCCGGCTTCGAAGGCGAGGCGGCGTTTCCCACGGCCTGGACTTTGACATAATGCAGGCCGACGACGGCAAAGGGACCGAACAACATATGAATATAGGGTGAGGCAATGGTCTTCGGGATGGTCAAGGCACTGCCGCTGGGCGGCGTGTGGGTAATGTTCGCGCTCGCCACAGTTTCCCCTTCCTGCAGGTCCAGGACCTGCACGGTGATCGGCTTGACCTCGGTCTTGCTCATCTCCAATTGGTATTCGATCATAGGTCGTCTGCCTTTCTCCTCTGTGTCTTATGCGGCTCTTTGGTTTGCGTCGGGTAATTCACGCGTCTCTGGCTTCGAAAGATCTGCGCGGCCTTTTGAATCAAGACTCCGCCTCCACTGATCCATTCCGTGGCCAGTGCGCCCGCGGTCGTCAGAATGCCGGCCAAGCTTTTGCTGATCGATTTGACCATGGCACCCGCGCTCGTCAGCGTGCCGGAGAAGAACTTGCTGGTTGATCTGGTCAGCGCGCCTGCGCTGGTTAGCATGCCGGCTCTGAAAACGCTGGTGCTCTTGTTGACCGTGCCGGACCCGGCCAGGGTTCCGGTAAAGGTCTTGGATGTGGAGCGGAGGAGTCCTCCAGCACTCGTGAGTGTGCCGGCAAGGACCTTCAGGACCGTCCGTACGCTCGTCAATGCGCCAGATGATGCGAGTGCACCAGTAAACGCCTTTGCTGCGCTCCTGGTTGTTTCGCCTGCACTGGTTAATGTTCCAGCAAACGTCTTGCCAGTCGATTTCACAAGCACACCCGCGCTAGTCAACGCGCCGTCCATTGCCTTTAGAAATGTTCGCACACTGGTCAACGCGCCAGCGCTTGTGAGTGTTCCAGTAAAGAGTTTGTCTGCTTGCTTGATGAGCGCACCAACACTTGTGAGTGTCCCGGCAAAGAGTTTACCGACCGATCTGTCAAGCGTGCTCGATGATGTTAGCGTGCCAGTGATGCTCTTTGCAGTTTCTTTTACCAATATCCCGGCGCTCGTGAGCGTCCCTGCGAAGTCACGAATATAGCCTCTCGCAGTTGTCAACAAGCCTGAACTGGACAACGCACCCGCCAGTATCTTACCCGGCTCTTTTAGTACACTCCCCGCGCTGGTGAGGGAGCCAGCCAGTATCTTACCTGCTTCCTTTATTAATGCCCCCACGCTCGTCAAAGCCCCTGCAAGAATTTTACTAGCCGACTTACTAATATCTCCCGATGAGGTAATAGTGCCTGCGCCAGCCTGTTCATATGTCGCACCAGCAACAGATTTAGCTGGATATAGGAACCTTACCTTTACCGGAAACCCGCGCCCTAATCTCGCCATGTCAACCTATCGGAGGAGCTTGCACATTATTGTTGAGTAACTCGATAGATATAATAGCAAAATCATCACTTACGGCTCCTCCGTCAAAAGAGATTTCCGCCTCTTCTGGCAATGGACTGACCGGGCCAATGTCTGAAACGACATGAGAACCCGATGCGCTCTCAACAGTGACTCGTCTGTTTTGTGCTATTCCAGTGTCTATAATCCCCGAAAGCGCCGCACTGATGAAGGTTACATAAATAATAGAGTGTTCGAGTAATAGAGGCAACCCAATACTTCCACCCGTGCCAGTTCCGCTAAACGAGTTAGTTGCACCAATGCTTCCTAAACGACCATAGGTTGATGCGCCAGCACTACTATTAGTGACTCCCGATAAAGTAACTTCTATAGTGTAAGCGCTTGGACTCAAGTCTGGAATATGCCACACCTCGGCGCGTATATTATTTTTGGTTATGCCGTGAGCAAATGTAAGATTTCTTGTCACGCCTCCCGTCGTGGCCGTCACAGATATGCCAGTAACAGACGAACTGAAAATTGCCAGACTGACCACCAAGCCATATAACTGCTTGGGATCGTTGACATCTGCTGCGGTATGACTCCAGCTATATGTCGAGAGAGAGGCCTGGTATCCAGAATCGCTTGAGACAGCGTGTCTAATCATTTTCTTTCCCTTTTTTTTGTTTGCTCCAGGGTAGAAGCAATGCCGCCACTCCAACACTGATGATCTTTAGAAAGTCGCGTCGATTCATTCTGCGCCCTTTCATATGACTGATGCGCGAACAACGGCCTGCTTGATTGTCAGAATCTTTTTGGATGGAACCAGAACAGCGGCGACAGGCTTGAGAGCAACGACAAAGTGCCACTTATAAGCGCTTGTCGCTTTGGTGTACGTGGTGTCACCTGTTGCGCCCGCGGACGCCAGTTCGCCGGTTGCCAATCCAAGGTGACCACCATTACCCGAGTTATTTGCGTTATCGACTCTCTCTGTCAGGCTTGCAAGGTTTGCATTTGTAAAACCGGATACCTCAGCCGTGCTGTTTGTGTCGGGTTTGGCCGCGCCGACAAATATCGCAATCAATCTATCCGCGCCGCTGGTATTGTTCCCTGTCGCTGATCCGCTGGTATCCTCAACGGCTTCTGAACTAACTTGTATAAAATCCCAGGGATTGCCGCTTTCGATGCAGCCGCTAAAACAATATCTCTGTGCAAGAATGTGGTTGCCAGGGTCGTTGGTAACAGGGGCGGCCTGACCACTATACCGCCTCCAGAATAACGCGCCGCGAGTTGCAACCGTTGCAGTACCGCTTGGAACGCTGATTGGCGATCCTGGACATTCCACAAAACCATTGGCGGTTGCCAGTGATATTGCCTCATCCATTGATTCGCAGAGCAAGAATTCTATATCTTGATTTGCCAAACCAGCGCCAGCAGCGGGAGTAACAGCATTTATTGAACCTGACAATGCTCCGGCAGAACGAAAGGCGGGAAAAGCCATTTCCTACTCAGTGAACCAAACGTTCACAAGATAATCCGTGACCGTTTCGGCTGATTGCCAGGTAACCCGGACTTCCCAAAACTCAGATACCGCCAGTTCAATTTCACGTCCTAACGGGAACTGAATTACCATGCCTGATGTGGCAGGGACAAGATAACCTTGTTGAATGGTCGGGGACGAACCATCTGTTGTGTCATTGATACGTGCTGTTGTTTGAGACGTTCGACCACCTGGCTGATTGAGCAACGGCGTATAAGTCGAACCGCCGGAAGGCGCGGCGGTCGTCTTGACCAATTCCACCTTGACAGGTTTCGACGCCGCGTTTGTACCGTTGAGCGTTACATCAATCTGCGTAATGGTCGCGCGTACCTGTGCGCCTGTGGCAAGAGCAACAGCGACTTTCACCGATCCGGCTGCTGCCCCTGCTGTAAGCCCGGAAGTGACTGAATAGAGTTGCGGCATATTAGCCTCCGGCTGAAATTGTCAAGGTATAAGTAAATTGGATCGAATCGCCGTTAACAACGTTTATCACCGTGAATACCGTTCGATCCATCAGAGTCCCGGCGGTTACGTCGTTGAATAGCCCATGTTCCGTAATCGCCTTCGTCGTGGTGTATGAAATCGTTCCAACTGACCGGTAAGCGTTCGCGGCGCTTTCGGTCTGCGTCCCGGTTGCGCGGCTCTCGCCGTCGGTAGTCTCAATGCCGGTGTCAGCCACATTCTCAGCAGTCGTGCCAACGCCCGAATCGTGGAATTTGAAATCGCCAAATACCGATGTCTCGGTTTGCAGCTGGTCGGTCACAAAATTCACGAACGCGGTCGTGACCACCCTGTAGCCCAGGACGCCATAATTGATCTTGCGTCCATCGGCGCAAATCTTCAGCGCTTCCAATTTTCCATATGCGACCGCCAGCCCGAAAGCGCGGGCGAGAGGCACGCCGATATGAACAGCCAGCCAGCCGCGGATATACGCCAGGCGGCAAACATTTTCTATCCGCCAGGCCAGCGGAGCGCGTTTCGCGCGCTTGACTTTGATGCCAAGCGCGCCTATGGGCTTTAGTACAGACGAAGGGTTCATGTTGGTCTCCTTTGCGCCTAAGCGCCTTTCAATGTATAGATCGGCTCGAGGGAGATCTGTCCCGTGATGCCGTTTCGGATTTGCACGTATACAAAAGCATCCTCTCCCCGGATGTAGGGTGTGGTCATATATCCCTTGTTCTTCTCCGGCGCGCGCCGGGGATTGTCGATCGTACCCGGAGGTGTGTATGCCCGAATAAAGAGTAGGGGAGCATACGTCGAGATCGTCTCGATCCAATAGCTCCTGTCCCAATCGTCCCAGGTGATTTGCTCGAAGCGGTCCGGGATCATGGACTACACCTTGAAGACCATGTTGAACCGCGGGATCCGGCAACCGCCGCTCGCCGTCCATGCCACAGCTGCGCTCCTGAACATGGAGATGGCATTCGACCCCGGTGTGATCATCGCACCAAATCCAGCCGCGCCCAACACTCCGTTGTCAACAGGGACTCCGATCAATCCCTCCGCCAGGGCGTTGGTCGTGCTCTCCAGCTTGAACGGAGCGGTATATGTCTTCGTGCCAAGATTGCTGGTGCCATTCGTCCCCTCGGCAACCATCAGCCTGACCATTCCCTCCGGCAGCACCTGGTACCTGTACAGCGCGCTCCCAGGGTTCACCGAATAACCCGTGACAGATGGCGTTTGCGTCAAAGGCGCCCATGTCAGCAGTCGCGACTGATACACAGGCCGGTTGATCACCACCTGGGTTGTGATCGACCAGTTGTAGGACGCTGCCGCAGATAACTGCGCTTCGAAGCGCCCGATCAATGACACCTCATCGGTGCTATTGAAATTCGTCCAATTGCCGGCTGGATATTTTTCGTCGGTGGACGTGTTGACAAAGTCGGCCATCGTGCGGGCATGAGACAGCCGGCTGAAAAGGACCTTGAGGCCGGCGCTTGCTCCGGTCTCATAGAGCACGTACACAAACCAGTCGATCGGCTGGCCGGCCAGCTCCGCGCTCCCGGCATTGCACCAGTTCGTGCCGGCGTTTTTGGTGACCGACAGGGACGATGTCACCACGCGGAACGTGTCGCCGACCTTGAACGCCATCGGGTTGTTGGCGCTCGGGCTCGAGCCGTCCAGGTGCTGGATGGCCACAGTCAGATTGTTGGACGCCACCGAGGGTGCGATTTTGTAGAACTGGTGAGACACGGAGGCCAAATTAATCCGGAAGTCATCCGGGACCCCGTCCGGGTCCTCCACCAGGTAGAGGATGCTCTTGCCTTTCAGCTGCGCGGCTGCGGCCTTGGTCAGTGCGATCAAAGATTCATCGGGCATAGTGGTCTCTTATGGATAGGAGGTCAGGGAGGGGTCGGCGCCCTTTACCTGGTATGTGGCACTCATGGTGTCATACGTCACAGTGCCCGGCAGTTCGAACACTCTATCCAGGACCTTCATATCTCGTGTGATGGGGTCGCCCACATAGGTCTCCCAGCGCGAGCTCCTCACGAATACACCCTGGAAGTGCAGATCGGTCGGAACGGTATCATAGTCATTCTCTCCGGCCGCGATCTCCGCGATCTCTGCTGCAGACAGGATCCGGCCATAGACCCGGACGTCTTTGATCAAGCCATCCAGCCTTCCGGCCAGGTCGTCGCTGATAAACTTTCGGTTGCCTAACATAAAAATCGAGCTCGAGTCGCTGGCAGGCACGCCAGCAGGGGTCTCAAACTCAGTGATCGCCACCGAGGCGCCGTCGACATAGAGGATTGGGTCATTGGCAACACTACCCTTGTCGTAGGTCACGGCGATGTGGTGCCACGCGCCTGTCTTGCCCACCATCACACCGCTGGTGGTATCCCAGATCCCATCCTGCCCCCCCCCGGCGTGATTCTGCCTGAAGCGCAACTTTCCGCCCGTGCCCAGGACGACGAAATACCAGCCATTGGTGACGCCATATTTCGCCATGAGCGTATAATTGTCGAGAGTCCTCAGGTATACCCAGAGTGACAGGGTTTTTTGCTGCAGGTCCGTCAGCCGGGGTGACGTGTCATACAGCACCGCATTCTTGCTGTTCGCGACCCCACTGAAATTGACGGCCAGGGCTTTCAGCGCTACCAGCTCCTTGCAGACCCACGAGAAGGTGATCACCCCGCCCGGCGTGATCTTGAAGCGCAGGCCCTGGATGAAATAATACGCATCGATCGCGGGCTTCGTGCACTGGATCTGGGTCAGGCTCCCGATGTCCACATGCAGGAAGGTCTTCATGAGCGGGTCCGACTGGTTGGCTGCAAAGAAGGCCTGCACCATCACGTTGCGTGGGTCCTTCTCGGTGTCCAGGATGAGGTTGGCTTCCCGGGTGGCCCCTTCGATGTTTTGCTGGTAGACCTGCCGGATCGATAACGGCCGTTTTCCATATATGTCCCGGGACGACGGATCTAAGGCGACGATCTCGACCGGATCGTATGGGTAGATCCCATAGCCGCGCAATTGCAGGAAGGTGGTATAGCCTGCCGCGCCGGTGTTCGAAAAGAGCAGGGTGGCACCCTCGGATGAAAAGGTAGGGGTGATAATCAGGTTGGCAGTCAGGTCGGTCCCGGTCCCGTCTTGATTGGCATACATCTTATAATCCGTGGTGGCTACCGGGTTCTGCAGGTTTGTCCCGTTGATCGATCGTCCGCCGACCGGGTCGCGGAAGTACACTTTGACCTCCACAGTCCCCAGCTCTGGCAGGAAGATCGGCTGCCCCAGGCTGAAGAGAACCTTGAGCGTGGTGTCGACGGTCTTGGGGTACACGGTGAACGCCACCTCGTTGAGGATGTGTTTGCCATGCACGATCTTCAGGTCCTGGAAGGTGTTGTTGTAGACGGCCTGGACAGTCCGGTTGAGGAGCAATTTTCCCCCATCCACCTTGCGTAAATAGAAACCGTCCGATTTTTTGAGCGCGCTGCCGTCCGAGTTGACCGGGAGCTTAGCCAATTCACCGATGTTCTTCCGGGATCCACTCGCCTCGACGCGCAGCCGCTCGCCGCCCTGATCCAGATAGGCATAGCCAAACTCGCTCAGGGTCAGATCGTTGAGCTCTCCATACACCATAGTGTTTTTGGTAATGGCGTCGAAGACCGTGGGAAAGATTTGGGCGCTGTTCTCCACCAGGACCTGATCCGGCTGGATGGGAATACCTGAGAGCAGCGTCGTCACCGCGTCGGCGAGACTCCGGTTGGTCTGCACCGCCGTCTGGCGGACCGGCTGATTAGCGGCCACGTCGAACCAATCCAGTGCGGTGACATGCATGCGCTGGTTGCCCCAGACCCCGGTGTCGATATCAACCTGACTGATTCGTCCCAAAAACTTGGTACGTGTGGCACCCGCGTACGTGACCTGGATGCGCACCGGCGTACCCTTCGTGAACGCCAGAGATCCTGACCCTGGCGTGAAGTCCCCGTCTGCATTGTTGAGATCAAAGCGCAGCCGGCCGGGTTCCGCCAGGCGGTTCTCGTACGAATCATCGGATATTCCTACCTCCACTTCAAGGTCGGTGACCACATACTGGGAGATAGCGGTCCAGGATCCAGTCAGGAAGACCTCGACCATATGCTCGGCATAGACGGCCATCAGCGCCATCCCGCTTTTTGCAACTGCACCCCCAGCACCCGGCCGAACACGGTGGCCAGCCGGTCCTCGTCGATCGCGACCAGCTGCGGCTGCATCGGCTCCACCCGGCCGTTCACATTCGGCCGGAACACTTCCGGCTGGAAAAACTCTGCGACCTGGTACGACTGGCCGGCGATCACCGGGCCGCCCGATGCTCTCCGTTTGGGCCCGGGCCGGCTCCCTCCGCCAGTGGTGCCTCCTCCGGTTGTCCCTCCGCCGCCACCACCTCCGCCAACATCGAGCATATTCGCAAGCCAGTTGGGCATGCTGGCATTCACGCTGATGGTGATGGAGCGGATGATCCCTCTCAGAATGGTGTTGATCGAATCCCTCAGTTCTTGGACGGCACTCAGGATCCGCTGCTTGCCATTCTCGAACCCCTGCACCGCCTGCTGCGTCCAGGCCAGGGCGCGCTGAAAGAACGTCTTAGCGATGTCACGCAGCTTGGTATTGATCTCGACCCCCAGGGACGACAGCCGGCCCAGGAGCATGCCAGCAGCCGGCGCAAACCCCATCGTTAAGTTGTTGGCCGCCAGCTGGCCGCCGGTGAGGAATATTTGGGAAAAGTTCGCTCGCCAAGTGGCCATGGTCGCAATGGTCGTCGTGACGAATTCGGAGATTTTGGTGCTGATGGTGGTAAACATCCTACTGAAAGCATCGATGTTCTCTTCGCCGACTGCGCCGGTAAACCAGTTTACGACAGCATCTTTGATCGCCTGGCCCGTGCTGGATGTCTGGAAGAATGTGGTCAGGACATACACCCCTGGCAACGCCAGTCTCAGGAGCCATTGATCGTCTAGCTGGACTCTGGATTCGAGGTCCGTCGTAAATAGCCTTTCGATCGCATCCCCAAATGAATCCCCGGATGCTTTCCAGTCATGCTTGTTGATCGTCTCCGCGGTCTTTTCGTCGATGGCCTCCCCGATCGCGGCCCAGTCGATCTCCCCCACCGCCTTCACCATGGCATCCATAAGGTGCTGCGCGCCGGCCAGGATTTTGGATTTCGAGCCTTCCCCGTCCCCCAGCTTCTCTACCCATGACACGATCTTCTCGGAGAGTTCTTCCGGCCCGCCGCCCGCAATCCAATTATCAATGGATGTGCCCAGGTCATCGATCAGGCCCCCAATAAACTCATCGGTCTCTTGCAGGAAGCTCCCGAGAGTAAGATTCGGGTCGGAAAGCAGCTCGAGAAACCCCTCCAGCGCCGGCATGACCTTCTCGGTAAAGCCGACAGCCAGGCCCAGCCCGATCAGCTTCAGCTCCTCGAGATTTCGGTTGAACTGCTCGTACCGGCCCGGGTCGATCGCCAGGCCCAGCCGCTCCACTTTCTCGGCGACTGCATCGATCCCGCCCTCCTGGGCAAGCGTGTCGAAGAAGTCGACCAGTTCGGCGCCGCTCCGGCCGAAGACTTCGGTCAGGAAATTGACCCGCTCTTGCTGCGTGGCAAAGGAGTTGTACTTTTCGGAAATCTCCCCCATCAGCATGCCCTGGTCCTTGAGAACGCCGTTCGCGTCCTTGACATTGATCCCCCAATCCCTCAGCGCCTTCCCGGTGGTGTCCAGCCGGCCGTGCGCATCCACCAGGCCTTTTCCCAGAATTGTCAGGCCCTTCGTGAGGGTCCCGGTATCGGTACCGGATTTCCTGAGCACAAAGTTGAACGCCGCGGCCTGCTTCGCAGTCCCGCCGATCACGTCCTGGATTCCATCCAGCTCCAGCGCCCATTTCTCGGTGGCTTTGAAGGCTGCGACTGCGCCGGCCGTGAAGCCGGCCACCAGACCAGCAATGCCGGCGATCGATGCCCGGAATGTATTATCCAACGCTTGAACGGGGATCTGTAAACTCTCAAGTAACACGCTTGGCCTCTTTTACTGTAGCACGGTACCGGGCAGTGAACTCTCGGAACTCTGCGTGCTGTTGCTCCAGGCTTTTGGACTGCGCAACCATTGGCGGGTGGCCGAGGTGATTTGGCATAAACACACGTTCCGAGACCGCGCGGGCCAGAGTTTTGCCACTCATATTGGCGATCACCGCGGCGAGCATCGCGAAGCGTTCATCTTCCCGGTCCTGGCTAAAAGGGTAGATCTCAAAGTACACTTCCCAGTCCATGAGCTCGCTGGCCGGCAGCTCAAGGACCTCCTCTACGGACTTGTGGAGCTCCTGGGCGAGTCGGTAGTGGAAGAATCGAGGGCTTTTTTTAGGTTACTGGCCACCTCGTGCACTCCGGAAAGCTCCAGGGCTTTGTCGGCCACTGTGCGCAGTTTTTCAAAGGGAAGATCAGAGAGAGTTTCCACATCCGCCTCGGTGAAGAGCAGATTCCCGTCTCCATCACTGACCGACATGGAGACCAGCAATGCGGCGAGGCGCATCGCCCTCTCCATGTTGACGTCCGAGCCATTGGCCTTCATCGCATCGATCTGCTCGTTGAATCTGACCATTTGGCGCCCGGTCAGCTCGCGCACATAGACGGCACCCAGACCGTCTATTTCCACAGTTTCCCTTTTCAGGTTTTTGGCGCTATTCAGGAACGCCTCGCGCGTGGCAATCTGTCTAGGTCTCTTCGCCATGCCAGCTCCCATTACGGTGTGATGATCAGGGAACCGGTGGGGGCAATGACGACGGTTAGCTTGCTGACATCCGGGCTGTTCGCGTCGGCTGCCTCTTTTTTGGCGGAGAGGTAATACCCGTCAAACGTCATCGATTCAACGCCGTCCGAGATCACCACGGAACTGATGGTCTTGGACGCCATCTCATTTCGGATCGTCGCCAACACCCCATCCACGACGATCACAGACAGGGTGATATCGCCCAGGGTGATCAAGCCATTGGGGATGCTTTCGGCGTAACCGCCCGAGCCGTGATTGGTGGTGTTGGCTTTGCCCGTCGCAATCTCCGGGAAGTCGATCACCATGCAGGCGCCAACCGCCACACCACCCTTGGTGAGTGTAGAGCCATAATTGGTATAGGCTTCAGTTGCCATCTTCAAACTCCTTCAGTGTGCCAGATGAAAAATTCCAGCAATTTGCGATAGAGGCCCGGTTCCGGGTCGGTTGTGTCAAATTCATTCTCGCGGGTGGCCAGCTTGAAATTCGTTTGATTGAAATTCAACGCTGCCTTTACGTTCTGCGTAATCGTCACGCATTGATCGTAGCTCTTCGACCACACTGACACCTGGAGGCGGACACGATCCATCACGCTCTCGCCATGCGCCCGGATTGGCAGGGTCGAAATGAACTGATAAACGATGAAGGGATACGGGGTATCCTCCGGCGCCCTCAGCGGGTACACTTTTGCGCCCCGACCCTGCAGTACAGTTACCACGGTTTCCTCAATCGTCATGAAACACGAATCCCAGGAAATTGACGGGAACTCGCCGGCGGTCTGACCCACCTGCTGGAACCACGACCGAGGGCAATCCGCATTTCACCGATCATCGCCTCAGCCACTGCATTCAGGATCTCACGGTTGTGTTGGTCAATGGCTGTACGCAGGAAGGGCTGGGCTGCCATGTAGCGAGTGCCGAATTCCACGAAGCCGCTATACGGCGCGCGGGATTCGACATTGGACGTTTTGCTGTAATGCCTGGCAATGATGTGATCTCGCAGGTATCCCGTCTTCACGGGTGCATTCCGTCGAGCAATCTCTGCGATCTTTTCAGCCGCGGCCACGGGAACGATCCACGGTACATTCTCGAGCGCTTTCAACTGTGCAATCAGTTTTGCATTCGGGCTTGCCATCCGTCAGGCTCCTTCCGGCAGCGCTGAGATCTTCAGTGCTGCGCGGCGCACGGTCAGGCCGTCGACCATGCCGTCCACCTGGTAGGCTTTTCCTCGGACTACCACATAATCGTGGACGTTGATCGTCTGGTCCAGCCGGACCCGCAAGACCGCATCGCCGCTCAATACGACGACCTGGCCGCCGCGCTCATCCTGAAACTCTACCTGCCGGACCTCGAGTCCACACGGCACATCCTCGATCACGGCCCAGGCATGCTGCTCCTGGCCAAAGCTGTCCTGGTAGGCGCCGCTGCTGGAATAGATCGTGCAGATCTCGAACAGGCTCTGCTCAGCAGACGCCTGGAGGTCGGCGAGCTCGCTCTCGGAGATCGGGAACATCTGGATCAGAGCTGCAGCGCGGCATACTTGATGGCCACATTGGACGCTTCGAAGTAGATCCGGCTATCACTCTGCTCCCAGCCGGGCCGCCGGAAGCGGAAGGCGGCGATCTCGCCGGCTGCCAGCGAGTAGGTAGTAACATCACCGCTCCGGCCTTTGTCATCCGGAGCAGAGGTGAGGGTGAACGTGTAGGTGGTCGTGGCGTGCGTATTCCACACAAGCAACAGATCATCTCCGCTGGGAACGATCTGTTCCTTGTTCACGGTATCGGCGGCAGTAAAGGTGAGATCCAGGGAGTCGGCCGCGACAGGCAAAGTCGGATACGGTCCCTTGGGGATGATTTTTGTGAGCGTTACTCGGGGCATGGGATACTCCTTCTATATTCCCGTTTCATCTTCGGGTCGGTAAGCGTAAGGATCATGTTTTTGGTCGATGGCTACCACCTGGGCCTGGTACGCCGGGTCATACGGCAGGGCGGCCTGCTGCGCGAGGACGAGCGACTCCTTGGCTTGCTTGAAAAGCTGGCTGCGGCTGTAGCTTCCGCCATCGGCCGAAAAATCGTAGAGTGCTGCGAAGTTATCGACCACATACCGCCAGGCCGCGACCCGGGCCAGCGCGCGCAGCTTGGTGATGTTGGCCAGCCCAGTGATCGTGCTAATATCGGTCGTGCCGCAGGCCAGCACCGCATCGTTGACGGCCTCGGAAAAGTCGCCGGCGTCGCTCGGGCCGGCCGTGAGCGCCAGAGCGCTGGCCACCTTGCCCAGCAAGGTCTGCATATACTGGCCGAGGGTCTTCTCGGTGTACGCAGCAGGGATGGCCATCACGACTTCTTGGTGCGGCCGCGCGCCGGCTGTTTTGCGGGCGGCTCAGGTTCATCTTCTTCAGCGGAGGGGGGCCGGTCGGGTTCGGCGGGCTCGTCAACCGGTGTAGCTGCTTCAGGCTTGACCGTTTCCATGGAAACGCCTTCTTTGATCGCGCCCGCCTGGATCCCGATGGCCAGCAGCGCATCGGCGACCGCCTCGAGCAGCATCAGGTCTCTGACCTGCGGATCCTTGATCCCGACCGGATGGAGCCCGGCGATCAGGACGGGGACCAGGCTGAAATGTTCAGCCAGGGCTTCCGACGCAAACACTACCTTCCCGACCGCCTCCGCCTTCCGCTTCGCAAGAATGGTTGGATGCATAGTTCCTCCACGCCGCCCTTGGGCGGCAGTCCCCTCTCCCTGGCCGGGAGAGGGGAGATCTTGAAAGAAAGTAATTCGGGGAGCTTACGCCATCGGGGATGTATATCCCGTCGGAATCGCGTACGAAGCATTGGAGACTCGGTAAATCACGGCGCCGACACGATTGAACGCGCCGAAGCCGGCACTGCGTAACCACTGGCTCTCATAGAACGGATGGTCATTCCGCTCGCCAACTTTCTTGAAACCGCGCAGGGTCTCCTCCGGCTCTTCGCGCATCTTGAGCGGACGCGCGCCGCCGGTAGTCATGGACACGAGGTAGTTATCAGGTAGCGATTTCCATTCGGCAATCCAAACCTTGTCTGTGTAGCCCAGAAGACTCCGGGGGCCACTCGGGAGCGGGATACCCAGAGTCCCGGAGAGCACACTGACTCCCGAGCCTTCCTGTACGTTCGGGTCCCGTTCGGGGTAGAACGTGGCCAGGCCCTCCACCGCACTCTTGACGTTGGAGGGAATGAAGGCAATAACCTCGCCCTCATTCTCCGGGTGCTCGGTGAGCTCGGTATAAATGGTGGGGAAGGGGTTCGAAGCGTCGGCGATCGCTGCCGCCTGCGCCAGGTAATGCGTGTCAGTCGCCCCCGTGTCCGCGCCGGCATGCACCAGGTATTTGACCGCGTCGCCGTTGGCCAGACCTTCGATCGTTAGGGCATCGTGCAGCGGATCGTTAAAAGTCCAGGCGACATTGGCGAAGAGCGCGGCGAGGATATGATCGCGCAGCCAGCGCACGTCAGCGCTCGTGAGGGTGGCCGTAATATCGTTGGCCTCCTGCACACTCATTTTCTCGCGCGCCTTGAAGGTTGCCCCCCAGGCTGTGCCGCCATCCTGGAGGGGATAGGCCACACCGTACTGCCCGGCCATCTTGATCGGGCGAGCCCGGCCCTGCTCATCCAGGGGCTGGAGGCGCGCCACGGTCGGTGAGTTGAATTTCTCTTTGAAATCGGTTGTGCGCTGGGCAAAGAGCTCCAGGATCGCGTCGATCTGCCGGTTGTGTTCAGCCACCGACTGGTTGATCGCGTCGTTGACCACCTGTACTCCGACCTCGGTCACGCGCCTGGCGGCCAGGTCTTTGAGCTGGATAAAACCGTAAAGCAATTGGTTAGCCATTCTATCCTCCTCGCTTTACAGGTCGACAAGCAGGAGCTTGTCGAAGGCGGTCCCGAGCGTGGTCGACGTGCCGGGGATGACCCGGCCCACCACGACTGACACGGTGCCCGCAGCATCGGCGAGCGCGCCATCGGTATCACTTAAATAGACAGGCGCGTCGTAGGCCAGACCGGACAGGTCATAGCCATCGACCACGCCTTTGCGAATCGCCGTGACCGGTTCGCCGGCCACGTTCGCTTTCCCACCAACGACAACCCCATAGATCCGAGCCTCGGCGGCTGTGGTTCCGTTGGCCTTGGTGTATTTGCCATTGGAGGTGTCGAGACGGACCGCCTGACCCGGGCTGCAGACCTCAGCGGTCGGCAGGGTCATCTGCGAGATGCTTTCGACCACCTCCAATTTATTTGCAGTAACCAACGCTAAGTTGGCCATTGTTTACCTCCTCCATGGCGCCAGCGCCATGATGTTAGAAACTTCGGGTGATGACGCTGGTGGAAGCTTTTTGCGCTTCCTTCTTGTCATCATCGGTGACCTTCTTCTCTTTTCCATCCGGCGTTTCGCTGTAGGTCGACGGCTTGGCGCCCAGCTCTTCCGCGTGCTCGGTGATGTACGCCATCGCCTCCACGGGATCCAACTTCTCGATCAATGGCAGCAGGTGCTTCGGCAGCTTCTCTTTGACCTTGTTCAACTGGTCCTCGAGTGCAGCCTTGTACTTTTTGGCCTCGGCCTGATACGACTCTAGCTCTGCCGATTGCTTCTCCAGTTCATCGATCCGCGCCTGGCGCTGCTCGGCGAGCTTCTGCCATTCCTGGTTTTTCGAGAGCGCTTCTTCCTCAGCCTTCTTGCGGACCTTTTCGGCCTCAGCCTCAGACTTTTTCCGTTCGCGCTCCAGGCGGTCCTTGACGATCTGGTCTAGCTCGGCCTGTGTGAATTTCTTCTCATCCCTGGCCTTTGCCTTGTCCTTATCGTCTCCAGCTTCTGAATCTTCAGCCGACTCGTCTTTCTTCTTGTCAGCCGGATCCCCGGCGCCGTCGTCCGTACCGGATCCACCACCAGTCTCTTTGTCAAAGTACAAACCACTGAACAGCCAATCGAAAAGCATTTCTTCCTCCGTGTTTTTTCCGCCTCACGTGTGGCGTAAAGGTGGGGATTACACTTGCACCTGCACGATTTGGAAAGCCAATCGAAGTGCAGGTGAACGAAAAACCGGCCACCAGCGCTTCCTTGCAGTTGCGCAGTGGCCGGTTGGGTCTTCCGGCAATCCCTCATGAATGCCCCAGCGGGCAATTGACTAACGCATTATAGCATCATTGGAAGATGCCATGCAATGTTTACTATGTTTCGTTTAGATCAGCAGCAGGATGCCGGCCAGTGCCAGGAAGATCCCCGTCAGCCAGCCAGGGACGGCAACACCAAATCGCTCAAGCGCCATGAGTAATAAAGCAATGGCAAGAAAAATTGTCGGGGCCATGGAGACTCCTTTCTTCAATTCACACAGGCCGCGCGCCAGATCACAATTCCGCGGCGCCGGATCTCTTCCACTTTGCGGGTCTGGAGATCGACCAATATGTAATCGTCGATCTTCATCTGGATGGGCGCAACGATCTCGACTTTGTGGCCGGCCACCAAATGGCCACAGGCTGCCGGCGTGCCTTTGGGGAGCTCAATCAGGATCTGGAATTCCATCAACAGGGAAGGGAAGCTGACAATCATTCTGCCTCGCTCTCCTCTATGTCGGGAGTTCCTGTCTGGTATTCGAACGTACAGTGACAGTTGGTCAGGCAAATGCTATCCCCGATCGCCGGCAGGGTGCCGATCGGCTGCCATCCCTCCGCAGCATAATCGAGGCAGTCCGGGCAATGATCTGCCTCGCCCAGCACTCTCCTCTCAAATTCCATGCCATTCATCGTCCGCTCATAGCGCCGGCGCATCTCCTCGAACGTGCCGCGCGCTGCATCTCCATACATATCAGCCCGGACGAGGGCGGTGCCATTGAGGAGCTGCTCTCCGCTGGCGATCTGGTCGGAGAAGTTGCGGAGAAAATCATACTGCGTGCGAATCAACCGCCCGGCTGCACCCCAGTCGCTCTGGCTCATCTGAGCCCAACCTCCGCGCGCGCTGGCCGCCGAGGCCGTGTGGGCGAGCTTGACCTGCTCCAGCATGCCCGATTGCCATTCGGCCAGGGAGATCTGGCCGTCGACCAGGCTCTTCGTCAACACATTGATCCGGATTGCCGACGCGTCGATCACCGACTCGAGCGCGTCGCGCACATCGGCGAAACGCACAAATTGACCGGTGCGCAAATCAATGTACCGGCCTGTGGCCTCATTCCACCCATAGCGGGATGTTAGAACATTTGTTTGGATAGGGAAGGTCACTGCTCTTCTTCCTCTTCAATCGTCTGGGCATCGAGGAGGCTTGCAAACTTCGGCGGTGCGTTGTTCCGCCAAAAGGCCTTGGCTTTTTCGATATCCTCGGGGGTCACCTGGGCGAGCTGGTCGAGCTGCTCGTCCGTCAGCTGTAGGGGCCGGCCGAGGGGCACACGGTTCTTTGCAGGGTCTGGCATTCCTACTCCTTCACGATTGCTCGCAATACCGGTAACATTATTGCTTCACCGCCGGCACGCGGTCTTCCTGCTGCAGTTTGATGGCCGCGAGCCGCTGCGTGCCCAGATTGCTCAGCTGCTGCTGCGTCCATCCCAGCCGGCGGAGATATGTCTCGATCGGGATGCCGGCAGCCACTGCTTTCTCGGACGCCTCCCACAGGAGCTTCTCGATGCGCAGGCGATACTCATCGCTCAGGGTCATCTCCTGGATCTGCTCGTCGTTGAAACCATTGAGCTTCATGGCCGTGACCAGCGGCATGCCGGCAGCCACTTGCGATGTGATCAGCTCGGCCTTCTCGTTCGGGCTCATCGGGATCACCTCGCGCTCGGCAAAGGTGTGGGTGAGGTCACCGCTCTCGAATTCCCCAAGGTTGCTAAAGCCATCCAGCCCGTGCACGCCGGCGATCGTCAGCGCCATCTGGTTGGCACGGACCAGGGCTGGCTCGGCATTGCCCCGTGCTTCGATGACTTTATCGATTGCCGGCTGGAGCATCGTCCGCAGCGCCACTCCGGACAGATCGCCTTTCTCGGTCAACTCATAATAGAGGATCTCGGGGAGGTCGCGCGCCAGCTCCTGCATCTGGGCGTTCAGGATGGCCAGGGCATCGGCATAATTGAGGCTGGGGACCATCTGCTCGAGCTTTGACATCCCAGGCAGCAGAAACAGATCATCGTCTCCCAGCTTCAACGCGTCGCCTTTGGAGCTGTCGCTTCCCTCCCGGCCGGTAATCGTCGGAGGGGGGAGCGGTTTCCCACTGGGATCCATGGCGTTCGCGGAAACGGCATTGGTGGGTTTGTTGTACCTGAACAGGATCTGGTGCAGGCGCGTCGCCTGGCGGTTGGCTTCATCGATCTTGTCGAGCGCATGCACAAAACAACCGATGCCGCGCCTCTCGCCGATGTCCTGGAACTTGGCATGCACGATCGGGATAAAGTCAAAACCCAGATCTGTGAATAGCTTGATTTCCTTCGGCTGGCCCAGCTGATGGATCGGCGTCTCCAGGGCGCGGTTGTGCCTCCACAACCGATATCCCCCAAAGTTCTTGCTCCAGACCTCGGTATGCATCTCGTTTCCATCCGGCACATCGATGCGAATGAACATAACGAAGCCGCGCTCATCGAGCTCCAGGTCCGTGACATATTTCGGCTTGATCGGGTCCAAGTACACGCGGGTCACCTGGCTGGCTTCGGTCTTCTCGGTCACTTTGATGAACAGATCGCCGAAATTCGAGAGCCAGCGCGCGGCGACCTGCTTCTGTGAGGCCCAGTTTGACCATCCCCAGATCTTCTGGATCGGCTCCGCGATCCGCTTGTTCTCCGCGACGATCGGCAGCGCCCGCTCGAGCGGGCCGGGCCAGAGCTTCGAGACGTAGAACTCCACAGCGCGGTGAGCAGGATTGCGGAGCGGCTTCATGCCCGGCGTCCAGATGGCGTTATCGAATAAGGCCTGGCTGACCAGGTCGTACAGGCCGTTGTTGAGGTAATACTCCTCGAGCATCTCGTACCAGGCCGAAGGCAGGATGGCCTGCGCCTGCGCGAGAGATTTCATCAGCGCGACGCGCTGCCAGTAGGTTTGTGCGGTGTCACCGAAGACTGCTGCCATAAGTACATCCTTCCGTTATAAGCTACCGTGCTCGTTTGCGTTTTCGGCGGGGTTTGAATCCATGGTCGATGGCGCGCAGGAGCCGCGCCTGCTTCATGGCCTTGGTCTTGGTGGTGCGTTTCGCCAGGACACGCCGGCCGATCCGAACACGGAACTTACCGCCTTTGAGTTTGCGAATCTTGACGGGCATGCTTTCATCCTTTCAGGCCGAGGCGCAGTTTCCAACCTTCGGCGAGAAGATTTTCAAGGAACAGGATGCCCATCGTGAAGGCGTCCTGTGGGTCGTCGATCTTCGTGCCGGGCCACTTGAAGAGCAGCTCCTCGAAGTCGAAGAGCCACGGGACTGACTCATCCGGCACGGGCAGGAGCACACAGTCCCGCTCGCACCACTGGCTGGCCCGCCGGCCGCGCTCGGTCTTGGAAACCGTGCCTGGGTTGAACTCTATCAGCAGTGCAGCGACCTCCGGCAAGGCGCCCTGGCGCAGGGTTTGGAGCACGGCAATCCCGCTGCCCTTATCCTCGACCACAGTCCCGCGCAGCTTGCCGTCATAGTTCCAGCGGAGGGTATTGTCGTTGACGTCCGCCGTGACCTGCGGGACCTGCAGCCGCTGCCACCAGGCCTCCCGCAGCAGGATCCGGTAATCGGGTGTCAGCTCGAACACGATCCGGGCATTCGTGTCGTTCTGCTCCTTGTCCTTAAATGCCGTGTCGTAGAAGACCCAGCGCGCGACACTGCGCTGAAAAACACTCGAATCTCTTGGGTCATAGCGGTTCTTGGCGTCGAACCACTTACGCAGGAAAATCACACCGCCTGCCGGCGCCGGGCGCTGCTGGAGCTGGCCGGCTGTGCCGCGCTCGCCCAGGTCAACCTCCATTGCAGCCAGCTCTGGTTTGGCGATATGCTCGGGCCAGAGCAGATCTCCAATGTTTCTGCGCGGGTCCGCCAGCCCGATCCCGGAGACGAAGCGCTTGGGCTCATAGCGGGCAGGCAGGCACAGGAGCTCGTACTGGTGCGCCCCCTCCGTCTTCATCTTCTCGAGCACGTGGCCGGGCAGGTCGTCCTCGTGCAGGCGCTGGCCGATGATCACCCGGCGGACCGTCTTTGGATCGTTGGCCCGCGTCGAGAGTGACTCGTCCCAGGTCTGGTTGACCTTCTCGCGCTCGGTGTCGCTGTCGGCATCCTGGGCCTTGAGCGAGTCGTCCACGACGATGAAGTCACCGCCCTCACCCGTGAAGGCGGTGTCCATCCCAAAGGCCATACGCAACCCGGTCCGATCGTTTTCATACCGGCTCTTCACGTTCTGGTCACCGGTGAGCTGGTAGACATCGCCAAAGCGCTGCTGATACCAATCCGACTGGATGATGCGGCGGCTTTTCAGCGCGTCGCGCGTAGCCAATCCGAGTGAGTAGGAACCGGTCAGCCAGCGCGACGATGGCATGGTAATCCATACCCAGGTCGGCCACATGACCACCGTAAGCAGGCTCTTCATGTGCCGCGGTGGGATATTGATGATCAGATTCTGGATCTCCAGGCGGGTCAGGGCCGTCAGGTACTCGGCGATCAGGCCAATATGCCAGTTATCCACAAACCGTGTGGCCGGC
>Ga0209342_10001567_pt1 | contig 25658 bp, 21 predicted proteins | sample RifCSP16_2_FD_184023 | JGI IMG/M metagenome (GOLD analysis project Ga0209342, IMG submission 184023) | Soil microbial communities from Rifle, Colorado - Rifle CSP2_sed 16_2 (SPAdes) (version 2) | ecosystem: Environmental > Terrestrial > Deep subsurface > Rock core/Sediment | place: Rifle... | reverse complement strand
ATCAGGATTCGGGAAAAAGATCCTCTGATGGAGATTCTCAGAACCGTCCGGGAAATGCAGGCTCGGGCAGAACAGTTCAGACTGTCCGGAAAGAGGATCGGTGTTGTGCCGACGATGGGGGCCCTGCATGAAGGGCACACAAGCCTCCTCTCGCTCGCCCGGACGCGCAGCGATGTTGTTATCCTCACAATTTTTGTCAATCCTACCCAGTTCGGACCGAACGAAGACTATCGACGATATCCCCGCGATTTCGAGCGAGACGAAAAACTTGCTCGTGAGGCGGGTGTCGATAGTATTTTCCGTCCTGATGTCGAGGAAATGTATCCCGATGGCTTTCAAACGTACGTCGTCACGGAAGAGGTCGCCCAAACCTTCGAGGGAAAGATTCGACCGACCCATTTCAGGGGAGTGGCCACGGTTGTCGCCAAATTGTTCCATATCATCAGGCCGCATGTCGCAGTGTTCGGTCAGAAGGACGCGCAGCAGCTTTTCATCATTCGGGCAATGGTGCGTGACCTGAATTTTGACATTGAACTGCTGACAGCACCGATTGTTCGGGAAAGCGACGGGCTTGCAAGGAGCTCCCGGAACGTCTATCTTGGCGAACTGGAACGGTTGAATGCCTCGTCGCTCTATCGTTCCCTGGCAGGTGCCGGAGAGTTGATTGGAAAAGGGGAGAGGGATCTCCGTGTTGTCCGGGATTCGATTCTCGCGACCCTCGCAGCGGCTTCTCCCACTCTGATCGATTATGTTGCATTTGTCGATCCGGCCACGTTTCGGGAGATTGACAGCCTTCGCGGAGGCGACGTGCTCATTCTTCTCGCGGCACGATTTGGCACAACAAGACTTATCGACAACTTGCTGGTTCCCTTGAGATAACCGAATGAAAACACATTCAGATCTCGCCGTTGCCATCATGGCCGCAGGGAAAGGGACCCGGATGAAGGATGCCAGCAGGGCAAAGGTGATGTATGAACTTAACGGCAAGCCGATGCTCCACTATGTCATCCGTCTTGCGCACGATATGAAGGCGATAAAAGTAATCGCAATCGTGGGCTATCAGAAAGAAACGGTCGAGCACTTTGTCAAGAAACACTTTCCCGAAGCCGAGTGTGTGACGCAGGCGCAACAAATGGGAACTGGCCACGCCGTGATGCAAGCGGAATCGCCCCTTTCGGATTTCACCGGGAACGTCCTTGTTCTCTCGGGAGATGTTCCGCTGCTGCAGCAACGGACAATCGATGGACTCATACGGTATCACCGCGAAACGAAGGCCGTGGCGACGATCCTGACGGCGGAGTTGGACGATCCGTCCGGATATGGGCGAATTATCAGGAATCCCGATCATTCCGTGAAAAAGATCGTCGAGCACCGGGACGCGTCCCCCAGGGAATTGCTTGTGAAGGAAATCAATTCCGGCATCTATGTCTTTGAGAAAGAGAAGCTTTTCGACGGGTTGAAGCATATTCGTCCCCACAATGTCCAGAATGAATACTACCTGACCGATGTGTTCGAGTATTTCTGGAAGCACCATTGGATTGTTTCTGCGCTACAGGCTCCGCATCCCGACGAGATTCGCGGGATCAACACGTTGGAGCAGCTCAGCGAGGCGCGGAAGGTCTTGAATGAAACACTGCAGTAAACTTGACAATCAGGATTGATTTCGGTATCATACTCGCAAGAACAACGAGAACGTGGAGGTCGATGCGATGGGACGCGTGAAAGCGATGGTTGTGATGATGGTGTGCGTTTCGGCGCCGTTGATGGCACAATTCAAACAGCAGGTCGAGTCACGGCCGAGCGTCAGCGAATCGCTGGTCCGATCCGGGAACTCTGGTCTCCTGTTTGGATGGTTCGATCCAAGCCGGTTTTCCATGCATCACAGTTTTTCTCTTTCGTACATGAGTGCCGGCGGACAGGGTCTCTCGCTTGGAGTCTACACGAACAGCCTCTACTACAAGATCTCGGATCCCCTCGATGTTCAATTCGATGTGAGCCTTCAGCATTCTCCTTACAGCTCATTTGGCAACACGAAAGATTTCAGCGGAGTCTACCTGAGCCGGGCGCAGCTCAACTATCGGCCGGCAGAGAACATGCTTCTCCAAATCCAGTATCGTCAGCTTCCCTCGATGTATTGGTGGGGGATGAATCGGTCGTCGATGTTCTACAACGGAATAGGCAGTTTCGACGAGGAACAACACTGAAAACAAGGTCCGTTCAGGCAGTACTGAAACCGGGCGCCCTCACCGTCGCTGAGGCCGTTCGGTTTTTGCTTTTCTGCTGTAGCATGTATCAGCATGGTTGATCAAGAACACTCCCCACCGCCGGCACATCCACCCGTACCCCATGCTGTAACTCCCCAGTACTCACGATTCCGTTCTTCGGTACGACTGCTTCTTTTTGGTGGCCTGCCCCTGGCCCTTGTTGTGTTGATTGTTGTTGCAGTTTTCTCCGGCCGGTCGTCCGAGTCCGAAGTCCTCGTCGACAACAAGCTCCACACAATTCAACTCGACGTTCTCAACGGATCGGGGGAATCGAAGCTCGCGCAGCGATTGACGGATTTTCTTCGAGGACGAGGATTCGATGTGGTCGAAATCGGCAATTACACCGGCGACCTTGCCAAGACGCTGGTCATTGACCGAACGGGAAACAGGGAAGCAGCAGTACGCGTTGCCCAATCCATCGGCGTTCCTGAAGAGCGTGTCATTCAAAAGATCGACCGAACACTCTATCTCGATGTATCCGTTTTCATTGGCAAGGATTTTCGGTCTCTCCACCCATTCAAGTAAAAACAAGAGGAAAAAGTATTGACCGCACGAATGCTGGCAAAAAGAATCGCTGAGTTCGCCCTCTCCAAGAAGGCCTCGGACGTCGCGTTGATGGACCTTCGGAAGAAAAGCTCGGCGACCGATTTCTTCGTTGTGTGTTCCGGCGATTCCGAACCACAGGTAAAAGCAATCGCCGATGCCATTCTCGACGGCATGGAAATTAAGGGATTCAATGTGTGGCATACGGAGGGATTTCATGCCCGGCGATGGATTCTCCTGGACTATGTCGATGTGGTCGTTCACGTCTTTCATAAGGAGTTGCGCACGTTCTACAATCTCGAGAGGTTGTGGAGCGATGCGAAAATCCACCCCGTCAAAGATACCGGAAAAAAGACCGCGAAGATTCTTGCCGCAAAAAAGAGAACCCGAACCCGCCGACGTACGTCCCGACGTGCTTCGGCCTGAGCATCGAAGAAATGATTTCCTATCTCGAAAAACAACTCGGAAACGCACTCACCGTGCTCAAGTACGGCGACGGGGCTAAGCCGACCTTTGAGCGACCCAAGCTCGAAGAGCACGGCGACCTCACAACGAATATCGCCATGCTCCTCGCAAAGTCGCTGGGGAAAAAACCGCGCGGAATAGCGGAGGAAATCGTTCGGACGATGAAACTCGATCCGGAACTGATTGTACGAGTTGAAATCGCCGGCCCGGGATTTATCAATTTCTGGCTTTCTGAATCTTTTTATACACGCAGCTTGAAGAGCGTGTTTGATAGGGGAGACTCGTTCGGCCGCTCGAATATGGGAATGGGGAAAAAGACACAGGTTGAATTCGTGAGCGCCAACCCCACAGGTCCGCTGAGCGTTGGCCATGGCCGCCAGGCCGCTATCGGAGATACGATTGCGAATCTTCTCGAATGGACCGGGCACACAGTGACGAGGGAGTACTACTATAATAATGCCGGCCGACAGATGAGGAAATTGGCCGAATCCACCCTTGCACGCTACCGCCAGCTGTTCGATCCTGAGGCTCCATTTCCGGAAGATGGATACCAGGGTGGGTACATCCGCGAGATCGCGGAAGATCTCAAAAAAACGAAATCAGATTCGATTCTGAAGTTGCCCCCCGAAGATGCACTGACAATCTGCCAGCAGACGTCGGAAACCGTTTTGTTTGAAGCAATCAAGTCGGTTCTCTTGCGGATGGGGGTGACGTTTGATGTCTATTTCAACGAGGATTCACTTTATAAAAACGGGACCATCAACGATGTCGTTGATGAATTCCGCGCGAAAGGGTTCGCCTACGACAAGGATGGCGCCGTGTGGCTCAAGACAACCGCGATGGGACTTGATCAGGACCGTGTGATTATCAAGAGCACGGGGGAGCCGACCTACCGTCTGCCTGATATTGCGTATCATAGGGAGAAATTCCGACGAGGTTTCGAGCTGGTGATCGACATTTTCGGGGCGGATCATATTGCGACCATCCCGGACGTCCTCGCAGGGATCAAAGCTCTCGGGTATGATCCCGGAAGGGTGAAGGTGGTGATCCATCAGTTTGTGACCTTGCTCCGCAACGGAGAGCAGGTGAAAATGTCCAAGCGGGCGGCAAATTTCATTACGTTGGATGAATTGATTGAAGAGGTCGGATCAGACGCGGTACGATTTTTCTTTGTGATGCGCTCGATTGCCAGTCATCTTGAGTTCGACCTCGATCTTGCAAAGGAGCAATCTGAAAAGAATCCCGTGTACTATTTGCAGTATGCTCACGCGCGAATCGCAAGCATTCTTCGATTTGCCGAATCAGAAGGCGTTGTGGGAGCCGATCTTTCGGAACTCGCGCGGGCAAACCTTCAGCTGCTGAAGGAGCCATCGGAGCTGGCGCTGGTCAAGCTTCTTCTGAGTTTTCCGAAGGTCATCGAGAACACATGCCAGAGCCTGGAACCGCACCGGCTGCCGACCTACCTGGGCGAGGTCGCGACGGCGTTCCACAAGTTCTATCACGATCACCGCGTCGTGATTCCGGAACGTGCTCTTGCGCATGCAAGACTGGCGCTCTCATGGGCATCGAAGATCGTCCTTGCAAATGGGCTGAAAATCTTGGGAATTTCCGCTCCCGATAGAATGTAACGGGTGTTTGACAATCGGCCGAAATTTCTTTAGGTTGGTGTATCAGTAGCCTCAAAAGGACTCATTCCCTGCCTCTTGTTACTGCATAATCAGAGCTTCTCACTGCAACGCGGTTCAAGTATCGTTCCATTTCTCTTTCATAAGGTATCATCGCGGTACCCGGCGGCCCCCGTGGCCATTCAGGCAGTGTTTGCTCCACGGTGTTCATGCCGGGTCGGCGGAATTTGAAATGAAGTTCTCAAAATCATTATGAGTGCTCAATCCATCCTATGAACATTCTCCTGAGCGGTGGAGCTGGATTTATCGGCAGTAATCTTGTGATGTACTTGCTCAAGAAATATCCTGATATCCGCATCCTGAACCTGGACAAATTGACCTATGCGGGAAATCTCGAAAACCTTGAGTCCGTGAACAATCATCCACGCTACCATTTTGAGCGGGGAGATATCTGTGACCGCCGGCTGGTAGAACAGCTTCTGGGAAAGCACTCGATTGATGCAATCATCAATGTCGCGGCTGAGACGCATGTTGATCGGAGCATCGTTGGCTCGGCTGAGTTCATTCAGACGAACATCGTGGGGACGCATGTGCTGTTGGAGCTTGCAAGAGAAAAGAATATCGCGAAATTCGTTCAGATTTCGACGGACGAAGTCTATGGATCTCTTGGTCCGACGGGGAAGTTCACAGAAGAAACCCCAATACACCCGAACAGCCCGTATGCGGCGAGCAAAGCGTCGGCAGACAATTTCGTTCTTGCCTATCACCATACTTATGGCCTCCCGGCAGTTATTACCCGATGCTCAAATAACTATGGGCCCTTCCAATTCCCGGAGAAGCTGATTCCATTGATGATTGCCAATGCACTGAACGGAAAGCCGCTTCCTGTGTACGGAGACGGAATGAATGTAAGAGACTGGCTGCACGTCGCAGACCATTGTTCGGCAATCGATGCCGTCGTTCGTCGGGGTCGGGTGGGGGAAGTTTACAACATCGGGGGGAACAATGAGAAGCCAAACCTCGAACTCATCAAACTCCTTCTCAAACTCCTTGGAAAGTCCGAGTCACTTATTACATTTGTAAAGGATCGGCCCGGCCATGATCGGCGCTATGCCATCGATTCCTCAAAGATTCAAAGGGAACTGGGCTGGACTCCCTCGTTCACCTTTGAACAGGGGATGAAGGAGACGGTTGAATGGTACGTCCAAAACAGGAAATGGTGGGAGAGAATCATCAGCGGCCAGTACAAGGAATATTACGCGTCAATGTACGCCGGTCGGTGAATGCCGAAACCGGATGGAACGAATCGTACGGATTGAATGATATGAGAACACAGTCTATGGAACCAGGGAATACGCCGGGAAGGCGTTTGTTTCTCTTGCCTCTCCTTCTTCTGACGTGGTCCGTAGCATGGTCCCAACAGGACCCGCTGCAGGACAGAAGCTTCACGCGATTGCCGGGGTATAAGAACACCAATGTCACCCCGAAGCCCGGTGAAAAAATGGCCGAGCCCTTCTTCATCGTCGGTCCACCGCTTGAAGAGACCATCGACCCGAAGGAATATGTGGTTGGGCCGAATGACGTCTTCGGACTCATGCTTCCCGGTGTGAGCGACCTGACAATGCCTCTTATCGTTTCGCCCGAAGGATCGCTGCTGGTTCCCAACGTTGGCGAGATTCCAGTTGCGGGAATGACCCTGGAGAAGGCCAAGGCAGAAGTCCTGACGGCGGTGTCCAGGAACGCGAAAATGGTCAAGCCGAGCTTCACCCTTCTCTCGCCCCGGCAGATTCTGGTGACGGTTCTCGGTTCTGTCCGAAGTCCCGGTCCTTATATTGTTGCCTCGTCAATGCGCGTGGACAAAGCGATCGCAATGGCAAACGTGACGAATCAACCTCCAAACCCCGCTTTGACGTGGAGCGGAGATTTCTCACGACGGCGCATCACCATTCGCCAGAAGGGTCGACAGGAGAAACTTGTCGATTTGGAATTGTTCTTTACGGAAGGAAGGAGAGACCAGAATCCTTATCTTCAGGAAGGAGATGTTGTCGTAGTTCCTCCACGGAATATCGACCAGGCATCGATCAGCATCTTCGGAGCTGTGAACCAACAGGGGGAGTACGAATACCGTGAGTATGACAGTCTTCTGATCCTGGTGCGTATTGCAAACGGATTGACTCCCAACGCAGATCGAGGGAATGTGGAAATCACCACATTGAGCACCGATGCGGCAACATCCGCATCAAGGTTGGTCGATCTCGGAGCTATTCTCGATGGGAAACAGAGCGATATTCCTCTTTCGAATAAAGACCGGGTTGTTGTTCGCGAGAAAATAGACCGTCGAAGGGATTTTAAAGTCCACGTGAGAGGGGAAATTCGGTTCCCCGGCATGTATCCAATTACGCAGGACAGCACGAGATTGACTGAGATTATTGCCCGTGCAGGGGGCTTCACCGACTACGCGTACCTTCCCGCCGCGGAAATTGAACGGAAACAGCTGACCGCTGCAGGAATGACAGTGGACCTGACTCAGGAAGCCCTTTTGAATGCCCGTTTGAACGATCAATTGATAACTCCTGAGGAAAGGGCATACTACGAGATGGAAGCACAGCTCCGGAGAGGAACTGTCGCTGTGGATTTTGAACGCCTCTTCCATCGCCGGGATTCCACGGCAGATGTGTACCTTCAGGATGGGGACATTGTCTACATCCCCAATGAAATCCAGACGGTGTATGTGTATGGTCAGGTTCCAAAGCCCGGTTATGTATCGTACAAGCCGGGGGCAAACCTCTCGTATTATCTGCAGCAAGCCGGCGGCTATAGTGAAGAAGCGGAGGAGGGCCAGACAAGGGTCATCAAAGCAAAAACGCGCGAATGGAAGGATCCTTCAGATACGACCATCGAGCCCGGTGATACCATCTGGGTCCCGAAGGACATCCGGTATCCTTTCGGCTATTATATGAATATGGTGAGTCAGGCGGCCGGCTTCATCAGCGTCGTGCTCAGCATGACAGTCATCATCATCCAACTCACGAAAAATAACTAAGAAGCAAACAACATGAACGCTGAGGGACAAAGCAAAGGCATTTCAGGATTGGGCGACATCCTGTTCGTGCTCGGCAAGTGGAAGAAATTCATTTCTCTCACGGTGCTTGGTGTCACCGTTATTGCTGCCGCGGCGAGTTTCCTTCTGCCAAAATTGTATCGCTCGACGGCAACAATCCTGCCCCCCAAGAACCAGGATTTGGTCGGGATGCTTGCTTCCGGCTCTTCATCGATCTCGAGGTCGCTCGATCCCTTGCGGGCCCTTGGAGCTGGACGCAGCAGTGCGGATTTCTATCGTTACCTTGCGATCATCAAAAGCCGGACGCTCCTTGAGCGTGTCGTGGGAGAGTTCAATCTGGCCGAAGTCTACGGAATTCCATCCTCCGAGCTCTTTAAGGCTGTTGATGAGCTCGAGTCAAACATCAATCTCAGAGTAAACGAGGAGGGAACGTTCACTATTGAGGTGACAGACCGCGATCCCGTGCGAGTTGCATCAATGGCGCGCTCTATTGTCACAATCCTTGACCAGATCAATCAGAAGCTTGGAACCACGGAAGCGCGGAGCAATCGCGAATTTCTCGAACAACGGGTTGCCGACAACCTTCAGGAAATGAGGAAGACAGAAGAAGCCTTGAAGGACTTCCAGGAGAAGCACGGTTTTCTCATTCCGAACGACAAGAACACCGGGGCAATTTCTGCAGTGGCGGAATTGTATGTTCGGAAAACTCTGAAGGAGCTCGAAATAGGTCTTCTGAAGCGGACGGTTGGAAACGACGATCCGCGTCTCACGATGTCACAAGTGGAACTCTCCGAGATTGACAAGAAGCTGGAGGATGTTCCCGAACTGGGTGTGGCCTATCTCCGTCTTTACCGGGATTTTGCCATACAGCAACGAGTCTACGAAACGCTTATTCCCATCCTTGAACAGGCGCGCATCGAGGAACGGCGCGATACTCCAACCCTCCTGGTCCTGGACCATCCGGATGTCCCGCAAAAAGCCTTCAGCCCGAAGAAAAGAATCATCGTCCTTGTGTTCTTTCTCATTTCCCTGCTGGTGAGTACTTCTCTCGCGCTTGTTCAGGAAAACCTGCAGCGCATGAAGCTTGATCGCCCGGAGGAGTATGAAAGGCTCGCCAAAGGATGGGGCGAACTCACGCGGTGGGTATCGGCCCGACGCCCGGCAGAATAATGCAACCGCATCACACAACGGGGCGCGGCGCAGGGGAGGTGAAGGTTTTCTATGTCGCCTTGAAACACGACTACGGAGATCCGCGGAGGGGGATCAGCTTTGAGCACGCGAATTTCTTCCATACGTTTTCACAAATGAAGGGGATACGTCTGATCCCCTTTTTTTTTGATGAAATCCTGCGCTCCGTCGGTCGGGAGGAAATGAATCGGCTTTTGCTGGAAGATGTGATGAAGGAGAGACCGCAGGTCTGCTTTTTTACCCTCTTCACCGATGAGATCAGGAAAGAGACCATCCGCACCATCTCAGAACGGAGCGGCGCCCTTACCGTAAATTGGTTCACCGATGATCATTGGCGATTTGAGGGTTTTTCAAGATACTGGGCTCCTTTGTTCAACTGGGTTGCGACAACTGATTACGTCTCGCTCGAGGCGTACCGCAAGATCGGATGCAGCAACGTGCTGTGCAGCCAGTGGGCCTGCAATCACTTCCTGTACAAACCCCGGGACATTCGTCGGGATCTCGATGTCACGTTTATTGGCCAGGTGCATTCAACGCGTCGGAATACCATTGAACGGTTGGCTGCCGCCGGGCTGGATGTGCGCTGCTGGGGGAAGGGCTGGGAAAGGGGGCGCCTTGAAGTCGATGCAATGATCGAGACGTTTTCACGGTCAAAAATCAACCTCAACTTCACCGAGAGTTCGGTTCGATGGAAGCTCAAGCCGGTAGCGAAGGTATTTTTGAAACGCAGAGCTGACGGAAGCATTCATTTGAATGAACTGAGAGAAATATCTGCAGGCGCCTCTGTTTTGTTCAATCGGCCGCGCGCACAGATCAAAGGAAGAACCTTTGAGGTACCGGGTTGTGGCGGTTTTCTCCTGACTTCAAGGGCAGACCGGCTTGAGGAGTACTACCGGCTGGGTGAGGAAATTGCAGTTTTTGAAGGAACGGATGACCTCATCGACAAGATACGGTTCTACCTGGTTCACGAAGAGGAAAGGGAGCGTATCCGGAGGGCTGGATATGAGAGAACGCTCAGGGAGCATACGTTCGAGCAACGATTCAGGCAGCTCTTTCGGGCGATGGGAGTCGCGGCATAGTCTATGCGCATTCTTCACACGGTCGAATTCTATGAGCCGTTAAAAGGGGGAGCGGAGGAAGTAGTCCGGCAGATTTCCGAGCGGCTTGCCGCACGCGGCCATCAGCTGACGGTGGCAACATCCTTTCATCCCAATCGTTCGTTTTCAGAACGGAATGGAGTGGCCGTTCAGTCCTTTCAAGTGCGGGGAAACCTGGTAAAAGGCATCACCGGAGATTCAGCGCGCTATCAGGAATTTCTGCTGGACTCTGATTTTGATGTCATCATGAATTATGCCGCTCAGACGTGGACCACGGATCTGACGTTCCCGTTGATTCCGCGATTACGGGGGAAGAAGGTCATCGCTCCGCTGGGCTACTCGCGCCTCGGCCACAGGAGGTATCGCAAGTATTTTTCCGATCTTCCTTCAAGACTTGGAGGGTATGACAGATTGGTCTACACATCGGCCCATTATCAGGACAAATATTTCGGCGATCAAAATGGTTTAGCTGATAAAGCTGTCGTGATCCCGAACGGGGCTGCAGCAGAAGATTTCTCTCAGGCGCAGCGAAGTTTTCGTGAGAAGTATGGAATTCATACAAAGTATCTGTTTCTGTCGGTTTCCAATCATTATTTTGCCAAGGGGCATCGAATGGTCATCGAAGCATTTCGGCGCGCTGCAATACCTGACGCTACGCTGGTGATCATCGGGGAACGTCCTCATTCACATTCCTGGTATTCCTGCTATCCCCTCTGCCGGATCTCCGCCGTTCTGAATGGTTCGATCAGAGTCCTTACCGATGTTGGACGCCCATGGGTTATTTCGGCATTCCAGGAAGCGGATTGTTTTCTGTTTGCATCCCGGGTCGAGTGTGCGCCGCTTGTGATGTATGAATGCTTTGCGTCGCGTACGCCGCTCATCACTACTTCCGTCGGCAATGTCGGCGATCATCGTGACTTTCTCGACATCGTCGAAAGCGGGGAAGAAATGTCGTCGCGTATAAGGGCATATGTAGCCGATCCAGAACCTTTCGCGGCGCGGGCACAGGCAGCTCGCAGCGTATTTGAGAGGGAATTGTCCTGGAGTCAGATTGCACATCGATTTGAGCTCCTCTATGAATCACTTTGAAAAGACTTTCTCATTCTGATGAACAAGAAACTGCTCAGGGATAGCGCTCTCTTCTCGTTCTCGCGCTATGTCCTCATGGGCATGAGCTTCATCAGGAATTTCGTCGTCGCACGGGTTCTGGATCCGGAAAACTACGGATACTGGGTTATCGTGACTATCGTGCTGGCGTATGGAGACCAGATTCACCTTGGGCTTCGTCATGCCGGTGACAAAGAGATTCCGTACTTGCAGGGGCAGGGGCGATCCGACGAAAGTCAGCGGACGGCGAACACGATCTTTGGCGGAGTCCTTCTGCTCTCCGGCGCTGCTCTTGCTGTGCTGGGAGGCTTTGTCTTGATCACGGGAAATACCGGGGAGGGATTGGAACGCATGATATTCCTCGCCGGTTTGATCGTCTTTATGGAACAGATCAACCGCTACTATCTCATGATCATGAGGGTAAAGCGGCTGTTTGTCTTCTCGATGAAAGTCGAGATCATCACGGAGGCATTCCGCACATTGCTTGTGTGCGTTCTAGTCTACTATTTCTCCATCTGGGGAGCGATTGTTGGCTTCCTCGCCGGAGCCCTCTTCATGATGTTCTACGCGATCGCGCATTTCAAGAAGGAATTTGTGCCGAAGCTGGATCGCCGGCTGCTTGGCCGGCTCTTTAACCTCGGTTTTTCTCTTTTCGGCGTCTCCTTGGTGTTCGTGGCTCTCATCAACGCAGACCGGCTTTTCGGCGCGACGGTTCTCTCAAAAGCAGAGCTGGGAATTTACGGTGTTGCCGCTCTTGCTGCCCAGCTTCCGCTGAATTTCACACAGGGAATCAGTTCGGTCGTTTATTCGACATTGAGCGAGACGTTTGGAAAGTCAAATGATGTGGCGGCGCTGTCTCCCCTCAGCCTCAGCGTTCTCAGCTCACTCTCGTTTGCAATCCCGCTTATTGCAGGGACGACCTACTTTGGATCGACTTTCCTGATCAGTCTGTTCCTGCCCGTCTATATGGGTTCTCTCAAAATCCTGGCTATCCTGCTCCCCGGCGTTTTCTTTCTTGCGTTCGTTCCCTTCCTCTCGGGACTCTTCACCGTCGCGAACCGGGCCCGGCAATTCCTCGTTCTTGAACTCTTTGTCGCGGTATGCTCCGTATTGCTGTTTGTAGGGCTTCAGAAATTCTCTCCCGGCCCGGAAGGGGTTGGGATCGCGATGACGGCGGGCATGCTTCTCTACGCCGCAACGGCTATCGTCGCTGCTTTCCGATTATTCTCAATCGGCCCTGTGGAGACCGTGAGACGGATTGCAGGAATTTATTGGCCGTCGTTGTACTGCATGATCGTGGTTGGAGTCATCCTCAATACGATCGGGAATGAGGCAGATCCCATGTCTGCCCTGATCGGTTATGCAATGTTCCTTCTCGCGTCCATCCCCCTTGTCATCGTGGCCTCTCGTGTTTTGGACTTACGAAAAACGTTCAATGTTCTGAGATCATCTCATGGCTGAGAGCGGCGCTCATCCCCGGGGGGCCGACACGCGCATTGCGCCTTCCCTCTGGATTATCAGTACGGGGGCTTCTCTTGTCGCCCTTCCCCTTCTTTTCTTCACCGACATTGCCACGGTTGGACTCGGCCTGCTCGGCTTGATCCTCATCGCAGTCAGCGCCGATGAACGAGTACGCCTTTTTGTTCTTGTTGCTCTCATTCCCTTCGCCCACGCGGGCCTTGGGTGGTCGGAACTGGGCGGTTTCGGACTGTACGATATTTTTCTTGGCTGGTTTCTTCTCCTGTACCTCTGGAAGGCGGGCCCCCTGATGCTGTTTCAGGTTGAGTTGCCCCGTCCTCTGTGGCTGGCCTGCATCATGGTGCTTTCGTTTGTTCCCAGCATTGCTGGTTCAGGGTTCTCGACTGAGAGCGCAAAAGCATTTCTTCAGCTTTGCGCCAGTATCCTGACGGCGGCAGGCGTTTACGACATTCTTCGCCGGCGCGATGATTCAACGCTGGTGCGGAAACTTCTGATCTTCTTTGTCGGTGTTGCGGCGGTAACAAGCCTGTACGGATTGCTCCAGACGGTGATTTCGGGATCGATTGTCAGCGTGGCAATCGGCCGGGCTTATTTCAGTCTTTTTCAGGATGTGAACTATTACTCCGGGTATCTGCTGATGGCCCTCGCCGTGGCAATCGGAATGATGTTTTCTACCAGACACATCATCACGCGTTTGCTTTTCCTCGGTTGCATCGCAGTGTTGACCGTGGGGATTATAGCGACCGTTTCACGTTCGGCCCTCGCCGTGTTTGTCCTCCTTATGGCTACATACATGGTGTACTCTGTCCGGCAACAGGGGATGCAGAAATGGGTGGGAGCGGCAATGATCGTGGGTGTCGCCGGGCTTCTGGGAGTCATCATTTTTACCGATCTTGGGAAGAAGGTGATTGACTTGTTTACGCTTTCCAGCCGGGTTGAGACGGTGCTTGCGGGCCGGGATGCATCGCTGGAACAACGCGCAAATATCCTCGCCGTAACGACGCAAATGATCGAGTCCAACCCTATCATAGGGGTAGGTTTCGGCTCATTCGAAGAGACGTTTGAGCGATACAAGGATACGTATCTCTCGACAGGATTCAAACGGTCGGCGCACAACACCTATCTTCGGGTGGCTGCAGAGACCGGGGTGATCGGATTCTCGGCATATTTTCTATTTCTCTGGTCGTTGATGATCACTGTCTGGCGTAAGGCTCGATCAGTTTTGGGAACCCCTGAAGGCACTGTCCGTCTTGCGGTTGTTTTCTCACTGGGGACATTCCTCCTCATGAGCGCGACACTTGATCAAATGTTTGAACCGCATTTTTGGGTCATAGCCGGCGCAGCGCTCGCATCCGGATCAGTTCTCGGAAAACGAGCAACACATCAAGGTTCCCAATCGGACGTCTCACATCAATGATGTTCCTAAAATTGCATCGAAGCGGAAACCGGCGTTGTTTTCTCCCATCAAGGGCAGGCTGGAACGGTACTATCGGTTGAAGAGGGAATTGAAATGTCTTTGAAAAGGGTGAACCCCGGGAAAAAGTTCCCTACTATTATCTTCGTCATGTTAAAGAGAGAAATCGCATGAGGGCGGATAGCCGTCGCCTCGCGATTCCTGAGTACAACCAAGAAGCACGATTCCGCAATGGGAATCGGTGAGGGTCCCTTTGAGCGAAACAGTTTTCTGGCTTTCTCTTTGCCTTATGAGCTACACATACTTCGGATACCCATTGATTCTCTTCATTCTTGGGTTGCTGATGGACCGCGGGGATTCGAACGCGGCGGCGCCCCGGTTCCCCAAGGTCACCCTTGTTATTTCGATGCACAATGAGGAACGGATTCTTTCACAAAAATTGGAAAATCTTCGTGACATTGAGTACCCTGCCGATCGTCTCGAGATCCTGATTGGATCGGACGGTTCCAACGACCAAACCGCCGACCTGTTGAAGCGTGCGGATTTGGGGAATCTCAGTGTTTGTGTCTACACCGAGCGAAGGGGAAAGGCCAGTGTTCTTAACGACTTGCTCAAAATCGCAAAGGGAGAGATCGTTGTGTTTTCAGACGCGAACACGATGACTCGACCTGAGACGATTGGGTTGCTTGTCAAGCCATTCGCTGACGAAGAGGTGGGGGCCGTTTCAGGAGAGCTTCTTCTTGACGGCCAATCAAACATTGGAGAGTCTCTGTACTGGAGGTACGAAACATTCATTAAGCGTCAGGAGAGCCAAGTGAAGACCCTCCTTGGGGCGACGGGGGGAATCTATGCAATTCGGAGGATTCTCTACAAACCACTCCCGATTGATCGCTCATTCGCCGATGACTTTGTGACTCCCATGGCCGTCGTGGAACAAGGATACCGGGTTGTGTATGAACCTGGCGCCATTGCGGTAGAAGCAGGGGAGGCATCTGTGAGAGGTGAATTTCAGCGGAAAGTCCGCATTGGAGCTCAAAACTTCAATGCGGTTCCGATGTTCCTCCCTTTGCTTAGCCCCGCTGCCGGATTTGTCGCCTTTGCCTTTTGGTCCCACAAGATCATCCGGTGGAGTGTTCCGTTTCTTCTTCTTGCTTTGGCAGGATCAACGGTGATCCTGGAACCGCGCGGAGGATTGTATCAGTGGAGCTTCATTGCGGAGGTTGTCTTTGTCCTCGCCGCCGGGCTCGGGGCGGTTGCAGAATCCTTCAAGTTACGTAATCCTCTTGTCGCGTTACCCTATTATTTTATTGCTATGAATGCTGCGTTGCTGGTCGGGTTTTTTCGCTCAATTCTTGGTATTCAGAGGGCTACCTGGGACGTGCAACGCTGAGATCGATCATGTCGAGGCGCGCTGAAATATTCCTGCTGCTCGTGTCGGATTTTCTCACAATCAGCTCCGCGTTTGTTACATACTATTTCCTCCGCATTCGCAGCGGCCTATTCGACTATGCCATCGAACCGGAAATGTGGGCACCGATGATTGTGATCTACGCGTACTGGCTTCTCTGGTTTGCCTTCTTCGGGCTGTACCGCCACTGGTATGCCCAGTCGCGCCTCGACGAGGTCATGACGCTCTTCAGGACAACTGCTGTCGGAACCCTTGTTCTCTTTTTCCTCGTCCTGATCGATGACCAGTCATCAAGTTCCTCTACATCTGCCCGGGAGTTGATACTCGCTTACTGGTTCATGCTGTTTTTGTTCGTCAGTTTCGGACGCCTCTCGATTCGCGCACTGCAAAAGAGACTGCTGGAGGCGGGGATTGGATCGCGGAATACGTTGATTGTCGGATGGTCGCCAAAAGCCCGCGAATTGTGCGATATGGTTCAGAAATACCCTGCGTTGGGCTATCGGCTCATCGGATTCGTTCAACCAGGCAAGAGTGGCGGCAAACGACGCAAGTCGCTCGAGTATCGATCGATTCCGGTTCTCGGCACCTTGGATGCTCTCCCGCGCCTTCTTGCGGAACGGCAGGTGAGGGAAGTGCTGATTGGCCTCGATTCGACGGAACATGACCGGCTCCTGGAAATCGTCCGGTATTGCGACGGCCGCGAAGTGGGCATGAAGATTATCCCGGACCTTTACGACATCGTCAGCGGACAGGCCAGGATCAGCTCGATCTATGGTTTTCCTCTTATCGAGATGAATCCCATCATCATGAAACCCTGGGAAGAGGCGATGAAGCGGTTCATCGATATCCTGGCATCCACCTCAGTTCTTCTGGCGGGGCTTCCTCTCTGGATTCTCGTTGCAATTGCGGTGAAGCTGGATTCATCAGGACCCGTGTTTTATCGCCAGGAGCGTGTGGGGCGAAATGGGCGAATATTCTCCATGGTGAAGTTCCGATCGATGAAAGCCGATGCGGAGAAAACCTCGGGTCCCAAATGGGCCGAGAAGAATGATCCGCGGGTCACGCGCATGGGAAGAATCATGCGGAGGTTGCACATCGATGAGGTTCCGCAATTCATCAATGTTCTTGTCGGCGATATGAGTTTGGTGGGGCCAAGACCCGAGCGGCCGTATTTTGTTGAGCAGCTTGAGTTGGAACTTCCCTTGTATCGGAGACGTCTGAAAGTTCGTCCTGGAATCACCGGCTGGGCGCAAATCAAATATCAGTACGACCAATCGGTGGAAGATGTGAAAACGAAACTGAAGTATGATCTGTTCTACATTGAGAACATGTCATGGCGGATGGATTTGAAGATACTTTTCAATACATTATACGTGACGCTGAGGGGAAAAGGGCACACATGACAATGCGGATTTCGCGGATTGACGCGGATGGCGCAGATTCGAGCCTTGAAATGAGTACATAGTAATTTTGGAACTCAGAATTGCCCCTTCGCGTGAATTCATTCTTCTAACCAATGAAAATTCACATTACCAGGATGCAAAAAACGATCACTCTGAGACTGGAATCCGCGAAATCTGTGTTAATCAGTGTAATCCGCATATAGTGAAATCCGCATCCATGACCATCCACATGGTCGACGTTGTCGGCCAGTATCAGAAAATCAAATCCGAGATTGACGAGGCAATCCATCGTGTTCTCGATTCGGGACAATTCATCCTTGGGCCGGCTGTCAAGGAATTCGAATCGTCGGCCGCACGTTACCTCGGCGTGAGGCATGCCATCGGGTGTGCTTCGGGCACCGACGCACTTCAGGTGGCTTTGATGGCCCTTGGCATCAACCCCGGCGACGAAGTCATTACCACACCGTTTACATTCGTTGCGACGACGGAGACTATTGCTCTTCTGGGCGCCAGACCGATCTATGTCGACATAGATGCGAAGACCTTCAATATCGATCCGGCATTGGTGGAGAAGGCAATCACCCGAAAGACAAAAGCAATCATCCCCGTTCATCTCTACGGGCAGCCCGTAGACATGGATCCCTTCATGAACATTGCAGACAAACACGGAATCCCTGTCATTGAAGATGCCGCCCAGGCCATGGGGTCGGAGTACAAAGGGAAAAAAGTGGGGGGGATTGGCGCCATCGGAGCGATCAGCTTTTTCCCCAGCAAGAATTTGGGTGCATTTGGTGATGCCGGCATGGTTGTGACCAACGACGATGGCCTCGCGGAAAAGCTGCGGATGATCATTGTCCACGGCTCAAGAGTGAGATACATCCACGAAGTTCTGGGTGTCAACAGTCGGCTTGATTCTCTCCAGGCTGCAATCCTCAACGTCAAGATCAAGTACCTCGACCAATGGCACGATGCCCGGAGAGAGGCAGCCCGCCGTTACAACGAACTGCTGCGGGGCCTGGATGTGATTGTTCCCCATGAAGCATCCTACGGCAAGCATATCTATCATCAGTACACTGTGCGGTTGAAGAAGCGCGACGATGTTGTCCGCAGTCTGACGGGACAGAAAATTCCACACGCCATTTATTATCCGATCCCGTTGCATCGCCAGCAGGCCTTTCAGGCCGCGGGAAAACCCGATGGAACCTTCCCAGTCACCGAAGAGGCAGCCCGCGAAGTCCTTTCACTTCCGATGCACACGGAGCTGACGCAAGATCAGCAGACCTTCATTGTGGCTGCACTCCGGAAGGGTCTCGCATCGTAGATGGTGTATGGCAATAAACTAGCCACAAAAACACAAAGGGCACAAAGAACGTCACCTCTTGGTGTCCTTCGTGCTTAGTGGTTTCTCCTTTTTTACATATGCAGCACCCATAATTCCATGTCTCGATCGCTTGTCGTTATCCCGACCTTCAACGAAGCTGACAACATCCCCCAGCTCGTTCCCCGCATCCTTGCGTTGGGAAAAGAGTTCGAAGTATTGGTGGTTGATGACAATTCCCCCGATGGAACAGCCGGGCTGGTGAAGCTCATGCGGGAGACCGACAAACGCGTCCATCTGATCGAGCGGCCGGCGAAACTCGGCTTAGGGACTGCCTACGTTGCCGGATTCAAGTACGCTCTTCAGCGTGATTTCGACTATGTGTTCGAAATGGATGCGGATTTTTCGCACGATCCCAATGAACTTCCCAGGTTGCTGCAAAGGGCCAAAGAGTGTGACCTTGTTATCGGCTCACGCTATGTCTCCGGGGTAAATGTGGTTAACTGGCCCATGCGGCGGCTCATGCTGAGTCTTCTCGCGAACATGTACACAAGGTACGTCACCGGAATGCCCGTTCGGGATGCTACCGGGGGATTCAAATGCTACAGGCGAAAAGTCCTTGAAAGCATCAAACTGGATTCGATCAATTCGAACGGGTATGCGTTTCAGATCGAAATGAACTTCATCGCGTGGAAGAAGGGATTCCGCGTCTGTGAAATCCCCATCGTCTTCGTCGATCGCAGGGCTGGAGCCTCCAAGATGTCCGGACACATCATGTTCGAAGCTGCATGGCTCGTGTGGCGTCTCAAGCTGCAAAGCCTCTTCGATGCGTTCTAACCGCTCATATCACATTCCCCTTCAGATCTCCGTCATCATCGTCAACTACAACGTGTGTGAATTCCTCCATCACGCACTGGTATCCCTCCAAAAGGCCATGAAGGGAATCCGGGGAGAAATCCTTGTGGTGGACAACGCCTCGGATGACGGCAGTATTGAGATGCTTCGAAAGGATTTCCCGCGCATTACGGTCATCGCCAACAAGTCCAACGTGGGATTTGCGAGGGCCAATAACGTGGCCATGAGGAAGGCGAAAGGGGAATATCTTCTCCTCATCAATCCCGATACGATCGTGCAGGAAGATACGTTGCGGGTGATGATGAAGTTCTTCGTTGAGAATGCAGATGTCGGGCTTGCCGGCTGCAAAATCCTGAATCCCGACGGCTCTTTCCAGCTTGCGTGCCGGAGGAGTTTCCCGACGGCCTGGGTGGCTTTCACCAAGATTTCCGGCTTGAGCAGCCTGTTCCCGCGCTCACGGCTTTTTGGACGTTATAACCTGACTTACCTGAGTCCCGATGAAAGTTACGAAGTCGACGCTGTGAGCGGATCATTCATGATGATCCGAAAAGAAGCGTACAGAAAGGTGGGAGGGCTGGACGAGGATTTCTTTATGTATGGGGAAGACCTTGACTGGTGCTTCAGGATTCAGCAGGCGGGATGGAAGAACTACTACGTGCACTCCACGCAGATCATTCACTACAAAGGGGAAAGTACCCGGAGAAGCAGCATTGATGAAATCGGCACGTTCTACGATGCTATGCGCCTCTTTGTGCAAAAGCACCTGAAGCCATCCTGGAGTATGACCTTTGTGTTGCGTCTGGGCATTGCCATTTCATCGTGGATGGCGAAGGCGCGCGCCATGCTGCGTCCGTTTGCGGCGGCCCTGATCGACGTTGTTCTCCTTGTGTTGAGCCTGATGAGTGCCGAGCTGGTCCGAATGGGGGAGCTCTTCTATTTCCCTGCCAATGCCTATCCCGCTGTCTACACGATTCCAACCGTTCTCATTGTGCTGGGGCTTTACAGCACGGGTGTTTACACATACAGAAGAATGTCTGTTTCCCGAACGTTCATCGTGGTCCTCGCCAGTTATGTTCTGGTTGCAGCCCTTGTTGCCTTCTTCAAAGACTATGCGTTCAGTCGTCTCGTCATCCTGCTCGCAGGAGCTTTCTCCATGATTCTCCTGCCAGGATGGCGCGCGGTGATGAGATATCTTGGGAAGGGGAGCTCCGAGGGAAGGAAGAGTCTCTTCGGAAGGCGAACCCTCCTCGTAGGAGTGGATCAGTCGGCACGATCGCTTCTGGAGCGCCTCCGGCAACACGCCGGGGACGGATATGCCGTGGTTGGATTCATCGACGATACGCGCAAAAAGGTGGGCCAAGCGTTGGATGGGATTCCGATTGTCGGCAATCTGGACAATGTGGGGAAAGAAAGTTTCGAATTGCGAATCAGCGATGTCATCTTTTCCACTCAGAAACTTTCGTACACCGACATACTCTCTGTCATCAGCCGGGCTGCCGATCGTTCGGTGAATTATCACCTGGTGCCGACGTCACTGGAAGTGATGATCGGAAAAGCGAGCGTCGATTCGCTCAATGAACTGCCGCTGGTACAAATTTCATACAACATTGAGCGTCCGCTGAATCGGGGCTTGAAACGGTTCATGGACTTCGTCATTGCGTCGGCTCTCTTGATTTCAGTGTATCCTTTTGTATATTGGGGCAACGCCGCACCTGCCCGCATGCCAAGCATTTCGGCAGGCCCGCCTGAGCACGGAGTGCGTCGGCGGGCAGGCAGGCGCCGAAGCAGGAGTGCACAACTCATCCGGGCTCTGCCGTCGGTGTTTTCCGGCGCCATGAGCCTCGTCGGACCCCCGGCCGGAACGGCCGTTTCTGCTGCAGGATCGCATCGTGAACCCCCGCAGAGCCTCAATCTCGGAAAGCCCGGACTGACCGGACTGGTTCAACTCCAGAGCGATCGACTCTTGTCTCCAAAAGAAGTCGAACAGCTGAACTTGTACTATGCGAAGAATCAATCACTTGTGTTGGATATTGAGATTCTGTTGAAAACAATCTTGAAGCGGGACTCTGGCCCCGCGCGTGCAAGGACGGAACCATCACAAAAGGAGAGCATGAGGAACTAGCCTTATGGCGAAAACAATCCTGGAATTTGAGCGGCCGGTTATCGAATTGGAACAAAAAATCGAAGAGATGCGAAAATATGCGGACAATCTTGATATCGCCGATGAAATCACCAAACTCGAGAGAAAAGTGGATCAACTACGCGAGAGCATTTTTTCCAATCTGACGCGGTGGCAGCGTGTTCAGCTCGCCCGCCATCCCGAGCGGCCATACACGCTTGACTACATTCAATACTTGCTGCCGGACTTTGTCGAACTCCACGGTGATCGCCACTTCGGTGACGACAAAGCCATCGTCGGCGGATTCGGAACGATTGGCAATGAAACGGTGATGCTTATCGGGCACCAAAAGGGACGGGACACGAAGTCGAATCTGTACCGAAACTTTGGCATGCCCAACCCGGAGGGCTATCGAAAGGCTCTTCGGCTCATGCGGCTGGCAGCAAAGTTCAACAAGCCCGTCATTACTCTGCTTGACACCCCCGGCGCCTATCCGGGAATCGAGGCGGAAGAGCGGGGGCAGGCCGAGGCAATCGCCCGCAATTTGTTCGAAATGTCACATCTCCCCGTCCCCATTATCGTGGTCATTATTGGGGAGGGCGCTTCAGGGGGGGCATTGGGAATCGGCGTCGGCGACAGGATCCTTATGTTTGAGAATGCGTGGTATTCCGTTATCGCCCCGGAGTCGTGTTCGAGTATTCTCTGGCGCAGCTGGGAATACAAAGAACAGGCCGCGGAAGCGCTCAAGCTGACTGCCCCCGATCTCATGGAACAGGGGATAGTGGATCGGATTGTCGAGGAGCCGCTTGGCGGGGCCCATCGCGATCACGAGAAAGCCGCAATGATTTTGAAGGAGATCCTCCTGGAAGAATTGAAAGAGCTGAAGAAAGTAAAACCTGACAAGCTCGTGAAAACCCGCATTGAGAAATTCTCAAACATGGGTGCGTGGAAAGACTGAACCGTGATCAGGCACACAACGCACATCCGGGTAAGGTACGCCGATACCGACCAGATGAAGATGGTCTACTACGGAAAATATTTTGAGTATTTCGAACAGGCACGCTCCGAACTGCTTCGGTCCATCGGACTATCGTATTCGGAGATCGAAAAAGGGGGAACGTATCTTCCTGTTATCGAGGCGTTCGCCCGTTACCGGCAATCGGCTCGATACGACGAGCTCATCACGGTCGAAACAGTTGTCGAGGAAATGCCCGTTGCCCGGATCAGGTTGAACTACAGGATTTTTCGTGAGGGAGAACAGGACCCCATGGTTGAAGGTTATACCGTTCACAGCTTTCTCAGTGCAGTCACGGGGAAGCCCACGCGGGCTCCCGCCCAGTTTCTCCAGGTACTTCAAGAGGCATTTCACTGACTCCTATGATCAAACAAGAACTTCTCGATATCCTGTGCTGCCCCAAGTGCAAAGGGGATCTCGCCTACAGCGAACCGGCGCAAACACTTACCTGCAGGGAGTGCGGTAAGGTCTATCCTATCAAGGATGACATCCCCATTATGCTGACTGAAGAGACTGACGGAAAGTAGCGGCCGCAAGCATCCCATGCTTGATAAGATCCTACGGCTCGGCAAAGAGGCGGCGATTTATGGATTGAGTTCTCTCGTCGGCAGGTTTCTCAACTTCCTCCTCGTTCCATTCTACACCAACGTTCTGCTGACGTCGGAATACGGCGTCATCGCGAATCTCTATTCGTACATCGCCTTTGCCATGATTCTGTACGGTTACGGAATGGATGCCGCCTACATGCGTTTTGTTGCCTCGCTGGAAATAGGGGACAAAAAGCAGAATTTCAGTACGCCATTCCTTTCCCTTGCTGCAACCTCACTCCTCTTTTCGGTTCTTCTTCATCTCTTCGCAGGAGATATATCTGTTTTCATCGGCATGACCCGTGCGGATGCAGTCCTTGTTCAATATGCTGCATGGATTCTCTTCTTCGATGCACTTGCCCTCGTTCCGTTCAGCTATCTCCGCATGGAGAACAAGGCAGGGACGTTCGCGACAATCCGTATTCTGAACATTGTCATAACAATTGTTCTGAATATTGTTTTGATCGTGGGGCTGCACATGAAGGCAGAGGGTGTCCTGATCGCGAATCTTGTCGCATCGTTTCTCACATTTGTCATCCATTTGAAGTTCATTCTTCCGAACATCGGCGGGGCATTTTCCCGCCCCTTGTACAAAGAGCTGTTGAAGTTTGGAATTCCTTATATCCCCGCGGGGCTTGCGAGCATAGCAATGCAGGTGATCGACAGGCCTATTCTCATGTCATTGACCGACGAGGCGACTGTGGGAATCTACCAGGCCAACTACCGGCTGGGTATTTTCATGATGCTCGTTGTTGGGATGTTTGATTATGCCTGGCGGCCGTTCTTCCTCCATCATGCCAGGGAAAAAGACGCCAAAGCTCTCTTTTCCCGCGTGTTCACGTTCTTTTGCCTTTTGTCGGTCTCTCTCCTCCTTGTTCTCACGCTCTTCATTGAAGACCTCATCCATGTGCGACTCGGGAACATGTACTTTATCCATCCTGACTACTGGAGCGGCGTGACAATTGTTCCCATCATCCTTCTCGCATATGTTTTCAATGGTGCATATGTCAACTTTGTTGTTGGTATCTACCTGGAGAAAAAAACGTCGTATCTTGCCTGGGTCTTTGGGGCGGGGGCGTTGGTGAATGTGGGTGCAAACCTTCTTTTGATCCCCCTTGCAGGCATCATGGGTGCGGCGTATTCAACTCTCTTGAGTTATGCAGTTCTCGCTGTCGGTATCTATTTTGCCTCCCGAAAATTCTATCCCCTGCAGTATGAATGGGGAAAGATCGTCAAATTGTGTGTGGCAGTCGCCGTTCCCCTCATCATTTTCTACCTTGTTCCAATGGAACCTGCGACGATGGTTGGCGTGTTGGAAAAGCTGGCACTCGTAGTACTGTTTGGCGTCCTCCTTGCGCTCGGGCGGATATTGAATCCCGATGAAATCCGTGACACAGGGAAGGCGATAAAGGGATTGTTTGGCCGGAATTCTGATCGTACATGAAACTGTTTCGTATCCTCTTCCTGCTCTTTTTCTTTGATCTGGTCTTTCCTGCTTATGCCCAAACACAAGGGGAACGCGTTCCTCTTTGCGGAACTCCAATGATCGATGATTCTGAAGGGCTTGTGCAGGCCTGGAAGAATACTCTCGCGAAATACCCCGAACTCCACCAGATGGGGAAAAAGGGGGCTGCAGAAAGACAATGTGCCCTCGGGGAAATAGATACATTCTGGGTGTACAATTTCACCAACAATTTGTTTGACTGGATACCGGCTGAACTCATGGCCACCGGATCCCTCACCCATATTTGGGTTGCGTTGGGGGAGCCGCACGACCTTCACGTTGACGCTCCGACATTGAATGAACTGCTGCAAGCTCTGGAAATGAAGACGACCCAACATTCGCGTGATTCCACAAAGGGAATTGTAGCGCTCGATCGGGAATTTTTTGGCGACCCGCCCAATGTCAATTCCTCCTTCGTGAAAGGGGCGGGAGACGGAAAAACACACTTTCTCGTGTGTGACATCAAAGACGGGTGGACACCGGAGACCGGCGGGGGATATGTTGCGGGTTTTTTCTTTGACGTCGACGTCGACGGAAGCAGCCTGTTCAGCAATCGAAGGGACATGTTGTACATCGATTCCTCTCCCGGTATTTTCTTCAACGGTACGCGCAATTTCGAACAGTCACTGAATACGCTCGCGCATGAATTTCAGCATCTTATTCACTGGAACTATGACCCGGGCGAAATCTCGTTCTTCAATGAGGGCCTTTCGGAATACGCATCGTACGTCTGCGGGTTCGGCCTGCGTTCGCCGGCAGGATATTTTGGACAGCCCAATGTTCCCTTCATCGGATGGTCCTCGACACTGGAGGATTATAGCCGGGCTGCATTGTGGACTCTCTATCTCTCGGAACAGCACGGGGACACATTCATCCGGAATTTCGTGCAGAATTCCTCCGGAGGTCCGTCCGGATTTGAAAGCGCACTTCTGCAATCGGGACTGAGTTCATCGTTCCCCGCGACCGTCCAGGACTTCCATATTGCCAACATTCTGAACAATCGCCAGGCAAACCCGGCTTACGGTTTTCGGGACACTCTTGCGGTCTCGGGGAAGCCGGCAGTCTTGAGGACAGTTCTCGGATCTGCACTGAGCGGAAATCGAAACGGTCTCATGCCTCTCGCGGCAGACTACTTACGGTTTCTGGCTGCAGAGACGCTCCAAACGACGATCAACCAGACTTTGGGTTCTCTATCGGTCAAAGGAA
>Ga0209342_10001566_pt1 | contig 25663 bp, 23 predicted proteins | sample RifCSP16_2_FD_184023 | JGI IMG/M metagenome (GOLD analysis project Ga0209342, IMG submission 184023) | Soil microbial communities from Rifle, Colorado - Rifle CSP2_sed 16_2 (SPAdes) (version 2) | ecosystem: Environmental > Terrestrial > Deep subsurface > Rock core/Sediment | place: Rifle... | reverse complement strand
ATCGTGAGTGACCGGCGCCCCATTTTTCGTCGTTCGACGCGCAAGCCCGATCAAGTCGTCTAGAGAGAGGCGCAGGCGGATTTGAAGGCCGAATCCCAACAGGAGGCGCTCGTACATGAGGGTGGTCAGCGCAACCTGCCAGCCGTTGTTCACGTCTCCCAGGACATGCTGGGCAGGAATACGGACATTCTCGAAGAAGACCTCGTTAAACTCTTCATCCCCTGTCAGCTGCTTCAGCGGACGCACAATCACGCCCGGTGAATGCATATCGAGCAAGAAGTACGTCAGTCCTTTGTGCTTGGGGACCGCAGGGTCCGTGCGCGCCACCAGCATCATCCGATCCGCGACCTGAGCAAGGGTCGTCCAGACCTTTTGGCCGTTCACGATGAACGAATCACCGTCCCGCACCGCCCGGGTTTGAAGCGACGCCAAATCGGAGCCGGCGTTCGGCTCGGAGAAGCCCTGACACCAGATCTCCTCGCCGGAGAGCATCTTCGCGAGGTAGCGCTTCTTCTGCTCCTCGGTGCCAAGCGCGATGACCGCCGGCCCCGCCATCCCTAGCCCGAGAATATTGATCTGAGGCGGCGCCTTCGCAAGCACCATCTCTTCGTTGAAGATCATCTCTTCGAGGTACGTGAGGCCTTGACCACCGTACTCCTTCGGCCAGGTGAGACCAGCGAAACCCGCTTCGTACAGCTTACGTTGCCACTCGCGCAGAAAGCTGGTGACCTCCTGTCTGGGCACCATGGGCCCGCTCACCACTGCGTCTGACCAATCTTTGGGCACGTTCGCCTTGAGCCACAAGCGGACCTTGTTCCGGAAGGCTTCTTGCTCGGGAGTCAGCGTAAAATCCATTGGTCCGTCCTCAACCGCTCATGTTAGAGCGCATGACCTTCAACAGTGGGAACCCAGTGGGGTGATCTCATCGCTGGAAATCGCAGGATGGTGTGCATTTATCTTAGGAACCCGCGTCGTGACAAGTCAAGGGAAATCTCGGTACTGGTCAATTTGCTTCGCCATACTTCGTCCTCGGTCGTCGCCAGCCCTCAGCGTACAATTCCTCGGAGGGGGGCACGCCCAACTGCCCTTGTCCAACTCGATCGGACAAGCCGATCGAGGGAGGCCGAACGTCCCCCGGAGTTTGTGCCGGCGAAGCCGGCGCTCGAACAGAACATGGAAACGACGTACGCCTCGGGCTGGCCGCTTTCGCTTGTCTCCCAAGTTGCTCGCCTCGCCTTCGGCTGCAGCTCGCCCTACAATCCTCGGGCCTCTCGGTGGCTTGACAACCTCGCGCGGGAATAGGTACGCTATTTCATCGCCACGCTCGAAATTTTGATATTGTTTTGTATCGGGGTATCGTGAACGTATGGTGCAAACCGAGCTGAACGAACGAGCTCTCCAGGTGCTCCAAGCGGTCATCCTTGATTACATCCGGACAGCCGAGCCGGTGGGATCACAGGCGGTTGCCAAGCACTACGCATTCAAACTCTCCCCCGCGACCGTGAGAAACACCATGGCGGAGTTGGAGGAGCGCGGCTACCTGACCCAGCCGCACACCTCCGCGGGGCGTGTCCCGACAGACAAGGCGTATCGGCTCTATGTGAATGCCTTGAGCGGCCAGAGCCAGCTCAGCCGACGCGAGGTGGATCGGCTCCATCGCGCATACGCCACCACCAGCCCGGTGGATGACCTGATGGATTGGACCGCCCAAGAGCTCTCCCGGTTCTCTCACTACGTAGCGGTGGTCTTGGCTCCGCCGCTCAAGCAGACGGTGTTCGCGCGCCTGGATCTCACGCCGCTCCCTGATGATCAGGTGCTGGCGCTCGTGGTCACCGACTCGGGCTGGGTCACGAGCCGAATCATCACGCTTCCGGCAAGTGCGAGCACCGAACGGTTGGTGGATCTGGCTCGTTCCTTCACGGGATTGTACGGAGGCAAGGCGTTCCAAGAAATTTTGGACCGGCCTCCCCTTCAACCCGGAGACGCCGCGTCGGGCTCCGACGCGGAGATCATCAACCAAGTGCTGAGCATGCTCCGCGATCGGAACCTTTACATCGGCGGCGCTATCAACATCCTCGACCATCCGGAGTTCTGGGACCTCAGTAGCATGCGCGCGGTCTTCCGGACCTTCGAGGAAAAGCGAGAGCTGATCGGTCTGCTCTCCGAGCGGGCCGAGGAGTCTGGCGTGTCGGTGATGATCGGCCGAGAGAACCCGTACGAAGAGATGCAGGAGTGCAGCCTCGTGACTTCCACCTACACGTATCGGGACCGCGTGCTTGGAATCCTTGGTGTGGTCGGACCCAAACGGATGCCGTATACCAAGGTGGTGCCCCTCGTCGACTACACCGCGAAGCTTGTCAGCCGCTCGCTGGCGCGGCTGAGCCAGGACCTGCATATCCCCTCCTAAGTCTTGAGACCAAAATGGATGCCAGATCACAGATGTCAGATGTCGGAAGTTCGACCAACCGAGATCCGTGATCTGAGATCCGACGTCCCAGTGCCGTGCCAACCGACCGAAAGTTGTAAGAGGCTTCTCAAGGCCACCACTCTCTACCATGAGTGACGAGCCTCGCCCTCTCTCGCAGGAATCCGCCAACACGTCTCCCTCCGAAGGCGCGCCATCGGACACCCGGCCAGACTCGGAGGTGGAGCACCTCCGTCTCGCGCTCGAAGAAAAGACCCGGGAAGCCGACGCGCATCGTGATCGGGCGCTTCGCGCCCTCGCTGATCTCGACAACTACAAGAGGCGCGTTCAACGAGACCGGGAAGGGTGGGGGCGGTATGCCATTGAGTCTCTAGTCAATCAGCTCCTTCCCGTGCTGGACAACTTCGACCGCGCCCTCCAAGCGGCCAAACAGGCTCGAGAGGCAGAACGCCTTGTCACCGGCGTTGATCTGATCCGTCGCGAGCTTCTGAAAGCGCTGGAGTTGGCTGGCATCACACCGTATTCCGCGCTGGGAGAGCGGTTTGACCCGGAGAAGCACGAAGCCGTCAGTCGAGTCGAAACAGATACCGTGGAGGAATTCACGGTGATCGATGAACTTCGCCCAGGCTATCTCTGGAATGGCAAAGTCTTCCGCCCGGCGCAAGTGAGTGTCGCCGTCAAACCCCCCGCAAGCGGCCGAGAGCAATGACCATCGAACTCCGCTTCAAAAGACTGGAACGCTGAATTTGAATCGACAACAGTTCGCAACGTACCGTGTTCCGTTTCGAGCGCTGGCTTTGCCTTTCACGCTCCATCTCCACGAGAGCGCGGGCGGGCGAAGCCCAGGCGCCCGGTTGATTGCGGCGTGGGCACCCGGACCGCTGGTCACGCCCACGCCCTGCTGCGCATTCAACGCGAGCTCGGTTGGAGCGCGGGCTTTGCCCGCGCAAGTTTCGGGGGGAGGTTCGGAAGGGGGGCGTGCCCCCCTCCGAGTGAAAAACTGATGGCGGCGCGAGACTACTACCAGCTCCTCGGCATCTCTCGCGAGGCGAATGACGAGGAGATCAAGCGGGCCTACCGAAACTTAGCGAAGCAGCACCACCCCGACCGGAACCCAGGGGACAAGTCCGCTGAAGAGCAGTTCAAGGCCATCAATGAGGCCTACTCGATTCTCTCGGACCCGGAGCGACGCGCGCACTACGACCGGTTCGGCACTGTGAGCGGCCCTGCCGGGTTCAACATGGGGGATTTCACGGGAGTCGGCGACCTCTTCGGCGATCTCTTTGAAGGATTCTTCGGCGGCGCGCGGGAGCGGCGCAGCCGCGAGCGCGCGGGAGCGGACCTCCAGTTCGAGCTGGCCATCACGCTTGACGCGGCAGCAAAAGGCTTTGAAAGCTCGATCCGCATCCCGCGCTCCGAGCCATGCACGATCTGCAATGGAAGCGGCGCCCAGCCCGGAACGCAGAAAGCGACCTGCTCCACCTGCCAGGGGCGGGGGCAGGTCCGTTTCTCTCAAGGGTTCCTCACAGTCGCCAGAACGTGCCCCGAGTGCGGAGGGGAGGGAGAGTTGAACCGCAACCCCTGCATGGAATGCCGTGGCCAGGGACGAGTGAGGCAAGAGCGTCTGATCAAAGTCAAGGTTCCAGCAGGCATCGAGGATGGCACCCAACTTCGCCTCACCGGCGAAGGGGAAGCTGGAGAGTTCGGGGGCCCGCCCGGCGATCTCTATGTCCTGATCCGCGTAAAGCCGCACGAGCTGTTCGTCAGGCATGGAGACGATCTCTACTGCGAACTCCCCTTGACGTTCCCTCAAGTGGCGCTTGGCGCTGAGGTCGAGGTGCCCATACTCGACGGCACGGAGACCCTAAAGGTCTCTCCGGGAACACAGCCAGGTCAGGTTCTGCGCCTCAAAGGGAAGGGCATGCCAGGGCTTCGTCACAAAACCCGCGGCGACGCGTGCTACAAGGTCGTCCTCGAGGTGCCAGCCAAGCTGACCGCCAAGCAGCGAGAGCTACTCGATCAGTTTGCCCGCGCGTCAAAAGACGACGTGGGACCGCTGCTCACGTCTTTCCTCGACCAGATGAAAAAGCTCCGCCCCTGGGCCTGATTCAACGTGAAGGGCAAAGAGTGAAGCGTGGAACGCCCAGCAATTCACTCGCGGCCTCAGACTTCACGCTTGAGAAAGTTTCACGTTAGGCCAGGAAACGTCAGCGACCAGCGCGTGGTGTTTGATCAGGAGGAGGCTCATCATCTCTCTCGCGTGCTCCGCCTGACCCCGGGCGACACGATCGAGGCTGTAGACGGGATAGGGACCGAGTACACCGTCAGATTGGAACTGGTCTCTCCCAAGGTCGCCAGCGGAATCATCCTGGCCGAGACTCGCGCCACGAAGGAATCGCCGCTCGCGCTCACCCTCGCCCAAGGCGTCCCCAAGGGAGACAAGATGGAGTGGGTGGTCCAGAAGGCAACAGAGCTGGGGGTGAAACGGATCGTTCCCCTTCTCACTGAACGGGTCGTGGTCCGCCTGGACCCCGGCCGTTGGAGGGAGCGAGCACGACGCTGGCAACGGGTCGCAAAGGAGGCAGCGAAACAAGCCGGCCGCGGGGAGATCCCAGCCGTCGAGACTCCTGTGCCGCTGGCTGATTTTTGCGCCCGATCCCTTGAGGTTGGCTGCGCGATCTGTTTCTGGGAGGGGGAAACTCGCGGCCTCAGGGAGATCCTGAGAGAAGTCACTCCGCCGAGTTCCGCGCTGCTCCTCGTCGGGCCGGAAGGCGGGCTCTCGCTGCAGGAAGTCGAGGCGCTCCGCGCCACGGGATTTCTGAGCGCCCGGCTCGGCCCTCGAATCCTGAGGACTGAGTCGGCAGGAGTGGTTGGCCTCTCGCTTCTTCAGTATCTGTACGGAGATCTCGGCTCGGGACAGCAGGCGTGAGCCGGGCCTCGCAAGGCTTCGAGTATTTTGATGTCGCCGCTGATGTGGGGGTGATGGCATGGGGCCCCACATTGGCCGACGCCTTCCGCCAGTGCGCGCTCGGCGTCTTCCAACTCATCGTCGAGCTTGACCAGGTCCTCACTCAGGAGACGCGTGAGGTTCGGGCCAGCGGAGAGAGTCGCGAAACGCTGCTCGTCAACTGGATCAACGAGCTGCTCTACCTCCACGACATCGAGGGGTTCCTCATCAAGGAGCTGACGCTCCCCGTCTTCGAAGAAGGCTTGCTCCTCTCCCGCCTTGTCGGCGAACCCGTGGACCCCAATCGGCATCGGGTGGGGATTATCGTCAAAGCCGCGACGTTTCACGACCTGAGGATTCAGGAACTCTCAGGAACTTGGGAGATCAGACTGATTCTTGACGTGTAGTTCCCTCGAAGGGGGGCACGCCCCCCTTTCGAACATCCCCCCCGAAACTTGCGCGGGCAGAGCCCGCGCTCGAACGCGGGAGGTGGCGTTGAGTGAGCAGCAGGGCGTGGGTGTGACTAGCGGTCCGGGCACCCACGCCGCAATGAACTGAATGCACGCGAGCACGGGCGGGCGATAGCCCGGGCGCCCGTGCTGCAATCCGTTGTGGAAATGAGACAGTGTCATCAACAGATTGTGTCGGTGATGCAGCAGAATAAAAGCCGATCCTGGGAACACATCTTAAATTTCAGGTGATTAAACAGTTTTTTAAAGTGGCACCTCGATTGCTTGCCATTCAGAGGATTTTGCATACGCCTGAGACAATGGACAGACAGAAGACCATCAGAGAGCCGGTTGTTGTTAAAGGGATCGGGCTCCACACTGGAAAAGAGAGCCAGGTGACGCTTCGGCCCGCGCCAGCCGGTCATGGGATCGTTTTTCATCACACGGGGCACGCGACAGAGATCCCAGCCCGCCTCGAGTTCGTGGTGGACTCCCATCACGCGACAACACTTGGGGTCAACGGCTCCAGAATCCGCACCGTCGAGCACCTTCTTGCGGCCACCGCGGGTCTCGGGATCGACAACCTTCTCATCGAGGTGGACGGCGAAGAGGTTCCTGCTCTCGACGGGAGTGCCAGAGAGTTCGTCCGGCTGCTTGAAGCTGTCGGGACGACCGCACAGCTCGCTCCTCGCCAGCCGCTAGTCATCACTGAGCCCATACGGGTGGGCAACGAGAATCGTTGGATTCAGGCGCTCCCAGGCAGCAGCTTTCAGATCAGCTACACCCTGGATATGGATCACCCTGTCGTGGGAACTCAAGCCGCATCGTTTTCTGTGACCCAGCACGTCTTCATCACGGAAGTGTCCGGAGCGCGGACATACGGCTTTCTGCGGGATGTGCCAGCGCTCTGGAAGCAAGGGCTCGCGCAAGGCGGGACCCTTGACAATGCTGTGGTGGTCGGCAAGCGCAAGGTCCTCAACGGAAGCCTCAGGTTTCAAGACGAGTTCGTTCGCCATAAGATCCTCGATCTGATCGGAGACCTCTCGCTGCTCGGGCGACCTCTGGTGGGCCATGTTGTCGCGCGTAATGCCGGCCACGCCTTGAACCACCAGATGGTTCAGGCGATCCGAGCCACGCTCACCGCCGTCGACCCGTCCCGCGCTTCCGCATCCGCTCGTGCTCGTCGGGACGGTCATCCCCACCGGCTTCAGCAGGGGCTCCAGCCCCTTCCCAACGCCACCGCATAGGCTCCGGGCCGGGCCCCTCCTCTTTACCACTTCTCCTTTCCGTCGTATAAGTCTCGGCGTTATAATGGCTGTTCGACGGTGGAAACTCGTTCGCCTTCCTGACAGGAGTGTATTACATGCCCCTCCGTTGGCCGCGGCTCGTAATCTCGATCGTCGCGCTCGTCGGGTTGCTCTCGGCGTTGCCGATAAGCGAAGCGGCGGAGATGAAGCTCTCCAACCTCACGGTCTTGCTCAACGACGCCGATGTGACCGTGCAAGCCGTTCTGGTCGGGGCCATTCCCCCCAACCTGAAGGAGGGACTGGAGGGCGGCATTCCCATCACGGTAAAGTTCCAGGTCGAGCTTTTGCAATTCCGGCGACTCTGGGTGAATCGGTTCATTGCCTCCAAGGTGATCGAGCGCCAGATGACTTACGATCTGCTGACCAAGGAGTTTCGGGTGACCCCGATCAAAGACGAGCGGCGCGACCCATACACGACCAAAGAGCTGCGAGAGGCGCAGCGGGTGGTCTCGGAGTTCCGACTGAAGCTCCTCCCGGCGTCCGAGCTGAACCCGCGCGACCTCTACTTCGTCCGGGTTCGCGCCGAGGTCTCAGCGGGGAGCGGCCTTTCGTTCTTCTCTCGTCTCTTTCCATTTCTCGGGACCGCGGGCGAGGAGACTCCGTGGGTGGAATCGCCGCTCCTCACGATCACCCGAAGCCAGTGAGGCGATTTTCGATTTTGGATTGGGGGATGAAAGATGCCGCTGACTGACGATCGGGATCGACGCAAGCGCAACCTCATCATCATCGGGGTCATCCTCGTCCTGATGGTCGTCGCGACGGTTGCGGAAGTGGGGATCCGGGCGCCCCAGTTGCCGATTGCCAACAATCTGATCGTCTTCGCGCTCTTAAACCTCAACATCATTGTCTTCCTCCTTCTCCTGGTCCTGCTCTTCCGCAACCTGGTGAAGCTCTACTTCGAGCGCCGGCAAAAGCTGCTTGGCTCGAAGTTCAAGGCCAAGCTCGTGCTTGCCCTCCTCGCGCTGGCGCTCGTCCCCTCGATCGTCATCTTCCTGATCGCGTCCAACTTCATCAATACCTCGATCGAGGGGTGGTTCAAGGTGCAGGTGGAGCGGCCGCTGGACCAGGCGCTGGACGTGGCGCAAACCTACTATCAAGCTCTCCAGGATACCGCCCTCCGCCACAGTCAAGCGATCAGCCGGACCATCACTCGGGAACAGCTCCTGACGGAGGACCGCCGGGAGCGGTTGGTGAGCTACTTAGAAGAGCAGAAGGAGCAGTTCAGCCTCTCCGTGATTGCTGTCTTCTCAGCGAGGGGAAATGAGCTGGCCCATGTCAAGACCCCGGAGTTGGCCAGTCTTCCGTCACAACCGATCGAGCTCCAGCCACTCACGAAAGGGCTGGAGGGGGAAACGACCGCGACGGTGCGTGATCTCGGCAACGCCGATCTTGTCCAGGCCGTCACGCCGATCTGGAGCCCGGAGCCCGATCGCCGCGTCATCGGCGCGGTGGGCGTCTCACTCTACGTCCCTCAGCGTCTCGAGGCGCGGGTGCGCGGCATCTCCCAGGCCTTCAAAGAGTACAAGCAGCTCAAGCTGTTGAAGAACCCGATCAAGGGGATCTATATCCTGCTCTTCCTGCTGATGACGCTGATCATCGTCTTCTCCGTGACCTGGTTCGGCCTCTACCTGGCCCGCGGCATCACGGTCCCGATCCAGCTCCTCGCGGAGGGCACACGGGAAGTGGCGGCGGGGAACCTGAGCTATAAAGTCGAGGTGCGAGCCGACGATGAGATCGGGATCCTCGTCAACTCATTCAACCGGATGACCGGCGATCTTGCTCAATCGAAGACAAAGCTGGAAGAGGCCTACCTGGATCTTCAGAAGAAGCACGTGGAGCTGGAAGAGCGGCGCCGCTACACCGAAACGATTCTTGAGGCGGTCGCCACCGGCGTGATCTCGCTGGATCCGTCGGGTCGGCTCACCACGGTGAATCGCGCCGCGGCCCGGATGCTTGGGCTTACGCCTGAGGCTGGACAGCCTGCTCAAAAGGTCTTCGTGGGCCCGGAGTTTCTTGAGCTTGCCACCCTCATCCAACGGATGGACCGTCTGCGGGAAGGGACCCTGGACCGGGAGATCCGTCTCCGCCGGGACGGCCATCAGACCACCCTGCTCGGCTCAGCCACCGCGCTCCGAGGCCCCCACGGCGAGTACGCGGGCATGGTCCTGGTCTTCGACGACCTCACCGAGCTCCTGAAAGCGCAACGCCTGGCCGCCTGGCGCGAGGTGGCTCAGCGCATCGCCCACGAGATCAAGAACCCACTCACACCGATTCAGCTCTCCGCAGAGCGCCTCCGCCGCCGCCTCGCTGACCGCCTCTCCGGCGAACGCGGCCTCGTGGAGGAGTGTACCCGAACGATAATTGAGGAGGTGGAAGGGCTCCGCCAGCTCGTCGATGAGTTCTCGCGCTTCGCTCGGATGCCGACGATCACTCTCAGACCCACGGAGCTGAACCGCCTGCTCGAGGGCGTGGCACGGCTCTACGCGGAGGCTCAACCGGCCGTGACTGTCACCGCTCAGTTCTCCCCTGATCTGCCGATCGCCGAAGTGGATCCCGACCAGATCAAGCGAGCGGTCCTGAACCTCGTGGAAAACGCGGTGGAGGCCGTGCACGGCAGTGGCGCGGTGTCGATCGAGACGGTGTGGCTTCCCGATGCCCACCGTGCCCGCATCATCGTGAGCGATACCGGGGTTGGGATCTCGACCGAGGACAAAGAGAAGCTCTTCCTCCCGTACTTCTCCACCAAGGCGACGGGAATGGGTCTCGGGCTTCCGATCGTGAACCAGATCGTCACCGATCATGGCGGGGCGATCTGGGTGGAGGACAACCACCCCAAGGGGAGCCGGTTCGTGATCGAGCTGCCGATCGAGCGCGCTCACGCCGCGGTCAAGGCCTGATGGCCGGCGAGTTGATCCTGATCGTCGACGACGAAAAGGCGATCCAAACGTCGCTCAGCGGCGTGCTGGAAGACGAAGGGTACCGCGTCACGGCGACGGGAAGCGCGGCTGAGGCGATTACAAAAGTAGGCGAAGAGGCGCCAGACTTAATTCTGCTCGACATCTGGATGCCGGGAATGGATGGCCTCGACGCGCTCCGAGAGATCAGGGGGCTCCGCCCGGATCAGGCCGTCGTGATGATCTCCGGGCACGGCACGATCGAGACCGCGGTCAAGGCCACCAAGCTCGGCGCGTATGACTTCATCGAGAAGCCCCTCTCGCTGGAGAAGACGCTCCTCTCCGTGTCGCGCGCGCTCGAACACTCGCGTCTCGCCCGCGAGAACCGCGCGCTTCGGGAAGCCATCGAGCGCGAGCACCAGCTCATCGGCGAGGGCGCTGCCATCCGCGAGGTGCGCCGCCAGATCGCGCTGGCCGCTCCCACTCAAGGTCGGGTGCTGATCCATGGAGACAACGGAAGCGGCAAGGAGCTCGTGGCGCGCGCCATTCACCAACTGAGCGCCCGGCGGGATCAGCCGTTTATCGAGGTGAACTGCGCGGCGATTCCCGAGGCGCTGATCGAATCAGAGCTCTTCGGCCACGAAAAGGGCGCCTTCACCGGCGCGATCGCCCGCCGCCGCGGGAAGTTCGAGCTGGCCCACGGCGGTACGATCTTCCTGGATGAGATCGGGGACATGACGCTCTCGATCCAGGCCAAAGTGCTCCGCGTGCTTGAGGAGCAGACCTTCGAGCGCGTGGGCGGCAAAGACACCATCCAGGTCGATGTCCGAGTGATCGCGGCCTCGAACAAGAATCTGCACGAGCTGATCGCCGCAGGAAGCTTCAGAGAAGATCTTTTTTATCGCCTGAACGTCATCCCGATCGAGGTGCCGCCGCTCAGGAAGCGGCAGGAGGACATCCCCCTGCTGGTCGACTACTTCATCCGAATGTTTTCCGACGAGAACGGCAAGCCGCCGAAGACGATCAGGGGAGAGGCGCTGGCCCACTTCATCAACTACGAGTGGCCAGGGAATGTCCGCGAGCTCAAAAACATGGTTGAGCGTTTGGTGATCATGACCCCGGGCAGCACGATCGGTGTCGCCGACCTTCCGCCACCGCTGGTGCCCGCGGTCAACGTCGAGGAAGGGGGTGGCAAGCGAAGCTTCCGTGACGCCCGGGAGACGTTCGAGCGCGCCTATATTCTTGCTGAGCTCCGCGCCAATGACGGCAACGTCACCAAGACCGCCGAGAAGCTCGGGCTGGAGCGCAGTCACCTCTACCGGAAGCTGAAGGCATACGGCATCACGCCACCGAAAACGTGAAGGGGGAAAGCGTGAAGCGTGAAAAGAAAAACTCCTTGACCTGATCGAGCCTGCCGCGTACCATGGTGCTGTAACTCCTTTAAGTGGGCCCAGCGAGGCCTGTAAGGAGAAGGCATGAGACAAAGCCAAACGAACAGACGGCCCCTTCAAGCCCTTGAAGGGGATTTTTTTTGTCCGTAGGCCGCGCCGATATGCGTCGCCCCCGGACCCCGAATACGATGCTCGCATCTCAACGCGGCCCAGGTCGTCGATCCGGCCTGAACGGGCGCGAGCGCGGGCGTGCCCTTGACACCGACGGCGTCAAGGGCCGGGTGCCCGCGCTGCGATGACGTTCAGGGAGAAAGCCGAGGTCATGGACGGCGGGCAACTTGACCGCGCGCTGGTCCGCATCTCGCACGAAATCATCGAGCGAAACAAGGGCGCGACCGACCTGGCCTTCGTGGGGATCCGCACGCGCGGGGTCACGCTCGCCCATCGCCTGGCAAAAAAGATTCAGTCGCTCGAGGGGACCAGCGTGCCGGTTGGCGCTCTTGACATCACGCTCTATCGCGACGACCTGGGCCTGCTCGACGAGCAGCCTGTGGTCAAAGAGACCGACGTTCCGTTTCCGTTGGACCGGAAAGCGGTCGTGCTGGTGGATGACGTCCTCTATACCGGCCGGACGATCCGCGCCGCGATGGACGCCATTATCGATCTCGGCCGTCCGCGTCTCATCCAACTTGCAGTCCTGATCGATCGTGGCCATCGCGAGCTGCCGATCCGAGCGGACTACGTGGGGAAGAACATCCCAACCAGCCGGCAAGAGGCCGTGGCCGTGCTCCTCCACGAGCACGACGGCCAGGATCGCGTGGTGATCCAGCAACCTGTCGATCTCGAGGGGAAACGTGATGCGTGAGGCCTCGAAGCATGCTGGGGAAGAGGCGCAGGCGGCGCTTCACGCTTCACTCTTCACGCTTCACGCGTCCAGGAGGACATAGTGGGCTGGAAGGCGAAGGACCTCTTGGAGATCCGGATCCTGGAAGCTGGGGAGATCCTGACCATCCTGGACACCGCGGACTCGATGCGCGAGATCGCCGGGCGTGAGATCAAGAAGGTGCCCACGCTTCGAGGCAAAACCGTGGTGAACCTCTTCTTCGAGCCGTCCACGCGCACGCGCAGCTCGTTCGAGATCGCCGGCAAATGGCTCTCCGCGGATGTGATCAACTTTTCCGCCTCGGGGTCGAGCGCGGAAAAGGGAGAGACCTTGCTCGATACCGCGAAGAGTATCGAAGCCATGCACCCCGACGTGGTGGTTGTTCGCCACCAATCATCTGGTGCGGCTCATCTCCTTGCCCGGAACCTCCGCTGCTCTGTGGTGAACGCGGGAGACGGCGCGCATGAGCACCCCACCCAGGCGCTTCTCGACCTGCTCACGATCAGGGAGAAAAAAGAGCATCTGGACGGGCTCCACGTGGCGATCGTGGGGGACGTCGCTCACAGCCGTGTCGCGCGCTCCAACATCTACGGAATGAGAAAACTCGGCATGACGGTCACGGTGGCCGGTCCGCCCACGCTGATCCCCCCGTTCATTCACGAGCTGGGCGTCAAGGTGAGCTACAGACTGGAAGAGGTGATCCCCCAGGCCGACGTGATCATGATGCTCCGCCTGCAACAGGAGCGAATGACGGGTGGACTGGTCCCCTCGATTCGCGAGTACTCCCATTACTGGGGGCTCTCGCTTGAAAAGCTCTCGCGGGCCCGAAGTGATCTCCTGATCATGCATCCAGGCCCTGTTAATCGCGGGATCGAGCTTTCCCCGGAGGTGGCCGACGGGCCGTACTCGGTGATCCTGGATCAGGTGGCGAACGGCGTCGCCGTTCGCATGGCGGTCCTCTACCTCCTCGCGGGGGCCAAAGCCGCATGAACCTCGTGCTGAAGGGCGGCAGAGTGATCGATCCGGCCAACGGAGTGGATCAGGTTCAGGATCTCCTGATCCAGGACGGAAAGATCGCCAAGCTCGGCAAGGGCCTCAAAGCCGTGAATGGGACTCAGGTGATCGACGCCTCAGGCAAGATCGTCTGCCCGGGGTTCATCGATCTCCACGTTCACCTCAGAGAGCCTGGTTTCGAGTATAAGGAAACGGTGAAGAGCGGGACACGGGCCGCGGCAGCGGGTGGCTTTGCCGCGGTCTGCTGCATGGCCAACACTGATCCCGTGAACGATAACCGCTCAGTCACGGATTACATCCTCGCCAAAGCAAGGATTGAGGGCAGCGTGAGAGTCTATCCCATCGGAGCCGTCACCCGAGGCCTCAAGGGTGAGGAGCTGGCCGAGCTGGCGGAGCTGGCCGAGGCTGGCTGCGTCGCCTTTTCAGACGACGGCAAGCCGGTCATGAACACGCGGCTGCTAAGGTACGCGATGGAGTATACGCTTCCGTTCGGGATTCCGGTCATCTCGCACGCCGAAGATCATCATCTTGCGGCAGGAGGCGTGATGCATGAAGGAGTCGTCTCCACCGAGCTCGGACTCTCGGGGATCCCCGCGGCGGCTGAGGAAGTGATGGTGGCTCGCGACATCTGCCTGGCTGAGCTGACCGGAGCGCACTTGCACATCGCCCATGTCTCAACTGCCGGGGCCGTGCGCCTGATCAGGGATGCAAAGGCGCGCGGCATCAAGGTCACCGCGGAGGTCACGCCCCATCACCTCCTGCTGACCGACGAGAGCGTCCAGAGCTACGACGGAAACTTCAAGGTGAACCCCCCGCTCAGGACCAAACGCGATCAGGAAACGCTTCTCGAGGCGCTGGTGGACGGGACCATCGACGCCGTTGCCACAGATCATGCGCCCCACGCGCTCTCTGAGAAAGAGGGCGAGTTTGACCGGGCAGCCTTCGGCGTGATCGGGCTCGAGACGGCAGTGTCCGTGCTCCTGGACCGCTTGGTCCGTCAGCAGCTGGTCGACCTCCCGACCTTGATCGCCCGGCTCACCCATGGCCCGGCGCGGCTGCTCGGCCTGCCTGGCGGCAGTCTCGCGAAGGATGCGCTGGCGGATATCACGATCCTCGACCTCGAACAGGAATGGAGCATCGATCCTTCCCGATTCCTTTCCAAAAGCAAAAACTCTCCCTTTGCTGGATGGAACGTCACCGGCGTGCCGTGGATGACGATCGTTGGCGGCAATGTTGTGATGAAAGACCGCGAGATCGTCGGAGCGCCCCTGAGATGAAGAAGCGCGCGCTCCTCGCGCTGGCCGATGGCCGGATCTTCCAGGGCGAGTCGCTCGGGGCCGAGGGCGAGACTCACGGTGAGGTGGTCTTCAACACCTCGATGACCGGCTATCAGGAGATCGCCACCGATCCCTCATATAAGGGACAGATCGTGGTCATGACGTACCCGTTGATCGGCAACTACGGGGTGAACGACGAGGACATCGAGTCCCGGAGGCCGTGGGTGGAAGGGTTCGTGGTGAAGGAAGCCTCCCCCGCGCCTTCGTCATGGCGCGGACGCCGCACGCTGGATGATTACCTCAAAACGCATGGGATCGTGGGGATCCAGTCCATCGACACCCGGGCGCTCACCAGGCACATCCGTGACCATGGCGCCCAGGAAGGCATAATCTCCACGGTGGACTTGAATCCGGGAAGCCTGATCGCCAAGGCCAAGGCTTCACCAGGCCTCATCGGGCGTGATCTGGTGAAGGAGGTCTCGTGCCAAGAGCCGTACACCTGGACCGAGTGGACGTGGAGCCTCGGCCGCGGCTACTCCGGTCCCCGGACCCCGAGCCCCGGACCCCGGTTCCGCGTGATCGCCTACGATTCAGGGATCAAGCAGAACATTATGCGCCAGCTCGTTTCCGTTGGATGCGACGTCACCGTCGTTCCAGCCACGACTCCAGCCGCGGCCGTGCTCGAGCAAAAGCCGGACGGACTCTTCCTGAGCAATGGGCCAGGCGATCCTGAAGGCGTCCCCTACCTGGCACGCTCGGTCAAAGCCTTGATCGGCAAGCTGCCGATCTTCGGGATCTGCCTTGGTCATCAGATCCTCGGGCTGGCCTTTGGAGGGGAAACATACAAGCTCAAGTTCGGCCATCACGGCGCCAACCATCCGGTGAAGGAGATTGCAACTGGCCGTGTGGAGATCACGGCTCAGAACCACGGCTTCGCGGTTGATCCGAAGTCCGTGGAGCGCGTTGGGCTTATCGAGACCCACGTCAACCTCAACGACCGCACCTCGGAGGGGATGCGACACAAAGAGCTGCCCGTTTTTTCCGTACAGTATCACCCTGAGGCCTCTCCGGGGCCGCACGACGCCAACTATCTCTTCCAGCGTTTTAGAGCGCTGATGACGAAGGGGGGATGGTAATCGTCTATGCCAAAGTACTTGATCGCGTATCGAAAGACTGAAGACGTTGGCCAGAAACCTGATTGGGCCACCTTCACCACGGAGAGCGAGCTCTCCATGGAGGCGCACGCCATCATTGAACGTATCAAGAAGCGGATGAGTGTGTTCGGAGAAACACTCTGGGGAAACGGCGAGGCGGTTTGGATCGGCAGTGGCCGGATCGACGACCTCCTGCTCAAGCGCGACGAGCCGTCACCCGAAACCTCCATCGTCTACGGCGAGATCGAAGGGTGAAGAAACGTGAAGTGTGAAGCGTGAAGAGTCGTGGAACAGAGGGCTGACATCCAAAACATCCTGATCATCGGGTCGGGGCCGATAGTCATGAGGCAATCGCGACTTCGAGGCCAGAGAAGCAGAAATCGAGGGGAGGCGGCTGGTGTGGAAAAGGGAGTTGCCTTGGAACTGTTGGAGAGTCTGCCGCATCTCCTCAAGCTCCCGTCAAAGCAAATTTGGTTTGACTTCGACGAGGAAGCGGATGTGTTGTACGTCAGCTTCGAACGCCCACAAGGGGCTACTGACAGCGAACTGAGTGAGGACGGAATCCTGATGCGGTATCGGGGCGATCAACTCGTGGGCATAACAATCCTCAATGTGCGAAAAAGGATCGCGAGCGCCAGATAGATGCCGAAGCGAACTGATCTCAAGAAGATCCTGATCATCGGCTCTGGGCCGATTGTGATCGGGCAGGCGTGCGAGTTCGACTACTCCGGGACCCAGGCGGTGAAGGCGCTGCGCGAGGAGGGGTTCGAGGTGGTGCTGATCAACTCAAACCCCGCCACGATCATGACCGATCCCGAGATGGCGCACCGCACGTATGTGGAGCCGCTCACTCCCGAGATGGCGGCCAAAGTGATCGCAATCGAGCGTCCACAGGCGCTCCTCCCCACGCTCGGAGGGCAGACGGGCCTGAATCTTGCGGTCGCTCTCGCGGAGGACGGCACGCTCGAACGCTACGGCGTCGAGCTCATCGGCGCCAAGCTCCCGGCGATCAAGAAGGCCGAGGATCGGGAGCTATTCAAAGAGGCGATGCAGCGGATCGGCCTGGCCCTGCCGCGCTCGGGATTTGCCCATTCGATTGACGAGGCCCGAGAGATCGTCCGCAAGATCGGGTATCCGGTGATCTTGAGGCCATCGTTCACGCTGGGAGGCACCGGCGGCTCCATCGCCTACAACCCCGAAGAGCTGGAGGAAGCTGTCCGCTGGGGGCTGCAGCAGAGCCCGGTCGGCACGGTGCTCGTCGAGGAGTCGGTGATCGGGTGGAAAGAGTTCGAGCTAGAGGTGATGAGGGACGGGAAGGACAACGTGGTCATCATCTGCTCGATCGAAAACTTCGACCCCATGGGGGTCCACACCGGCGACTCGATCACCGTCGCGCCCGCCCAGACCCTGACGGACAAGGAGTACCAGCTCATGCGCGACGCCGCGATCGCGATCATCCGAGAGATCGGGGTCGAAACCGGGGGATCGAACATCCAGTTCGCGGTGAACCCGGAGGACGGCCAACTGGTGGTGATCGAGATGAACCCGCGCGTTTCCCGCTCCTCGGCTTTGGCATCCAAGGCCACGGGCTTCCCGATCGCGAAGATCGCCGCGAAGCTGGCCGTCGGGTACAGTCTCGACGAGATCAAAAACGATATCACGCGGGAGACACCGGCCAGCTTTGAGCCCACCATTGACTACTGCGTGGTGAAGTTCCCGCGCTGGGCCTTCGAGAAGTTTCCCGAGGCTGATCAGACGCTGACCACCCAGATGAAGTCCGTCGGGGAAGCCATGGCCATCGGCCGCACCTTCAAGGAGGCGCTCCAGAAGGCGATCCGTTCTCTGGAGCAGGACCGGTGGGGCCTCACTCTCGACAAGCCGATCGAGGACCTCGAAGAGCTTAAGGGGATGATCAGAACGCCCAATGCCGAGCGCGTCTTCGTGATCGCTGAAGCATACCGGCGCGGGCTCTCCACGCAGGAGATCTACAATCTCAGCAAGATCGACCCATGGTTCCTGGAGCAGATCCGAGAGATCGTGGAGTTTGAGGAGGAGATCCGGGGTTCGGCACCCGTAGGTTTGGGGGACCCAAACCTGGCCACGGGTGCCCCCGCGTCCAGATTTCGCGTCGCGAAATCTGCGGGGGGGTTCGGGGATGGGGAAGTACTGAGAAGGGCGAAGCAGCTTGGATTCTCGGATCGGAGGATCGCAGAGCTAACCGGGACGACGGAAATCGAGATCAGAGCGGCACGGATCGCTAAAGGCGTCCGCGCCACGTTCAAGATGGTGGACACGTGCGCGGCTGAGTTCGTCGCCTACACGCCGTACCTCTACTCCACATACGAAGAAGAGGACGAAGCGCCTCGCACAGACCGGCCGAAGGTGATCATCCTCGGCTCGGGACCGAACCGGATCGGTCAGGGGATCGAGTTCGACTACTGCTGCGTCCATGCGGCCTTCGCCCTCAAAGAGCTTGGGATCGAGGCGCTCATGGTGAACTGCAACCCCGAGACGGTCTCCACCGATTACGACACCTCGGACCGTCTCTACTTCGAGCCGCTCACGTTTGAAGATGTCATGAACATCGTCGAGAAAGAGAAGCCCCTGGGGGTCATCGTTCAGTTCGGTGGTCAGACGCCGCTCAAGCTGGCGGTCCCGCTTCAGAAGGCCGGCGTCCCCATTCTTGGAACGTCCCCCGATGCGATTGATCGCGCGGAGGACCGCGAGCGATTCAGCGAGCTTCTGACCAAGCTCCAGCTCTCCCAGGCGCCGTGCGGGATCGCCCACTCGCTGGAGGAGTCACGGCAGATCGCGCGGAACATCGGTTTCCCTGTGCTGGTGCGCCCATCGTATGTGCTGGGCGGCCGCGCCATGGAAATTGTCTACGACGAGCAGGACCTCGCCCGCTATATGGGCGAGGCGGTGCGCGTCTCTCCGGAGCACCCGATCCTGGTGGACAAGTTTCTTGAAGACTCCCTCGAGATCGACGTGGACGCCATCTCGGATGGCAAGCGCACCGTGGTGGGAGGGGTGATGGAGCACATTGAGAAGGCCGGAATCCACTCGGGAGACTCCGCGTGCGCGCTGCCCCCCTACTCGTTAGGCGACGACCAGATCGAGCAGCTCAAGCTGCAGACCAAGGCGCTCGCCGCGGAGCTCGGCGTAGTTGGCCTCATGAATGTGCAGTTCGCGATTAAGAACGAGACGCTTTTTGTCCTCGAGGTGAACCCGCGCGCGTCGCGCACGGTCCCCTTCGTGTCGAAAGCCATCGGGGTCCCGCTGGCGAAGCTGGCGACGAAGGTGATGATGGGGCAATCTCTGGCTGAGGTCGGCCTGACTGAAGAGCGCGAGGTAGGTCACATCGCGGTAAAAGAGGCGGTCTTCCCGTTCGTGAAGTTTCCCGGCGTGGACGTGGTCCTGGGGCCCGAGATGAAGTCCACCGGCGAGGTGATGGGGATCGATCGGGATTTCAGAAAGGCATACGTCAAGTCTCAGCTCGCCGCGGGCTCGCCGCTCCCGACGTCAGGGAAGGTCTTTCTCTCGGTCAAGAACCGGGACAAGCGCCCGCTCGTTCAGATCGCCAAGCGTCTGACCGAGATGGGCTTCTCCCTCGTGGCGACCCCGGGCACGGCCAAGGTGCTGGCGCGGCACGGCATGCCGGTCGAGGTAATCCACAAGGTCGCCGAGGGATGGCGTCCCAACATTATCGACCTGATGAAGCAAGGCGAGATCGCGCTCCTTTTCAACACCCCGGAGGACGGCCGCGCCAGAAAAGACTCCTACCTCATCCGCCGCACCGCAGTGATGCAGAATATCCCCTACTACACCACCGTGGATGGCGCTCAGGCCGCGATCGGTGGGATCGAGGCGCTGTTGAAGGGAGAGCTCTCGGTCCAGTCACTCCAGGAATATTATGCCGCCGAGCGATCCTAAAGATCGGCTGATCGTGGCGCTCGATGTAGATCAGCTTGGCCAAGCCGAGTCTCTGCTGGACCGCCTTTCCCCTCGCGTCTCCACGTTCAAGATCGGGAGCCAGCTCTTCACCGCCGCTGGTCCGGCTGCGGTCGAAATCGTCCAAAAGAGGGGCGGGCGCGTCTTTCTGGATCTCAAATATCACGACATCCCCAACAGTGTGGCTGGAGCGGTGCGTGAGGCGGCGCGCCTCGGCGTGTTCATGCTGAACGTTCATGCCTCCGGCGGTGGGGCCATGATGAGCGCGGCCGCTCAGGCGCTCCGGGAGGAGGCCAAGGGCGTGGGTGCGCGGCCTATGCTCCTGGCGGTGACAGTGCTCACGAGCCTTGACCGAGCCGCGCTTCAGCGAGAGCTGAACGTTCCGCTCTCCGTCGAGGGGCATGCGCTCCATCTGGCCCGGCTCGCTCAAGCATCGGGCCTTGACGGCAGCGTGGCCTCGCCCCAGGAGGTCCGCACGCTCAGGAACGCGCTCGGGCGCGATTGGGTGATCGTGACGCCCGGCGTGCGCCCCTCCGGAGGGTCCAGCGATGACCAGGCGCGGGTGGCCACGCCTGAGGCCGCGATCAGAGCTGGCGCTGACTATCTGGTGGTCGGCCGACCAATCCTGGAGGCGAGCGACCCTGAACACGCGGCGCAAGCCTTTGTTGCCTCTATCGCAGCGGCGTCGAAATGAGATGACTAGCCAGGAAGTCCTGAAGCTCTACGAGCAGACGGGCGCGCTTCTGAGCGGTCATTTCCTGCTCACCTCAGGGCTCCACTCAGATACGTATCTGCAATCGGCCCTGGTGCTCCAGCACCCGCCCTATGCTGAGCTGTTGGGGCGGGCCGTGGCCCAGCGTTTTGCCGACGCGCGCGTTCAGGTCGTGGTTGGGCCGGCGCTGGGTGGCATCATCGTCGCCCACGAGGTCGCGCGCGCGCTCAGAGCGCGCGCGCTCTTCACCGAGCGCGAGGAGGGGCAGATGAGACTGCGCCGGGGCTTTCACATCCAGCGGGGCGAGCGCTGCCTGGTGGTGGAGGACGTGGTCACCACGGGCGGGTCCACGCGAGAGGTGATCGGAGTGCTGGAGGCCGCGGGCGGAGAGCTGGTCGGCGTCGGCGCTCTGATTGACAGAAGCGGAGGCGCCGCTCAGTTCCCCGTGAAGGCAGCCTCGCTCTCGACCCTCTCGGTTCCCAACTGGAAGCCCGAGGATTGCCCGCTCTGCGCCTCAGGGCGCCCCGCGGTCAAGCCCGGAAGCCCTGGCGCGCCAACGCGGTAAGAGCCGAAGGTCGTGGAGGCACTGAACCGCCCGGTCGCTCTCGCAGGCGGGCACACCCGAAGTGCGGCTGCAAAGGGATGGGAGCATCTCACGGAGGTCTGAGACATGGCAGAAAGGCAGGTCGCTCAACCGATCGATCCGACCCGCTACGCCAGCATAGCGTCACCCATTCCGCTGCTAGCACTTTTTGGCGGAATTGTCGAGTTGATCATCGGCGCATTGGTCTTCAGGATCGCTGATCAGTACCAGCCATATCTTATTGCAGGGGCGATTTTGTTACCTCTTGCCTGGTTGCTCGTCATCTTTCGACTGATCGCCAAATATCACGATCACCTTTATGCTCCGAGGGATTTCTCCGACCCAGGACAATTTCTCTTCACGTTGTCGGCAGAGGCCAGGACAATGCTGAGCAAGGGAACCCTCGGGAATCCGACTGATTTTGGACCTTTCAAGCTATCTGAGAAGACCGCTGCTCCGGGTGGCAAAGATATTCGGAATGACCTCATGAACACCCACCGAATCGATGAGTTTCTCTCGAACATGAATGGAACTGAATTACTCGGGTTGCACGCCTGGTACAACGAGAACAATGCGCATGCGTTCGCCTTGCAGACACTGACCCTCGCAATTGCCAAGGGATTCATTGCCAGCAAGAATTACAGTTACGCAAGCGCCTCACTGCGGAAACTTGGCAGGCTACTCGAAGCGAAGGCGTTTGCCGCCCTCGCGTTGCAGTTGGAGGGCCACAACTCAGACGCCAAGTATAATCTCTCCCTGATTTGCAAAGCGATGGGTGACAGCGAGAGCGCCTTGCGTTATGCAAAAGACCTGCTGCCCGAAGTCGGGGATTACCATCGCATCAGAATCCTGCAGGAGTTTCCGAGCCTTAGGAGCGTGTTGAAAAACACCCAGTAGCCGAACAATTGGCGAGGTACGTCATCGTTTGCGTCAAACCGTTCGGGGTCGATGTCAACTCAGGAGTCGAGGGCCGAGGCCCGGTGGGGAAAAATCATCTGAAGGGTCGGGGAGTTTATGATCAGAGCGCATCAAGCTTTCCAAGCCCTTCGCTATTGTCAAGGGAGCCGCGCATTTCGAGGGGTTCGTTTCGTTGACAGAGGCCCTAGGGCCAGGCTACGATATCAACACGTTGAGCACTCTTTTCCCCACGAGACGGTTGGCTTGAGGCATCCCGCATGCGGAGCATGACGGGGTATGGCCGGGCCGATGTGATGGGAACGAGGGTGGCGCTTTCCGTCGAGGCTCGCAGCCTCAATCACCGGTACCTCGACCTCACGATCCGGCTCCCCCGTCCCCTCACAGCATTCGAATCGGATGTCAGGAGGCTTCTCCGCGACGAGATCCAGCGTGGACGCGTCGAAATCACTGTCTCGCTCCGCCGGGTCGAGTCAGGCGGTGACGCCGTGCAGGTCAATTACGCCCTCGCGCAAGACTACCTCGAGAAGCTGAGAGAGCTTGCGCGGGCCTGTCGGCTCGAGGAGACGCTGTCGCTTCCGCTTCTGCTCGAGTGCCCCGGAGTGATGAGCGTCGATGAGAATGATCCGATCACGAGCGAGGAGGGGTGGTCAATGCTCGAGCCGGCGCTCATCGAGAGCGTCAAGGCGTTGGGGGCCCAGCGCGAGGCCGAGGGGAACGCTCTCGCGCACGAGCTGGGCCGGTTGTTAGACAGTCTTGAGGGGGCGCTCTCCACAATCACCGAGCGCGCGCGATCAAGCGCCGGAGACCGACAGGAGCGGCTCCACGAGCGGATCAAAAAGCTTCTCGGTGAGCTGTCGGTGGATGAGGGGCGCTTGGCCATGGAAGTCGCGCTCCTCGCGGACCGCTCGGACGTCACTGAAGAGCTCGCGCGGCTGCGAGTCCACCTTGGCCAGTTCCGGGAATCGCTCAGAGCGAGCGGCCCAGTGGGGAGGGCGCTCGACTTCCTCATTCAAGAGATGAACCGAGAGGTCAACACGATCGGCTCAAAGGTGGATGACCTCCTGATCACGCAAACCGTGATTGCCTCAAAAGGGCTGTTGGAAAAGCTCCGCGAGCAAGTGCAGAATCTCGAGTAAATGATCACGCGGCGTGGCATGTTGGTTGTGGTGTCGGCTCCATCCGGGGCCGGCAAAACTTCGCTCTGTCACGAAATCCGTTCCGTGCTGCCCGACCTCGCGTACTCGATCTCCTACACGACCCGTACGCCTCGCCCGGGCGAGACGAACGGCAAGGATTTTCACTTCGTATCGGAGGCCACGTTTCGCGCCATGGTCGGCCGCGGAGAGTTTGCTGAGTGGGCCACCGTGCACGGCAATCTCTACGGGACAGGGGCCAAAGCCCTTGAACAGCTCCTGACGGCGGGGCTGGACGTGCTGTTGGATATCGACACGCAGGGCGCCCGCCAGCTTCGGGCCCGCTACCCCGAAGAGGTGTATGTCTTTGTTGCGGCGCCTTCGATGCGGGAGCTCGAGCAGCGGTTGCGCGAGCGAAAGTCCGACGCGCCGCAGGAGATTGCCAGGCGGATGGCCCGCGCGCGCGAGGAGATCATGGCGTGGCGGGAGTACGACTATCTGATCATCAATCGAGATCTCAAGGAGGCGGTGAACGATTTGGCGGCGGTGATTCAGGCTGAGCGATGCCGCGCCAAACGCCTTTCACTCTCGCTCCCAGATCTCGAGCTTCCCACATAGCAAGGAGGACAACGTGATGTCGTTCCCATCCCTGGAGAAAGCGCTGGAGAAGATTTCGAACCGGTACCTCTTGGTCGTGCTCTCAGCCCGACGGGCCCGACAGGTCAACCGAGGATCGCCACCCCTAGTGGAGTCCTCCCAGAAGAAGTGTACGGGCGTGGCCCTCGAGGAGATTGCGCAGGCGAAGGTCGGGTATCGCATGAAGGAGGATGGCCAATCTTCCGCGCGCCTGTAGCGCCGTGCCGATAAGCTTCGCATCCCTTCGTTCCGTATCGGGGCTCGGGGCTCGAAGTCAGATATACGGACCCCGGACCCCTGGCCCCGGACCCCGAGAGTGATGCTGGCATCTCGGCGCGATGCAAGTGCGGAGGCAAAGAAACAGTAACGGTATGAGCCTGGCTGGAAGAGAGCTGATTCTGGGAGTCACCGGAAGCATCGCGGCGTATAAAGCCGTTTACCTGCTGCGAGAGCTGGTGAAGCTGGGAGCGGGGGTGACCGTGGTGCTCACCGAGCACGCGCGGCACTTCGTCGGTCCCCTCACCTTCCGCACCCTGTCGCGCCGCCAGGTTCTCACTGATCTCTTTGATCCCGAAACCGATGCCCCGGTGGAGCACGTCTCGTTGGCCGAGCGGGCCGACCTTTTCGTGATCGCGCCGGCCACCGCGAATCTCCTGGCGAAAGCGGCTCACGGCGTCGCAGACGATCTCTTGACCACTATGCTTCTTGCCGCCCGCGGTCCTGTGCTGGTCGTTCCCGCGATGGACGGAGAGATGTGGAACCATCCCGCGGTCCAAGCGAACGTGGCGACGCTTCGATCGCGCAAGGTCGTGATCCTCGAGCCTGAGTGGGGAGAGCTGGCGTCAGGCCAGGTGGGGAAGGGGCGGTTCCCGGAACTGCCGGTGATCCTCGACGCGATCCATCGCTGCCTTGCGCCCCGAGATCTCGAGGGAGAACGAGTCCTGATCACCGCGGGGCCGACTCGTGAGCCGATTGATCCGGTCCGCTACCTCTCGAACCGCTCCTCGGGAAAGATGGGCTATGCGCTTGCCGGCGCCGCATTGCGGCGAGGCGCCACGGTTGTGCTCATCTCCGGCCCCACAGCGCTGATGCCCCCTTTGGGCGTCACTTCGGTCTCCGTCCAGACCGCTCAGGAGATGCGTGACGCCGTGCTCCAGCACCTTCCCGAATCGACCATCGTGGTGAAGGCCGCCGCGGTCGCGGACTACCGGCCGAAGCGGCAGCAGCCATCCAAGATCCGCTCGAGGCAGGACGACCTCACCATCGAGCTGATGCCGAACCCGGACATCCTGAAAGAGATCGCTCACCAGAGGGGCAAGGTGTTCCTCGCCGGGTTCGCGGCAGAGGTAGAGGACGTGAAGTCGAATGCCCTGGCCAAGCTCAAAGCCAAGGGGATCGACCTGATGATCGCCAATGATGTCAGCCAGGCCGGCATCGGGTTCGAAGCGGACGAGAACCAGGTGCTTCTCCTCGACCGCTGGGGGGGAGTGGTCGAGCTCCCCCGCATGGAAAAGACCCGAGTCGCTGACGCGATCTTCGACCGTATCCTAACTTTGAAGAACAGCGCCCCGGCCGGGGTGTCGGGCTAATCCCCATGTCGGCCGAGGCGCTGTCAGATGCGCTGCGCCTCCTCTCTGAAACCCTTCGCTTCTATCAGGCCATTGGAGTGACCGAGCTTCCGCTCTCGCGGGACTATCTTCCACGCCCTAAAGACGCCCTGACACACCTCGAAGCCCAGATTGACGGGTGCACGCGCTGCAAGCTCTCCCAAGGGCGCACCACCATCGTCTTCGGATCAGGAAACCCCAAGGCCGGCCTGATCTGCATCGGCGAGGCGCCAGGGGCTGATGAAGATATTCAGGGGAAGCCGTTTGTCGGACGAGCTGGACAGCTTCTGACGAAGATGCTCGAGTCGGTCGGGTTCGATCGCGAGCAAGACTGCTATATCGCCAATATCGTCAAGTGCCGCCCACCAAACGGCTTCCCCTG
>Ga0209342_10001565_pt1 | contig 25664 bp, 28 predicted proteins | sample RifCSP16_2_FD_184023 | JGI IMG/M metagenome (GOLD analysis project Ga0209342, IMG submission 184023) | Soil microbial communities from Rifle, Colorado - Rifle CSP2_sed 16_2 (SPAdes) (version 2) | ecosystem: Environmental > Terrestrial > Deep subsurface > Rock core/Sediment | place: Rifle... | reverse complement strand
TGGCGCTCAAGAAGGCTGAGCTGGAAGCCTCGCAGCTCGACCTGGTGGAGATCAACGAGGCCTTCGCCGCTGTGGCGCTGTGGTCGGCCCGTCTGCTCGACCTCCCCATCGACAAGGTCAACGTCCGTGGGGGGGCTGTCGCCCTCGGCCACCCGATCGGCGCCACCGGAGCCCGCCTGGTCGTCACCCTGATCAACGCCCTCGTCTCCCGGGGGGGGGGGATCGGAGCAGTAACATTATGTGGCGGGGGGGGTCAAGGCGACGCCCTGATCCTTCGGGTGGGTTCATGATCGAGGTACCCGAGAGAAACCTCGGTCTGGACCTCGTGCGGGTCACTGAGACCGCCGCCATGGCTGCCGCGCGCTGGCAAGGTCGAGGCGACAAGAACGCCGCCGACCACGCCGCCGTCGAGGGGATGAGAGCACACCTCGCCACCATCGACATCTCTGGCGTCGTGGTCATCGGTGAAGGGGAGAAGGACAACGCCCCGATGCTCCACAATGGGGAGAAGGTCGGTAGCGGCCGGGGGCCGGCGGTGGACGTGGCGGTCGACCCGATCGACGGAACGAGGCTCACGGCCGCCGGGGAACCGGGAGCGCTCTCGGTGATCGCCCTTGCCGAGCAGGGAACCATGTACGCACCAGGCAAGCTCGTTTACATGGACAAGATCGCGGTCGGCCCGGAGGCCGCTGACCAAATCGAGCTGGGAGCTCCCATCGATCACAACCTGCGGCGCATCGCTAAAGCCAAGGGCAAGGACGTGAGCGACCTGCGGGCGATCATCCTCGACCGGCCTCGTAACCAACGCTACATCGACGAGGTCCGTCAAGCCGGGGCGAGCATCCGGCTCATCGGCGACGGCGACGTCTCGGCGGCGATCGCCACGGCGCGGCCCGAGTCCGGTATCGACGTGCTGATCGGGATCGGCGGATCGCCCGAGGCTGTGCTGGCGGCAGCGGCACTGGCCTGCATCGGCGGCGAGATCCAGTGCCGGCTCTGGCCCCGGGATGACTCGGAACGGGCATACGCAGCCGAAGCTGGGCTGGATCTCGACCAGGTGATGACAACGGCCGACCTGGTGGGCATCGATAACGTATTCTTCGCCGCTACCGGGGTCACCGGCGGGGAGTTTCTGAGGGGCGTGGACTTCTTCGGGGACGGAGCGGTCACCCACTCGGTGGCAATGCGCTCAAAGACGGGCTCGGTCCGGTACATGGATGCCCGACACAACTTCGCCCGGTTGCGCAAGATCTCCGCCGTGCAACTCGACTACCTCGACTGACCTCGAGATCCTTCAAAACCGGCTCACCATGCCGACCGGATTCGGCGAGGTCATCATGTATGCCGAGACCATCCAACTCCGCCGCCGCCGCCATTCCTTGGTGCTTACCGCGGTCAGCGCCCTCGCCGTACAGATTGCCCTGATGTGGGTGGCCAGGGAAGCCGCCGCATGGTCTCCCCCAAGCCTTGACAATCTCGACGGGTCCGCTTTGGCCGTCACCGAAGAACTGGCCGGCCGGACGGCCTTTTCCATCGTCGAGATGGGCTCGGACGAATACCAGTCCAACTGCGTCGTCGTCTCGTATGGCGGCAAACGAGCGGCTTCGCTCCGGCTCTTTGCAGATGGACAGGAAGGCACGCTCGCCGGCCTTTTCCTCACTGTCGAAAGCGGATCGGGGGGAGCGACCGGCGACTGCACCGGCTTTGTCCCCGCTCACACCGTGGCGGCGATGCCGGTGAGCGAGTTCGTGGACCAAGCCTCCGACCCGGCCCGGGGATTCGAGACCTGGAGGGCAACGCCGGGTGAGGCTCGCACCATCCGGATCGAAGTGCGTCCAGAACGAGGCGCCTCGAGGGGTAGCGTCCTCTACCTGGCCTGGGCAGCTGTCCGCTAACCGGATCGTCGCCCGTGCCCGGGCACCATCTGGCGAGCCGGTGCTCGGGGCGCGGACCGTTCGTGTCGACCTATTCTCGACATATGCAGTCGATCAACCCAACCACCGGCGAGTTGGTGGCCGAGTACGCCGAGCACAGCCCCACCGAGGTCGAAGCGGCGATCGGTCGCGCTCATGAAGCCTTCCTGGACTGGCGCCACCAACCGTTCGCGGAGCGTTCTCGTCACATGCACAAGGCGGCCGAATTGCTGGAAGGCGGCCGGCAACGGCTGGCCGAGTTGATGGCCGTCGAGATGGGAAAACCGGTGAAGGCCGGACGCGCCGAGGTGGAGAAGTCGGCCTGGGCCTGCCGGTATTACGCCGATGAAGCCGCCAACATTCTGGCCGACCGGACCATCCCCACCGGACGGACCAATAGCTACGTTGCCGCCAAACCCTTGGGGGTGGTGCTGGCGGTGATGCCTTGGAACTTCCCTTTCTGGCAGGTCTTTCGGTTTGCCGCCCCGGCGTTGATGGCCGGGAATGCCGGGTTGCTCAAGCACGCCTCGAACGTCAGCGGGTGCGCCCTCGCCATCGGGGAGATACTTGCCGACGCCGGCTTTCCGGACGGGTTGTTCGCCACCTTGCTCATTCCTTCCGCGCGAGTCGATGCAGTGATCGAACATCCGCTGGTCGTCGCAGCCACCCTGACCGGAAGCGACCCGGCCGGGCGGGCGGTGGCGGCCAAGGCTGGGTCGGTGCTCAAGAAGACGGTCCTCGAGTTGGGTGGCTCCGATCCCTACCTGGTGCTGGCCGACGCCGACCTAGACCTGGCAGCCAAGACTTGCGCCGCCAGTCGGCTCATCAACTCCGGACAGTCGTGCATCGCCGCCAAGCGGTTCATCGCCGACCGGTCCATCGCGGCGGAGTTCACCGAGAAGATGGCGGCGGCGATGGCCGCGGCGGTTATGGGAGATCCGCTCAATGAGCAGACCGACGTCGGACCGCAAGCCCGCGCCGACCTCCGCGACGAGATCCACCGCCAGGTGCAGGCGAGCGTCCGGATGGGGGCCCGGCTGGTTCTGGGGGGGGCGGTGCCGACTGGCCCGGGGGCGTTTTACCCGGCCACTTTGCTCGCCGACGTGGAACCTGGGATGCCCGCCCACGACGAGGAGATCTTCGGGCCGGTGGCTGCGGTCATCACCGTCGACGGCGAGGAGGAGGCGATCCGCGTTGCCAACGACACCAAATTCGGACTAGGCGCCGCCGTTTTCAGTCGGGACGTAGCCCGCGCCGAACGGATCGCCGCCGACCGTTTAGAGGCTGGGAGCTGCTTTGTGAACGCCATGGTGGCCTCGGACCCTCGCCTGCCCTTCGGTGGCATCAAGACGTCTGGCTACGGTCGGGAGCTGGCGGACCTCGGCATCAAGGAGTTCGTCAACCTGAAGACGGTGGTGGTCGCGTAGGAGTCGGACTCCCCACCCACAGATGATCTGTGGGCCCTGGGTAGTACTGGGTACTACCCAGAACCCTGGGTTCACGGTTACATCTCCGAGCGGCCAACGAGGGCGCGTCCGAGGGTTAGTTCGTCGGCGTAGTCGAGGTCGCCGCCGACCGGGAGGCCCATGGCCAGCCGGGTGACCTTGACGCCGAGCGGTTTGAGCTCCCTCGCGATGTATAGAGCCGTGGTGTCGCCCTCGACAGAGGGGTTGGTGGCGACGATGAGCTCGGTGATCTCCTCGGCTACGACCCGCGCTTTCAGCTCGGCGAATCGGAGCTGGCCGGGCCCGATGCCCTGAATCGGCGACAGCGCGCCCCCCAGTACGTGGTAGCGGCCGTGGAATTCCTGAGTGCGTTCCACCACCACGATGTCCTGGGCGCGCTCCAAAACACACAGCGACCTGGTGTCCCGCCGGGTGTCACGACAGATCGAACACTCCTCGTTGGCCGTGACGTTGAAGCACCGCCGGCAGGTCCCCACCTGGCGACGCAAGTCGATGATCGATTGGGCCAGACGCTCCGCATCGGCCTCGTCGACGGCCAGCAGATGAAACGCCAGCCGCTGCGCCGACCGGCGACCAATCCCCGGGAGACGGGCCAGCTCGTCGATGAGTCGTTGGACGGGTCCTTCGAACATCAGCGCACCCCCCCCCTAACTCGTTCTGGCGCGCCAATCACGACCCATAGGTCGTGATTGGCGCGCCAAAAGGGTGGTTGCAAGGGTGGTTGCAAGGGTGGTTGCAAGGGGTGGCTGCATATGGTGGTTGGATCGGGCGGTGAACCTTACCGGTCAGCTCTCCGCTACCTCTTCCACCAACTCGGCGCCGAACTCGTTTTTCAACAAGGCCACGGGGTCCGTCACGTCCTCGGGCGCCTCGAAGAGTCGATCCTTGTCCAGCTCGACCTGCTCTTCCACCACCGGCACCGGTCCGGCGGCCCGGAAGTCGATGCGGACGGCGCCGCCGAGAAGGTCGGCAGCTTTGGCCCCGACCACTGCCGCCACAACCTGATCCTGCTTCAAGGCTTCGAGGTGGAACTCATGGGGCACCGAGAATGTCACCTTGTTGCCAGCCACACCAACCGGGATCGCCTCTCGCAAAAGCGCCCCGCGCCGAGCCCCGAGGGCCTGGCGAGCCCCGCTCAGCAAGGCCGGCCAAACCGTCTGCACTTGTTCGAGCGTCAAGCCCTCAACGGGCGCCGGTTTGGTGACCTCCGGAGCTGACTGGGGGGGGCCGATCGCCGGACTACCTGCCTCGACCGCTGGGGCGCGTCGGCGGGGCTTGGCCTTGAGCGAGGTGTCCGGGCTCGGTTCGTGAAGGGGCTCGGCGGCCGGGGAAGGGGCGGGCGAAAGCGTCGACGGCGGCGAAGTGGTGATTCGGGTGAGTCGTTCTTCGACACGGTCGAGGCGTGTCGAAAGCGACTCGGCATCCAGCGCGAACTCGGGTCGGGCCAGCTTCAACAGCGCCAACTCCACCATTAGGCGCTCTTCCCGGCCCTCGCGCAGCTTGACCAGGGCGTCACCAAGCACGTCAACACCGCGGAGCACCTCCCCGGCCGACAACTCCTTCGCGGCCCGTCTCCAATCGTCGAGGATCTCCTGCGGCTCGTCGGCGATCTCGGCCAAGTTAGGGGCGTAGTGGGCCAAGAAAACGCCGCGGAGGAAGGCGATGGCTTCTGCGACGAATCGTCGCAGGTCGACGCCTTGTGAGGACACTTGGGCAACCAACTCCAAGGCCGCCCGGCCGTCTTGGCTCGACATCGCTAGCGCCAACCGGTTGTAGACCTCCCGATCGGCCAACCCGAGGGCGCGGTTGACACCCGCAATGTCGACTGTACCGTTGCCCAAAGCCGCCACCTGCTCGAGCAGGCTGAGAGCATCGCGAACGCTTCCGAGGGCGTGGCGCGCCACCGCCATCAACGCCGGTGGGTCAAACCGATACGTTTCGTGCTCGCTGACCCGACGGAGGTGGGCAGCAATCACTTCGAGGGACACGGGATGGAAGTCGAAACGCTGGCTTCTACTCCTGATGGTGTCGAGCAATTTGTACGGCTCGGTCGTGGCGAGTACGAAGTGGACGTGCTCGGGTGGTTCTTCGAGCGTCTTCAACAGGGCGTTGCCGGCGGCTTTCGACAACATGTGCGCCTCGTCGAGGATGAATATCCGCCGTCCGGCCGCCGAAGACGCCACTGTTGAAACGCTGATCCTCATGTCCCGGATGTCGTCGACCGAGTTGTGGCTGGCTGCGTCCAGCTCGAGGACGTCAAGGCTCGAACCCTCGGTGATCGCCTCACAGTTCCGGCAGACGTTGTCAGGCGAGCCGTTGGCCAACCGGTTTTCGCAGTTGAGCGCCTTGGCGAGGATCCGGGCCGTGGAGGTCTTACCGGTTCCGCGCGGGCCGGCGAAGAGGTAGGCATGCGCCACCCTTCCCTCCGCCACCTCCCTCGACAAGGTGGCGGTGACATGGTCCTGACCGATCACGTCGTTGAAATCCTGCGGCCGGTACTTGCGATACAACGCCTGGTATTCCACCCGTCGATCCTACCCATTGACCAGGACACAGTCCCGGCCGGTCAGCGACGGCCGTCCGCCCAGGCTTGGCCCCGGATAGCTTGACCCCGGGATCTGCTTCCATTCAGACCGTCTCCCGATCCGCCGATAAGGTCACCCGCATGCGAGAAAACGCCGTCTGGGCGAAGGGTTTGGTTCGTCGCTTCGATAAGACCGTGGCGGTGGCTGGACTCGACCTGTCGATTGCCCCCGGCGAGTTCTATGGCCTGCTCGGGCAGAACGGTGCCGGCAAGACCACCACCATCAAGATGATCGTCGGTCTGCTTCGACCGGATGCGGGCAGCGCCGGTGTCTTCGGTTTCAACACTTGGGTGGATCCGCTCGAAGTGAAAAAGCGCATCGGCGTGCTACCCGAGGAGTTCAACCTCTACGAGAGGCTCACCGGGTCGGAGCTGCTCGACTTCACCGCTGCGGTCCACGGCGTCCCTCGCCTCGACGCCCACCGTCGTCGTGACGAGCTGCTCTCGGTGCTCGATCTCGACGATGCCGCCAACCGTCTGATCGGCGACTACTCCCGGGGTATGCGCAAGAAGGTCGCACTGGCCGCCGCCATCATTCACGCCCCAGCGGTCCTCTTCCTCGATGAGCCCCTCGAGGGCGTGGACGCCGTCAGCGCTCGATTGATCCAAAGGCTCCTGCTCGACTACACCGCCCAGGGAGCAACGGTGGTCTTCTCGTCTCACGTCATGGAGCAGGTCGAGAAGCTCTGCACCCGCATCGGGATCATGCAAAGGGGCAAGATGGTGGTGGAGGACACCCCGAGCGGTCTGTGCGCTCAGTTCGGAGTGGCAACTGTTGAGGACGCGTTCCTCCGTGCCGTTGGTGCACCGGAAACCGAAGGGGGTCTGGAGTGGTTGGCCAGCTCGTCTGGCTGAAGTGGCGGCTGCTGTGGAACGGCCTGCGCGCCGATCGCCAGCGCCGGATCGGGCTCCCCCTGGTACTCGGCCTGCTGCTGTGGGGAGGCCAGGAGCTGGTGGTGCGTTATCGCGGCGCCGCCGCCGGCCTCTCTGAGGTAGCGGCCGGTGAGCTGGCGATCTGGGCAGCGGTGGCGGTGTGGCTCGGCTGGGTGGCCCTGCCCGTGGTGTTGTTTCCACTCGACGAAACCCTCGATGCCTCTCGGTTCGCCCTTTTGCCGGCATCTCGACGTTCCCTGGTGATCGGCCTCGGTTTGGCCGGTTTGGTGACGCCCACCGTGCTCCTGCCGTTGCGGTTGCTCATCGTCGATGTTGGCCAGTTTGGGCGAGGATTTGCCCTACCCGTCGCCGTGCTCGGCTGCCTGCTTCTTCTTGCTCTGCTGGTGGTGGCCGGCCATCTCTTCTCGGCGACCCTCACCGCCATACTCCGCAGCCGGCGAGGTCGTGACCTGGCGCTGTTCGTGGTTTCGGGCATTGGGCTGGCGGGATTCGGGGCCCAGCAGTTGGTGAGCTCGGTGGTGGGAGAGCTCGGGCTGGAGGGGGCCGTTACCGCCTACTCGCTCTCCTCCTGGTCGGTGCTGGTGCCGCCCGCCGCCGCCCAGACCGCCATCGTGGCCGCCGCCTCGGGCGACCTGTTCCGGTCGATCGTCAATCTGGCGGCCGCCGCCGGGTGGCTGGTGCTCCTGGCCATCGCCTGGGAGAAGGTGATCCGACACCTCGTGGTCACCCCAGAAGCCTCGGCCCGCCCGTTGCGGGCGGCTCGGCGCCGGGGGCTCGTGGGCGGAGCCCGGGGTTGGACGGCGATGGGAGTCGTGGCCCGCAAAGAGCTCCGCATGTTCATCCGAGATCCGCGGATGCGAATGGTGTGGACAGGGGCGGCCATCTTCCTAGGGGTGGTCGTGGCCGCATTGGTGGTCGGAACCGAGCAAGTCGACCGGTTGCGACAGTCCTCGTGGCTGCCCCTCCTCTCCCCCGCCTTCGTCCTGTTCGTGGGGCTTCCCATCGCCCTCAACCAATTCGGCTGGGAGCGCAACGCCGCCAGCTACGTCTTCGCCCTCCCGATCAAGCCCCGCCAGCTCATCATCGGCAAGAACATCGCCACCTCGGTCGGTTTGCTGATCGAGTCCCTGGCCCTCTCGGTCTTGCTCGCCGCCACGAGCCACGGCTGGGAGGTCATGCCGTTGGTGCCTGCCTTGTGTATCGCGGCGATCGGGTGCCAGTTGGCGGTAGGCAACCTCGTTTCCGTTCTGACCCCCCTCCGGCTCCCCGAAGTCGGCACCGACATCTTCGCCCAGGCATCCGAGCAGGGCTGTCTCGCCATCGGATCGCAACTCGTGTCCTTCTTCGCCATCGGTCTGCTGATGGTGCCACCGGCCTCGGTGATGGTTCTCACAGTCGCGTTCGGGAGTCCGATCAGCCCGCTGTTCGCCGTGCCCTTCGCGGTGGTCTGGGGGGGGGTATTCTATTTGCTCTCCCTCTGGTTGTCAGGGGTGCTTCTGCGACGGCGGATCCCCGAGGTCGTGGCCTGGGTGCAAACCGTCTGACGCCGGTGCGAGCGAGGGCAGGGCGTCAGGAGTAGCGGGTGACGAACCCCCGCGACCGGAACACCGAGAGCATCCGGGCGCCAAGCCAGGTTGCCATCACCAGGGCCACTGCGGTTCCGATCACAGCGAGACCCAAACGGTCCCAAGGCACCCTCCCTGCCATCCAGGACTTGCCGAACGGCGGCGAAGGCGTGCGTGGTTGGCAACAGCATGGCGAGCTGGCGCAGCCCCGCGGGGAGCGCCTCTACAGGAAAGAACACTCCCGACAGCGCCATGACCACGTAGTTGAGTCCTGAGCAGGCCGAATATCAGTTGGGCGGTCTCTTGGCCGGCCCGACTGGGGTAGCGTCACCGGGTGAGCTTCGTCGAGCGAACCCGCATCGTTCGAGAGCAGGAGGAGGAGAGGCTGGCACCGGCGGCGACTCGCTCCGAGGCTTCAGCGGGACGTGCGATCGTCGAGCCACCTGACGACTACCGAACCGCTTTCGAGCGCGACCGGGATCGCATACTCCATTCCAAGGCCTTCCGCCGTCTCAAGCACAAGACCCAGGTCTTCATAAACCCCGACGGCGACCATTTCGTCACCCGGTTGTCCCATACCCTGGCGGCGACCCAAGTAGGCCGGGCCATGGCAGCCGCCCTTGGTCTCAACGAGGCGCTCACCGAAGCCATCTGCCTCGGCCACGACGTCGGCCACTCCCCATTCGGCCATACCGGCGAGGAAGCGCTGGCTCCTTACGTCGGCGGCATTTGGCTCCACTCGATGCAAAGTGTGCGGGTGGTAACAGTGTTGGAGCCGCTCAACCTAACGGCTGAAGTACTGGACGGAATCAGGGCACATTCGTGGAGAGTCACACCCCCCCCCAGGACTCCGGAGGGAGCGTTGTGCAGGTTCGCCGACCGTATCGCCTACTTGACCCACGACGTCGCCGATGCCATCCGGGCCGGAGTTCTCACGGAGTCAGACCTGCCTGAGAGATTCCATCGGGTGTTCGGTCGGTCGTCCCGGGAGTGGATCGACACGATGATCCGCGCCGTGATCGCCGGCTCCTTGCGAGGCGGTGTGGTGACAATGCAGGGAGACGTCCTGGAGGCGATGCACGAGCTGCGGACCTTCATGTTCGAACGCGTGTACCTACGACCGGAGGCGGAGCGCCAGAAGGAGCGGGCCATCGTCATCATCCGAGACCTGGTTGACCACTTCACCGAGACTGCGGAGTCGATTCCGACCACCTACCGCCATGACGACGCCGACCCGGTCACCCAGGCGATCGATTACGTGTCCGGCATGACCGATCGCTTCGCCCTGCACCTCCACGACGAACTTTTCCGACCCAAAGGCCTCGACTGACTGCGGCCGGTCGCCACGTAGGGCGAGGAAGTCTCCTCAAGAGATGAACCCAGGGTTCCAGCCCGTCGTGGTGACAGGCCAGCGCCCACAGATCATCTGTGGGTGGGAGGTACCACTCCGGTCGCACCACGGACCGTCGCAACCAACATCGGACCTACATAGGATCCGCTTCATAAACACTGTCTGATCGAAAGAAGGAGGACCAATGGCCACCGACTACATCCCCAGCGGCGCCGTCAAGGTGATCGAAGTGATCGGCATCTCCGAGAAGAGCTTCGAAGACGCCGTCGCCCAAGCAGTGGCTAAGGCCGCCGAGACCGTCGAGGGGATCACCGGCGTCGAGGTGAAGGGGTACACCGCCCGAGTGAAGGACGGACGCATCACCCAGTACCACGCCAACCTCAAGCTGGCCTTCGCTGTGCGATGATCACGGTCGAACGCCTTGGGCGGGTGGGCGTGGTGTGGTTGGACCGGCCGGAAGCCCGCAACGCGCTGTCGGCCGACATGTGGGCCGAACTTCCCGTCCGAATGACGGAACTCGATAACGATGACGACGTCTGCGCCGTCGTCATCGCCGGCCGGGGTCCTGCCTTCACCATCGGCATCGACCTGACCATGCTCGCCAGTCTCGAACCCGAGGGGGCTTCGGAGGTGGCCCGGCGGCGGGCTCTCTTCGCCACCATCAAAGAGCTCCAGCTCTCGATGTCGGCGGTGGCCGATTGCGGGAAGCCGGTCATCGCTGCCGTCCATGGCTACTGCCTCGGCGCCGGTGTCGACCTGATCGCCGCGGCCGACATCCGTTACGCGTCTGCCGACACCGTCTTCTCGATCCGCGAGACCCGTCTGGCGATGGTGGCCGACGTCGGCACCTTGCAGCGGCTGCCGGCGGTGATGCCGGCTGGCCATCTGGCCGAGCTCGCTTTCACCGGCAGGGACTTCGATGCCAACCACGCCCTGATGGTCGGTCTGGTCAATCAGATCCACCCCGACCAGGAGACCACCCTCAAGGCGTCCCTGGCACTGGCCGAGGAGATCGCCGCCAACTCGCCGCTCGCCGTTCAGGGCGTAAAGGCTGTCCTGCGGGCCGGGGCCGGACGTTCGGTGGAGCAGGCCCTCGACTACGTAGCCCTCTGGAATGCGGCCTTCCTCCAAAGCGACGATCTCACGGAGGCTATGGGCGCCTTTTTTGAGAAGCGCCGCCCCGACTTCACCGGCCGGTAACTGGCGGGCGCCGATAACCAACGATGGGAGGTCGGGGTCAGGGCAATGCGAAGGCGCGGGCGAGGAAGGAGCCCATCTGCTCCCGCTTCACCGGGTCGTCCGGGCAGTACCGCAACGGGCTGGCGGAACAGCCGGTCGTGATTCCCAGGGCCAACAGCTTCTCCGCGAAGGACGCGTACCAGGCCGTGGTGGAGACGTCGGCGAAGGTGCCTGCGGCCGCCGGGAGGCCTTGATCTAGACCAAGCGCCCGTAGTAAGAAGGCCGACATCTCCGCTCGCGACACCTGATCGTCGGGTCCATAGGTGCCGTCTGCCCGTCCTGCGGTGATCCCGACCTCGGCCAGTCGCTCGACGTAGGGCGTGTACCAGGCACCGGCCGCGACGTCGGGGAATCGCCCCGAGTAAGGGGGCAGGTTGTCGGTCTCGTCGAGCGCCCGGATCAGGAAGGCCGCCATCTCGGCTCGAGTAACCGAGTTGGCCGGGCAGAACCAATCGTTGAGGGGCGGATTGCATCCGAGAGTTATGCCGGCGTTGGCGATCTTCTCGATGTTCGACTCGTGCAGGCTGCCGTTGTCATCGACGAAACGTTGCGCGACGGCGGCACCCACGACGGTGACGGTGTACACGCCGTTGATTGCACTGTCGACCGTGATACCTACGCCCCGGATCGTGACGCTCTGACCCACCCCCAGCACATGGGCGGTTGATTCGAAGCCCGTGCCGCCCGGGTTTTGAGCCACCCGACGATCAGCGCCTACACATAGCGCTCCGATGGCGCCGAACGGGCAAGCCGTCGGGCGTTGGTCGACGGTGTAGATCTCTACGCCCTCGACGGGCAAGGAAACGTCGTAGCCGGTGCGGGTTCGAACACCCAGCACGTCGAAGGTGCCCGGACCGGCGTCGCTTGGGAGCACCAGCATCTCGGCCGCCCCCGACCCGAGGCCTCCCAATCGGTAGGTAGCAGTTCCCTTCCGATGGAATAGGGCCCGGTCGACTGGGATCCAGCCGGCGGCGTAGCGGTTGAAGGCGTGGGTGCCGGTGGTGAGGGTGACCAATGTTCCGCCGCTCATCAGGTCCATGACGTTGTCGTACTCGAAGGGAATCCCGCCCTCGACATTGAGCCCGGAGTAGGAATGACCCCAGGCCAAAGCGTGACCGATCTCATGGGCCACCACGATCAGGCGGGCGGCGGAGAGTGGCAGCACCTGCGTTATCGTTCCCCCCCCCACAACAGCAGAGCGGCCGTTGTCAGGAAACTGCTTTGAGCACCCCGTCAACGGACCCTGGCAGGTGATGCCGATGGTGCCATAGCCACCCGTGTAATCGGTATTGGTAACGATGAGAGCGGCGTTGGCGGTACCCACCGATCCGCCAGAGACCTGGTTATGGCAATCGAACAGCAACCAGTTGGACTCATCGGGCTCGGGCAGCGTCGAAACCACCTCGCCGCCGGGCACAAAAGTCGGCTGATAGCGACCGCCCGACAGCCAGGCGAAATAGGGCGAGACCTGGGAGTTGAGCAGGTTGACCGTGGCGGTCAGGTCCACGGCGGCACTCTCGGGGGTGAAACGACAGATCCACACTTCGACCACGTCGGTACCACTCGTGTAGACGCGTTCGATCTCCCCGGCGTAGGCCACCAAACCGAGCGGATCGTCCTCGTAGGGGTTCGAGGCGGCGACCGGCACGGCCACCAGCATGAAGGCAAGGGCCATGGTGACCGCGGCACGGAGGCGGGCTCCTGACATGACTGACACGAATTGGAGGCTACCCGAGGCCGACCGACAACTAATCGGTGTATGGCGCGGCGGCGAAGGCGATGCAACGGGCGGGCGATCGCCGAATCTCACCCGGCCCCGAACCATCTCCACAGCCATGGTGGCGCGAACTCCCGGCCTTTGTGCTGGCAAAACCGATAGGGCTTATGTGCAGTCGCAGTCTTCCGGCTTCATGTAGGGTTGCCCATGATCTCCGATCATCTGGACACGTCCGCAGACACGCCACAGGTAGAAGCTAGGCGGGACCTCCCCCCCTTCATCCGACCCGCGGTGGACTTGGTCGCCCGTATCCGGGCCACTGTCCACGCCAAACTCCTCGCAGGGTTTCTAATTATCACGCTGCTTCTCATGGGAATGGGGGCGCTGAGCATCGCGGTCATCGAGCGAATGAACAATGAGGCGACCAAGCTGGTGGATCTCGAACATCAGATCGAGCTGGCCCGGGTGGGCATCTATCAGGTCACTGCCCAGAGCCATTTTCGGGCGATGGCACTCATCACCCAGGTGGACAACTGGAACGACAAAATCACCGCCGCCAAAGTCAGGTTCAAAGAGCTTATGTCCGAGTTGGCAGTCACGGGGGGGCCGGAGATCGTCGAGAAGGTCGATGAGTTGGAGGCCATCGACGCCCGTTTTGCTGCTGCAGGCCAGGAGGTTCTCGCCCTATACCAACAAGGGGAGCTCGCGAGCGCCCTCAGCCTGCACATCCAGGTCGAACATGAGATCTCCCATGAACTAGAGGACGACCTCAACGCCCTGATCGCCCAGTCCGATGCGAGCATCGAAGAGGCGGCCGCCGAGCTGGCGTCTCTCCACCGGTTCCTCCTGGTGGCCGTCATTGTCATCGCGGCAGTCACCTTGGTGGCTGCTCTAGGTTTGGGTGCGGTGCTGTCCTGGTCGGTGATCAGGCCGGTACGCCGGGTGGATCGTGCCCTGGCCCGCATCGCGGACGGCGACTTCGGTGAAAAAGTAGAGGTGCCCAATCGTGACGAGTTCGGCCGTCTGACCGCCAACCTCAATCGCACCAGCTCGCGGTTGGCCGATATCTACCAAGACCTGACCACCCTCAACGAGAACCTTGAGAAGACGGTGGAAGATCAACTCGCCCAGATACGACGTGCTGAGCAGCTTCGCCGTTATCTATCGCCCCAAGTTGCCGACGCGGTTCTAAAGGGTGAGGCCCCGATCAGCCTTGAATCCACCAGACGCAACCTCACCATTCTCTACTCCGACATCCGCGGGTTTACCTCGATGTCGGAGCGTATGGAGCCAGAGGAGCTCATCGACAGCCTCAATCAGTACTTCACGGTGATGACCGATGTCGTGTTTCGTCACGGTGGGACCCTGGACAAGTACGTGGGCGACGGCATGCTCGCCTTCTTTGGTGATCCCATTCCCTTCGAGGATCACGCCGAACGAGCCGTGGCCACCGCCGTCGAGATGCGTGAGAGGATGTTGGACCTCAGACGCAATTGGTTGCTCCGGCACGATGAGGAGCTCAGTATCGGGATCGGGATAAGTACCGGCTATGTCACCGTCGGGAACATCGGGTCTGACACCCGAACCGACTACACCGTGATTGGCAACCACGTCAACATCGCGGCCCGACTGGCCAGCATCGCCGAGGCTGACCAGATCCTTCTGTCGGAACGTACTTTGACGGCAGTGCAGAACCGATTCAGCGCCAGCCCGCTCAACGAGCTGACCCTCAAGGGAGTGAACCGCCCGATCCGGATCTTCGAGCTAACCGCAGCGTCCGTCGACGTCGCCCGCCCTCCATCCTGAGGAGCCCAGTCGCCAATTCGGCACCTCGGCATCGTAAAACCCGATCTCGGCGTATCCGATCCATACGCTCGCTAAAGATGCCCCATGCTCGAGGAAGACCATCGAGGTCGAGGTCTAACCATCCCTGAGCTGACGATGTGGCGCAGGGCCGGCAGCTCAAGGTGCCAACGGGCTGACAGTTCCTCGCCTTGGGCTCGGATACGCTGGTCTCGATGGCCGACCACGACCTCACGGTCCATCCCCTGGAGGGCTATCCGAGAGAGCTCGGAGCTGCGCTCTGGATGATGGCAGACACGCGCTCTCGGACTCTCCGAGCCGTCAGCGGCCTCCGATCCAAGCACCTCGACGCCACACCGACCGGTGGGGAGAATTCGATAGGTTCACTCCTCTATCACCTAGCGGCCATCGAAGCCGACTGGCTCTATGCCGACATCCTCGGCCAAACCTACCCGGACTGGATGGCCCAGCTATTCCCCCATGACGTCCGTACCGACGATGGCCGACTCACCCCCGTCGAACGGTCGAGCCTAGTCGAGCACCTCGATCGCCTCGCGACCGTGCGGCGGCACCTCCTCGACGATCTCCGTGGCCTTACCGTCGAGAGCTTTCGGTTACCGCGGGAAACCGAGAGCGGAACGACCACTCCCGAATGGGTGCTACATCACCTCGGCCAGCACGAAGCCGAGCACCGTGGTCAGATTCAGACGATCCGGAAGGCGTTGGAAACGAGCGGCTGATCGGTTCTTCCCATATCCCTCCCGCCTGGTGCTCCGTCTGGGAAATAGCGTGAGGGTATCGGCGAGGCCACGGCGTTCCTGGCCAGGACGCACGACGAAGGCGCAGCCTATGCGCTGCGTCGAGGAGGAGGACGCCGCTAGGGGCGTCGTGGGCCGGCGAGACCCCACGCTTATTTCCCAGACGGTGCACTAGGGACCCACTCTCTTCCGTCGGGCATTACCTACCCTCGCCGTCCTGCAACGCTTTCCAACCACCGATCTCCCCGTGGAGAACTCCCTCGACGAGGTCCGCCTTGCTCTCAGGGGTCCCGGCGTCGGCGTGCTCGTGGCGCCGCCTGGATCGGGGAAGACCACCGTCGTCCCATTGCGTTTGCTCGGCGAGCCCTGGCTGGCCGACCGCAAGATCGTCATTCTCGAGCCCCGCCGGATCGCCACCCGGGCCGCCGCCCGGCGCATGGCCTTCCTGCTCGGCGAGGAGGTCGGCGAAACCGTCGGGTATGTGACCAGAGACGATCGCCGGACCAGCTCACGGACCCGTTTGGAGGTTGTGACCGAGGGCATTCTCACCCGGCGTTTGCAGCGTTCGCCCGAGCTGGCCGACACCGGGTTGGTGATCTTCGACGAGCTGCACGAACGGAACCTGCAGACCGATCTGGGGATGGCCTTGGCTCTGTCGGCCCGCCGGCGGGTCCGCCCCGACCTGCGTATCCTGGCCATGTCGGCCACCATCGATGCCGCCAAGGTGGCTCGACTATTGGGGGGGGGTGAGGTCGCGCCGGTTATCGAGTCGCCGTCGCAGTATCACCCAGTGGAGGTCCGTTGGGCGCCGGTCGCCCGCCGGCAACGGCTCGAAGAACACATGGCCGCCCTGGTCCGCCAGGCCCTTGCCGTCGAGTCGGGGAGCATCCTCGTCTTTCTGCCGGGAGTCGGGGAGATTGGTCGAGTCCTGGCCCTGCTGGAGGGTGGCTTCCCGGGAGTCGCCGTGTTGCCTCTCCATGGAACTCTTTCGGCGGTCGATCAGGACCAGGCGCTGGAGCCGTCTGCGGACCGGAGGGTCGTCCTGTCCACCGACATCGCCGAGACGAGCCTGACCGTCGAGGGAGTGCGGGTGGTGATCGACAGCGGCCTTGCTCGTGCCCCCCGTTTCGATCCCCGCACCGGGATGACCCGGCTGCGAACCGTCTCGATCTCCAAGGCCTCCGCCCACCAGAGGGCCGGACGGGCCGGGCGGACCGAACCGGGTGTGGCTTATCGCGGCTGGTCGCAGATCGAGCACAGCGCCCGGCTTGCCCACACTCCCCCTGAAATCACCGAGGTCGACCTCGCCGGGCTGGCCCTCGAAGCGGCGATATGGGGAACAGCAGATCTCGCCTTCCTGGACCGCCCCCCACCAAGATCGCTTAAGGAGGCCCGCGACCTGCTGGGCGACCTCGGGGCCATCGACGCGGCAGGCGGACCCACCGACAAGGGCCGCCGCATGGCATCTCTGCCCCTCCACCCCCGGTTGGCGCGCATGGTCGTCGACGCCGCTGGTCACACAACGCTGGCCTGTCGACTGGCCGCTCTGCTCGAAGACCGCGACATCCTGCGAGGGGATCAAATTCCTGTTGACCTGCGCGACCGGCTCTTAGTGATCGCCGGAGGTCATCACCCTGCCGCTGATCGGCGTGCAGTGGAAAGAGTCCGGCGGAGCGCCGATGACCTGCTGCGTCGCCTCGGCGCGGATCCAACGGAGGTCGATCTGGACGAGGCAGGTGCGGTGCTGGCGCTGGCGTTTCCCGACCGACTGGCGGTCCGCCGAGGTGGTCCTGGCAAGTTCCAACTCCGCACCGGTACCACCGCCTGGTTGCCCGACGCTGACGCCCTGGCGACGGAGGGCTACCTGGTGGCGGCCGACTTGGATGGGAAGCGGAAGGATGCCCGCATTCGCCTGGCGGCGGCCCTCGATCCCGAGCAGGTGGCCTCCGCCTTCGCTCATGAGGTGGAGGAGGTGGTACGGCTGTCGTGGGTGAACGATCGATTGGTGGAGCGCTTTCAACGGCGCCTCGGTGGTCTGGCTCTTGATTCGACGGAACGCCGGCCCGACCCGAGTCCAGCGGTGACCACGGCCCTCCTGAAACGAATCGCAGATAGAAGGCTCGCCGACCTGTCTTGGACTCCGGCCGCCGAGTCGCTGCGCCAGCGCGTGATCTTCCTACGAGGCAGGTTCGGCGATCCCTGGCCCGACTGGTCGGACCGTGGCCTGATCGCCGACTTGAAGGACTGGCTCGGGCCGGCGCTCTCGAACGCCACCGGGCTCGATGACGTGACGGCCATCAACCTCGAAAGCCTGCTGCGACGCCGCCTCGGGCCGTCCTCCAAAGACGTGGATCAGCTGACCCCCCCCCACATCGACCTGCCCTCCGGGCGCAGGGTGACGATCGACTATTCGGGTGACAACCCGGTCCTGGCCGCCAAGGCTCAGGAGCTGTTCGGAATGTCGATCACCCCGGTGGTGGCAGGTCGGCCGGTGACCGTACAGGTGCTCTCGCCGGCCGGTCGTCCTATCCAAGTGACCTCCGACCTGGCCGGCTTCTGGTCGGGATCCTGGCGAGAGGTGCGAAAGGAGATGGCGACCCGTTACCCGAAGCACAAATGGCCGGAGAGCCCGGCCTAAGGGAGGCATGGCCTGGGTGGGTCGGGAACCATGCCATCACCCGCGTGCGTCGGAGAGGCATGAAGAAGCACGTTCTCTCTCTCGCCTTGCTGATCTCGGTGGCCGCTTGTGGCGGTGCGGTCGTGGATGTTCCTGCCGACCAACTCGTCTCCAATGGCGGCCTCGCCATGTGCGCACCCGGAGTGCCCGACTGCGTGGACGTGGTGGTCGAACCCGCTCCGATTATCGGCTACCAGCCGATCGAACCGGTGGGCAACAGCCAGAACCCGGTCCTCTACCCGGGTCCGGACCTGCTCTCGGTATCCGAAGACGGTTTGGTGCTCCAGTTCGGTCTGACCATGGGGGTCGAGCCGTGCGACGTCATCGATCGGGTCGAGGTCATCGAGACAGCCGACTCGGTGGATGTCGAGATCTGGCGGGGGGTCGGCGACGTGGCTGCCACTTGTATCGCCCTTGCCGAGAGCCGCTCCCTCAACGTGGTGCTCGATGCGCCGCTGGGAAACCGCACCCTCACGGTGGGAGGCTTGCCGGCCGCCTAGCTAACGATGCGTGGTTTGCCGAAGGGCCGACAGAAGGAGGGACCAGATGGTGTCGCTCGACCGACGGCCAAGTCCTTGGGACGCCGCTGAAGCCGACCGCCGGGGCCAAAACTGACTACTCCGGCAGCACCCGCAAGGTGGAGCGATGAGCGGGCCGCACGACGGTGAAATGGCGACGATCGAGGCTGACTACTCGGTCTTCGTCGAGCAACTCGCACGTGGCCACCACCGCCGCGTCCACGTATCCCAAATCAAGATCTCGGTACTGCCTCCCGATCTCGAGGGCGCGACGCATTCCGTCAATGCCGAGTTCGAACCAAACGTACGCACCGGCGGCGATGTCCTCCGAGAGCACATCAAGCGCGTCGTGGCCCAGCAACTTCCGGCACCAGTAGTCGACCTCCACGATCACGGGGGCGGGGATGACGAGGTCCTCCTCGGCCGAGGCGAGCAGGTCGGCGCACCGGGCGTGGTCGGGGTCGCCGGAGTTGAGGAGGGCCAAGATGGGCCCGGTATCGAGCACGAGGCTCATGGGGATCGGAAGGCGGTCCCCACCGGAGCGTCGGCATCCTCCGACATAGCGCCAGCGATCCCCACCGCCCGATGAATCACCCCGACCCGGGGTCGGCGCGACGACCGAATGGCGGCCGCTTCACGCCCGACCATCTCTTTCAAGAGCGCTCCGAGCGACATGCCTCGACGCCGCGCCTCTTGCGCGAGAACTGCCAGGTCCTCCGACTCTGCGGGTAGCGTCGTCCGCTGGATCGACATGTGCGTGATACTAGCACCACACACATGATTGTTAGTAATGTTCTACGGTAGGCAAAGAGGAGTTGATGAACGACGACCGACCGCTTTGCCGCTGGCGCGCAAAGCAAGACCTCTTTGGGTCGTGTTTTGTCTCGAGCCGGTTTCCGTTGGCGCGCCCAGAGGGACTCGAACCCCCGACCTCCTGATCCGTAGATCTCCAAGCGGACGAAGATGACCACCCCAATCCGAGGCAGAATCGGTGGGTGACTACCCCAAAAGACGGCGGCGCCTTCGGACCCTGATCCAACAGGAAGGCGATAATCTCCTTGCGGGGATCGAGCTGCGAGCCGCTCCCCACCCGCCGATAGCGAGGAGCCTCCGGCAGCGACAACAGCCGGGTCACCGTGTTGCGGCTCAACAGAGCTTCTCGGCGATCTCCGCTTGTGACCAGCCCTCCCGAGCGAAGAGCCGATGAACCTCAGCCCATTCATGCACGTGATACACCCTTTCCTCCTCAAGCCCGACGTTGGGCCCGAGGCGGGTCGACAAATCCGACGGCTCTAAAGGAATCGCGCAGTTTTCAACCGGCGGAAAGTGCTCAGTATTCAGGCGACTTCGACACGGTGGACTGCGGTGGACGAAACCGTAGGCCAGCAGGTAGTTGTGCACCGAGGTGAACCCCCACGGTCGACAGCGGACGCGGGATGAACGCGGGATGGATCGTCCCGGTAGAGATATGCCAACCCTTGGCAGGCCAAGGGAGGACATCGGGATCTAAGGCGGAGCTCCGCCGAGCTACCAGCAGGTCGTGGGAGCGCGAACATCTGATCCGTAGTCGGAATAAGGTGGTTCAGGGTTCCTTGCTGATTCGGCGAAATCCCTTTGTGCTGCCTGGGTCTTCGCCTTGCATCCTTTCGCGTCATTGCTGGTCGTTTTTCGTCTCCCGCGGCCCAGCCGCGGCGCAGCGATCCACCCTCAGGAGTGGATCGGCTGATCTCCCGTCTCCAGCATCCACCAGCAGGCGCCCCTCGATGGGTCCGACCGTGGCAAGGTCATCAGGTCCCGCGTCACGTCGAGGCTGCCGTCGCGCCCTGCTCGTTGGGCGTCTGGGCGACCTGCACCCTATCGCCTCCTGCATGTTTGGCTACGTACATCGCCGCATCCGCGGCGCGAACCAACCCGACCATGTCGGAACCATGATTGGGATACACGGCAACCCCGACCGTGAGGGTGACCGCACCCAAGACCGAGCCCTCGTGCAGGATGTTGAACCGGTTCGCGCCCCGGCGGATGTCCTCCGCCCGGAGGAGTGTTACGTCGAGCGAACTCTCGGGGAGCAACACGACGAACTCGTCTCCGCCGTATCGACACGCTGCGTCTTCGACTCGGGTAAGGCTATCGAGCAAGGAACCAACCTCACGCATCAGCGCGTCGCCCCCCGAGTGGCCGAACCTATCGTTGAACCGCTTGAAGTGGTCGATGTCCAACATCATCAGACCGACGGGCTTGCCGCTGCGGGCAGAGCGGCTGATCTCGCGCTCGAGCGTCTCCTCCAAGTATCGACGGTTGAACAGGCCCGTGAGCGGATCCCTAATGGACTGATCCCGAAGCGATTCGCGAAGCCGCATGTTCGTGAGGGCTAGCCCGAGATGTTCGCCCACGGATACCGCGAGCGCCTCGCTCGCCGCACTCGAGGGCGGCGTGTTGGAGAGGCTCGCGGTCTCGGAGGCGGCGAGGACGAAGAGGCCAGTCGCTTGCCCCTGAGCGACAAGCGGGATACACAGGAGCGACTCCACACTATCCGCCGCGTGCGCGCAACGCGGGGATGCCTTCCCCACCAGAGTTCCGTTCCGCCGCCCACGGCGCAACGCCCAGCAACTTTCGGGTGCGAATACCTGGTCACCCCACGTGCTATCGCCCCAGGAGGCCTTCGCTTCCACAACGCTTCCAGACTCATTCTGCAAGAAGAGTCCGCCGGCGAAGTCTCCGAACAGCCGCGAACCAAAGCTCGCGGCAACGTCGAAGACTTCGTCCGACGACTCCACGGCCTGGAGGTACTCGACCATCTCGCTCACGAGGGTCAGCTCGCGGTTACGCCGCTCTAGCTCCGCCGCGGCGAGCACGTGTCCGGTCACCTCCCGCCACCCAACTGCCAAGCCATCACCGATTCTCGCGGCACGAACCTCAAAGGCGCGGACAAGTCGCTTCCCGCCGTGCTTGGCATCCTCGTGTTCCAGGGACTGCGTACCCAGCGGCTCCCCTGTCTCCACGACATGGCAGAAGTCGTCGAAGAGCTCCCACTTATGGTGCTCCGCGAGAGTCTCAACGAGACCTTCGCCTACCTCGCGTTGTGGAATCGCGCCGGTGATGACACGGGCGGCGTTGTTCGCATAATCCATTCGGAAGTCGACGATTCGGCCGGCCTCATCCCGGATGGCGGTGAACGTGGCGAAAGCATCAAGCAGATGCTCGAACGACTGCTCGATTCGTGCCTGCGTCCCAGGAGGCTCCGGCACGGATCCGCCGCCGGTTGGATCGACGTGGGAGGGGTTCTTCGTGGGTCGGTCGGTGGATGACATCCTGGGGTGCTACGCCACTGGAGGGAGCGGGAGTCTCTCCCGATAACGGTCCGTGGAGATCCGTGGAGGACTAGTGACGGTCGCCGAGCGACGTCGGTCGCCCCCGAACGGACCACTCTTCACTCTAAGGTAGCATCGACGCGCCCGATGGCATGGATTGCCACCGACGCAAGCTGCTCGCAGCCCCGGAATGCGTTCCACATGTGCTGTTTTCCGTGGGCTGGTTTCGTACCCACCCGATTGGGGATCGCCGGGTGCCGGACGCCCAGTACTAAACGAGGGGGATCACGAGAAGGGAGCCCACCCGCGATCGGCGCCATCCGCTCCGGGCCGGGCACGGGCATGTTCCGCTTGCGTTCGAACACTGAGTTGCTCTTTCCCGGGGGAAAGGGCTGGCCTCTGCACCCTCGGCAGAGCCGGACATGCGGAGATCATGCGGGATCGGCAGCGCGCCGGGTGCCGCAAGGAAGCGGCTCCCGAAGGGAGCCGCTTCCTTGGGCCAGGAGCCAGTTCCCTACGCGGCGACGCTGGTTGCCACGAGGGCTGGCAGCTCGCCTACTGCGTGGGTGATCTCGACCTTGTGGGGCTTGGCCTCCTCGGCTACGGGGATGGTTACCGTGAGCACGCCGTTCTCGTACGTGGCGGTGATGTGCTCGCGGTCCAGGCTTTCCCCGAGGAATAGCTGACGGCTGAAGTCACCCCGGGCCCGCTCGGTCATCTGCATCTGATCGCCCTCGGCCGGGGCCCAGGTCCGGGTCGCTCGCACGGAGAGGATGTCCTTCTCGACAATTAGCTCCATGGAGCCGGGATCGACGCCGGGCAGGTCGAGATGAACCTTGAACTCGTTTCCCCGCCGATACGCGTCCACAGGGATCTGCTGTACTCGGCGGTGGCTGAGCAGCTCCTCGGTAATCCGGTCGTACTCGCCGAATCTTTCGAATCGCATCAACATGGCTGAATCCTTTCGATTGACCTTCGAGTGCTGGCGGTCGGCGACTGCTAGCGCTTCGATGTCTTGAAACCCATCATAACCTAGGTTATGGAAAACTAGCAAATTATTTCTGGAAAAAATAGACTATGCTTGCTGCTCATGGCGCGCTGGAGCTTTCTCACGAACCATGCCCGGGTCCTGTTGTGCATCGCCCACGACCCCGGGGTGCGCTTGCGCGACATCGCCACGACACTGGGCATCACCGAGCGCAGCGCTTATGGCATCGTCACCGACCTTACCGAAGGCGGCTACGTGGTAAAGGAAAAGGAGGAGAAGGACGGCCGTCGCAATTGCTACCAGATCCAGGCTCATCTGCCGCTGGGAGAAGCCATCAGCCGAGAGCGGACGATCGGTGAGGTGCTGGACCTTCTGGTCGACACGAATACTCGCACGCGCGGGCGAGGCGGGCGCGGCTGACGCTCGGGCGAGAGGATCCCCTCGCCGTCGCCCGGTCTGCAAGGGGCTCGGGCACAGATCATTTGTCTCGGGTGGATGGGTGGTGGCGCCTTTAAGCTGCCCAGGCGAGAACCGGACGGGTGGGGTAGGTGAGGGCAAGGCCGTGGTGACTGAGCCGAAGCGCCGGTGAACCAGCGTGAATGCCGGCCACGCAAGCTCGAGGTGACGTCCCTGCCTCCCCCGGACCATGACCGCTTGGACCCCATCAGTTGTGATCCGACTCGGCGAACACTCGCCAATCGATCTTCGCCAACCTGCCGCGATCCAGCGCCATCACCTCACCTCACCCGGTTAACCAGTTGACCGACCGCAACTTGTTGCACGTACGTGTGTGGTTGGAGGGTTCCTGGCGCGAACCGCGTTTGGGGCCGGCAAGGTTTGTCGGGTCCGATGTTGCCGCATGATCCGTCGTGGGCGGTGCCTCGGATGGTCGTTTCGTTGGGGTTCAGTTCTGTGGATTTCTGTTGTGCTGGAGGCCGCAGAGCCGGTAGTCACTGGTGTGATCTTCACTGCCCTTGCCACTGCCGTCGTCGCAACGGTGGCGAGTCGAATTGCATGGTTGCCAGAGCTGCGCGAAGTCGTGGCCAAGAATTCGACCTACCTTCAGGAGGAGCCCTTCGCACAGCTGCGGCGGCGACAGAGGTCTTCTTCGTGAGCCTCATCCCGCATGCGCGGCGGCACGCTTCGCCTACCGAGGTAAGGAGCCGTCACCCGTCCCAGCTGGTTCGGTGTGGCCTGACGTCTTCGGTGAGGGTAGAGAAGGACGGCCCATCTTCGTTAGTGCAGTGCATTCGTCTGCTTGGAAACGAGGTGGTAAGTCCCGTAGCCGATAGCTCGTGGATCGCGTCGACGTGACTTCTCAAGTCGGAGCCCTTGCCAATCCGCCCATTCGCCTGAGTCTGTTCTCTCGAACCTTCTCATTGCCTTCACCGCCCCCGGCCGAGGGCTGCTCGGGTACCCCAGGCAACTCGGGTCTGAGGCGGGCCCGGGTCAGGAAGCGGGAACCCGATATCAAAGCTGGTTCGTTGTCGTCGTTCACCTGTCCGGCACCATCAACTCCCACAAGGATCATTCGGTGCGTCTCGCCCTCGGTCCTCTGGCGAGACTCGCCGCCGACACCAGCGCCGCCGTTGTCGGTATCGGCCATCTAAAACAAGGGCCAGTCCTCAGACGTGTTGATGAGGATGGTCGGCTCGATCGGACTCGGAGCGGCCGTTCGAAGCGTCTTTCTACTCAGCGAAGACCAGGAAGAGGACCACCAGCAGCCCAACCAAGGTCGAAAGGATCACCCCGATCGACCGGTCATGCTCACGGATCATCGCAAGGACTCCGCTCACCAGCGCAGAGAGCCCACCAACGACCATAAGCAGAGCGGGGCCGGCCAGCCACCAATTGTCAAAGAAGGTACTGGCGAATTCACCCCGATCCTGCCCCGAAAGGACAGCCAACCAATAGGAGATTTGACCCACGCCGAAAGCCACGCCCGAACCAACCGACCAACGCCCAAAGCGCTCAGTCGGCCAAAAATGGATGTGAAAATGCCCATCACCGGCGCTAGTGGTCATATCAGACCTCCTCTTACCCGATCAATTACTCCACGATGAAGCAGGAAGACAGGGCCGATCGGCAGTGCTCTGCGGCGCTGGCCTCGCAGGCTGCAGCAGGCGCTCACCGGCGTGTATGGACTCTTCAGCTTTGCCTTGTCCTACGCCGTCATGTACTGGCCGTTGGTGCGGGTCACCGCCGGGATGGCCGCCTTGGTGCTGGCCGTGCTTCCACTGGTGACGCTGCTGTTGGCGGCGGCCCAGCTACTGCAGCGGCTGGGCCGAGGGATGCTGTTCGGCTTGCTGCTCGCCCTTGCCGGGATCGTGTTGGCGACTCCAAGCGGTGTCCATGGGGGTTCGCAGGCGTTGATCCACCCTGGTGGTTAAGGCCTCCGACTCCACCGACGTCCGCTGCTGCCCATGGCAATCCACGGCGGATGGCTCCCATTCTGGCTCCTAGGGACGTGCAGTATGGCATCCTGGTGCAGCCGCCAATCTGGCGGTCGAACCATCACTCTGCGCCGTAGGGTGGCCACGGTGGCTCGTAGCAGTACTCCACCACCTCGCCGCCGAATTCCGTGTCGTCGAACAGCCTCAGCGCGCCTTTCCGTTGGTCAATCGCCTGCTGGCGCATCCGGGGGAACTCCTCCAGGGCATGGCCATAGAGATGCCGCATAATCCGATCCTGGCCAGAAAACCCAATGGCAACTGGGCATTTGTCAGCACGCCCGGAGGGATTCGAACCCCCAACCTCCTGATCCGTAGTCAGACGCTCTATCCAATTGAGCTACGGGCGCAAGGATTGTCAAGGTACAGGTGGCTTCTGGCGATCAGCGGTCGGTGAGCCCCTGAAGCAGAACGCTCGCCACGCCGCCTT
>Ga0209342_10001564_pt1 | contig 25669 bp, 17 predicted proteins | sample RifCSP16_2_FD_184023 | JGI IMG/M metagenome (GOLD analysis project Ga0209342, IMG submission 184023) | Soil microbial communities from Rifle, Colorado - Rifle CSP2_sed 16_2 (SPAdes) (version 2) | ecosystem: Environmental > Terrestrial > Deep subsurface > Rock core/Sediment | place: Rifle... | reverse complement strand
TGGGCGAATGCAACATTCAATATGCTCTCGACCCCAAGTCGGACGACTATCGAATTATCGAAGTCAATGCAAGATTAAGCAGAAGCTCAGCACTTGCATCGAAAGCAACAGGTTATCCGCTTGCATTCATCGCAACAAAATTGGCGGTTGGATATGCACTTAATGAAATTGAAAACATCATTACTAAAGAAACCTCAGCATGTTTTGAACCTGCGCTCGATTATGTCGCATTAAAATTTCCTCGCTGGGATTTACAAAAGTTCAGACAAGTAAGCACACAGCTTGGCTCTGAAATGAAATCAGTTGGCGAAGTTATGTCACTTGGCAGAAGTTTTGAAGAAGTTCTGCAAAAAGCTATTCGAATGCTTGATGTTGGGTTAAACGGTTTTGTCTGCAATGATATCGAGTTTAAAAATTTAGATAAAGAATTAGCCGAACCGACAGATAAAAGAATTTTTGCCATTGCATCTGCCTTGCAGCAAGGATATTCAATTGATAAGATCCATGAACTGACTAAGATATCAAAATGGTTTCTTTTCAAAATGAAGAACATAGTTGAAACAGAAAAGAAGCTGGCTGGAAAAGCTTTACAAAATATTAATTATGAGCTCCTGCTAGAGGCAAAGCAAAAAGGTTTTTCGGATTTTCAGATTGCATCCTTGACAAGCTCAAATGAGCTTAAAGTGAGAAAGCAAAGAAAAACTTTAAATATTATTCCCTGCATAAAACAAATTGACACTTTAGCAGCGGAATTTCCTGCACAAACAAATTATTTGTATCTCACTTACAACGGAAATGAAGATGATATCAAAACCGCAGAGACAAATCAAATCATTGTTTTAGGAAGCGGTGCTTATCGAATCGGTTCTTCAGTTGAGTTTGATTGGTGCTGTGTCAATGCTGTGATGACATTAAGTAAACTTGATTACAAAACGATAATGATCAATTGCAATCCGGAAACTGTAAGCACTGATTATGACATTTGCGATAAATTATATTTTGAGGAATTGTCTCTTGAACGTGTGCTTGATATTTATGATAAAGAACAACCTCAGGGATTAATCGTATCAATGGGAGGACAAATCCCAAATAATCTTGCTGTAAAGCTTCACAAAAGCGGTGCGAAAATTTTAGGAACTTCACCGGCACAAATTGACAATGCTGAGAACCGTCATAAGTTCTCACAGATTTTAGATGATCACAATATCGATCAACCGGAATGGAGCGAACTTACAAGTTTAAAAGAGGCAAAAGATTTTTCAAATAAAGTTAATTATCCTGTTCTGATACGACCAAGCTATGTTCTAAGCGGCGCTGCAATGAGTATTGTCTTAACTGAAAGCGAGCTCGAGGAATATTTACAAAAAGCTACCGACCTGAACAAAGAACATCCGGTTGTGATAAGTAAATTCATTACAGATGCTCGTGAAATTGAAGTTGATGCAGTTGCTGACAACGGAAACTTATTTTGCTATGCAATTTCTGAGCACGTTGAAAATGCTGGGGTGCATTCGGGTGATGCAACTATCGTGCTTCCGCCTCAGAGAACTTACCTCGAAACTATGCGGCGGGTAAAAATAATTACCAAAGAAATTGCTCGTGCTCTTGAAATAACAGGACCGTTTAACATTCAATTCATTGCAAAGGATAACGAAGTAAAAGTTATTGAATGTAATCTCAGAGCATCGCGAAGCTTTCCTTTCGTCTCTAAAACCTTAAAAATAAATTTTATAGATATTGCAACTAAATTAATGCTCGGTGAAAAAGTGCCGAAGATAGATAAATCATCTTTTGATGTTGATTATGTTGGAGTTAAAGCATCTCAATTTTCATTTACAAGATTGAAAGGATCGGATCCTGTAATCGGAGTTGAAATGTCTTCTACCGGTGAAGTTGCTTGTCTTGGCGATGATTTCAACGAAGCATTTTTGAAAAGTATTATTTCAACCGGATTTAAAGTCCCGAAAAAAGCGATTCTTCTTTCATCAGGAACACTAAAAGATAAAGCTGAGCTTTTAGATGACATAAGAAAACTTTACGAATCTGGAATAAAATTTTATGCAACAAAAGGCACTTCAGATTTTCTTCAGAAAAATGGGATGGAGGCAGAAGTGCTGCACTGGCCCTTGGACAAACTTGAGCCAAATATATTAACTTATCTAAATGATGGGAAAATTGATTTGGTCATAAACATTCCTAAGAACGAAGAAAAATTTGAGCTTGATAATGACTACATGGTCAGAAGAAAAGCAATTGATTTGAATATTCCGCTAATCACCAACATTCAATTTGCAAAAAGATTCATTAAAGCACATAAGCGTTATAATATTTCCGAGCTTAGCATCAAAAGTTGGGATGAGTATAATTAGTTTTCCTATCTGTTTTTTGAAATTTCAAACTCTGCAATCACAGGTAAATGATCAGAAGCAATTGATTTAAGAGTAAAAATACTAGTTGGAATTATTCTTACTTCCTCTGATTGATCCTCAAGATTCGACATAAATATATAGTCGATTCTTTTGATTGGATTCTCTGTCGGATAAGTAAATCCAGATTCGTCGTTTAGATATTCCCAAACATCAATAAATTTTTTCTTCATTTGTAAGTGAGTTCGACTTTTAGGCACATCATTAAAATCACCGGCAATAATTACTGGTACATCTGGATAATTTTCAACTGTTTCAAATATTTGTTTAACATTTAAAATCCTCTCATAATCATCTTCACGATAATCCAAATGTGTGTTCATAATGGCAATTTGGATTCCATCAAAATTAATAACCGTTTGAAGTAATCCTCTCTGTTCTCCTTCTCTTAACATTGAGTAGTGAAAATTAGCATCCGAGATAATCGGAAATCTTGACAAGATACAATTCCCATATTCACCTTCTTGATAATCAATATTTTTGCGAAAAGAATAATTCATTCCTGTCTGTTCAGCTAACATTTCGGGAATATCAATTTTGTTCGTTCTCTTAACTCCCTTATCAACTTCTTGCAGTGCGGCAACATCAATTTTATTGTTGAGTATAATTTGTGAGATATGAGAAATATCAATTACGCTATCAATTCCTTCGCCGTGATGAATATTGTAGGTCATAAACCTAATTGTAGTGAGAGAGTCCGCTTGAGGCAGAGCAATCGCTGAAAGGAAAAGCTCAATAACCAGTATAAAAAGTAACTTTTTCATTGTACTTCAAAATAAAGTTTTAAATTTGGAACGAAATTTAATTGATTTAAGTTTTCATACAAAAAACTGAAGGTAATATGGTAGTATTTTTCACAATATTTTTTACGGTTTACGCCGCAATAAACTATTACATTTTTATTCGCGGTTGGCAGGCGCTATCAAGTTTGCCTCATCTAAAGCCATTTTATGCAGTCATCTTTGTCATAGCTGCCACATCTTACATAATTGCAAAATTTCTTGACGGGAAAATACCTCATTTGGTTTATGATGCAATGATTTGGATCGGCTCATTTTGGTTTGCATTCATGCTTTACTTTTTCCTGTCCATCATTCTAATAGACTTAATTCGTTTGCTGAATTGGAAACTTGATTTCTTCCCGCAAATCATAAATAATAATTACGAAAATGTTAAAAGATATTTGCTCGCATTTGTGATGCTTATCTCCAGCGTAATAATTTTTATTGGTTACTTAAACACAAGAAAAATTTCAGTCAAATCTTTAAGCTTAGAAATTACAAGAAAGCAAAGCGCATTGACTGAACTGAATGCAGTGGTTTTATCTGACCTACATCTTTCCACAATCAATGGCGAAAAGCTGCTTTCCCAAATTGTAGCTAAGCTAAATGAATTAAAAACGGATGTGGTTTTCATTCCCGGAGATATTGTAGATGACAGAGCAGAAACTTTGAAGAGCGAAGGAATCGGAGTTTCATTATCTAAAATCAAATCTAAATATGGAGTTTTTGCATCAACCGGTAATCACGAATATATCAATGGAATAAATGGCACGAGTAAATTCATCACCGAAAATGGAATAACGCTGATAAGAGATTCATCTTTGCTTATTGCTGATAGTTTCATTCTCGCCGCCAGAGACGATGCAAGTAAAAATAGCTTTGCAAAACAGCGAAGAAAATCTCTTGAAGAAATAATAAGCAACGCTAACCAGAATTATCCGATAATTTTATTAGATCATACACCCTTCAGGCTTGAAGAAGCTGAAATAAATGGAATCAGCTTACAATTATCGGGTCACACACATCACGGGCAAATGTTCCCTTTAAATTTTATTACAAAATTAATTTACGAAGTAAGCTGGGGTTATAAAAAGAAGGATAATACTCACTATTATGTTTCATGCGGAGTAGGAACCTGGGGTCCACCAGTTCGACTGGGAAGTGAATCGGAGATAGTAAATATTAAAATTAAGCTTAGGTGAATGCGGATTACAAACCCAATTTCTCTAAAACTAAGTTGGGTGCTGAGAAATTGGGTTTGTTCCTTATTTGCTAAAAATTAAACGTCACACCAACTTTAAATTGATCATAAGATAACGGTGATGCGCTGTTAAATGGCCAATTCATTTTCTCTTGACGCAACTCATAGATTCCATAAGATAAAGCACTTTTCAAAATCACACTTACGATAGGTAAAGCAAGTGGTGATGATTTACCAGTTTTACCAATAAAATGACCAAGTATTCCTTGAGATGCGGCTTCTAGTATTCCGCTTCCAACCCATTTCCAAAACAAATGCCTCTCAAAGATTATTGATCTTTCATAGCTGACATCTAAACTCACTAGAGGAATAATTTTGAATTTAATACCGGCTTCAGCACCAGTTCCAAACCTAAAAGATTCATTATAGCGATCTGAAATTTGAGCATCATTCAAACTTAATGGTGCATCTTTGAAATGAACTCGCGACCAAGCCAAAGATGTTGAATGATAAGGAATGATTGATGATTCTCCCAAATTATATCCATATCCTGCAGCCCATCCAAACCCAAAGCGCCACATATCAGTTCGAATATCTTTATTTAGAGAATTATCGCCTTTAGCTTTTGTGAAGAAGTTACTAAGAAAAATGTGATTGAATTTGTATTTGAGAATGTCCTCAGAATATTTTGAAGGGCGAATATTTGTATATCCCAGCTTCAACTCTAGTAAATTTGGTTTAGTAAAGTCGCTGCTGAAACCTTTATGCTTGATTTGTGATTGACCATAGTTCAGGGAGATTGTGGGAGATCCCTTCAATGTTAAGCCATCCTTTTCCCAATCAAAATCAAATGAATCCGATGAATCGGAAACACATTCTTCTTCGATGGCAGTTAAGAGAGTATCATTTTCTTCCTGTGGAAATGAATAAAATCCAAAGCAAGATATCAAAATAAATAATGTTAGTAGTTTTATGACTGACATAGACACCTCGTATTTATTAAATAGTAATTTTATGTGATGCGAATACGTTCATATCAAGCATGATGCCGAAAAGAAAAATACTAATTGTTAAAGAATATTGTTCTAAAATTTCTCGTTGTATCCTTTAGTAAATACTAAGACTATTTAAGTGGACATCTCCACTCCTAATTTAGCCGGTTGCACTGCTCGACAAAGCTTAACTTAAAGATTTAACTTTCACCTTACAATTTTATTTAATTGCGGTGGAATGCATGATTATATTTATTTAGAGAGTATAATTATGTGAAAAGCGGTTAGAAGAAATGATGTGCGCTATCTGTTTGCAAGATGCATGAGAATTATTTCAAGTAATGTTTGATTACCTCATCAAGATACGTATGAAATTTTTGCGGAAGGTTTTTATACTTTGATAATAATTTAGTCTTTACAAAATCGAAATTCTCGTTGGGAATTCCCTGCAAGGACTCCTTAATATTAATTAAGAAAGTTTCGATCTTCGTTTTTACTCTTTCATTTACATCTTTATCATTGGTATTTGCAATTAGTTTTGAAACTTCCGCAACATCATAATTATTTTCGATTAGAATTTTGAACACTAAACCTCTTAAATTTTCTGATACCAATGTTCTGTTTACATCGCCAAGCTCTTTTGCAGTTTCAACAATAGACGAATGCGAAAACTCTTTATGTTGTAGTGAATCAAGTACTAGATCCTCAAAATTCAACTTAAAACCCTTAACAATTTCATCGGGCAAATCGTTAAGTTGAAGCATATTTCTTCCGGCAGATTTAGCAAAGATCACAGCGCGTTTAATTACTGATTCTAGCTCCCTTATGTTTCCATTCCATTTGTGATTGTTCAATGCATCTACCACTGCTTTCGAAATTTTAAAATCCAGAGTTTCATTTTTTAGAAAATGTCTGGCTATCGGTTCAATATCTTCTTTTCTGTCTCGCAGAGGTGGAAGTTCAATTCGGATTACATTTAAACGATAATATAAATCTTCTCTGAATTTTTTTTCTTTTACTGCCAGTTCTAATTTTTTATTAGTTGCAGCAATAACTCTAATGTTTACCTTAGACGTTTTAGAAGAACCGACTTTCTCAAATTCACCGGATTGTAATACTCTTAGCAGCTTAACCTGAAAATTCTCTGAAGTCTCGGCAACTTCATCAAGAAAAATTGTCCCGTTATTTGCCGCTTCAAACCTGCCGACTTTATCAGCAAGTGCTCCGGTAAACGAACCTTTAACATGTCCGAACAATTCGCTTTCGAGAAGAGTTTCAGAAATAGCTCCGCAGTTCACTGCAACAAAATTGTTTTGACTTCTTTTACTTAAGCTGTGGATCGCCTTTGCAACAAGCTCTTTTCCCGTACCACTTACTCCGGTAATAAGAACAGTGGCATCTTCTGGTGCTGCTGTTTGAATAAGTTCGACGACGTTATTTACCGCTTTTGATCGGTAAACAATTCCGTGAAAATTTTTCATCTCAGCAGGGAAAATAATCTCAGATATTTCTTCATCCGCAGCATTTTCTTTTAGTTTAGATATTTCACTCTCTAACGTTTTTATTTTATCAGTTAAATGAGCAGAATTAGCTTTTCCAGATACTACAAGTTCTTTTTTAAGTGACACCAATTCATTTTCTTTATTGGAAAGAAGAGATTTTAGAATTCGTGCTTCATCTATTGCTTCCTCTAACTCCAATTTCTTTTCGGTTTGCTTCGATATGAATTGATACAAGAATAGAAATACGGCAGTAAGAATTATGGCGCAATAATCTAATCTTAAATAAAAAATTGAATGTACAACAAACAAAACCATAACAAGAATTAATGATGCCGCCAACAGAAATAAATTTTCTTTTATCCTCACCTTAGTTTGAAGCCAAATAAAGATCATGAGAATTAGAAAAATGATGACGGTTGATGCAAGCTTAAAATCATCGCGGAAAAATCTTTTGTGAATTAGATTATCGAGAGCGAAGGCATGCATTGTAAAAGCCGGAGTTGTTTCGTCGAAGCTTGTCTCCAAGCTTTGTGTTACCTGCAGATCACTTACTCCAATAATTACAATTTTATTTCTTAATTGATTAAGCACCTCACTTTCATTCTGAACCAGATCAAAATATTCAAGCAAAGAATAATTCTTAAACCTTTTCCATGATGATACGAAATTAACATCAATTGTGTTTGGGTATTTAGATTCGTCTAAATCCCCAAGAAGCTGATAGGAAAAAGCTTTCTCTATGCTGCCGTTTGTTTTTATTTCTAAAGGAATTTTATTCGTTGGGTCTTGAATATAGTTGATGTGCCCGGTTTTTATTTTTTCATCCAGCAGTTTAGGACTTGGATAACTCAAAGAATCGGTGATAAATATTTTATCATTAAACTCAATATGTCCCGAAACTAAACTTAACGTAACGCGGTTCGATTTTATTATCTCGTTTGTTAAAAGGTTATCATAAACTGTTTGTGAAATAAATTTAGCGCTGAGAAAAACTTCGAGTCCGATTGCTTTTACATTATTTTCTGTCAGCTTGTTAATCAACAGTGCATAATAGCTTCTTTTGATAGGCCAGGGACCAATATTCTCCAAATCGGATTCGGAAATGTGGATTAGCACAATGTTGGAATCAGGTTGGGCTTCACCTTTGATTTTACTGAATATTTTTTCTGTGTAAAGATTTAATGGAACGTAAAAATCTCTGAACAGAAATAGAATGACAAATGATAGAAGAACTATCAAAGATTTGACGGCAGTTTTATTTTTCAAGAGTGTTTGAAAATTCATAAGTCATTATTCTGATTACCTTAAAGATAATTATTTTCTTCTAATCTTAGATGAAACTTCGTTCTGTTGGCATTATATTAGCTTTGATCAACAAATCAGATTATGTGAAGAATAAAGGAACTACTTTTCACATTTTTTTATTTCATCCCAAAATCGTGCTCAGAAATAACAAACCCAGTTCCTTTAAGACATTTTTCGAATCTTTAGGAACTGGGTTTGTAAATAGTCCATTCCCTTTACGTCGTTCGGGTTCTACATGTTAAAGTAAGACTCATTTGGGTCTACAATATAAACTTGCTCAAATCTCTATTCTTCACAATCGAATCTAATTTACCTTTCACAAACTCTGCTGTAATCTTAACAGTTTCGTCAGGTAGCTTATCGGGAACATCAAACAAAATATCCTCAAGCAAGGTTGTGAGGATTGTATGTAATCTTCTTGCTCCAATATTTTCGACTTGTTCGTTAACTTCGGTAGCAATCTTAGCAATTTCACGGATACCATCAGTTGTAAAATCAAGTTTAACCCCTTCTGTTTCAAGCAATGCATTATATTGTTTAAGCAAAGCATTTTCGGTAGTTGTAAGTATCTTAATAAAATCTTCTTCACTTAAGCTTTTCAGCTCAACTCTAATCGGAAATCTTCCCTGAAGTTCAGGAATTAGATCGGATGGTTTTGCATTATGAAAAGCACCCGATGCGATAAAAAGAACATGATCGGTTTTTACAACTCCGTATTTAGTGTTTACGTTCGAACCTTCAACGATTGGCAGCAAATCTCTTTGAACTCCTTCACGCGAAACATCGGGTCCAAGAGTTTTTCCTCCGCTTCCGGCTATCTTGTCTATTTCATCAAGGAACACTATACCGGAATTCTCAGCCCGCTGAATTGCTTCTTTCTGAACAGCTTCCATATCAATTAGCTTTTGAGCTTCTTCCTGAGTTATAAATATGCGTGCTTCTTTTATGGGAGTTTTTCTTTTCTTCCTTTTCTTCGGCATTATGTTTCCCATAATTTCCTGAATATTAATTCCCATATCATCCATTCCAAACGGACCCAATACCTGCATACCGATTGCAGTTTGTGCGGCTGCATCGAATTCAATCATCTTATCATCCATCTCGCCTTTTTTTAATTTCTCACGCATCCATTCTCTGGTTTTTTGGTTTTGAAATGCTTCTGAATTAGGATCTGTTTCAGTTCCGGAAGGTCCCGCTTTCTTAACAGGCGGAATTAAAATATCCAATATTCTTTCTTCGGCAAGCTGTTCGGCTTTTGCCTTTACTTCGGCAGTTTTTTCAGACTTAACCATGTTTACAGAAATATCGGTTAAATCTCTAATCATGGATTCAACATCTCTTCCGACATAACCGACCTCAGTAAATTTTGATGCTTCAATTTTCAGAAAAGGTGCATTTGATAATCTTGCCAATCGTCTTGCTATCTCGGTTTTACCAACACCTGTTGGACCAATTAAAATTATATTGTTAGGAAGGATTTCTTCTCTCATAGTATCTTTTATTTGCTGCCGTCTCCAACGATTTCTGAGAGCGATTGCAACAGCGCGTTTAGCTTCGTTCTGTCCGATGATATATTTATTTAAGTTCTCAACTATTTGAGAAGGAGTTAGTTCTTTATTCAAAGCATTACCTTTTATTTTACTTGTTGATTTCTTCAACGCTTATTTTGTCATTTGTATAAATGCAAATATCCGAAGCTGTTTTCAATGCCTCTGTCACAATTTCTTTTGCAGAGAGATCGCTGTACTTTTTCATCACTCTTGCCGCGGCAAGCGCATACATTCCACCGGAACCGATTGCAACAATTTGATCATCCGGTTCAATTACATCACCGGTACCTGAAATTACAAGCGCTTTATCTTCTGCAATAACGGCAAGCATTGCTTCAAGTTTGCGGAGATATTTGTCGGTTCTCCAATCTTTCGCAAGCTCAACTGCTGCACGGTGAACATTCCCGCGGTATTGCTCAAGCTTATCTTCAAACCTCTCCATTAAAGTAAAAGCATCTGCAGAAGCTCCAGCAAATCCGCATAGTACTTTCCCATCAGCAATTTTCCTTATCTTCAATGCATTGTGCTTCATAATTGTGTTGCCGAGTGATACCTGTCCATCTCCTCCCAAAGCACATTGCCCTTTATGAATCATCCCCAGAATTGTTGTTGATCTTAATTTATTGGACATGTTATTAAACCCTCACAATCATTATTAATAAAAACACAAATTACTCTCCGTGTTGAAATGTAAAATAACCTCTGATTTAAGAATAAGGATTAACGATTTCAGAATTTTTGATTTCGACCTCTTAAATCAAAAATCGTTATTCGATGTTCTGAGCTCAAAAAAGTTTGTTCATAGCTTCAGGCTATGCTGCGTTATTCCATAACTTCTTGGTGTACCATCGTATAAGAATTGACCAATGTCACGAAGTGGTTCGTGACATCCAAGCAAAGTAATTACGGCACTAATTTTTTGCTTTCCTTCCACGGTAAAACCCACTCCGTAAATGGAAGCGCCATTGGAACGGCGTTTATTCTTCCGCCAAAGCCCATGTAACGATACACGAACATATTTAAATCCGAAACCGAGATTGTATTCAAAATCTGCTCGTTGATTGTCACACCATATTTATTTACAAGCTTTAATGTGTAATCTATAAAAAAATCACTTAACTTTTTATAGATCAAATTCTTTCTAATCTCTTCTTTTGATTCTTTAAAGGATAAAGTTGTATCAATAGCAGATTCTCTTTTGCCAATCAATTCAAATACAGAATAACCTTCAGGCAGCTTAATTGGTCCATAGATATCGCCAACATTCATTTGCGCAGCTATTCTTCCGATATCACCATACATGGTAATTGGAAAAAACCCGAACTCGCCGCCGTTATTTCTTGTCCATGCTCGTTTAGTATGAATTATAGCAAGCTTACGAAAATCCATACCTCTTTCAAGATCAGACAATACAGATTCAATTACTTCAAGACTATCCGTAAGAATTTCTAAAACATTAACCTCAAGAAAAGAATTTTGAACATCAGCTTTTCTGCTATGATAGTAATCATAAACCTCTGCATCACTGACTTTAACGGAATCAAGCAGCATATTCTTAAGAATTTTTGCGAGATAATTATCCTTCCACATTGCGATTGAACTTTTAACTTCTGGTAAGTATTGAAGTCCCCGACTGTAACCCTCACGAGCTAATAGCTCCTGTTCAATAAATGTTTTAACGCGTGAATTTAATTTAGCCGCAATCACATTTGGTTTAACATTTGCAGAATAGAACCCATCAAAAATAAATTCGCGCAAAAACTGCTTAACCGAAACCGGATTTTCATCAAATTTTATGAATGACATTTTAAGAGTATCGTTCCCAAACTCCGTTTCAATCCTTAACAAATCATTAACATCAAGATAAATATTTTCGCTGTCGGGAATTGAATTTGAACTTTTCTTTTCAATAAGTAATGAGGTAATCTTATCTGTAATACTCCAAAACAAAGCTGCATCCGCGTTTACTTTTCTGCTGCCAAAAAATTTACCGTAGAATTCATCATAGTATTTATCTGTTTTCCTTTGCTTAATTATTTCTTCAACATTCATCAAAGCTTGATCCCGCTTTTCAAAGAAAGCCGGTTCTTTCTTTAAAAGATTGAAGATAAGCCAACCCGAACTGGATTTTATCGGTACCGAGAATTTAACTTCGTTCAGATTGTACAACATATCCTCAACGGATGCTCTAAGCTCGCCAAACTTTACTTGAATTGCCGGCAGATTTGATTGCGTAATACTTTTAGCAGAATCAAAAGAAATCCCTTCTTTTAACAGTTGATATATTCTTATTGCTGAAAGTGAATCGCTAAATTGCAATGGTTCAAGATCAAGATTAAAATAGATTCTCCTTAGCCCTTCAAGCTTTTCTTCATTCGTTATTTTTATCTTATCTGTAATTTCAATTTTATAAAGAGCATCCCGCACGAACATTTTCTCAATTGTCTTGAAGGTAATCTGCATAATGTCTGAAGTGTCAAGTTTTAGATCTTCCGCTTCATTAGCCCAAAGCTTTTCAGCAATAAGAGAATAAAGTAGATCACTTTTCTTTTGTTCAAGATCTTTTTTAGCGCCCGCACTTACCTGAGGAATCAGCTCAAATCTTTGCTGGAACTCATCGGCAGTTATTCCGGATGAACCTATCTTCACTAAAAGACTATCACTAGAAGCTAAGATTCTTGCAGAAGTTAGAATGAATAAGATGAAAAAATTGAAATGATGAAATTTCATTAATAGATGACGAACATGAGAAATATTTTAAGTTCTAAAAACTTTTATAGGAATTATTCTCGGAACAGATTTTTGATATCTGATATAAGCTTCACCAAATTTTTCTATAAGCCCTTTTTCCTCGAAAACAGATCTGATATAAAAGTACATGACAAAAATAACAACAATTATGAAGTAAGTTAGAGTCATTCCCGTTCTCATTACTAAAAACATTATTGAGAAAAAATAAACCGGGTGTCTGGAATACTTGTGTGGTCCTTCAATTCCAAGAGTTGAACTTTCATTTAAATCATTTGGATTATAATTCCCGGCTTTAAATCTTTTTATTTGCGACCATCCAATAAATTCTCCCGGACTAAAATACCTGGCGCTCCAAATAAAACCAATTAAGCTTAAGAACTGGAAAAATAGAATAATTAGATCGTGTGGGCTTAGCAAATCATAAATGGTAAGATCAATTGCTGGAAGCATTTTGTATATGATAATAAGACTTATTACGGATAAAATATTATATCCTGCTCGATAAAAAGCGATAAGATTTCCAAATCTATTTTGAACCGCCTTCTTAAGCTTATTTGAGGCAAGTATAGAATGTGAAACGCAAAATAGAGAAATCAGTGCAATTGTAATTGCAACATCGGTACCAAAACTCATGCTAATTGCTTGCGCAGACGTGCAATTGGAAGCTTTAACTGTTCTCTGTATTTCGCAACTGTTCTGCGGGCAATATGAATACCCTCTTCATTTAATACTTCAGCTAACCTATCATCGCTGTAAGGTGCAGATTTATCCTCTGATTCCATAAGCTCTTTTAATCGTTCTTTAATGTGCTTGTTCGAGACTTCTTCACCCGAATCAGTTATAAGACCTTCGCTAAAAAAATATTTTAGCTCATGAATTCCCATCGGGCTTTGAACATATTTTCCGTTCACAACACGGCTGATAGTGGAAATATCCATTTGAATTTCTTCTGCAATATCTTTGTAGATCATCGGTCTAAGAAATTTTGGACCTTTATCAAAAAACTCATATTGCTTTTCAACTATTGCCTGCATAATTCGCATTAGTGTATCACGTCTCTGCTGAATACAGGCAATAAACCATTTTGCTGATTCAAACTTTTCACGTAAAAACTTGTATGTGCTTTTATCCCGCGGATTTTTTTTATTCTTTTTATTGTTCTTAAACATCTCAAGATAAGTTCGGCTAATTGTAACCGATGGTAAGCTTTTATCATTCAATGTTATGACATAACTATCATCAAGCTTCTCGATGATAAAATCGGGAGAAATTTGATTCATCTGAACAGAATCTATGTTACCTTCACCGGGTTTCGGGTTAAGCTTGTGAATGAGGTTAAATGTCTCCTTCAAGCTTTCATCCGTAAGATTCATCTTCTGCTTGATTATCTCAAAACGTCTTTTAGTAAAATCATCAAAGTAATTTACAAGAAGCTCATCAGCTAAATACTTATAGTAAGGATCGAAATCTATATTACGCAGTTGGACTAAGAGACACTCCTGCAAATTTCTTGAAGCAACACCGATTGGATCGAATTTTTGCATTTTTTTTAGAAGCATTTCGGCTTCATTTAAAGAAATATCAATATGCGCAAATAAGGATTGTTCTTTTAAAATTTCAGTTAAATCTCTCTTCAGATAACCGTCTTCATCAAGATTTCCGATAATTTCTTCTCCAAGCCTGTAAAGATCCTCATCAAGATTAAGCATTTGAAGCTGCTGTGTAAGATGTTCGCTGAGGGATTCTCTCTGCTGTGCAAGTGGATGATACACTTCCTCATCATTGCTTCTATTAACTCGGTCGGCATCCCGATCATAGTCATTCATAAAATCTTCAAGCTCAAATTCCTCTTTATCACGATCGGAATATTCATCGGCAACTTCATCAGAGTTGTCTTTTTCCTGTTCCTGAACTTCTGAATCTCCATCATCATTCTCTTCAAGAATTGGATTAATCTCAAGCTCGGTTTTAATTCTTTGTTCAAGAGCGAGTGTATTTAACTGTAACAGCTTTTGATACTGAATTTGCTGTGGTGATAGCTTCTGCTGCTGCGAGAGCCTTTGACTTAATGATAGCATTCTACTTTCCGATCACTTCCTTTAATTTTGAATACCAGTTTTTACTATAACGCCTTGTCAGTGCATCCTTACAAAAATCAATTAGACTAATATTTTCTTTAATTCCTTTTTCAAGTGCGTGTGAGCATTCCGAGAATTCTTCAAACCGTAAAACATCTCCGCCAAACTTAGATACCCGGATCGGGAATAAGTGACAGGATATCGGCTTCCGGAAATATGTTTTACCTTCAATGTAAGCTTTCTCCAAAGAACATTTCGCTATACCATTTTCATAAAAAGCAAAAACGCATTCTTTATTATTAATGCTGCTGACCAATAACTTGCCATTTTTCTTTTCAAAAAAACCATCTTGTTCTAATTTGCTAAGATGACTTTCCGATAAATAGATTTTTGCAGCAGCAAGCGAATCCTGAATTTGACTTATCTCATCATCTAAGAGAGGTGCGCCATATTCACTTTCCAAAGTACAGCAAGCGCCTTTACACTTTCCTAAATCACAAGCAAATTTCGTGTCAATTAATTCCTGCCTCAAAATTACGTCTTTTACAACAATATTATAATCTCTATACATTGGAATAATTTTTGTTGAAAAATAACAAAATCGGTATCAAATCAAAAGTTATACCACTCTTCTTTGCCAAAAAAGTAAGCGAAACTAAACTGAAAATTACGCTGCTTCAGAACGACTTTTACTTTCATAATTGGGAGAACTTTAACAAATTTACCTGTTCAAAATTCAATTTTTTCAATTTTAGGCAAATTACAGTTTAAATGAACCCACAATTATCTCCCAAAAACTTAATTTCTATTTGTGAAGGTAAAATTATAAAATGAAAAAAATAGCTGTTGTGGCATTGGGAGGTAATGCACTTCTTCGTGGAAGCGAGACTGGTACGATTCAGCAGCAAGAAAAAAACACCTACGATACCTGCAAAAACCTTATCAAAATTATAAATAAGGATTACGGTTTAGTAATCACTCACGGTAATGGTCCTCAGATCGGAAATATTCTTTTAAGGAATGAAGCCGGTTATGAAAGCTATAAAATTGCTAAAATGCCAATTGATATTTGTGTTGCCGATTCGCAAGGCGGAATTGGTTACATGATTGAACGGCAGATGAAAAATATCTTAAGAGAAAATAAGATCAGGAAGAATGTAATTACGATTGTCACCGAAGTGCTCGTTGATATAAATGATCCGGCATTTAAAGAACCAACAAAACCTGTGGGAAAATTTTATCTTAAAGAAGAAGCTGATCTTTTAGCAAGATCGAATAATTGGATGTTCAAAGAAGATCCCAGAAAAAGAGGCTGGAGAAGAATAGTTGCATCACCTAAACCTTTAGATGTTCTTGGCAAAAAAATCATTAAAGATTTAGTCAGCAAGGGGAATATAGTAATTGCTGCAGGCGGCGGCGGTGTTCCTGTTTACTTAGATCAAAATAAAAATTTACAGGGAATTGAAGCCGTGATTGATAAGGATTCAGCATCATCGCTTTTAGCAACTGAAATTAACGCCGAGTCTTTTTATATTCTTACCGATGTTCCAAAGGTTTATTTAAATTTTCATCAGCCAAACCAGAAGGCGCTCGACACTTTAACGGTTGATGATGCAAAAAAATATTACGATGAAGGGCAATTCGCCGCCGGAAGCATGGGCCCAAAAATATTGTCAGCTATCAGTTTCCTAAACAATGGCGGAAAAGAGAGCATCATTACGGAAGCATCGGAATTAAATAATCCAAAAAGCGGAACAATAATTACGAAATAATCAATAGATTGTTCATCGATTTACTTAAGCTCAATAAAATTCCAAATGACAATCAACAAAACTCAAATAAATTCCAATTTCAAAACTCTTACAAAAATTCATATGATAAATTTCAAACAAATAAAATTTTGAGATTTTAGATTTGTAATTTATTTGATATTTGGGAATTGTTTTTTGTTATTTTTTCAATCACTCTTTTTTAAAGAGTGCGAGTTACTAACCAAAATTATTAACAATATCGGAGTCTATAAATGGCAGTTAACATGAAGGGCAAAGACCTTATTTCAATTCACGATCTTACACTTGAAGAAGTTAATCAGATTTTTGAAGTAAGTAAAACTCTCAAGCAAAAGCAATTAACCGGCGAATCTCATCGAGTTCTTGAGGGCAAAACTCTTGGAATGATCTTCACAAAACCTTCCACAAGAACAAGAATTTCTTTTGAAACAGGAATTTATCAGCTTGGTGGAATAGGAATGTACTTTGGTCCGAACGATCTTCAGCTTGGAAGAAGCGAATCAATTTCAGATACAGCTAAAGTTTTGTCGCGATATTTAGATGGAATTATGATCCGTACCTTTGCTCATCAAGATGTAATTGACCTTGCTGAAGGCGCATCAATTCCTGTAATTAATGGTTTGACTGATCTTCTTCATCCATGTCAAGTTCTTGCCGATCTTTTTACTATCCTTGAAAAAAAAGGAAAGCTGAAAGAACTGAAGCTGGCATACATTGGCGATGGAAATAACATGGCTCATAGTCTTCTTAACGGCTGTTCAAAAGTTGGGATGCATATCTCGATTGCCTCTCCATCGGGCTACAAACCAAATGCAGAAATTGTGAACAATGCTAAGAAAAATGCGAAGTATATGGGAAGTAAAGTCGAAATTCTTGATGACCCGGTTAAAGCCGTTAAAAATGCTGATATAATTTACACTGATGTTTGGGCAAGCATGGGGCAAGAATCTGAAGCCGCAGAGAGGAGAAAAAAATTCATGAGATACCAGGTTAATCCAAAGTTGGTTAAGAATGCAAAGGATGATTATTTGTTCATGCATTGCCTTCCCGCCCACCGAGGAGATGAAGTTGTTAACGAAGTTGCCGATTCTCCAAACTCCGTAATTTTTGACGAGGCAGAAAATCGTTTGCATGTCCAAAAAGCAATTATGGCGTTGGTGATGTGATTCTTTTGGAATCAAAGAATTTTATTAATAAATCAATTCTTAAATTCTTTATGATTCTGAAAATTTGATAAGGTAATAAGGTCAAACTCAAAACTTTCTAGTTTATTACTAAGGTTAAACAATATAAAAATAAGATTATGAATTTATTCTTATTATAAGGAATTATTGGTCTAAAATATATTAAATACCATCTGGCAATTGAACCTTAGTAACTAATTGAATACATGTTTATTAAACCTTATTACCTTATTTTATTTGTTAATATTACTTACCAAAGTCAATGAATCTATCAAACAAAAACATCTTAATCACCGGTGCATCAAGCGGAATCGGCTATGAACTTGCAAAACAGTTTGCTCATGAAAACTGTAATCTCATTTTACTTGCAAGAAGGAAAGAAATACTTGATTCTCTTTCTCAAGAACTCAGAACAAATAAAAACACCATTCTCACTTACCAATGTGATATTCGAAATAAACAAGAAGTTCAAAATGTTTTCAGCGACATCAGAAGCAAGATTGATCTTATCGATATTGCAATTCTAAATTCCGGAATTGGTCATAACATAACCGTGGAAAATTTTGATTCAAAGTTTGCTGATGAAACTTTTCAAGTGAATGTTTTAGGAATGATTTATTGCATAGAAGAACTATTGAAAGATTTTCTTCCAAAGAAAAACGGAATAATTGTCGGCATTTCGAGTATCGCTGACGTACGAGGTTTTCCAAGAAGCGGAATTTACTGTGCGAGCAAAGCTGCGGTCTCAACCATGCTTGAAAGTTTTAGAGTAGAGTTGATACCTTATAACATTAAAGTTATAACTGTCCGCCCTGGCTGGGTTACTACTCCAATGATTAAGAAAAATGATTTCAAAATGCCGTTTTTAATGGAAGCTGAAAGAGCGGCAAGAATAATTAAGACCGGAATAAAAAAAGAGAAAAAGATAATTGAATTTCCAATTGGTACTGTTCTTGGAGGAAGACTTTTAAAGATACTTCCGAATTTTATTTTTGATTATCTTGCAGCTAAAGGTTTACCAAAAGCTGAATCCAAATCATGATGAATAAATTTTTCTCAATAAAAAAGAATTCTACCTATTTTCTTTATCTTAATCTTAATCCTTATCCCTGGTACTCAATCGGTATGGTGGGCATGCTTAGTCTAATTCTCCTCTCTCTCAATGGTTGCGCATCCCTCGCTGACAAGTACATTGCCGAAGGGCTCTCTTTGTATGACTCCACATATTATAAAGAAGCCGAAGAAAAATTTCTGCTTGCTATAACGGAAGACTCAACATCAGAACAGGCATATTTTAATCTTGGCAGAACAAGAAGCCGGCTTCAAGCATACCGCTTTGCCGTTGAAGATTTTTCCAGAGCCATTGAACTTAATCCGGACAACTCCGAAGCATATTTAAACAGAGCAATCATTTATTTACAATTGGATGAAAAGCAAAAAGCGCTGGCTGATTTAAATTCCTCAATCGAACTTAACAATCAAAATCCCATTGCATTTTTTAACAGGGGATATTTGAAGGCCGAACTTAGCGATCTTGAAGGAGCACTATCGGATTACAGCGAAGCAATAAATTTGAATCCGACCGATCCAAAAGTTTACGTGAACAGGGGTAATGTTAAAGGTCTTCTCAAAGACCATAAGGGCGCAATTGCCGACTTTACAAAATCAATCGAATTTGATTCGACTAATGCTCAAGCTTATCTGAATAGAGCCAATGATAGAGTATTGATAGAAGACTACGATGGCGCCATTCAAGATTATTCTTATGCTATAAGTTTAAACCCGAATAATAAAGAATTATACTTGCTCAGGGCTGAATTATACTTTAAACTCGAAAAATTAAACCAATCATTAGATGATTACTTGCATGTTATAAAATCAGAACCCAAAAACATAAATGCATTGGTGCTGCGAGGCGAAGTCCTAACAAAGCTGAATAAAACCGCCGAAGCAATTGCTGATTATTCAAGTGTAATAAAAGTTAATCCAAAGTATAGCGATGCATACTTTAAGCGAGGGAAATTATTGTTGGAAACTAAAAAGTATGATGCGGCGATCAAAGATTTTTCAGAGATGATAAAATTGAATCCCAAGGATGGAAAAGCTTACCATTCCAGGGGACTTGCTAAACTAAAAATTAAAAAGAAAAAAGATGCCTGTAAGGATTTGAAGAAAGCCGGTGATCTTGGTTTCTTCGATGCCTATGCAGATATAAAGAAGTATTGTAAGTAGTCAAATAAAACTGATAAGAAATAACTATCGAACAAATTAGGACTTCGATATTCTCTCCTCCAAAGGCGGATAAATGTTCATTATTCGATATTCGCTGAATGATGAATAACGAATAAGAAATTATGAATAATGAAGTTTTTTAGAAATTAAAAGGATATGGCAAAGAGCTATAACAATGACTCAATCCGCAGATTTGAACTTCTTGCGAGAATTTTAAATGGAGAGCGATTAACTAAAGCAAACGCTGCAGAGGATTACAGCGTTGAGGAAATCACTATAAGTCGTGATTTACAATTTTTCAGATCTCTGGGAATAGAAGTATTAAGCAGAAAAAATGGAATCGAAATTTTTAATAAAATGAAAAGTGAACATTTAATCCGTTTTGCCTCTGAGTATTTCGCTTTGAAAATGAACTCGGATTATTTTACCAAATCTGTAAAAGTATTCTCAAAAGTTGATAAAAATTTTTATCAGCAAATAGTGCTATTAACTAAAGCCATTCAAGAGTCTCTGGTAGTTAAAATAACTTATCAGCGCCTCTCCGATGATGAAATAAAAAACTATATTCTTCAACCACTTCGCTTAGTTGAGAGTAATAACAATTGGATACTTCATGCAATAAAATCAGATGAGATAGTACTTCAATTATTTTATCTAAGCCGCATTATCGGCTTTCAACTAACCAACGTAAAGTTTGAAATACCAACTGATGTTGATGAAAACAAAGAGAAATATGAGATAGTGTTGAGATTTAGTCCCGAAGTTGAAAACGAGATATATTACAAAATATGGTTTGATGAATTTGAAATAACTAAGGACAAAGATGGATATATTATTTTAAAGACCAAGCAACCAATTACAAATAAACTTGCCTCTTGGTGTGTTAGTTGGTGGGATAAACTTCAAATAGTTCAACCGAATGAATTGAGAAATCATATATTTCAAATGTTAAATTCGTTTACTAATCACAACGAAAATAATAAGTATGGATAATAAACTAATATGTGATCAGCTTGTTAATTTGAATGCAGATGAAAGAATTAAGGATCTGTCGAAATTAGTTTCAAAAAAAAATCTATTTAGTCTTTTAAATATTCATAGAGATGAACTAGTACATTCAGATTTACTTGCTAATCTTCTTAAAGGAGATAATTTTGATAATTTGGGAAATATATTTTTGAAGGAATTTTTAATTTTCATTTCCTCAAAAGCAAATTTAGATAAAACTCAAATATTCGAAGCCCTTGATACCTTTTATGAAATAAAAAGAGAATACCACAAAATTGATATCATAATTTTCTTTCCTTATAAAAAATGGATTATAATTATTGAAAATAAAATTGAACATTACGAACGATTTAATCAGTTAAAAGACTATCAAAATTTTATAGAAAATCAATTCCCTGACTATGACAAAAAGATTTTTATATTTCTAACAAAGGATGGTAGAGAGTCACGAACATTTGATCCATCGTTCGAGGATCATATAAATATTTCTTTGTCATATCCAGATGTTGGAAATCTAATTTCTTTAATCATACCAAAACTAGATTCTGGTCTTAAAAAAAATATTTGCGAGGAGTTTATGGAACATATTGACAGTGATCTTTCAAATAATATTGAGGAACTATCTTTTAAGCTATACAAGTCCTATCCATTAGCCGTTGATTATCTGCTTAAAAACTCTATCCCTTATATTGAAAAATTTGAAAAGATTTTGGAAGAGATTTCAAAAAAACATCATCTAAAATCTTACTGGGACTACCCCCCAAAATCATATGGAAAAACGCAAATTTCTTATTTAAGGGATATTTGGAATGAAAAATTAGAAATTATTTTTTTTATTTCGCAAAACCCCAATTTTTTATATAATCTTTTTATAATTCCAGCAATTCACAAAAAGATCAAAAACTCACTCGATCCAAATCTTAAAATAGAATTTTATCCAGTACCAGAATGCATAAAAGATTGGAGTTATTACTCAATTGAAACAAAAGCCATATTGATTTCCGAATCACCATTAAAAGATTTTAATGTTGACTTAGAAAACAAAATTGATTTGGGATTAAAATCTGCGGTAGCAATCGCAGATGAGTATTTTAACAAAATTAAAAAGTAACTGCTCGTTTATTAAACCTACTCTTATTTTTTATCACATCATGATAAGAATTTAGCTTCTCCTTCCTTGATATTTACTGCTAAAAAAAGGAGATGTTATGCCAAACGACAATTCTTTCGCGTTATTACCCGATGAACTAGTGAACACAGCATTATACAAGGTTTATTTTCCTCATACTCATTCATCAATCGTTAAAGATTTTCTTTATAAGGTTTGCCTTGGAAAGTTGAAAATAGAGGGTGTTGAAGTCACCAAAGTAATTGCAATGAGAAATCATGTAGACCCGATTTTGCGTCTTCCAACTCTTAATTTCAATGAAAGAAATGGTATGTATTCATTCTCCGATCTCTATACCTTTTTCTCAGTTAAATATAAAAATGAAAACTACGAGCTTTGCTTCCATACATATGTTGAGCACACTTACCTCTCTGAAGATATTTACCGAAAAACTATTCTAATCACAAATGGTACAAGCGCTAATGCTGATCGCTCCGAGGAGTTGACCCAAATTATTATTAGAAATTCCATAGCACATTCTTCTATTAAAAGTAAAGTGCTTCGCTTCGAAAGAGAAAAATATAAGGGAGAAATGTTAGAAGCTGTTGAAATAGTAAATACCCCAACAATGGAGCTTTCGAATCTGTTTATTCCACAGGATAAGAAATACCAAGTTCAAAGGTTTATTGACTCAATAAATGACTTTGAGGATAAAAAATTTTCTCTTAGATATTTGTTGAATGGAAAGCCTGGAACAGGAAAGACCCAAATAATTAATTCAATAATTAGTGAAACTTTGGGGAATTGCACGGTAATTTCGTGCAGTGGCGGGCAGCTCCCTGTTAAAAAGTTATTTGAATTTTGCAGCTATTTCGATCCTTGTTTGCTTATCATTGACGATCTTGACTTTCTAGTAAATGATAGATCAAATAACACTTTTCAAACTGAGTTAGCTGATTTTCTTCAGTCACTTGACGGTTTGATTCCCAACCTTGTTTTCATATTGGCCGCTACTAATGATAAAACATTAGTTGATAAAGCTGCTTCAAGACCAGGAAGATTTGATATGATTCTTGATATTGCTGAGATTGAACCATGTAATTATCTATCACTCATTCAAAGAGAAACCGATGATGAAAGCATTCTGGCACTTTTTGATGAAGAAATACTACAATACTTAAAAGACAGAAGAGTAACAGGAGCATTTATAGTAAGTTTATTAAAACAAATTAGAAGCACCGTCATGTTACAGGGTAAAATATCGAAAAAGGAATTCACGGATTACTTGAATCTATGCTACAGAGGTTTTTACTCAATCAATGATGATAATTTTAATAATGCGGTTGGGTTTGGGTCTTGAGGGAATAGTTTAAATAATCCCGCCATTCAGGGTCTGTTGCGTAAGTCAGAGAAAGTCATTGCGAGTTCTCCCAATATTTTGGGAGAACGAAGCAATCTCAAATTTAGTTCTAAACGTCAATTTTAGATTGCTTCATCCTGAGAAACCGGGATTCGCAATTACGATACAATGGTTCGACAACATTCTCTTCATGGCGGGGGAAAAACACTAAACACATACTTGGGGCTTTAGCCCATAGTTATACTTATAATGTACTAAAGTCCTCATTCTTTTGGGGATAATCCGTTCTCCGGCATAAATGCCGAAGCTATTAAATTATTTACTACTTCCTTCTTGCTGAATAGCCAAATTAAATTTAACTTTCCTTCGAAATTCCTTTCAAACTAAAGAACTTAACTGTGAAGAAATTATTATTAGCTGCAACTTTCATTTGGTTTTGTAATTCAACATTCGCTCAATCGGATACCTCATTAGTTCTATCCGAGATCATGTTTAATCCTCAATCCGGAAATAATGAGTTCATCGAAATTTATAATCGAAGCGAAACACAAAGCTTTGATCTCGCTAACTTCAAAATAATTTATTACACATCGAATCCTGATGTAATTACTTCCGCAGGATTTGGAACTGTAATGCCGCCAAAATCATATGCGGTGATACTTGAAGGTGATTATGATTTCGCAGCGGGAATTTATAATTCAATAATTCCTGCCAATGCACTTAAGCTTAAAATTTCCGATAGCTTCTTCGGCACTTCAGGAATGGCAAATACAACCAACCGGCCTGTCTGGTTTGTAAATGCTGCAAACGACACACTCGACCATTTTACTTACTCAGCAAATAATGGAGTGGGTTTTTCTGATGAGAAGATAATAATGAATCGCGAAAGCTTATCAAGCAACTGGTCTAACTCGCAAGTATTTAACGGGACACCGGGTTTCAAAAATTCAGTTACACCATTAAACTATGATCTAAGAATTAAAAGTTTATCAATCACTCCCGTAATTCCTATTCAAGGTAACAATGTTCAGGTATTCAGTTCGATCAGCAATGGTGGAATATTAGCTGCATCTTCTTATTCAGTTGAAATATTTAACGACATAAACTTTGATTCTGCCGGAAGTGTCTCGGAAATTATTTACTCTCAAACATTTTTTAATTTATCACCCAACGATTCCATTACGATAAACGTAACTCTGCCATCAATCGCGGCTGGCAATTATCAAATTATTTCTAAAGTAACGTTTAATTTGGATGAAGATACGACTAACAATAAAAAAGTTTTAAGATTCATTGCTTATCCTCCGGGAAATAATTACAACGATTTAATTATAAATGAAATAATGTACGCTCCATCTTCCGGCGAACCAGAATGGATAGAGCTATACAACAAAACTGCTGAACCAATTAATCTTAAGAAATGGAAACTTGGCGACAATTCTACATTAACAACTTTTACCAACAATGATGCGTTTGTTCGGCCCGATTCTTTTATTGTGCTAAGTAAAGATTCTTCGATAACAAATTTCTTTCCAAGCGTTAAGAATTTCATAGTCCTCAATTTGCCGGCATTAAATAATACCGGAGATGCTGTTGTGCTAAAAGATTCACTTTCAGTTTTAATAGATAGTTTAAGTTATATGCCAGATTGGGGTGGAAGCTCAGACGGTAAATCGTTAGAAAGAATTTCAGTTAATTCTCCGAGTACAATAAAAGAAAATTGGGGAAGTTCTCAATCAAAATACAAAGCAACTCCGGGATATATCAATTCGGTTTCTCCAAAGAATTTTGATGTGCAGGTTACTGACATCGGTTTTAGTCCTGCTTTCCCATTCTTTGGTGATAATGTTTCTATTTCTGCTAAAGTAAAAAATAATGGAACAAGCTCCGCCAGTATCAGCTTGAAACTTTGGGAAGATACAGATTTAGATTCATTGCCAAATATAATTCTTGATTCATTAGATGGAGTAAATATTTTACCTGGTGATTCAATAATCACACAGTTCAATTTTACTCTAAGCAATCTTCAAGGTGAAAAAGGATTTTTAGTAACCGCAGATTTCGTTCAAGATCAGGATACAAGCAACAATTATCTTTACAAAAGAATTTCTCCCGGTTATCCGCCAAGCACAATTTTAATAAATGAAGTTATGTATTCACCAATTAATGCTGAACCGGAATGGGTGGAAATATTTAACAACTCTAACGATTCTATCAACCTAAAAAATTGGAGTGTGACTGATGTACTTACAATTCCGGCAACTGCAAATATTAGCGATGAAATTTATATTTCTCCGAAATCATTTTTGGTTTTGGCTAAAGATTCGACACTTAAATTTTACCATCGAGTTATTCCATCGAAATTGATCAAAATTAATCTTCCCAATTTGAATAATGATG
>Ga0209342_10001562_pt1 | contig 25704 bp, 28 predicted proteins | sample RifCSP16_2_FD_184023 | JGI IMG/M metagenome (GOLD analysis project Ga0209342, IMG submission 184023) | Soil microbial communities from Rifle, Colorado - Rifle CSP2_sed 16_2 (SPAdes) (version 2) | ecosystem: Environmental > Terrestrial > Deep subsurface > Rock core/Sediment | place: Rifle... | reverse complement strand
GGGGTTCTGAGGGGCTTTCCCGGGGAGCCTTAATACCCCGCAGGACGATTCCCCACGGATGGCGGGGGAGCGGGACGTCCTCGTGAAGGGCCTCCGGGTGCAGGTCCAGACGATCCCCGACCGTTTCGACGACGCGACCGTGTGGGCCCTCCGGAGCGAGCTCCTCGCCCTCGACGCATACCTCCGCGTCCATCCGCGCGAAGCGTCGGAGAAGGCGCGGCGCGCGCTGGAACGCGCGCTCGACCTCGCGGGCACCGCGCATGCCTTCACGTCGGAGCTCCGCGGGTTTCTGGGTCAGAAGGAGAAGAGCGAGAAGGCCTCGTGGTTCGACCTGAGCTCGATCGGCATCCTCGCCATCGAGAACCTCCTGACCGCGGATCGGATCACGGTTCCCCGGATCCTCATGAGCTCCCTGTCCGAGGCGCTGATGTTCCTCGCGAGCCGCCAGTACGTCGGCGGTGCCGAGGAGATCCTGCGCGGCCTGTACCGCCAGAACGCGTCGTCGATGTACAAGGAGCTGTGGACGCTCGCGACGGACTACCGCAAGACCCTCACCGCCAAGGACGTGAAGGAGATGCAGGCGGGGATCGACGGCTTCTTCGTGAGACTCGAGGCCGCCCCGCTGCAAGCTCGGATCTCCGTCCTGCGCCAGTTCTACGCGCTCCTCCTGATGCTACGCGCGGCGGAGCTTCTTGAGGCCCTCGGCGGATGAGTCCTCGCGCTTCGACGAGGGGACGTTGACTTCTGTCCGGAAAGGAGAATACCCTCAGCATACGTCTGCGATCCCGCCATGCAGGTGCCGCCAAGCTACGCTCCGAATCCCCACCCCGCGAAGAGAATCATCCTCGTCGTCGTGCCAATCGCGGTCGTGCTCGCGGTTGCAGTCGGCGCGACCCTGTACTTGGCGCGTCAAGAAGCGACCAGGCTCGCCTTCACGTACAGTGTGGAGCTGGAACTCAACGGTACGGGCATCGCTCGCGTGTCCCTGCCGATTCCCACCGACCCACGGTTCCTCGCGGGGCTCGCTATCGCTCCCTTATCCTCGGTGTTCGGCCTCAATGAGAGCGGCGCAGAACCTTCCCTCGACGTGACGTTCGACGATACGACATGGTTGAATGCCACGTGGCGGGGAGCGGGAACTTTCGAGCCCCAGGATGACATGAATCTGACGCGCACTGACCCCAACACGACGACCTGTCAGACGTGCGTAACGGAGATCGCCCTCGCCGGCCTTCTGGGAAACGTCACCTCGGTCCAGATTCGCATGTTCGTTTCATGGAGCGACCCCTGCTGGCTCCATGTGTGGAGATTCCAAGGCTGGGTCCAACCGGGTGTCCACACATACAACAGCCGGTGGGGCACTGCGGTCTGCTAGGCAGCTGCCGCCAAATCGTTAAGTAACGTCCGTTCATCTCGCGCGCGGAGGCAAGCTCGTGCCCAAGTACGTCTACCCCTTCGAGGAGGGCAACAAGGACATGCGCGACCTCCTCGGCGGGAAGGGCGCGGGCCTCGCGGAGATGACCCGCTTGGGCCTGCCCGTTCCGCCGGGCTTCACGATCACGACGAGGGCGTGCAACTTCTATTCGAAGAATGAGCGGTTCCCGCCCGGCCTCGAGAAACAGATGCGCGAGGCACTGGCGGCGGTCGAGGCGAAGGCGGGCAGGAAGCTCGGGGACCCCGCCCATCCGCTCCTCCTCTCCGTGCGGTCCGGAGCGAAGTTCTCCATGCCGGGCATGATGGACACGATCCTGAACCTCGGCCTCAACGAGGCGACGGTCCAAGCGCTCGCATCCCTCAGCGGCGACGAGCGTTTCGCGTGGGACGCGTATCGCCGCCTCATCCAGATGTACAGCCGCATCGTCATGCGCATCGAGGGGGCCAAGTTCGACCGCATCCTCGAGGCGTGGAAGGCGAAGACCGAGGGCGGCCGGGACACGGACCTGAGCGTGGAGATGCTGAAGTCCATTGTGGACCAGTACAAGTCGCTGTACCGGGCGGAGACGAAGTCGGAATTCCCACAGAAGCCGTACGACCAGCTGCGCCAGGCGGTCGTGGCGGTGTTCGGATCGTGGACGGGGAAGCGCGCGGTGGACTACCGGAACTTCCACGGCATCCCGCACGACCTCGGCACCGCCGCCAACGTGCAGGCGATGGTCTTCGGGAACCTGAGCGCGGATTCGGGGACCGGGGTCGCGTTCACGCGGGACCCCGCGACAGGCCAGAAGGGCCTGTACGCCGAATACCTCGCGCAGGCCCAGGGCGAGGACGTCGTCGCGGGGATCCGCACGCCCTTGCGGATCGAGGCGCTCCGGGACGCGATGCCGGAGATCTACGCGGAGCTCGAGGGCGTCGCCGCCAAACTCGAGGCGCACTACCGCGACATGCAGGACCTGGAGTTCACGGTCGAGCGCGGGAAGTTCTGGGTGCTCCAGACGCGGACGGGGAAGCGGACCGCGCAGTCCGCCGTTCGGATCGCCGTGGACATGGTGAGGGATGGCCTCATCTCGAAGGAAGAGGCGCTCCTCCGCGTCGAGCCGCCCCAGGTCGTCGAGCTCCTGATGCCCCGCTTCCTCCCGAGGGACAAGGAGGCGGCGAAGAAGGCGGGAAGGCTCCTCGGGAAGGGCGTGAACGCGTCGCCGGGCGCGGCGGCCGGCGTGGCGGTGCTCGACTCGGACCTCGCGGAGACCCTCGGGTCGCGGCGGTTCCGCGCCAAGGAGGCCGCAGACCTCGTTTCCTCGATTGAGGAAACCGTTGACGCTTCCAAGGAGGAGCTGAGGGGCGCAACGGGACACGCCTGGATCTCCCGCCTCGGTCCTGAGGCGTTCGTGATCAAGACCAGCGAGCAGCGTTGGGTCGAATTCGCGCAGTTCAAGGAGAACCTTGCGGCGGGCAGCCGGGAGCGCCCCGCGGAACTCCGCCTGAAGGTCGTCCTCACGCGCTCGGAGACGTCGCCCGAGGACGTGCACGGCATGCTCCATGCGAAGGGCATCCTCACCGCCCGAGGCGGCGCGACCGCGCACGCGTCCGTCGTCGCCCGCGGCCTCGGCCTCCCCTGCGTCGTCGGATGCGAGGCCCTGAAGACGAACTACGAGAACGCGACGTTCACCCTCGGGGGGAAGGCGTTCGCGCAGGGCGACCTCGTGTCGATCGACGGGGCGACCGGAGAGGTGTTCGGCGGCCTCATCGCATCGGTCGAACCGGACTTCGAAAAGGAGGAGGAGCTGAGCACGATCCTCGCATGGGCGGACGAGATCGCCGCGCCCTTCATGGTGTGGGCGAACGCGGACTACCCGCGGGACGCGAGGAACGCGCGGACGTACGGTGCGCGCGGAATCGGGCTGTGCCGCACGGAGCACATGTTCTTCGAGACCGAGCGGCTCCCGATCGTGCACGAGATGATCCTGTCCGCGGTGGCGGCGCGCGGGAAGGAGACGGAGGCGTTCGCGAGGTACCTCGCGGCGCTCGCGAAACTGGAGGCGTTCCAGAAGTCCGACTTCGAGGGCATCTTCCGCGCGATGGCTGGCCTCCCGGTCGTGATCCGCCTCATCGACCCGCCCCTCCACGAGTTCCTTCCGAAGCACGAGGACCTCCTCGTCGAGCTCACGCAGCTGCGCCTCAAGGGCGGAGACCCGAAGGCGATCGCGGAGAAGGAGGAGATGCTGGCCGCAGTCGAGGCGACACGCGAGGCAAACCCCATGCTCGGCCTCCGCGGCTGCCGCCTAGGGATCACCTACCCCGAGATCACGGAGATGCAGGTCCGCGCGATCTTCCACGCCGCGGTCCAGGTCAAGCGCGAGGGCATCGACGTGCATCCTGAGATCATGATCCCGCTGGTCGGCCACGTGAACGAGTTGAGAAACCAGCGCGAGGCGCTCGAATCGGTCGCGAAGGAGACGATGGAGCGGGAGGGCCTGGCGGTGGACTACAAGTTTGGCACGATGATCGAGGTGCCGCGCGCGGCGCTGACCGCGGACGAGATCGCGAAGTACTCCGAGTTCTTCTCGTTCGGGACGAACGACCTCACGCAGATGACGTTCGGGTACTCGCGCGACGACGCGGAGGGCAAGTTCCTCATGAAGTACGTGGAGGACGGCATCCTCCCGTACAACCCGTTCCAGACGCTCGACGGCATCCCGGGGAAGGGCGAGGAGGCGCGCGGGGTCGCGAGGCTCATGGAAATCGCGGTCGAGAAGGGGCGAAAGGCGAAGCCGGACCTGAAGATCGGCATTTGCGGCGAGCATGGAGGCGACCCGCCGAGCATCGCGTTCTGCCACGGCCTCGGGTTGAACTACGTGTCGTGCTCGCCGTTCCGCGTGCCCATCGCGCGGTTGGCGGCAGGACGGACGGTCGCGGGCCTTCGGACGACCGTGACGAGGGACAAGTGATGGCCGACACCGCCAGCTTGCTCATCCTGGTCTTCTCCGCCTTCGTGCCCGCCCTCTTCTTCCTGGGCTTGGTCCGAAGGACGGAGCGGTACGGACAGGAACCGCTGGGCCGCGTGATCCGGACGTTCGTCTGGGGAGCGGTCTTCGCGGTCCTCATCGCCGTCCTCTTGAGCGTCGTCCTCATCCTCATCTTCCAGGAGTCCCGCGTGTACGTGCTGACCGGGCCCGATCCGCGGATCGAACTGATCGTCCTCGCGTTGATCATCGCGCCCTTCACGGAGGAGCTCGCGAAGGGCATCGGCGTGTTCCTCGCGCGCCCGGCGATCGACGAGCCGGAGGACGGCATCGTGTACGGCGCCGCCAGCGGCCTCGGGTTCGCCGCGACCGAGAACGTCTTGTACGGGCTCACCGCACTCGCCATCTCTGGAAGCCTCGGTGTCTCCCTCCTCGTCATCGGCGTGCGGAGCATCTCCAGCGCGCTCCTTCACGCATCCTCGAGCGCGACGTTCGGTTACGGGATCGCGCGGAACCGACTCTGGCCCCAGCAGTTCAAGATTCTCCCCTCTTATCTGTTGGCAGTGGGGATGCACGCGGGGTTCAACCTGCTCGCGTCCCTGAGCGAGCTGTATGCGGGCACGGATGCCCAGACGGAGACCGTGGCGCTCATCGGGCTCGGGGGCGCCATCCTCCTGGCGGTCGTCGCGTTCACGATGATCCGCGCGAGGATCCGGGCGGAGGACCAGCGTCACGTGGCGTACTAGAGCGACCTCTCGCCAACGTTCTTATCGCTTCGGAGGATGCGAGGGCGATGCGCTGGCGGTTCGTCCTCGTCGGGACCAGGTACAGCAAGGACAAGGCGCAATTCAAGAAGCTCCTCCAGGAGCACCGACTGATCTGGCGGGGCAACATGACGACCTTCCTCTGGCAGGGAGCGAAGGAGCGCGTGCGCGCGGAGTACGAGAGGGATCCGAAGAAGGACGTCACCCTCACCGCCACGATCCTATGGGAGGGGCGGGCGAAGACGCCCTTCCTCAATGAACTCAAGACTTGGGTGTTCTCCCTGGGCGGGGAGGCGGCGGAGGAGAAGGTGACGAAGGAGGCCACGGCCGCCGCCAAGGAGCGCGCCGAGCAGGAGCTCGCCTTGTGGGACGCCGTCCACGAACCCGATGTGACCGCGCTGCGCGCGCAGGGGCGACCCGAGGAGTGGATCGAGCGGGACGTGAAGGCGTGGAAGAAGGCGCGCGAGGCGAAACGAAAGGAGCTCCTGAGGCCCTAGCGCGCGGCGTCCCGGACCTCGGACGGATCGTAGCAGTCGAAGCAGTATCCGAAGCGCCGATCGTCGGGGAGGACGTGCAGGCGGACGCCGCATCGACGGCACGTGCTCAGGCGCTCGCCCGGATCCGCAATCCGCCGCACGTCCGGACGAAGCTGCATCCTGAGCACGCGAACACCCCGACCGCGCGCGGGAACCGCCAGCAGAGATAAGAACGTTCGTCCGCGACGCGAGCGACAAGCCTATAGAGACGCCGCCGATGCCGGCGGGTGCCCGGTTTGTTCGCGACAATCGAGGGGATCGACGGCACGGGAAAGACGACGGTCGCCGCCAAGGTCGCAGAGTCCCTCGCGTCCGTCGGGATCCCGCTCGTGCGCACGACGGAGCCCACGCGCACGTGGCGGGGCGCCGCGGTGCGGTGGGCCATCGAGACCGACGTGGACGCGGTGACGGAGTCCTTCCTGTTCCTCGCGGATCGGGAGGCGCACGGCCGCCAGATCCGGTCGTGGCTCGACGGGGGGAAGCTCATCCTCTCCGACCGCTACGCCGACTCCACGTACGCGTATCAGGGGGCGCGACTGGCGGCGAAGCGCCCGGACTCCGTGGAGTGGCTGCGCGACCTGAGCGCCCCGTATGTCCTCGTGCCGGACGTGACGTACCTCCTGATGGTGCCGCCGGAGGTCGCGCTTGCGCGCATCGCGGACCGGGGACGGAAGGTGCGGTTCGAGGAGATCGAGTTCCTCCGAGCGGTCGACGCGAACTATCGGAAGCTCGCGCGCGATCCGCGGTTCGTGACGATCGACGCGACGCGCGGGATCGGCGAGGTCGCGGGCGAAGTGGGCACGGACCTCGTCCGGCGCTATCGCGGATGACGCCTGACCTTGGGGAACTGGGTGAGGAGGGCCTTCGCGAACACGATTGCGCGCTCTCGATCGTTACGCTCAATCGCGACGAGGAACGCCTTGCCGAAGACGACCCCGAGATAGTCGGGCTCGAGGTGGACGGTCTCGGCCTCCGAGAGCACGAAGCCCCGCATGCTCGCCGCGCAGACATAAGCGCTGGCGGCTGCCTATCGCGCGTGATTATCGATTCTCCCTCGGGGCATCGTTAGGAGAGCTCGAGCCGTCGCGCCATCATCTGTCGATTCGCCCGAGAAGTCGTGCCGCTCGGACCGGCGTGACGGAAGATACTTAACCCTCACGACGCATCGCGGCCGCCGATGGGGTGCACTCGTGGAGTCCGCTGCCCCTAGCAAAGCGGCTCCCCACCCGCACGGCTCCCGCGACTACGCCGGGATCGTATACGGCGACGTCGGCAGCACCTCCCTGAAATGCGCCGTCTTCGAGCCGCTCGAGCGCAACGAATACGTGCAGATCCACCATGAGACGTGCGGCTGGGTGCTCGGGCGCGTGGACGACATCGAGCGGAAGACGGACCTGTCCCTCGACCGCAGCCTGCTCCTCGGGGCGGGCGAGGACGTGGACATCGAGGAGAAGGTCAGCGCGCAGGTGTCGATCATCGGCTTCCGGGACGACCGGGACCTTCTCCAGGCGCCGCGCACGCCGTTCCGCGCGGGGGAGCACGTCCACAGGGCCGAGGAGTCGCTCATCCGCAAGGTCATCGGCCTCCGGCACGACACGAAGCACGGCGCGTACGTCGGCCTGCTCAACGGCCATGCGATCCAGATCTTCCTCGACATCAACGCGATGGCCCAGAAGCACGTGAGCGTGCTCGCGAAGACGGGCGGCGGGAAGTCGTACGCGGTCGGCGTCCTCCTCGAGGAGCTCATGAAGCACGGGGTCACGACGCTGATCGTGGACGCGCACGGGGAGTACGGCTCCCTCCGGGAGAAGGCGCGCGACGCGGACATGATGAAACGATTCGACGTCAAGCCCCATGCGTACGAGGGGCACATCCAGGAGTTCTCGCCGGACACGAAGGTGAATCCGCACGCGAAGGCGCTGCGGTTCACGTTGTCGAACCTCGACGCGCGGGACATCCTCGGACTCACGACCTCCGGCGGAAGGGTCCGCCAGCACCTGACGCAGCTGCGCAAGGCGCTCGACCTGCTCCGCGCTTCGACGAAGGACTACAGCATCGCGGACATCATCCGCGTCCTCGAGCGGGAGGCGGAGGAGGACGCGTCCGTGAACGGGCTGATCGACGAGCTCGAATACCTCCGGGAAGTCGACATCTTCGCGCGCGAGGGCACGCGGATCGACGAGCTCGTTGTCAAGGGCAAGACGACGATCATCAACCTGAAGGGCACGCCACCGGACATCCAGGACCTCATCGTGAATCGGATCTGCACGGCGCTCTTCGAGCTGCGGAAGGTCGGCCGCATCCCGCCGATGATGCTCGTCGTGGAAGAGGCCCACAACTACTGCCCGCAAGTTGGGACCGTGAACTCCTCGAAGATCTTCCGCACGATCGCCTCCGAGGGGCGGAAGTTCGGGCTCGGCCTCGTCATCGTGACGCAGCGCGCCGCCAAGGTGGACAAGAACGTCCTGAGCCAGTGCAACACCCAGCTCATCCTGAAGGTCACGAACCCGAACGACCTGAAGGCGATCGCCGCCAGCGTCGAAGGCCTCACCGCCGCGATGGCGGACGAAATCCAACGCCTGCCGATAGGCGTCGCCATCGTCGTCGGCGGCGGGGTCCAGATGCCCCTCATGGTCGAGGTGCGCCCGCGGGAGAGCCGCCACGGCGGCGAGTCTGTAAAGGTCATTGAGGACTGAAGTTGGCGATCCGCCCATCCTCCATGTCCATCGTCGCGTCCGCGATTCGCGACGCGTGCGCGTCGTGGCTCACGAGGAGGACCGTCTTCCCGCGCTCCTTGCTCGCCATCCCTAGGTAGTCGAAGACGATCGCAGCGTTTTCGGAGTCGAGTTCGCCCGATGGCTCGTCCGCGAGCAGGATTGGCGGGTCGTTCGCGAGGGCGACTGCAATCGCGACACGCTGCTGCTCCCCGCCACTCAGCTCGTCCGGCCTCTGGTCGACACGCTTTGCGAGGCCGACGGCCTCGAGCAGCTCCTTCGCACGCTTCCCCCTCTCCTTGGCGGCGACGCCCGCAAGCCGCATCGGGAGGTCCACGTTCTCCGCGGCCGTCAGCACGGGCACGAGGTTGAAGAACTGAAACACGAAGCCGACCTTATCGCGCCGGAATTTCACGAGGTCCGCGTCCGTCATCTGGGCTACGTTCTGTCCATCGAGCTCGATCGAGCCGGCGGTTGGGCGGTCCAGGCCACCAATGAGGTTCAGGAGCGTCGTCTTCCCGCATCCGGAGGGACCGCGGATCCATGTGACCTTCCCGCCTCCAAACGTCGCGTCTAGGCCTCGCAACGCGATGACCTCCAGCTTCCCCGTTTTGTACACCTTGATCAGGTCGTGCACGACGATGTCCGACACCTAACCACCTCGCAGCTTCAGGACCCGGGCGACATCCATGCGCTGGATGGAGAGCGCACCGAGATAGCTCGCGATCCACACCCCGAGGACCGCCGCCAGGAGAGGCCCGACGACTGAGAGGGGGATGACGAACGGGATCGGCGTCTGCCCGAGGAAGGATGCCAGGGCCAGGAACGTGGCTGCGGTCACGAGGCCGCCTAGGATCCCGAGCAGGAGGCCGAGGAAGGACACGACCCAACCCTCCGCCATCACGAGCTTGGCAACCGCGCTCGGTCCCGCCCCCCGGGCGACGAGCGTCGCCAGTTCGTCTCGACGCAGCGCGGCGCCCGTGTAGACAAGCAGGCCCACCCCGACGACGGATAGCCCTACGGCGATTTCCGTTTGCGTCCTCAGGTACGAGAAGATCGCGCCGGCGGGGGCGTTTTCCATTTCGTACCGGATGGCTTCGGCTTGGGTGATCACCGACACGAATCCGATTCTCAGAGGGAAGAGGTCCATGAGGGCGTCACTGACGGCTTGCGCCACGGTCCCACTGTCCGAACCTGGCTCCACGGCGATCAGGATTCGACCCTGCATTACTTGAGAGGTGAAGTTCGCCCCGGGGACGGAAGAGAAGTCGAGGAATGTGAAGGGCGGAACGAGGCCCGGGCAGCACATCGCTATCCCCGGCAAATCCCTCACGAGCGCGGTGAGGCGCGCTGTCACGTCAACGGTCAGGATGTTCCCGAGGGATACCCGGTCCCCGACAAGAAGTCCAAACGCGTCCTGGAATTCCTCGTTGGCGGCGAAGGTTCCGCCCGCGTCGAGCGCGGCCATGACCTGGCGAGGGTCGGCGCCGCCCAGATCCGTAGACGTGAGCCAGGGGACCGTCTGTAGGTACGTGGAAGCCTCGAAGAGGAAGGTCGTGCCGAACCTAGAATCGGTCATTACGACTAGCGTGGTTTCCGCGACGCCTGAGACGTTCCGGACCGCGCCCAACGCCTGGGGCCAGAATGGCTGCGGGTCAGGGAGGAGGAAACCACGGCCCTCCACAACGATGTCTGCGGGAACCTGTCGGCGGACGCTCTCTAGCCGGTAGGCTTCAGCGGAAGCGGCCATGATGGAGACCGCAAGCACGAAGCCGACTGCGAACGTCATCATGATTGCCGTATTCGAGGCCCGTCGCGGCGCGCGCACGATGTTCTTCTCGACGAGCGGTTGGAGTTCCCCGACGACTGGCCGCAGGAATCGGGACAACGCCTCATACGCCCTCGTCGTCCCGCGCGTCAGATACCGGGCGACCGCCGCGGTCAGGAGGAAGGGAGCAATCGGCGCGAAGATCGCCGTCGAGAACCCGAGAAGGAACGTCACCGCCGAAAGGGGCGATCCCTCCAATGACGCGGTGGCAAGAAAGAGGAGGAACCCGGCCGTCGCGATACCCGCCATCAGGAAATCCCGGGAAGCGCGATGAGGGATCGCGACCTCCTCGGGGTGGAATGCCTTCAGTCCGGTCACTAGGTCCTCGGACGACAGGAGCCGGATTCCCCGGCGGGAGGATCCCAGCGCGAGGAGCCAGCCAATGAGGAACGCGAGGATCACCGTGCCCGACGTCACGGCCACCTCGGTCCGCACTGCCGAGGGCGCGAAGAGGCTCGGGGCGGAGAATAGGCGACTGAGCCCAACCGAGAGCACGACCCCGAGTGCTCCCGCGAGCGCGCCCACGACGAGCGACTCGGCCGTCAGGAAGACGCGTACGCCGCGGACGGAGAAGCCGCGCGCCCGAAGGACCGCTAGCTCCCGGCGGCGCGCGGACAAGCCGACGTCGAATCCAACCCTGGCCAGGAGCGCAGCAAGGCCGAGAGTGGGAATCGCGAAGACGAAGAAGAAGACGCGAAGGCCGAACGTTCCCTCACTGACGATCCTCGGGATGTCCGCAAGCGAAGCCCCCCGGGAGGAGCCCCCGTAGGAGACGTAGAAGCTGAGGGGGACCGCGCCCTGCATCAGGAAGAGCTGCCTCTGGAGACGCTCGTTCGAAAGTCCTGCGTCATAGGGATCCAACAGGGCGCCGCGATTGATCCAGGCAAAGATCGTGGCGGGGAGCTCGTACGTGAAGTTCAGGGCTGCCTTGAACCCCGGGATTTCCGTGACGGAGAGGAAAACTGCGCGTGCAAAGTACGGGCGGGCCAAATCCGGCGTCCAGAAGAACCCTGCGACAGTCTGCGTCGAGTTGCGGACCTCGACCCCGACGTAGGTTCCGTTGGAGTCGTACAGCGGCTGGACGTAGTCTAGCACGAGCCGTTCTCCGGGGTCCAACCCGTACGAGCGAAGGGATTCGTGGACGATCACGCCTCCCGACGACGGTGCGCTGTCCCACGAGATTCCGAGTCGGGCCGTCACGGATTCGAACGTCGGGTTGACAAAATACGCGTCGACATAGTATGAGTCAGACGATGAGGTCAAGCCGCTCTCCGTCGCATTGATCGGGAGACTAAACTGGCGGACGGGCTCCGTGCGCTCCACGTTTGGCACCGCCGCCAGGGCCGCCGCTGCTTCCTCGAGTCTCGCCTCCGATCCGCGGGCCTCGACATCCGCGGAAACGCCCTCGAGGTAGTATTCCATCATCCCGCGAAGCGTGGAGTCCAGGGCCACCCAGGGTGCAGTGACAACCGCCACCCCGAGCGCGATGCCGAGGAGGGCAGAGGATGACGTCCGGCGGTTCCGTACGACCGTCCGGAGCGCGTAGCTCGCGACCGCGAGGCCTCTCGTCCTGTTCCCTCCTGTGTCGCCGAATCCGGGCTCGTGCGGAAAAAGGTTCTTCGGAGATTGTTGACTCCTCACTTCGACTTCCACGAGAGGAGTTTCGCGGGGATGAGGAAGAACACGAACCCGAGGACGAGCGTGATCCCCAGGTAGAGCAGCGCCTTCCCCTCGTTCCCGAAGATCATCGTCGCCCGGAGGCCCTCGTTCAGGTACGTGAGGGGCATGGCGGCCGCAAGACCTTGGATGACCGGGGGCATCGCCTCGATCTGGAAGAACGTGCCGCCGAGGAACATCATCGGGAAGCCGATCGCGTTCGACACCGCCGACGCGGTCTCCACGTCCTTCGTGTACATCCCGAGGGCCATCCCCAGGGACGTGAACTCGAAGCACCCGGCGGCGATGAATGCGAACGTGAGGGGCGTGAGCACCGCCTTCCCGCCCCAGACGACCGCGCTCACCGTGAAGATGATGAGGGCCGACACGGTCATGATGAGCGTGTAGAACAGCACCTTCGCGATCAGCCACTCTCCCTTCGTGAGCGTCGTCGTCGCGAGGAACTTGAAGTATTTCCGCGTCCGGTATTCCGCCGCGGTCGGCGTCATGGCGAACAGCGCGTTCGTGAGCACGGTGAAACCGATCATCCCGGGAAGGAAGAAGTCGATGAACTTGAACTGGTCCCGGGCGACGGTCTGCGCGTCCATGCCGATCAGGGGCAGCGCGCCGGCAAGGTAGAAGTTCATCCCCGTCGCGGCGCCGCTCACCGCCGCGGCCGCGATCCCGTAGGTGGACAGCGTCGGGTCCCCGTAGAGGGTCACGTTGACCGAGTTGTTCGCGAGGATCGAGGACTCGAAGTCTGCGGGGATCCGAAGCGCGGTGTTGATCGAGTTCGCCTGGATGTGATCGAGGATGTCCACGTTCGGAGGAATGTTGCGGTACTCGATGACCGTCGTATTGTTCAACGCCGCCAAGAACGCGCGACTCGTCGGCGAGTCGTCGAGGTCCTGCACGTACACGGGGATCTTCGTGCCTCCTTGGCCGCTGAAGATCGCGCCGAACAGGAGGATGAGGATGACGGGGAACGCGAAGGCAAAGAATGCGCCGATTCGGGAGCGCATGTACTGACGTCCGAAGGCGACAAGGTCTGCGATCACGCGCCTCATTCCGCGAGCACCCCCTCCCGCATCCGTGCGCCGACGAGGCGGAGGAACACGTCCTCAAGCGTGTCGCGTCTCGTGTAAATCTCCCTCAACGGGACGTCGAGCGGGGCGAGCTTCGAGAGCATGTTCTTCACGTCTGCGGCTGTGGGCACGTGGACGACGACGTCGCTGTTCTCGAGCTTCGCGTCGATCCCACGCGCGGCGAGCGCCCGGAGGCCCTCCTGGCCCGCGCCCGCGAGCACGATCCGCGTGCCGTGCCCGTGCTTCACGATGAGCTCCTCCGGCGTCCCGCGCGCGACAATCTTGCCCTTGTTCATGATCGCGACATGGTCCGCGAGCTGCTCCGCCTCGTCCAGATAGTGCGTCGTCAACACCACGGTCTTCCCCGCCCCCTTCAGGCCGCGGATGAGGCCCCACAGGTCGCGGCGGGCACCGGGGTCCAGCCCGGTCGTCGGTTCGTCGAGGAAGACGATGTCGGGCCGACCGACGAGGGCGAGGGCGATCCCCAGGCGTCGCTTCTCGCCGCCGGAGAGGAACATCGCGTAGGACTTCGCGCGCGCGGTGAGTCCGACGGTCTCGATGAGGGCGTCAACCTCCGATTTCTCCATGCGGCGGTTGAACAGCGTCGCCCAGTACGCGACCGCCTCCGGGGGCCGGAGACGGTCGAACGGCTCGAAGTCCTGCGGGAGCACGCCCACTCGCTCGCGGATCTTGCGGTAATCGTTCGCCACGTCGACCCCGAGCACGCGCGCGTCGCCGCCCGTCGGGTTGCGGAGGCCCTCGAGGATCTCCACGGTCGTCGTCTTCCCCGCGCCGTTCGGTCCGCGGAGGGAGAAGATCTCGCCCGCGCGGACCTCGAAGTCGATCCCGTCGACCGCGTGGAGGTCCCCGTAGATTTTCGTCAGACCGCGGACCTCGATCTGCACGGCGTTTGGCGGTAGTCCCGCGAAAGTCACGGTCCGAACCCCCGGTCACCCGGAGCCCACCTGCCGCTATTTAACGAAACCGTCCGTACGAGCATATTCTTAGCCACTCGCGGGCCATCCCCGGCCATGGCCGAACTCCCCGACGAGCTCGTGCGCAAGGACCTGGAGGTGACGCGTCGTGCGCTCGATGCGCTCACGGTGATCGCCCCGGAGAAGTCGTACGTGAGGCGCATCGCCGAGGACTTCCTGAACATGGCACGCTCGTACTTCGAGGACGCGGAGCACTTCGCCGCCAACGGGGACCCCGTGAACGCGTTCGCGGCGGTGAACTATGCGCACGGGTGGCTCGACGCGGGCTCCCGCCTCGGCGTGTTCGACGTCGCCGGCGACAACCGCCTGTTCACGCTCCTTGAGTGACAGAAGTCGCAATTCCCGACTGATGCTGCGAGTCCAGGCCATCGAATCGAGACCTTAAAGCACCCCTTCAACATGCTCCCCTCATGAAGGCTTCGCCGCTGAACGAGATGAAGAGTCTTGGCTTCGAACTCTCCGGGCGATTCCTCTTGGATCGGAAGAAAGTGAAGCCGGAACTGCGCGTCCACAAGAAGGAGAGGGGCGTCTACGCGTTCGTGGTCGGAGAGGCGATTAAGTACGTCGGCGAGACGGCCAACAACCTCCAAGAGAGGGCGAACCAGTATGCCAAGCCGAGCCCGTCCCAGACGACGAACGTCCGCGTGAACCGCCTGTTGAAAAAGGAAGCACGCCTCCAAGGCCCCGCGTGCGAAATCTGGTTCCTTCCGGATCGAACAATCGAAAAGGGACGTCTGTACATGGACCTCGGGAGGACGAGACTCCAGGGCGTCCCCGACATCAGCATCGTCAAGAGAACGTTGATCTCCCGTTGGGACCCGAACTGGAATCGACGCTAAGGCTCGCGACCGGCTGTTCACGTTCCTTGCGTGAGAAGGCGCGCGCCCTTCTGGTCGACGGTGCACCGGTACCGCTGGGCGCCCATCCCCTTGAACAGCGCGTCGAGGGGCTCGATCTGCCCGACCGCGAACACGGAGTTCCCGAGCATCGCCATCGTGCAGTGCCCGTAGGGCTTGGCGGCCTCGATCGCATCCTTCACCTTCCCCACGGCGAGCCCGGTCGAGACCGCGAACCCCCGGCCGAGCCGGAACATCTCCGGCAGGGTCGGGTTCTTCGCGAACTCCTTCACGCACCGCGCGCCGACCTCGGCGATCGGTCTCAGTTTGGCGGCGTTGGTCAGGACGGCGCGCGTCGGGATCGGGGCCCCGAGCACCGCCAACAGCACGTCCCCGTCCGCCGGCAACCTCCGGACGACGGCGTGCGGCGGTGCGCCTGGCTGCAGGCGGATGTCCATCGCCCCGAGCGAGGCGGGGACGACATCGCCGAGGCCTGTCCTTGACGCGACCTCGGCCGCATGGGCGATCGCCACGCACCGCGGGTGGGAGAGGGCGAGGTCGAGCGCGTCGTTCACCGCCAACACCGCGCTCAGGGCGCCGGCGGCGCTCATCCCGAACCCCTGGGACACGGGGAGCGGCACCTCGCTCTGCACGACGACCTCGAACGCGGCCCCGGCGACCGCGCGCTCCACCGCCCACCGCGTAGTCGGGGCGGGGACCTCCTCGCGGTTCAGGTAGACCCGCACGCTCGGCTTCCGCCCGAGGCGCGCCTTCACGCGCGTCTTCACGCCGAGGGAGAGCGAGAGGCCCGCGCCGCGGGACCCCTTCTTGTACGGGTCCGCGTGCTCCACGGGCTCGAAGAACGCGGTCACGTGGCCCGGGCAGAACGCGCTACTCTCCAAGGCCATGGATCACGGCCCTCCAGATCGCGTCCGCGGCCCCCGCCTTCGAACCCACGTACTCCGTGCTCCGGCCCTGGCGGTCTATGATGAGGATCGAGGTCCTTCCCTTCCCGACTTTCGTGACGTCGTTCGCCACGACGAAGTCCAGGTCCGCCTCTTGAAGGAGGGCCATCGCTCGCGCGCGCAGGTCCTCCGCGGTCACGTCCGCCTCCGCCTTGAACGCGACGAGCACCTTCGCGCCCTTCCGGAGGGCGGGGAGGACCTTCGGCGTCGGATGCAACTCGAGGGCCAAGGGCCCTGCCCTCGACGGAATCTTCCCCTTCGCCTTCGCCGGCGCAAAGTCGCTGATCGCCGCGGGGACGATGCAGATGTCCGCCTTCATCCCATCCGCCATCGCCGCCAGATCCGCGGTCGACTCGAACGTGCGCGGATGCAGGTGCGGCGGCACCTGCGCGTGGTGGCGGCCGAGCCAGACTTCGAGATCCGCTCCGAGTTCGTACGCCGCCTTCGCGAGCTCGAGGCCCGTCTCCCCCGAGGAGCGGTTCGTCACGATCCGCACGTCGTCGATCGGCTCCGCGGTCGCACCGGCAACGACGACGACTCTCTTCCCCGCCAGCTCGGAACCGCCAAGGCGGCGGATCACGCGCGCGACAATCTCGTCGATCTCCGCGAGCTTCGCCTTGTCCTCCTCAAACTTCGGGGTCACGACGTCGATGCCGTGCGTCTCGAGCGTCTTCAGATGGGCGGCGATGAGGGGGTTCGCGTACATCGTCTCGTGCATCGCGGGGGCGATCATGATCGGGATGCCCGCGCCGAGCGCGTTCTGCGCGAACGTCGTCACGACCGTGTCGTCGATCCCCATGGCGATCTTCGCGATCGTGTTCGAGGTGGCGGGCGCGATGAGGACGAGGTCCGCCGTGCCGTTCGTCCCGACGAGCTCGATGTAGGGGACGGTGCCGTCGAGCTTCGTGATCGGATCGCGGCCCGTCGCGAACTGAAGCGCGTTCGGGTGAATGATCTCCATCGCGTCCTTCGAGAGGACGGGGACGACGTGCGCGCCGTGGCGGATGAGCTCCCGCGCGAGCTTCACGGTCTCCACGGCGGCGATGCTGCCGGTGACGCAGAGGACGATCGTCCGGTCCTTCAGCTTCGCGGATTTGGCGGCGTGGATTCGCTTGGCGGGGTGCATGGGATGAAGGCTGGCAAGACGGAATGCGGGATATACATGTATCGAGCCGTAAATGGCCTATCGTCAATCCTCGTTCGGATGAGGGACCGAACCCGCGGAGCCGAAACAATGCGGACGGACCCACCCAGGCCGGAGAGACCGTGAAACTGCGGCATTGAGTTTGCATACAAATCCTTATATGCGTGCATGCGAGTCATCGCTGCATGGGCGCAACATCGATTCGACTCGGATCCGCACAGAAGCGGAAGCTCGAACAGGCCGCGAGGCTCCTCGAGCGTCGTTCAGGCAGGAGGGTGACGCACGGGCAGGCAGTGGAGGCCTTGGCCGACGCGGCCCTCCGCCGCCCGAATCTGCTCGATGCGGCGACGGATCGCCTCGACCTCGACCTCACCAGCGACCCCTTCTTCGACCCGTCGTTCGTCTTTGATATGGGGAAGACGAGCGCCCGCATCGTCGACAAGCTCCTCTACGGCGAGGGTTGAATGGAGGAGTTCTTCGTCGACACAACGTTCCTCGTGGCGAGGTTCAACACCCGAGACGCGAAGCATGCGGACGCGATGTCGTTCCTTGGGGAGTTGGCAAGCGGGGCCGCGGGCGCGTTTCGCCTTGTCACGACGGACTACGTGTTCGACGAGGTTGTGACGGTAGTCCTCACGCGGACACGGAGCCACCGGAGGGCGGCGGACGCGGGCCGGGCGATCCTCGACTCCAAGGCTTGGCGGCTCGAGGTGCTCGGCCGGGGGGATTTCGATCGCGGTTGGACCCTCTTCCTAGAGCGCGAAGACAAGCGATGGAGCTTCACGGACTGCACGTCCTTCGCCTTCATGGAGCACCGGGGCTTTCGGAAGGCGCTTACCTTTGACCGGAACTTCGCTCAGGCCGGTTTCGCGCCGTTGCCCTGACCGCCGCGAAACGTCGCTCGGAGCCAGCGTCGCCATCGTACTCCTATTCTACGAAGGTGTGGCGGCCGTGACCTTCATAACCCCTCCTCGCATGGTGGGCGCCGCTGCCCTCGTAGTCTAGCTTGGATAGGACAGAGGCCTGCGGAGCCTCAAACCGGGGTTCGAATCCCCGCGGGGGCGTACGATCCCTAGGCTTGCAGTAGCCTCATGCGGTGAGCTGAGCCTTGGTCTTTATCTCCCTGTCAGGCTATCCTAGTGGAGAGGGGGTCATGGCCAAGCGCCCGAGGAAGGATTCGTCAACGCCGGCGGCCATCGGAATCGCCTTTCTCTACGGCTCCGGTGCCCTCGCCCTCTTTCTCGCACTTGCAAGCGAGTGGCATGGGTACGGGACGACAATCGCTGCCGTCATCGCAATCCCGGCAACCGCATCGCTCGCGGGTCTGCTCATCGTGGGGGCGCTGTCCTCAGTACCGCGGAGACCGATTCGGAGAAGCCGCGGTCTGATCTGCAGCGCTCGAACCCGGAGCGTGCGCGGCCATCTCGCCCGCCTCGTGTCTCCCAATCTCTCCGCGCGGCATAACCGCCACTGGTGATCCAACTCCACACGGGACAGCTTGCAGACGCGAACGGCAGGCTTTATGGAATCCCTCGCCATCCCCTGTTGGATGCTTCTTCGGCGGCGCTCGACCCTCCTCGCCGCCCTTGCGCTCTCCGCCGTCGTCGTCGCTGCATTATTCGGAGCCGCCAAACTCTCGAGTCCGCCGTCATCAACGGTCAACGGGCCGCCGCCTGTGGAACCGCCCGCAGACGCGCCGGCATGCCCACGATCCGTCGGCATGTGCATCGAGCGCATCGTGACCCGGGTCCTCGACGGGGACACGCTCGACATCGAAGGCGGCCTCCGGATTCGCCTCGTGCTCGTCGACGCCCCGGAGCTGAGCGAATCCGACGGGCCCGAGGCACGGGACTACCTCACGGACCTGTGTCTCGGCTCCCTCGCCCTCATCGACGAGGACGACTTCCAAATCGGCGACGACCCGTACGGCCGGGTCCTGGCGGTCGCCTCCTGTGGCGGCACGAACGCGAACGCCGCGATGATCTCCACGGGCCGCGCGGAAACGTACTACGTCTATTGCTCGGAGAGCGAGTTCGGGAGTATGTCGTGGACAGGATGTTCGTCACCCCCGCCACCTCCCCCACCTCCTCCCCCTCCAGGAAACTGCGACTCGGCGTATCCCGACGTCTGCATCCCCCCTCCGCCTCCGGACCTCGATTGCGGAGACATTTCGTTCCGAAACTTCCGGGTCCTCTCGCCCGACCCTCATCGGTTCGACGGCGACCGCGATGGGATTGGGTGCGAGGGCCCTTGACGGCTCGTCCGATCCCCGTGGGGGGCGTGCGCCTCGTCCTCAATGTCCTCTGACGCTTTGAGGCTCAGGTCATGCCGGGTGACCTTTAGTCAGGCCCTGGGTGGAGGGACGGCTCGATGCGACGGCCATTATAAGGGATGGGAGGTTTCAGTCTTGCCATGAACGTCCTCTTCGTGGCCATCGGAGTGTTCCTCATCGTGCTGGGCGGGTGGAACATCGACTTCGCGCACGGTGCGTGGGAACGCTGGACCCCGAAGGCATATGAGGCGGGTCGCCGGGGAGAGCCACTCCCCCCGATGGAGAACGTCGGCATTCCATGGTTCAACCGGACCGTCTTCGTGAGCGCCGCATTCTGGTGGAACGCCGGGTTCTTCGGTGGCGTCGTCGGAGGCACGTTCGTGCTCCTCCTCGGCATCATGCTGTAAGAGGGATGGACGGGGACCGGACCTTTCCTTCACCCCCCGTCCGGTCCCTTACTGCGCGACTCCTCCGGCGGCCAGTTATGGTGGCGTCTCAGCACAAGGAGTGCCAGGATAGGACAGAAGCCTGCGGAGCCTCAAACCGGGAACTCATCGCTCTCTTGAAAGACAGAGAATGAGCGTTGCGGCGCGTCGTCCGGGGACGGGCTTTACATACGAGGTACGGATGGAGGGCACCATGACGACGGTCCTCCTCCAGACAACGATGGGCGACGTGACGATCGAACTGTTCGACAAGATGATGCCGATCACAACGACAAACTTCCGCAAGCTCGTCGAGAAGGGGTTCTATGACGGGACGATCTTCCACCGGGTGATCGACGGGTTCATGATCCAGGGCGGGGACCCGGAGGGCACGGGGTACGGCGGGCCCGGGTACGCGATCAAGGACGAACTACCCCCGGAGAGTCGGAACGCGCGGGGGACGATCTCGATGGCGAAATCGGGCGCGAATACCGGCGGGAGCCAGTTCTTCCTCAATGTCGCGGACAACCACCGGCTGAACCCGAAGCATCCCGCGTTCGGGAAGGTCGTCGGCGGCATGGACGTCGTCGACCGGATCGCGAAGGTGCCCAAGGACGCGGACGACCGACCGCGGAAGGCGGTCACGATCACGAAGGCTCGCGTCGTCACGTGAGATTCGACCCGGTGCCGGCGGGCGCATCGACAAGGAATACCTCGTTGTCGTTCAGGGACATCTCGAGTCACCGGATCCGCGCGCGAGGGCGTAGGGCAAAAGCTATGTACTGTGGAACAATTGCATACTGTGAATATCCGTGGCACACAGTAGAACGAAGATCTCAAAGGGATATCAGGTCGTCGTCCCCGCCCGCATCCGGAAGCAACACGGACTCGAGCCCGGCGACGAGCTCGTCTGGGAGGAGGAGGGTCGGGAGATCCGGGTCGTACCCCGGAAGCGACTTTCCCTCCGCGACATCCTCGGAATGGTCGAGTACGCAGGCGACGCGGTCCAGGCGAAGCGCCGTGTGCAGAGGGGCGGGAAGTGATTTTCGCCGACGCCAGCTTCTTCATCGCGGCTGCGAACCGGCGGGACCGATGGCATACGGACGCCCGTCGGCTCGCCGGGACGCTGCGAGGTCGCCTCGTCGTGTCGGATTTGGTCGTCGCGGAGGCAGTGACGCAGATTGGGGGCCGCGTCGGGGTGCGTGAAGGGCTCAAGCTCTTTCACTATTTCCGCGATGCCTGTGAGGTTCGGTACGCGGATCCCGACCTCCTTGAGGCGGCGGTGGACCGCTGGATGACTTTTGGGGGAAAACTGTCCGTATCGGATGCGGTCAGCCTCGAGGTCATGGCTCGCGAGGACGTCTCGGAGATCGTATCCTTCGATTCCGACTTCGACGGTATCGAAGGCGTCGTTCGGCAACACTGAGCCGCTGGCCTACGGGACCCGTTCCCCCGGAAGGACAAGGTGGCTGTCGCCGAACTCGTGCCACAGGTACCCCGCGCGGACCGCCTCCGCGTACGCGCCCCGCACGCCCTCCATCCCGAGGAACGCCGCCAGCAGCGCGAGGTGGCTCGTCACAGGGTCGTGGAACCCCGTGAGCAGCCCGTCGATCGCATGTACACCCCGGTCAGGGTTCACGAACATTCGGGTGAAGCCCATCCGGGGCCGCACCCCTTCCGGGGTCCAGGCGGACTCGAGCGCGCGTACGACGGTCGTGCCCACCGCGATGACTCGCCCGCCTCCCGCATGCGTCCTGTTCACCGCCAGGGCGGTCTCCGCGGAGACGGAGAACGGCTCGGGATACATCGGTTGTGCTTCGACGATGTCGCTCTCGATTTCCAAGCTCGACACGCCCGTGTGGAGAAGGATCGGGGCGATGCGGACGCCCGCGTCCTCCAGGGCGCCCCGAATTCGAGGCGTGATCGGCCGCGCTGCCGAGGGCATCTCCGCGCTCCCCGGGACGCGGGAGAACTCCGTCCTGTACACATCCATCGGCCACGCGTCCGTGTACCCGTAGTGGATCGGCTGCCCGACCTCGGAGACCAACGAATCGAACGGCCGGTCCGCGAGGGCGAACCAGAGGCGCGGGATGCCGGGGTACTCGGACAGAAGGCGGACCCTGGCGGCGCCAACCCGGAGCTCTTCCCACGGTCGAACAGGCAGCGGCCCGGGCTTCCCCGCGCTCCATCGAGGCTCGGCGATCCAGAAGTCGGATCGAAATCGCGTCGACAGGTTGAGGAGAATCGGGCCGAGGCGACTTTCTGCGGCGAGACTTCCTGGGATCGCGGCGCTCTCGTTCACAACGAGGAGGTCGTCGCGGCGCAGGAATTTCGGAAGGTCCTCGAACCGCGCGTGATGCTGGCCGTCCCGCAGCGTTACAAGGAGGCGGACATCGTCCCGCGACCGACCCCGCTTCTCTGGCGGCATCCGCGCGGAGAGGCCGTTTGGCCGAACGAACGTGAGGTCCGCGGTCTTCATGCGGGCACTTCCCATACAGGCGCCTGCGCCTGATGCCGCATGCCGCTCACCGCCATCGGCGGCTGCGAGAGGAGCCAGGCCCAGAACGGAAGCGTGACCTCCGGGAGCGGCTGGTCCGAGATGTCCTGTCCTGGGTAGGCGTCCTGGTGCATCGTCGTCCGCATGTCCCCCGGGTCCACGCTCACCACCGCCACGCCCCGGTCCTTGAGTTCCGCCGCCAATGTCTTCGAGACGAGGTCGAGCGCGGCCTTGCTCGCCCCGTACGTCCCCCAGCCCGGATAGCCGCCAATCGCGGCGTCGCTCGTGATGTTCACGACGAGGCCGTGCGCGCGCTCGAGGAGCGGTAGCGCCTCCTGGATGAGGGCGAGGGGCGCGAGGACGTTCACGTCGATTACGCGGAGGAGATTCTGGCGGGAGGTCTCGGCGGGGGGGGCAGCGGCGACGTGCCGAGCTCGGAGGCGTTGTTCACAGGCAAATCGATCCGTCCCCACCCTTTGGCGGCGAGGATGAGGCGATGGCGGTGGTCCCCATCGGTGACGTCACCGGCGACGGACGTTATGTGAGGACTCGCGCCTCGCAGCTCACGCGCGGTCTCCGTCAAGTCCCGGTCCCCTCGAGCCGTCAGGATGAGCCCGTAACCTTGCTTTGCGACGAACCCCGCCAATACCCGCCCGAGGCCGCGACTCGTGCCCGTGATCAGTGCAACCTGCGCAGGGGAATCGGACGTCTCCTTCATGCGACACGTTTATGTCGGCCCCGAATAGATGTACTCTGGCGTTTTACAAAATCTACAAGATGGTGAAGTCTCCTCGTTTGGTTGAACGGTCCGTTCCCGAGGATGAACGAAGGACCCAAAGGGCCGTGGGAGCGGAACTCGGCTGGCTAGCTAGTCGCGACACTAGTCGCGACAGAGGCGTCCGGAACCGCCTCCTGAAGAACTCCGAATCCCGCGACCCAAGCGCTGCGAGCCCTAGCGTCTTATGATCCGAATGGTGTCGGTACCCTGGAACTGCAGAGCATCCGTGGTCGAGCCGGTCAAGACCACCAGAACATCTTCGCCGAGGGGGAGATCGCTGGTCGCCGCGCACACATCCCCTTTGTCGAGGTGGACCACAGCATCGAGGTCGCCATCGTCATCCAGGTCTTCGAGATGCAGCTTGCCGTCGACGTCGCGGACCGCGTATCCCTCAAGCTCGAGCGTGGATATGTCCACGAGCGCCGCGTTGAAGTCGTCGTCCGTGAAGATGCCGACAGGAACGTTTCCGCTCTGCGACTTGCAGTTCACGCTGTTGGGGTAGCTGCCTGGCTTGATGTCAATCGTGACGACCGCGACGACCCTTAGAGGCTCGCAGGCGCTGAACGACGGTTCGTAGTTCGAGTCGCCCGAGTACGTGGCGTTGTAGCTGTATGAGCCGGGAGCGAGCGTTAGTGGCGTCGATTCGAGGCCCACACCCACAGTCTCTACAGCGAGTAGCTCGGCGCAGTCGCTGTTCGTCCAGAAGTTGTACGTGATGGTGCCCGTGATCGTGAAACCGTCCACTTGTCCGGAGACCGTGGCGTTGTCGTGGACCGCGGTCCCCTGTAGTACGACCGTGACGACATCGTGGGTCGCGTTGTGGACCTCGGTCACAATCGACGTGGCCGCCTTCTCGACCTCGAACGGCTCGCAGGCGCTGAAGGACGGGTTGTAGTTCGTGTCGCCGGAGTACGTGGCGTTGAAGCTGTATGAGCCCGTCGCCAAGGGACCCTTCGAGGGCGACTCGCTGCCGACCGAGACCGTGTTCGAGGAGGCCGGCGTGCCCGTGCAACCGCGGTTCGTCCAGAAGTTGTACGTGACCGTGCCCGTGATCGTGGGACCGCTGGAACTGCTGGAGACCGTCGCGTCGTCGTGCACCGTGCTGCCTAAGGGGATCGGGGAGGTCGTTACAACCGTATGGCCGGGCTCAAGATGGACGACGGTTTCGGTCGTCGTGTCCTCCCCCCCGAAGGACAGCTTCGCCACGAAGGGGTCGGAGCCGCCGTTGAAGGTCGTGTCGAAGGCGTCGACGGTGGTCGGAAAGTCCGAGGAGCCGGTTACGCCGGTCACGTATGCGTTCCCGGCGGAGTCGACGGCGATGCCATTGCCATGTTCGCCGAAGAGTCCGCCCAGATAGGTCGAGTAGATGAGCGGGGCGGAGCCGGCGGGGTTCAGCTTTGTCACGAAGACGTCAATTAGAAAGACGTCCCCGCGGTCGTTGTAGGTCGTGTCGAAGGCGCCGACGGTGGTCGGAAAGTCCGCGGACTCGGTTGAGCCGGTCACGTACGCGTTGCCGCCGCCATCCACGGCGATGCCGCCAACAGAGGCGAAGGGGCCGTCCTCGCCTTCACTGCCGCCGAGGAAGGTCGAGTAGACGAGGGCGGAGCCCGCCGAATTCACCTTCGTCACGAAGGCGTCCCCGCCGCCGTTGTAGGTCGTGTCGAAGGCGCCGACGGTGGTCGGAAAGTCCGCGGAGCCCGTTACGCCGGTCACGTACGCGTTGCCGGCTGAGTCGACGTCGATGCCCAAGCCCTCCTCACCAGATGCCCCGCCCAGGTAGGTCGAGTAGACGAGCGGGGCGGAGCCGGTTGGGTTCAGCTTCGTCACGAAGGCGTCGGCGCCGCCGTTGTCGGTCTCGTCGAAGGCGCCGACGGTGGTCGGAAAGTCCGCGGAGTAGGTGTCGCCGGTCACGTACGCGTTCCCGGCTGAGTCGACGGCGATGCTCAAGCGAAAGGCTTCTTGTAAGGCCCCGCCCAGGTACGTCGAGTAGACGAGCGCCGCGCCGGCGGGATTCAGCTTCGTCACGAAGGCGTCGGAGCCGCCGTTTAGGGTCGTGTCCCAGGCGCCTACGGTGGTCGGAAAGTCCGCGGAGCCGGCTATGCCGGTCACGTACGCGTTCCCGGAGGAGTCGACGGCGATGCCTTTGCCCTCGTCGATAGCGCCCCCCCCCACCACCGACCCCGCTCAGGGCTCCGCCCAGATAGGTCGAGTAGATGAGCGGGGCAGAGCCGGCGGGGTTCAGTATCGTCACGAAAGCGTCGGCGGGGCCGTCTAGGGTCGAGTCGAAGGCCCCGACGGTGGTCGGAAAGTCCGCGGACTCGGTTCGGCCGGTCACGTACGCGTTCCCGGCTGAGTCGACGGCGATGCCAGAGCCGTAGTCGAGAGCGGCCCCGCCCAGGAACGTCGAGTAGACGAGCGCCGCGCCGGCGGGGTTCAGCTTCGTCACGAAGGCTTCGGAACTGCCGTGTCCGGTCTCGTCGAAGGCGCCGACGGTAGTCGGAAAGAAGTCTGCGAAGAAGGCTAGGCCGGTCACGTACGCGTTCCCGGAGGAGTCGACGGCGATGCCAGAGCCGCTGTCGCCACCGCGCCCGCCTAGATAGGTCGAGTACAGGAGGGGGTCGATGACGAGGTCCCCCGTCCCGTCCCACCCCAAGCAGGCGTAGCCCACGGTGCGCTCCGCGATCTGACGGAAGCCGCAATCCACGGGGCGGCCACTCGCCTGCCAGGCGGCGGGGAGGTCGTCGCGGAGGGGGCCGAGGCTCGTCTCCGCGGAGAGGCCTCGGGGGCTCACCGCCAAGGCCGTGACGCC
>Ga0209342_10001558_pt1 | contig 25732 bp, 23 predicted proteins | sample RifCSP16_2_FD_184023 | JGI IMG/M metagenome (GOLD analysis project Ga0209342, IMG submission 184023) | Soil microbial communities from Rifle, Colorado - Rifle CSP2_sed 16_2 (SPAdes) (version 2) | ecosystem: Environmental > Terrestrial > Deep subsurface > Rock core/Sediment | place: Rifle... | reverse complement strand
TCCCCATCTACCTCCAACTCGAATGTGTAACGGTTTGTAATCGAGTCGTACAGGGTGATCATCGCCGCCGCCCCGTTTACATCTTTCAGATTGATCACCTTCTCTTCTGGTTCTGAGAGCGTGTAGTCCTTCGTAAGGCGCAGGAACTCGAGCCAGTAGCGGAGGTCGCCGGCTTCCGCCGCCAGCCTGTCGGCCTGGTCATCCTCCAGCGCCTTCCACCACAATATGAAGAATAATGTCCGGTTCTCTAACTCGGCTGCCGCCTGCTGCATCCGGGCCATGAAGCTCTGTGCTTTCTGGTTCTGTGTGTCTTCGGAGAAGAGGAGGAATGCGAAGTACTCGATCTTCTGCATTAGTGCAAGGAGTTCTTCATAGCTTTTCAGGATGCTCATGAACTCGTCGGAGGCCATGCCGGGAGCAAGACTCTCGCGGTTGGCTTCGAAGGACGCCGCCAAGCCTTCGACCTTATCCAACGCCTGGGTAAGCGCCTGGGAGTCGATGGCCGGGAACAGCTCATCTAGGCTCCATTTCTCTTTTTTGTACGTCAGTGTCGCCATGAGGACTCCTCAGACATTGAATCGAACGTGCACGACTTCACCGTCGGCCACGACGTAGTCCTTACCCTCGACGCGCAGCTTACCCACTGCCCTGGCCTCTGCCAATCCACCCAGATCAAGCAACGCATCCCAGGCAACGACCTCCGCCCGGATGAAGCCGCGCGCCAGATCGCTGTGAACGGTGTCAGCCGCCTTCAGGGCTGTCGCACCTCGATGCAGGGTCCAGGCCCGCACTTCATCCTCGCCCACGGTGAAGAACGACTCAAGACCCAGGAGTTCGTATGAGACTCGGATTACACGATCGCGAACCGGCTCACCCAGGCCGTACTCATCGAGGAAGGCGCGGGTTTCATCCGGCCCGAGTTGTGAGATCTCCATCTCCAACCGGCCCTGAAGGGCGATCGCCCGCACACCGACCCCCATGTCGTCCAGCGCAGGCGGATCGGCGCCTTCAGCCGTGTTGACGATGACCAGCATCGGTTTGCGAGACAGCAAGGCGAAGCCGGCCAGGATTAGCTCTTCCTCCGGCGAGTACACCAGTTCGCGCAACGGTCGTTCTTGAGCCAACCCTTCCGCCAGTCGCTGAAAGAGCCCGATCTCGCGGTCGACCGCCCCTCGGTCTCGACCGCCTTTTTGGCGCTCCTCCCCCAGCTTGGCCTGACGACGTTCGACCGCCAGCATGTCGTTAAGGATGAACTCCGCTTCCATCGCGGCCATATCACGCGCCGGATCGACGTCGCCCTTGGCGTGAGGCACAGTTGGATCATCGAATGCGCGCACGATGTGCAAAAGTCCGTCCATCTGGGAGAGTTGGTTGACCAGAGGGCCTGGAAGCCCTTCACATCCGGCTTCGGCGCGTAGGCCCCCGATGTCGGCGTAGGTCACTTTGGCGTACGTCGTCTTGCGCGGTCGGAAAAGAGCGCTCAGCTTGTCGATCCGCGGATCAGGCACGTCGACGACTGCGGTGTGGACTTCCAACTGTCCGGCTCCTCCCCCGGTCCCCGTGGGGAGAGCGCTGCCGGTGAGGGCATTGAAGATTGTCGTTTTCCCGGCAGCCGGCAGTCCGATAATCCCCATCTTCATTGGGGCTTCTTCTCCTTCCAGGATAGGGCAGAGCGCCCGGAGCCGGCCATCGACGAATGCAGCGGGGAACACCTAGGATTCGAATGTTTCGATCTGAAAATGTGCAGTCCTTTGCAGCGCGAGCGAAGTTGGTCGGTGAGCGAGGAGGCGGGAAGTCCGTGCAGCGCGATGGTCTGCCCATGGCCGCTGGTCCGCTACCTTTGAGACGCCCGGACGAGCTACCATCACAAGCGCAGGCCTCACCCGCTGAGGCGCAACCTTGACCCTGTGTTTGCGTTTGGCTATACTCTTCGCCGCGAGCCGAAGTGGCGGAACTGGCAGACGCGCGCGACTCAAAATCGCGTTCCTTCGGGAGTGTGGGTTCGACTCCCACCTTCGGCACCTGGCGATTATAGCATGCCCGACCCCGGCAGCAGCCTTATGTGACCGGGGTCGGGCATTTTGACGGCGGACCCGGGGTTCACGGCTCCGGCGGTCTCCAATTCCGGCTACATGACGCCCAGGTTGACTTGCGCCCAGTGCGAATCGATCTGCGAGAATCCGCTGCGGGGGTCGTAATTGCTGATTGAGGGCCTCTATGGCACAATGCCGAGAGGAGAAGAATGAAAATCATCCCCGCGCGCCTTCTGATCGGGATCGTCCTCGGCCTGGTCACCGGACTGGTCTACGGTTGGATCATCAGTCCAGTGGAGTACATCAACACTGCCCCCGACTCCCTTAGGTCGGACTACCGGACCGACTATGTCTTGATGGTTGCCCAGGCATACGCCGTCGAAACTGATCTGGTCTCGGTTCAGAAACGACTGGCCGCCCTGGGGCCGGAACCCCCGAGCGACGCAGTCGTCGAGGCGATCCAGTACGCGGTTGAACACAACTTCAGCCAGACCGACATCGAGGCCCTTAGACAGCTCGCCCTGGGCTTACGATCACTGCCCCCGCCGGCCGCGATCGGAGGCCCGTGAGCAGGTCCGACTGGGTTTCCGCCCTTATCGGGGTCATCCTCGGGGTGGCTCTGGGCCTGTACTATGCCTGGGGCGTCAGCCCGGTGGAGTACACGGACACTTCGCCCGCCTCCTTGCGCAGCGACTTCAGGTCGGACTACTTGGCCTTGATCGCTGTTGCCTTCGACGGTACCGGGGATCTGGAACGAGCGCGCGCGCGCCTGGCGCTCTTCCCGGACGTCCTTCCGGCCGACACTCTCGCAGCCCTCGCCCAGCAGCGCCTTGCACAAGGCCGTCCTGGGCCTGAGGTCAGCGCTCTCGCCCGGCTGGCCTCCGCACTGAGTGGAAACCCGGCAGGGACACCCGGCAAGACCCAGACCCTTGCCAGCACACGGCTCGCCACATCCACTTCCACACCGACCCGATTCCCGACATCCACTCGCCGCCCACAGCTCACGCGAATTCCTACTGCCACTCCTGGATCACCGTTCAAGCTGGAATCTGAAGAGACGGTATGCGATGCTCGGCTCGCCGAACCGCTCATCCAGGTTCGAGTTCTGGATGCTTCAGGAAACGAGGTCTCCGGGGTTGAAATCCTGGTCGTGTGGGACACCGGTCAGGATCAATTCTTCACCGGATTGAAGCCTGAGTTGGGCGAAGGCTATGGCGACTTCACCATGACCCCCGGCACGACGTACACTGTCCAACTCGCACAAGCCGACATCCCAGTCACCGGGATTCAGAGCGAAGAATGCACTGATGAGCGTGGAGAGACGTTCGCTGGCTCCTGGCTTCTGGTCTTCGTTCAGCCGGAAGACCGCCCGTAGCCTCTTCTGAGGGAGTCGTCCAGCTCTGAGACCGCTCTGGCCGCGGCGAGCCCGCTCCCTTCCAGCACATGCCCATCAAGACTCATTCCGGGCGGTCTCGAAGTACCACAAGAAAGAACCGGATGGTGCGAATGCATTATGAAGCCTCCCACCACCTTCTTGGCTCCGCAGCGTCTAAGTCGGCATTCACTCACTTCAGGGAGGCCGGATGAGAACTTTCCCACGGCTGGCGACAATCGCCTCGGCTTCGCTCTTGATGGCGCTGGCTTGTTCGCTCCCTATCATCGGACAGCCCGCGCCGGGGGCTCCTACATCCGGAGCGCAGAGCCCTACCATGACCTCCTCGGAGTTTGTCGCCCTTGAGCCAGTAGCGCCTTCGGTGATCGAGACTGCTCCCGCCAGGGGTGAGGAACTTGATCCGCGAGACGGCCTGACCCTATATTTCGACCAGCCGATGGATCTTGATTCAGTCGAGGCTGCGTTCGAGATCCAACCCGTGGCTGAAGGAACCTTCAGTTGGCCGAGGCCGGATACGCTCCGATTCACCCCTTCCCATGCGTTGAACCGGGATACAGTCTATCAAGTCCACCTCGCTTCAACCGCTCGGTCCGCGGCCGACATGAACCTGTCCCAGCCATTCTCCTTCTCATTCCAGACCGCCGGGTTCGTCCATGTAACCCAAGTCATCCCACAGTCGGGCTCCACCGACGTGGATCCGGCGGCGGTTATCACAGTGGTTTTCAACCGACCAATCGTCCCGCTTCAATTGGAAGGCGAGTACCCACAACCGCTCAGCCTCGAACCTGAGGTGGAAGGGTCAGGGGAGTGGATCGATACCGGCGTCTACGTCTTTCGTCCAGAAGACGGCCTGGCCGGCGGTGTGGCCTACACTGCCACCGTCCCTGCAGGGTTGACCGACGTTGCCGGAGGCATCCTGCAGGAGGCTCATACCTGGTCATTCGTCACCTCGCTGCCTCGGCTTCTTTCGATCGCACCGCTTGACGACAAGGGACTAATCGGTCTGCAGGATCCGATTGTGATTACCTTCAACCAGGCGATGGATCCCGCGTCTGTGGAGAAGTCATTCAGCCTGCGTCGATCAGGTGCGACGGTCGATGTCCCCGGCGATTTCGGATGGGACGATACAGGCAAGGAGCTTACATTCGTATCTTCCGAGCCCTTTGCATACAGCACGCAGTATATGCTCGAGCTGTCCGCTGAGGCCCAGGCAGCGGGCGGAACATCGCTTTCGGACGCAGTTCAAGCGGTATTCCGGACCGTTCCAACTCCGTCGGTGTCCAGCACCTCTCCAGCGAGCGGAGGCCTCAAGCCCGTCTACAGCTCAGTCCAATTCAACTTCAATGCCCCGATGGACCAGGCCAGCCTGATCAGGTCATTGCGTTCCACCCCGGCGCTCGAGAATCAAAGTGTTTACTGGCAGGCCGATACCAACACCCTGATGGTGTTCGGGGACTTCGAGCCCTCAACCACATACCGAATCACAATCGGTAGTGGGGCGCATGATCCCTTCGGCACAGCGCTGGACCCCTATGTGTTGACATTCACAACGGGTCACCTGCCCTCACAAGTAGACTTCACCCGGTTCAGCGAAGTCGTCACACTTACCAGCGGCCGCAATCCACAAATCGAACTCCAGGCGCGTAATGTGTCGAGGCTCGATCTCGCACTCTATGATCTGAGCCTCGAGGAGTACGTATCCCAGCTCCAGAGCGGCGCTTACCTTTACCGAGATCCGTCGCCGACAGGGTCCCTGCGACGTGCGTGGTTTGAGATCCCTTCGCTCACCCCGGATGTCACAAACATCGTGAGCATCCTTCTCCAGGCCGATCCTCTTCCATCAGGAACCTATATGCTCACGGTTCGTTCACCGGAGGACGAAAGCGGGACGCGCGCTCGGCTGATCCTTGTGCGCGACACCGAGCTCGTCTTCAAGGCTTCGACCACGGAGGCGTTCGTGTGGGCGGTCGACCTGGCTGACGGGAACCCAGTCTCCGGAGTCCCGGTCAAAATCTTGAATGAAAGAGGGGCCGAACTTGGCAGTGGCCAGACCGGAGGGGATGGGGCGATTGCGATCCCGATTCCCCCACAGGACGACCCGTACGCGCGGATGTATGCCGTGACCGGTGCGCCGGGAGCCGGCCTCTTTGGGTGGACTGGCAGCCATTGGTCCTCTGGCATCCTTCCCTACGAGTTCGGCATCCCGCTCGATCTGGCTCAACCAGAGTTCTTCCAGTATCTGTACACCGACCGGCCGATCTACCGGCCGGGACAAACAGTGTCGTATCGCGGCATCATGAGACACGCGAGTGGGGCTCGTTATGAATTGCCTGATGTGGGTAAAGTCGATTTACAGATACGCGACGTCGAAGGAGATGTCCTTTACCGAACTGGCGAATCGCTCTCAATCTTCGGCACGTTCAGCGGCCAGTTCAACTTGAGCGATGACGCCTCTCTGGGAACGTACCTCATTCAGACGGATTACGGCGTCCTGACCTTCGATGTGGCCGAGTACCGGAAACCCGAATTCACTGTCGATGTCAGGCCCTCCTCGACGAACATAGCTACGGGAGATCTACTTACGGCCTCGGTCGAATCTGAATACTACTTCGGCGGGCCAGTCTCGGGCGCCCAGGTTCGCTGGTCTGCCTGGGCAGTTCCTCTTCATCTCTCGGGATTACCCCAACCGATCGATTGGTCGAGCGCCGGTTTCGCTTCCGGTCGCCTGGTCGCTTATGAGTTGCTTGCCGAAGGTGAAGGTCTCACGGACGAGAACGGGCGACTTACGATTGACATCCCAACAGACGATGTGCAAGTCATGCCGGCCCAGGTCACGATCGAGGTTACGCTGACTGACAGCAGCGGCTTGCCGGTCACCGGCAGGGGTTCAGTCAATCTGCATCCGGCAAAGATCTACTTTGGGGTGATTCCTGCGAACTACAACCTGCGCGCCGGCCAGATTGCAGAAGTCAATGCACGCGCCGTCACTTGGAGCGGAGAGCCCCTGCCGGGGCAGACAGTCGAACTGGCTGTCGATCGGATCACCTGGCTTCAAACGGTTGACGATTCTGGCCAGATCTCCTGGGAAGAGCAGCTGACTCCGGTCAACCGAGGCGCAGGTCTGACAGCCGATGACGGGGGTGTCCGCTTCAACTTCCAGCCTTCGACAGGAGGGACCTATCGCATCCGTGCCACCGGTAACGACGCCGCCGGACGGACGGCCACGGGCGCGGCGACCGTCTGGGTATCCGGTCAGGGTGGCGGCATTTGGTGGCAACCGTCGGCAGGCAAGATCGCCCTCGTCGCCGACCATGAGAGTTACGCTCCTGGCGATACGGCCCATGTTCTGGTCCCTTCTCCATTTAAAGGACCGGCGACGGCGCTTGTCACCATCGAGCGCTCAAGTGTGCTCTCCCATCAGGTCCTGCAGATCCAGCCCGACAGCGGTGCTCTTGAGATCCCGATCGATAGGACCTACGCACCGAATGTATTTCTTTCAGTCATGCTGATCCAGCCCGGATCCTCAGGTGAGCCACCCGCCATCGCCGTCGGAATGCTCAGTCTTTCGGTGAACACCGCCCAGTTCGAACTCCGGGTGACTCTCACACCCAGCAGCGATAAAGTCGGTCCCGGCGAGCCGCTGACCTACCGTCTTCAGGCGTCCGACTCCGCCGGACGGCCGGTGCAGGCCGAGTTTTCAATGGCTCTAACCGATCTTGCGGCGCTTTCACTGGCCGAGCCCAACAGCTTGTCACCGGCGGATGCCTTCTACGGGGACCAACCCCTTCGCGTGCGCAGCGGCGCCTCACTTGTGCTGACAGGGGAAGGGGGGCTGCTGACCCCACAGGCGGAGGGTATCGGCGGTGGAGGTGGAGGTGAACTTGGAACGACAAGCGTCCGGAGCGAGTTCCCCGATACGGCGTATTGGAACCCAGCTGTGGTCACCGACAAAGACGGACGCGCCGAAGTTCTATTGACTCTCCCTGACAGTCTGACGACATGGCGCATGGATGTGCGCGGCGTGACTGACGATACACACGTGGGTGCATCAAATGCCGACGTCCTCGCCACCAAAGACCTGTTGATCCGGCCCGAAACACCGAGGTTCTTCACCGCCGGTGATGCGGCCAGCGTGGCAGCCGTCGTCCACAACAACACTTCTGTTTCTTTGCCACTCGAGGCGCGGCTCGTTGCCGGCGGGGGCGAGATCACGAGTCCTCCTGGCGTCGGTTTCACGCTCTCAGCGGGCCAGACCCGTCGCGTCGAATGGGAATTGACGATACAGGATACCGCCTCAGTGGATCTAACGTTCCACGTCAGCGGCGGCGGGCTGGAAGACGCGTCGAAGCCGACCATCGGTTCGGCATCGGACGGATCACTGCCTGTCCTTCGATATGCCGCACCTCAGACTGCCGCGACGGCCGGATCCCTCGAATCGGGGGAGGCGCGCCTCGAAGCCCTCAGCCTGCCTCGGACCTACACGGCCAACCAAGGCGAACTCCGCGTCGAGGCAGACTCGTCGCTCGGGTCGGCCATGACGTCGGCGCTCTCAGTCCTGGACAGCTCTCCTTACCAGTCAACCGAACAGATCGTCTCACGTTTCCTGCCGAACCTTGTCTTCTACAACGCACTGAATCGCTATGGCCTCGGGGACGAGACCCGGCGAGCCCGCCTCGATAGCATGCTGAATAAGAGCCTGCAGACACTATACAACCGTCAACTCAGCAGCGGCGGTTGGGGCTGGTGGACCTCCGGGCCGGCTGACAGCTACATCACAGCCTATGTTGTCTTCGGATTGGCCAAGGCAGCGGAGTTCGGGTTATCGATCGATGAGACGGTTCTGGATGAGGCGATCGCCTTTGTGAAGTCCTCGATCGTCCCCGGAGGGATGCTGTCGACGGAACAACTGCGCAACCGTCAGGCCTTCCTCTTGTACTGCCTGGAGACTGCCGGAGAAGGTGACCTCGCCTCAATTCGTCAGTTGGCCGATCAACGCGAGGGGTTGAGTCTGTGGGCCAAAGCGCTCATCGCCACCGCCTTGGCCGATCTCACTCCACAGGATCCGGAGTTGGGCGCTCTGCGCTCCGACCTTGAAACGTCTGCCGATCGCTCAGCCAGCGGTCTGGCGTGGCAGGATGATGTCGTCGACCGTTGGAACATGGGGAGTTCGGTCCGTACAACAGCTCAGGTCCTCCAAGCCCTGTTGACCGTCGATCCCGAGAATCCATTGGCCCCCAACGCCGTGCGCTGGCTGCTGGCGGCTCGCTACCGGAACGGGGCCTGGGCATCATCCCATGAGACGGCCTGGGCGATGCTGGCACTAACGCAGTGGCTGGAGGTTCAAGGTGGCCTCCAAGCCGACTTCGAGTATCAGGTCTTGCTCAACGGACGAACCCTCACGGAGGGGCAGGCTGCCCCTGGGGCGCTCCTGACGACTGTTGCTCTTGCCGAACCTGTGGCCGACCTGCTTCCCGACCAGCCGAATCAGTTGTTGTTCCGGCGAGGGACCGGCCCGGGGACCCTCTACTACACCGCGCATCTGAGGGTCTTCCGACCCGTCGAAGACGTTTCGGCGCAGGCACGCGGCTTGAGTGTGTCCAGACGATACTTTCAGTATGACGGTCACTGTGGGAGCCTCGATAAACCGTGCACCGAGGCCTCCTATGCAGCCGTGGGTGAAGATCTTCTGGTGCGGGTCAGCCTCGTGGTCCCCAGCGATCAGTACTACGTCGTCGTCGAAGATCCGTTCCCGGCCGGGGCCGAGCCGATCGATAGCAGCTTGAGTACCTCGACCCTGAACCTCCCAACGCCCGACCTCGTTGTGGCCGACACGCTTCAAAAGGGCCTGGGCTGGTGGCGCTTCACCCGGACGGAACTGCGGGACGATCGCCTGGCACTTTTCGCCGACTATCTCCCGGCGGGGACCTACCAGTACGACTACGTGCTGCATGCCACCTTCGCCGGCGAGTATCGCGTCCTGCCGACTGCGGCCTGGGCCGTGTATTTCCCCGAGGTCTACGGGCAAGCTGCGGGGATGGTGTATACGATCAGACCGTAGCCGGCAACTGGGATTTGTAGCAGCGACTCTCGGGCGCCGACGGACGCTGCCAATCAACCCATCAACCGAGAAGAAAAGCACGGGGTGTGATGTGCGATCGGGTCGCACATCACACCCCGCGTGGGGATCAGCCTGGTCGAAGACCCGCCGGGTCACCTCCCTCAACATCGACAGTTTCGGAGATGAGACCGTCCGGTTCCGGGCGGGAATGCTTCCAGGAACAGGAAATCGCCCTGCGACAACCCTGCATGGCCGCTACGACGTGTCTTCACCAACCTTCATCCACCGCTCCGCGTACGCGCTCATCGCCTCGATAATCGGTATCAGGCCTCGCCCCTTTTCAGTCAGGCTGTACTCCACACGGGGTGGCACCTCGGCGTAGCCTTCGCGGTGTACCGCGCCTGCCATCTCCAGATCGCTCAGGCGATTTGAGAGGGTACGTGGATTGACCCCCAGCAGCTTCTCCAATTCGCCAAACCGCTGCCTGCCTTCAGCCAGATAATACAAAATCAAAAGAGTCCACTTGCCGCTGAGCAAGCGGGCGGTGGCTTCCACTTCATAACCACAGTGGGGATCGTCATTCCCCATCGTCGCGTCTCATTTTCAGTCTGCCGGCAAGTATAGCACAGCGGAAAGTTACTTTACAAAGTAAAGTTTCATTGCTATACTATACCTTCTAGAGCTACTGATGCAAATATAGCTAGAGAAGGCAAGATGTCTCGCGGGATCCCCTTCATGGCCGGACAGGACCAGGGCACAGGGCGGGAGTTTGACCTCATCCTCCTCGGCGCAGCCCTGACCCTGTTGGTCATAGGCAGTGGGACCATCAGCCTGGATAGCCTGCTGGGGCTGCCCTTCTGACAAAGAATGATGGGTTCAACAGAGCATCCACGGAGGTGAATCGATGCAAACCGCATTTCTTATCGGACGGATTATCCTGGGCGTTTACTACCTCTTCAACGCCAGCAACCACTTCACCCGGCTGGAGATGATGGCCGGCTACACCGGCTCCAAAGGCGTCCCTGGGCCCAAACTGTTTGTGGTTGTCTCTGGCAGCCTGTTGGCACTGGGCGGACTGAGCATCCTCACTGGCTTCCAGCCGACGATCGGCGTGATCCTCCTCGTCATCTTCTTCCTACCGGTCACGTTCATCATGCACAATTTCTGGGTCGTCGAAGACCAGATGGCGAAGATGAGCGAGATGACCAACTTCGTGAAGAACATGGGGCTGATGTCCTCGGCGCTGATGTTCCTGGCCATCCCACAGCCCTGGCCGTTCAGCCTCGGAGGCTGATGCAACCCGACAATCGCTGAAGGAGGTCTTGCGCCCGGCGGTCGTATCACTGGCCACGCAGAAGCGCGCAGTCCCACACCCTCTACCCGAACCGCTGTCGCCCCCGACAGGCCATATCTGCTCTCCCGCCCTGAGTGTCTTGGTAGAACTACACTTCCTCGGATCCCTCCGGCGGCTCTTGCACCTCCATCGGAGGTGCAAGACCGAGATCGAGTTTCTCCTCCATCCGAATTTCACCACGCAGGAATGCGCCCTCCTGCGTCGAAAAGGCCGTCGTCACCACGTCCCCCCATACCCGGCCCGTGCTGGCGATCTCCACTTTGCGCGCCGTAATATTGCCTTTCACCGAGCCGGCGACGATCACGGTGACCGCCCGGATGTGCTCGCATGTGACGCGGCCTTGATCGCCGATCACAACCAGGCCGCGGATGTTGATCTGGCCTTCGAAGGCGCCGTCAATCCGCACACCTCCGCTGCCGCTGATCTCGCCGCCCCAAGAGATCCCCGGCCCGAGGACTGAGTCGACCCTCTCGAGAGCCTCGCCTCCGCCCGTTTCACGATCCTGAGGTTTCCGGAACATCGGGCCTCCTCCCCTGAGGATCGTCAGGATAATCCACCCGCGAGCGACTGACAAGCCCACATATCCATGGGATCTGGGCAACGAGGCAGTTGTCCGACGGAAACGTCGCACTTCCGTCGCTCGCCGATATCCATCGCGGGAGTTCCTACGCCTAGGAGAGATCCGCCGCGGCCGGGACGCCGCCGGCGGTCACGGCCGTCAGGACGGCTCGCACAACAGCCTGAGCGATGACTTCGGCGCCGTATGCCCCGATGATGTTGACGTCGGCCTTCCGCCGACCGGTGGAAAGTGCGAACAGGGTATCCCCGTCCAACATCGTGTGGGCCGGGCGTATGGCCCGAGCGATCCCGTCATGCCCCATTTGCGCGACCTTATTGACATCTTCCTTGGTGAGCATTGCGTTGGTCGCGATCACCCCAATCACCGTGTTGCCGCGAGATCCGAAACGCAGGATTGATTTGCCCGCCAGGGTCTTCATAACAGACAGCGTATCGGCGAAACGCTGATTGCCTCCCAGCCTCACCGGCCCAACCTTAACCGGCCGAGCGCCGGCCAGGATCGCCCCGGTGGCGGGATCGACGACGTCGCCGAACGGGTTGACAGCGACGATCGCCCCGACGACCAACCCGCGACCAAGTCGAACGCTGGCGGTGCCGATCCCGCTCTTCATCGCCCCACCCAGCCCCAGGATCTTGCCTGCTGTCGCCCCCATGCCGGCGCCGGCATTCCCCTCGACCGGGCGGTCCCCGCTGGCCTGTAGGCACGCCGCATACCCCATCTCGGCATCCGGGCGAACATCGGACCGTCCGATCCCCAGGTCAAACAGGATTGCTGCCGGGACGATAGGTACCTTGGCCACGCGCACATTGAAGCCTACGCCTCGCTCTTCGAGGAACCGCACCACGCCCGAGGCGGCATCCAGGCCGAAAGCAGACCCGCCGGAAAGCAAGATTGCATGTACCTTCTGGACAAGGTGCATCGGGCGGAGCGGATCCGTTTCGCGCGTCCCCGGAGCGCCGCCGCGCTGGTCGACGCCGCCGACTGCGCCTCGCTCGCAAAGGATCACCGTGCATCCGGTGAGCGCTTCGGCGTCGTGAGCATGCCCGACCTTGATCCCCGGAACGTCGGTTATGGCGTTGTGTGTTGGCATCGGATCTTCAGCTTCAGCGAATCCCGCTGTCATACTGGACGGTCAGCGCGGTCCATTCGCCTTCGGTGACCGTAAACGGAATGGGTGCGGCATAGGGAGGGCCGCCGGGATTGGGCGGGACTGGCACCAGGACGTAAGTCCCCGCAGCCAGGGGGATTTCGAACTTGCCCGCAAGGTCGGACCGGGAACGAGCGAGAACGCGCCTATCAGCCCGGGTGACCTCCAAGTCCGCCTGCAAAGGCCTATCGGGGCAATCGGTTCCCATTTGCACGACCGGACACATAGGGCCAACCAGCACGCTGCCCCGAAGCCCCGTCTCTGGCGGAACTTCGTCTGGGCCGCATGCTGTGACCCACCCCAGTCCAAGGAGTATGGCAAGCCCGAGGGCGAGCCTTCTATGGGCGATGATGCTTCCTTGTGACATGACTCGCTTCCGTTCTCGTCATTCACCGCGATAGAACGGCGCCTCCCCCTGCCCGGTCGGCCGCGGGTTATGCCAGCTTATACCCGAAGCGTCGCAGGAGCTCCTTGCGCTCGGCGATCTCCGGCCCGGATTCGACCCCTAGCGGCTTCATCCCGTCGATCACGCCGATCACCCCCCGACCCTGGCCGCTTTCAGCCACGATGACTTCCACGGGGTTGGCGGTAGCGCAGAAGATCGTGCAGACCTCCGGGACGGCCTTGACGGCGTTCAGCACGTTGATCGGAAACGCATTGCCAAGCAAAATGACGAACACATGCCCGGCCGCCAGGGCCAAGGCGTTCGCCTGGGCCTGCTGGATGAGCCCCTCCGACGTCCCGCTTACTCGAACCAGAGCCGGGCCGGAAGCCTCGCAGAACGCCAGACCGAACTCTATACCCGGCATGGCTCCGGTGAGTGCCTCATGCAGGTCTTCGACGGTCTTGATGAAGTGGGACTGGCCGACGATAACGTTGACACTCTCAGGTTTGTCGATCTTGACGACGTGCAATTCCACGGAGACCTCCTTGGACACCTCGCCGGCCGGCGATGTCAGTTTTAGGCCGGATTGGACCTGCGCAAGCCCGCGCCGGGAGGCGGCTGGGCCGAGGGTATCAAGAGCGAAGTTGGAGGGCTATTTGATCGACGCGACGAAGTCTTCGATATCGATCGCCGGCAGAGTGGTGATCTTAACCCTGCCGCGGGAGGCCATCTCAGCCGAGACCCGGGCGACAGTGATGTTGTCCGGTGCCTCGACAACATTGACGAAGTCGTATGGTCCGAGCGTGGCATACTGGGCCGTCACGCGCACACCGAGCCGCTCCAATTCGGCATTGACTTCCTTGATCCGGCCCGGATTCCTCTTGATCGTCTTGGCGCCATCATCTGTGAGATTGCTGAGAAGAATATAGGTTGCCATGATCAAATCTCCGGCATTTCGGCGGCGGTCTCCGCACTTCCATTCTAGCTTAAGAGGCCGGCTTGGATGTATGCTTTCGGGACCTGAACCAAATGAACCCTTGCGGGTTCTATGTTGCAGCGTGGCCTATCGGAGCGCGAAGTAGCACGAGTCAATCCGCCCTTTCGTCCAGGCGCATCTGGCGCGGGGATCGCGATGACCCGCTCGCGGGTCTGAGCTCGACGCCCAGCATCTCAGCAAACTGCCTGACACTCGCCGGGCTGTGACCGGCGAAGTGGTTGTTGAAGTACCCCCAGATATCCAGGCCGTTATCCAGGAAGGTCCGTACTCGCTCGGCCCAGTTCGTCAGCACCTCACTCCGGTCGATCTGAATTCGATCAAAACGCTCGATATCCTTCCGACGGCCAAGCCAGCGGATCACCGTGAAGTCGGCGGTGATCCAGTCCAGCTTGGGCATGTAGTGCAAATCCTGGAGCACGAGCGCGACGTTGTGATGCGACAGCATCTCCCCCAGGTCGGGCTTGAGCCAGCCTCGATTGCGGACCTCGACGGCGTAGCGAGGCCCCTTGGGCAGGCTGCCGAGGAATTCGTCCAGGCGATCGGAATGATCCGGTGTGAAATCGTAGGCAAATTGGAGCGTCAGGACGCCCAGCTTGTCACCAAGAGTCTGCATGGTCGCAACGAACGCCTGGGTGTCGCCCAACGCTCGAGCGAGTTTCTTGTCGTGGGTGATCAAACGCGGGAATTTGGCCGAAAAGGTGAACCCTTCGGGGCTGCGCCTGCCCCAACTCTCGACAACCGATTGCCTCGGCGCTCCGTAGAACGTGGAATCAATCTCGACCGTGGAGAAGACTTCCGCGTAGGCTTCCAGGTAAGCCGACTTGGGCGTGCCGGCCGGATAGAACGGCCCAACCCAATCGTCGAATGCGAAACCCTGGGTGCCGAGCCGAAGCTCTCCCGTCAACCAAGCATCCTCTCGACACGATCGATCACGACATCGGCCACCGCAGCCTTGCTCATCAGGGCCAGCTGCTGGACTGTGTCGTCAGCGTCGAGAAGGGTCACCCGATTGTCATCACTGGCGAAGCCCGAGTCCTGCGACAGGATGTCGTTGGCCACGATCAAGCTCAAGCCCTTCGACCGCAGTTTGGTCCGGGCGCTTTCGATGAGATCGTGGCTCTCGGCTGCGAAGCCGACCACGACCGACGGATGCCCGCTTTTCTTCCTCTGGGTCATCACCTTGCCCAGGATGTCTTCCGTCGCCTCGAGGGTGATCGACGGCGCAACGGCGCCTCGCCGCATCTTTCGTTCGGCGGCCTGTGACGGACGGAAATCTGCCACGGCCGCCGCCATCAACAATGCGTCCGCGCCTTCGACAGCCGTCAGCACGGCATCGGTCATCTCGGCCGCAGTTGTCACATCCACACGGCAGGCGCCGACCGGCGTCGGCAGGCTAACCGGGCCGCTGACCAAGGTCACCCTCGCCCCACGATCCAGCGCCGCCTGGGCCAGTGCGTAGCCCTGCTTGCCCGACGAACGATTGGCGATGACCCTGACCGGATCGATCGCCTCATGCGTACCTCCCGCCGTCACCACAACCGATCGCCCGGCCATCCCGCCGTTCCGCCCAAGGGTCAGTCGGATTGTCCCCAGAAGCTCCTCAGGCTCGACCATCCGACCCGGGCCTTCCAACCCCGAAGCCAAATGGCCGGATACCGGGCCGGTGATGGTAACCCCACGACGCCTAAGAGTCTCTAGGTTTTCCTGAGTAGCCAGGTGGCTGAACATCCCGGCGTCCATAGCAGGCGCCACCATCAGCGGACAGTCCGACGCCAGGGCGAGGATAGTGAGCAAGTTGTCGGCCTGGCCGTGCGCTAACTTGGCGATAGTGTTAGCCGTGGCCGGGGCAACGACGATCAGGCTTGCCCGACGTGCAAGCCCGACGTGCAAGACGTGCGCCTCCGACCCCCACAGGTCAGCATCGACATACGCCCGACGGCCGGTGACCGACTGAAATGTAAGCGGCGCGACAAAATTGAGCGCTGACTCGGTCAGGATCGCATCCACATCGGCGCCGGCCTGCGTCAAGCGTGAGGCCAAGTCGGCCGCCTTGTAGGCTGCGATCGATCCGCTCACGCCGAGGATGATTCGGGTGTCTTCAAACAGCCTGATGGTCATTGATGTTCCTGTATTCCACCGGATCAGCCTTCGCCGTTCGCGGTACCAGGCAGGGACGGTCCACGGGCTCGGTCCGAGACCGGCGCAAGCGCAGAAGCTTAATCATTCTCACCTTGAAGGGGACGGGGGTCAAGCATGACTTGAGACAGGCTGTAATACACAGTGGAAGTACTGCCCCCCCACCCCCTTGTATCCCTCTCCCCCGGCATTTGCCACGCTTCTCATGCATCGGCTTTCGCCGGGAGAGGGGGAAGAGGTATTACGGAGAAGGGGGGAAGCGTAGGTTCCCCTTCTCCTGGAAGACACTTCCCCCTCTCCGCCACTCGGCTGCGAAAAAAGATCACGCCTCCCAGCGGAGAGGGGGGATGGGGGTGAGGCGCTAAGCGCAAAACAGACCGTAAGGCGATCCATCAGGGACTGGATGAATTGAGTTGGGGATTTCCTCCTGCAACCCAGTCATCGGTCGATTCGCCCGGCGCCGACTGTGATCACGCCGTCCGGGCCGACATCGATCCACTGCCCGTCCTGCAGCGCCTCGAAATCCCCCGGCTGGAGGGCAACGACCGGAATCCCCTTTCCGTACATCTCTTCAGCCACGATCGAAGCCAGAGCGAAGAATGAGTCGACTCCTGTGGTCAGGATGGCGGCCGGGGCGGTACCGGCCCTGACCGATTCGAGTAGAACCGCCGTGGTCGTGCTTGAGCCTCGTGTGTAGGGCATGGCCAGGATCCGTCCCGACGCCACCTTGCCGAACAAGTGATGATGCGGGTCGATGATCTCCCCGGAGTGGTAGTCGTAGCCGCCCCAGAAGCTCAAAGGCTCGCGCCCGACGAGCGCCTCCCCGGAGGCCTGGCCGCGAACGAGGGGGGTGCCGCGCATCACACTAGCCATTTCGACTCATCCCGAACGACACGGCCAGCGACGGCGGAGCGGACACAATCCTGTGTACTGCCGAACACGATCTGTGTCTTGAGCAACCCCGGAGCGTAATAGGCGTATTTGGCTGAATTGGTCATCAGCCGCCGGATCTCAGGCGGCAGCATAGGCGAGGCAAGGATGCACGTGTCCAGGGTGAGCCTCCCACCGAACGCTTCGAAAGCCTCGAGCAGATCGGCCTTCCGAGCCAAAGCAGCCATTGCCCGGCTGGTTGTAACCAGGAACTCGACCCGCGGGTGCCTACGCTCTCCCTGGAGCAAGGGCGCCAGATTCTTGAACTCGGCCAGTGAGAAGTGAGGACTCCCAAGCACAACCAAGTCGAGTTCGTCCCCCTCGGCGGTGGTCAACTCCTGGCGCGCCGTCCTCAAGCCGGGCAGCGTGACTTCGATCGTTCGCTCGGGCGCCCGCCCTTGGAATGCAGCCTCCCTGGTCGGCGCTTCCGGGGTGATCCCGACAATATGGAAGAGCGCCACGTTGCCGGAGGAAGCCGCGGCTGCGCCCAAGGCCTTGAGTTGATCCTCGGCAGGTTTAACAAGGAAGCCTTCAATCACGGGGATCCCGTCCCCGGCCGCCGTCCCCAACAGATGGCCCAGGACCGGGTAAAAGGAATCGTCCATCTGAAGGGACTCGGGGATGTCAACGAGCCGGATTGAGACATTGCCGGCCCGGTTCTCCGTCAGGTGTAGCCCCACCGCGGGGACGCGCCCTGTGATGGCGGCGCAAATGTCCATCAGGTCCGGGTAGCGCTCGGTCCGGGCGCCGATGACGGAGTTGGCGAAGACGATCGCGTTCGATTCTCCCCAGGCGATTTGCTGACCGAACGTTGGAGCATGGTCAGTCTGATAAGGCGCGCAGGTCCAGGTCGGAATGCAACCCATACTCTGGTAAGCGATCATCTGCCGACGCGCTTTCTCGGCCCATTCTCCCGGGACGGCCCACTCCTGCCAGCCATTTTCGTCGACCGCACTTACGTTGAGCGTTGTCGGAACGCTGACCGTTGCCTGGTAGCCTGCCAGCCTCTCGGCGAATTCCAGGCCGGCCTCTCCAAGATAGATCGTACTGTCGATATGCGCCTGGCTGATGTCCATCAGCCTCTGCGCTTCGAGGACCTCCGCCATGCGAACGATGATGCTCATCGCCATGCGTGGAGCGGGCCCGCGGGCCCCACTCAGGTTTGATCGATCGAACTTGCTTAATTCGAGGGTCATCCCACCTCTGCCTGGAGGATTAGCTTACCACCCTTGGTTTCCTGGCGGGTGACTTCCCGACTCCCATGGCAGCCCAATCATCGTTTCCTTATCGGCTTGGTTTCTGGTGCTGATGAACTCGCAGGTTTTCCTCCGTTATACTGAACTCGTGCTCAGGCAGGATTCGCAGTTCTCGTCGGTTGATTTTCTGCTAGCCTACGACTGGCCATATGATGTGCCTTTCATCCGGCTCCTCGAGGGTGAGCTTCGAGCCGCCGGGCTCTCGTTCTTGCCCGTATCCCCCGAATCACTTTCGCAAGTCATGCAGGATCTAAAGTCGGGTAGGCTTTCGGTCTTCGCGTTTCTAGACCGAGCATCGGATACAGACCCGTCATTCCTGCCACTCGACTCCTGGGCCAGTGCCAACATCCCTAACATCATGAACCCCGGGCCCCTGCGCCGGCGCGTCTGGCACAAGACCAACCTCCACTGGGAATTCATCCGCGCCGGGGTAAACACACCTCACACGATCCCCTTGCCGGCTTTGCGCCAGGTGCCGGTACTTGACCATCTCCCCGATATCTCACCCCTCGGGCTCCCGTTCTCGATCAAGCCCGACCTGGGGGGCGGCGGCTGGGGGGTCGTGACGAACGCGCGCGGCTGGTCGGATGTTGAAGAAGCACGCCAGCAACTGCCTGATGACGACCTCATCTTGCAGCAATTCGTCACCCCGGCCATCTTAGAAGGTCGCAGGGCCTGGTTCCGCATCCTGTTTGCGTGCGACATCGTCATCCCGTGTTGGTGGGATGATCAAAGCCATCTATTTGGTCACGCTGTAAGCATCCCAGAGCGCGACAGGTTTCAGCTAGCTCCGTTGTGGGATATCGCCGGGACCGCCGCCAGGATATCTCAACTGCAGTTGTTTTCCACCGAAGTCGGCCTCACCTCGGACGGCTGGTTCGTTGCAGTCGACTATGTGAATGACCCGGTGGATCTCAGAATGCAGCCCCACGCGCAGGAAGGCATGCCGTCGGATGTCGCCCGGCGTTTGGCACTTGCCCTGACCGCGCGCATTCGCGATCTGCGCCGGTCGGACACGCCAGGAATTGGAAATGAATAGACTACAGGCCGGGTCACGCGGCCTAACACGAGTAGCATTAAGTTCGGTGACCATCGTGACACTTCAAATGCCACCCGGCCATACTCGACCACGATCCACATCTTGCATGAGGTGAGTCTGACAATGCAGCCCGATCCAATCCAATTCATCAACGCGACGGTCGAACAGGTTGCCCCCTTGGAGAAGGCCTACGCCCTGGCCGAGTGGGAATCGGCCATATCTGGCACGCCCAAAGCCAGCCGACGCACCCAAGAGGCACAGGCTGCCATGCTTCGCTTCTGGGCCTCCCCTGATCGACACGCATTGGCAAAACGATTTGACGCCCAGAGCCGGTCGTACGATCCCGTCACCGCCCGCCAGATCCATCTGATCCTCCTGGAATCGGCCAAAGCCCAACAGGATGAACAGACGATCCAAAGCTTGACAGAGCTCGAAGCACGCGTACGTGACCTCTACTACAACTTTCGCGGCAAGCTGGACGGCGCGGAGTTGAGCGACAACGAATTGGATGCCATCCTGGCCGACAGTCATGACCCAGTCCAAGTCAAGGCTGCCTGGGAGGCGAGCAAACAGGTCGGGCATGAGGTGGCCGGTTTCATCCGGGAGCTCGCCAGAGTCCGGAACGCGGCCGCACGCGCTCAGGGCTTCCGCGATCATTTCGAGAAGGCGCTCAAGCTCGACGAGGTCGACGAGGACATGCTCACTCGCATCTTCAAGGAGCTCCAAGCCGCAGGCGAGGGGCCGTACACGGAATTGAAGGCCGAAATCGATCGCCAGCGGGCGTCGCTCTTTGGCATTCGCCTGGAAGACCTCCGCCCGTGGCATTACGGTGATCCGTTCTTCCAACGCGTCCCCAAGACGGGGATAATAGACTTGGATGCCATCTACGCCGGCAAGGACCCAACCGCACTAGCGAAGGCGACCTACGACGGGTTGGGGATGGATGTCCGAGAAATCCTGGCGCGCTCTGACCTTTACCCTCGGCCCGGCAAGAACCAGCATGCATTCTGCATCGACATCGACCGCCAGGGCGACGTCCGAACACTCAACAATCTCGTCCAAAACTTGCGCTGGAACGGGACGCTCCATCACGAGCTGGGCCACGCAGTCTATTACATGTACGTTGATCCCGAGCTCCCCTGGCTGCTGCGGGCGCCTTCACACACGCTCACTACGGAAGGCATCGCCCAGCTCATGGGCAGGCTGGTACAGGATCGCGAGTGGCTCATCCAAATCGCGGAGGTACCCGCCTCGGAAGCGGAGGTCATGGCGCGGGCCGCGGCCGAGCACGTCCGGGCCGAGAACCTGATCTTCATTCGCTGGTGTATGGTCATGACTTACTTTGAGAGGGCAATGTACGCCAACCCGGATGCGGACCTGGACAACTTGTGGTGGGAGTTAGTGGAGAGGTACCAACACATCCGCCGTCCCGATGGACGGCAGGCGCCGGATTGGGCTGCCAAGTATCACCTAGCCCTGGCGCCCGTTTACTATCACAACTACGCCCTCGGCTTGCTGGTGACGGCCCAATTCGAAGCGCATCTCAGGCGAGCAACCGGCGGATTCGTCGGACGAGTCGCGGCGGGGGATTGGCTTAAGGAGCAGGTTTTTCGACCCGGCGCCCGCCAGATCTGGACCGAACATCTCGCTGCGGCTACCGGCGAGCCCGTGAATCCGAACTATTTCGTTGAGGCCTCGACGGGGACTCCTGCCTCCGGTTGAGTCACGGTCCGATCCAGAGCCCGGCCGCCCGATCGGCGAAAGCGATCGCGAAACACCCCGGCGACGGCCAGTAGGACCAGACCAGCGCCGCAGATGGTCCAGAGCGTGATCGGCTCCTGCAAGATCAGCCACCCCAGGATGACAGCGATCACCGGGTTGACGTATGCATAAGTCATGACAACGCTTGTAGGGAGCAGCCTCAGGGCTTGCACGTACGCCGTAAAGGCGAACACCGAACCGATGATGACCAGATAGACCCACGCGATCCAGGCCTGCGAGGATGGCGCTGGGAGTGGCTCTCCGAAAACCAGGGCCGCCAAAACGAAGCCAACACCACCGAAGAGCTGTTGATACCCTGAATTCACTCTGTGTGTCAGATCGACTTGACGGCGGCTCTGGAAAACGGAACCGGCTCCCCAACTCAGGGAGGCCAACAGGAGCGCGGCAACAGATAGTATGTCCCCCGAAACCTGCTGCCTCAGCACCGGTGCAGTCAGGACTCCCATCCCCACAATACCGATCGCCAGCGACCCCACCAAGAGCACGGACGGCGGTCGCCGATCGAGCAAGGCTTCGATCATCGCAACCCAGACCGGGGTTGAGGCGAGGATCAACGCCGCGTAGCCAGATGCTGCCCGTTGCTCCGCCCACACGAGAAGACCGTTCCCCCCAAACCATAGGAGAAGACCCGATCCGGCAACGACCAGGAGCTCCTGGCGCGTCAGACGCAATCGCTTCCGGCTCAAGCCGGCCCATATCAAGAGCAAACCACCGCCGAGCAATACCCGCATGGCCCCCATCATGAAGGGCGGGAAACCGGCGCCTTCGCGGACTGCTACTCGGATGGCCAGGTACGTGCTTCCCCACACAACGTAGACGACCGACAGGTTTAGCAGCCCTGCGGTATCGAGTGACCTTTCCTCAGCGGGTACGACTTTTGACACAGATAGGACTCCTGAAACTTCACATTCAACACAATCGGACTGAAGAAGTTGCTCGACACGAAAGGCATGAGCCGGAAACGGTCGGCCAACTTCTCAGGCGACCGTCCCCAGCTCGACGCCTTCGAGGGAGAGAAGTTGTCTTTTTGTTCGCACCCCGCCGCGCCCCGTGTATCCACCCAGTCCGCCGTTCGAGGCAAGCACCCTGTGGCATGGGATGACGATCGGGATTGGATTGCGACGGAGCGCCTGCCCCACGGCCCGAGCTGCTTTGGGCCGATCGATAGACCGGGCAATCTCGGCATACGTGGCCACTTTCCCCCTGGGGACGTGGGCTACCGCCAGCAGAACGCGCTGCTGGAAAGGTGTGAGCCCGGCCAGGTCCAGCGGGAGGTCGAAGGTCTCACGCCTCCCCTCAAGGTATTCCATGACCTGACGGGCGGCGTCTTTGAGTCGACCGGGCGACCGTTCCGGCTTCCCACCAACTCGGCGTATCAGGCCGGAGACGAACGCCGTTTCGCTCTCGCTGTACTCGAGCGCGACGATACCTTTGCCACTCTGCGCGATGAACAGCCGGCCGACGGGCGTGTCGTCGAGGCTGGCGTAATACAGCCTGTCCGCCTCCGGTTGGCGAATCGACGCCCTCACTCCTACCAGTACTTGCTGAGTGCGACGCGATCCAGGTCCGGAGGCATACAGGCTGTCGAGTGCATCCGACAATGGGGACGGCGCACCCGCGGCGCGTGAGTCGCCCAGCCAGATTTCGAAGATCCCCTCTCCTTCTTCCTTGGTTGCCATGTTATCGCTCCTCGACCAGCGGCATGTACGAGAATTGTTTCCGGAGCCTCTTTAATCCCTGGTAGACATTCGCTCTCGCCGCGGCATGTGATCCACCTAGGACCGCCGCGATCTCCGCGTATTCCAGGCCGTGATACTTGCGAAGAATGAGTGCAGCCTGCTGCCTGTATGGCAACGCGTGGACCGCTTCTCGAAGCGTCTCGAGCTCCTGGCGGCGCTCGACGATCCGCTCGACGGAGGCCCCGCCGTCTGATCTCTGTTCATCGAGGATCACATTCCGGGCATCATGCTTCTTCCTTCGCCCGAGGTGGGTTCGGGCGACATTGTTGGCGATGGCATACAACCAGGCCCGATGATTGACGTCCTCCCCTTCGAGACGCGGGAATGCCTTGTAAGCTCGCAGGAAGGTGTCTTGAAGGCAATCTTCCGCTTCGGGCCCATCGCCGACGATCCGCCAGAGGAAGGCAAAGATCTCCGGGCCAAGAGTGCTCAACATCGTTTCGAAGAAGGACTCATCCATGGACCGTCAACCATATCGGGCGTTCCGTACATCCTATATGACTCACTACGTTCGAATTTGTGAAATCGAAAACCGCCAGGGGGGGATCTGACGCAAGACGGCTCTAGCGGTTAAGTTCCCAGATGATCCGAAGGCCGTCCAGCGTCAACCAGGGTGCCAGATGCTGGATGACATCGGTCTCGGCGGTGATGAGCTCAGCCAGACCGCCTGTCCCGATCACATGCATGTCCTGACCGAGTTCAGCCCGGAAACGAGCGACCATGCCTTCAACCAGCCCGACGTAGCCGAACACCAGTCCCGACTGAATAGCGGTCACCGTGTTGCGACCGATCGCCGCCGACGGCCGTGCCAGGTCGACCCGGGGCAGCTTTGCCGTTCGCTGGAACAGCGCTTCCGAGGCGATCCCGATCCCAGGGGCTATCGCTCCCCCGAGATAGTCCCCCTCCCGGGAGATCGCATCGAAGGTCGTCGCCGTGCCGAAATCGACGATACAGGCGGGTCCGCCGTAGAACTGCTTGACCGCAGCGGCGTCGGCTACGCGATCCGCTCCTACCGATTTTGGGTCTTCGTATCGGATGCGGACACCGGTCTTGACTCCGGCATCTACCACAAAAGGCGAGCGGTTGAGATACATGCGACAGGCGTGTACGAACGTCCCGGTGAGAGGCGGCACAACTGAGGCAAGGGCGATCGCCTCGATCATTCCCGGGGCACAATCGGCATGCTCCAGCAGCCCCAGCAGCTGCAAGCCATATTCGTCTGGCATGCGTTCGTGGGCCGTAGCCAGACGCCAGGCGTGGGTGATTTCTTTCTCGGGGTACAGCCCGAGTGTGATATTCGTATTCCCGATGTCAATTGCTAGAAGCATCGGCTTCCATCCTTATAAGTCGGACCATATCCGCGGCTTCGGTTTCAGCTCTTGTTGGCCGCCTCCGGTGTTCCACCTCTTCGTCCCAGCCGCTCTAATCAGCGGCCGCATTCTCACCTTGGGCCGACCAGGACATTGTCGATCAGCCTCGTCTTCCCTACGAAGACCGCGAGCGAAAGCAAGGCACTATCCACGGAACCCCATTGTTCCTCGAGCGTCTCCGGATCGGCGACCGATACGTACTGGGTCTTGGCTAACGGCTCGCTCAGGAGCGTTTCGTACATTATCAAACGCAGCGCATCCGCACCATGTTCTCCTGCAGCATGGCCTTCGGCTGCCGAGGTCAACGCGCGATACAGGATGGTCGCGGCCTTCCTTTCCTCCTGGCCGAGGAATGCGTTCCGGCTCGACATGGCCAATCCGTCCGGCTCGCGCATAATCGGGCAGATGACGACCTCGCCCGGGATATTCAGATCCTTGACCAATCGGCGGATCACCTGGGCCTGCTGGGCATCCTTCTGTCCGACGTATACTCGATCCGGACGCACGGCAACCAGGAGTTTGGTGACGATTGTGGAGACACCGCGGAAGTGCCCCGGCCGCTGCGCACCCTCCAGGGGTTGGCTCAGATTCTCAACGGTCACCCACGTCTGAAATCCGTCTGGATAGAGTTGCTCCGCCGACGGCGTCCAGAGCAAGTCGATCTTCTCGTCTTCAAGCATCAGTGTGTCACGCTCGAGGTCGCGCGGGTAATCCACAAGATCCTCGGATGGGCCGAACTGCGTCGGATTGACAAAGATGCTCACTGCAACGCTGGCGCATTCGGACTTGGCGCGTCGAACGAGGGATAAGTGTCCTTCGTGGAGAAAGCCCATCGTCGTTACCAATCCGACAGGATCCTTCATGGGTCGACGGGCTTCACCAAGCTCCTTCAGGCTCGTTGCGACTTTCATACGACTCCCTCCTCCTGACGCGCTGCGAGGACCCGCACCATCTGCCAGAGCGTCCAATTGACCGGGGTCGGAACCCCGTGTTTCTGACCCTCGCGGACGACGGCGCCGCAGATGGCATCCACCTCCGTAGGTGCGCCCCGCAAGATATCCTGATACATCGAAGACCGGTTGTGAGCGGTTCGCTGCGCAACGGCCAGCGTCTCTTCCCCGGCATCTTGGAAGGGCATGTCTGTCCCGCGCGCGGCGGCGACGGCAGCCACTTCCTGCGCTGCGGCAGTGGCCACCGCCCGCGCTTCCGCGTGCTCGAGCACTCCCCCGTTTTCCATTCTCTGCAAAGCTGTGATCGGGTTGATGCCGGCGTTGACCGCCAGCTTGCCCCACACAAGGCTCTCCAAATCCTGCGCCAGCTGGATCTCGAACTCGGCCTCTTGGAGTAAGGCCGCCAGCGGCTCAAGCCGAGGATGCTGCGCCAGATAGGTCGGGCCCAGCCCACCCAGGCGGACATGAGCCGGGCCGAGAAGCGTGGCGCCTACGGTCGTCACACCCAACGCTGCCCGTTCGATCCCCAAAGCTGCCTGCAGATGCTCCAGGTTCCCCAGACCGTTCTGCAAAGTCAGCGCGA